>Ga0187892_10001878_pt1 | contig 45534 bp, 34 predicted proteins | sample MA1701073metaG_FD_139345 | JGI IMG/M metagenome (GOLD analysis project Ga0187892, IMG submission 139345) | Bio-ooze microbial communities from a basaltic lava cave in the Kipuka Kanohina Cave System on the Island of Hawaii, USA - MA170107-3 metaG ...
AAACAAACATCGGCATGGAGGCCATAATGTCTTTGCCCTTCGTGACTTACGTCGACGCACCACCCCGTTTTTGTTCACGGCGTTGGGTGGCATGGGCAAGCGGCCGTTTGCTTGCCCGTGCAGATCACACGACGATCTTTCGGCAGCACGGGCAAGCGATCGTCGTTCCGGCGCGCCGGGACCGCGACAATCGCTTGCCCATGCCACCCGCTCCGACGGCTACGCATTAGCGCGCGAATGATGCACGAATCGCGCACGCCGATCTCAGGCCGAGCGAGCGGCCTCGATTCGGCTGAGCGTCACGAACACGTCCTCCAGAGTTGGCGCGATCGGGCGGACGTCGGCGTCGGCAGACGCCGGACCCAGCGCGGCGCGGATCGCGGACTCGGAGACTCGCTCCTCGACCAACACGTGCAGCCGTTCGCCAAACAGCGTCACATCGCGAATGCCGGGGACAGCGCGCAGCCGCGCCAGCACGCGTGCCGGCGACTCGCACGCAATCTCGAGCCGCCGCGTGCCGGCCGGCCTGACGGCCTCGAGCTGCTTGAGCTCGTCCGGCCGGCCCGAGACGATCAGCCGCGCCATGGAGATGTAGCCGACGTGCGTGCAGCGCTCGGCCTCGTCCATGTAGTGCGTGGTGACAAACAATGTCACGCCGCGGCTCGACAGCTCGGACAGCAGGTCCGACAGGTCGCGCCGCGCCACCGGATCGATGCCCGCCGTCGGCTCGTCCAGAAAGAGCACTTCCGGTTCGTGGATGAGCGCACACGCCAGCGCCAACCGCTGCTTCCATCCGCCGGAGAGCGTGCCGGCGAGCTGCGTCAGCCGCGGCGTCATGCCGACCAGATTGAGCACGGCCTGCTTACGCTCCACAAGCCGCGGCCCGCGGAGTCCGTAGATTCGCCCGTAGAAATCGAGGTTCTCCTCGACGCTCAGGTCGCTGTAGAGGCTGAACTTCCGCGACATGTATCCGATGCGGGGCTTGATGGCTTCGGCTCCGGTGGTCACGTCGTGGCCGAGCACCGTGCCGTGGCCGCTCGTCGGGCAAAGCACGCCGCACAACATGCGAATCACGGTCGACTTGCCGCTGCCATTCGGGCCGAGGAATCCGAAAATGGCTGCACGCGGCACGTCGAGGCTAACGTCCTGCACAGCAACCAGCTTCCCGAAGTGTCGCGTCAGGCCGTCCGCCCGCACGACGCCGCGCAGGCTGTCGGAGGCGGCTACGGCAAGGTCGGAGGATTGCGAAGCGTCGGTCGGCATCCGGGCTACCGCCGTTGATCATGGAGCGCGAGGTTGCGTCAAGCCGAGGCACCCAACGCCGTTAACCGAAGGCCATTGTATGGGCTCCGAGTACGCTGTGAATCCGGGCTTTTTTCGCTTCGGGTCTGCCTGCGCAAATGTAGTGATCCCGCGCGTGTTTCGCGTTTCTTGTCCGGCCAATCTCTGGCCCGTTTCGACGAAAGTCGTCGGTAAGGATCTTGGACAGCGGCGCGCATGCGTTTCAGGAAGGCGGCCGTCGTTTGTCCGGTGCTGATGGCACGGACGGCCCAGCGAACCACCCGCAGGGCCTCGGCCACGCTCAATTTGATGGCCCGGGCATCGATTTCCTTCAGACTCATGGGTATGGATGAGGGTTTGACCCCCGGCGGGGTCGGCACCTGTGGCTACAACCCTTCGCCCCGCCGAGGCGAACCCGACCGAAGAACTGGACTCATTCGCGACAACTCCGCCGTCCCGAAGTGTGTAGTGTTGCTGCCGCAGCCGAAACCGGAATAGCGAGTCTCGCGCGAGTCCAGGTGCAGAAGACGAAGGCCGAAATTCAGAGGCCAACGTTCAACGCCGCAAAGATAGAGTCGAGCGGATCGAATCCGAGGGCGCTGGTGGCGGCGCGCTGGAACGGACCCGAAGCGCGCCGCAGCCGCTGGCTCGAAGCGCGCGGCCCGGGCGTGGTGAGCCCAGGCAGCCGTGCCGGCGACCCGCGGCTGCCCCACAGCCCGATGGCGGTGTACTGTGCGAAAAGCCGGATGAGCGCGCGGACAGATTCCTCGAACTTGCGGGGCAGCACGAACTTGCGCCCCCGAGAGATCGTCGGAGATGTAGCATATGCGATTTCTGGGCGTGGTCGGAGCTGCGGTGGTCGCGGCCAGTGGAGGCTGTGTGCACGTGCACGAATACGACCTGATCGTCCGCAACGGCCTGATCTACGACGGCAGCGGCGCTGCGCCGATCAAGGGCGATGTCGCGATCAAGGGCGATCGCATCGCTGCCGTCGGCCAGGTCGGCGACGGCGGCGCCCGGACGATCATCGATGCCGGCGGCATGGCCGTCGCACCCGGCTTCATCAACATGCTGGGCTGGGCCACCGAGTCGCTGATCGAAGATGGCCGCTCGCAAAGCGACATCCGTCAGGGCGTCACGCTCGAGGTGATAGGCGAGGGCCATTCGATGGGTCCGCTCAGCGACGCCATGAAGCGCGACATGCTCGAGCGGCAGGGCGACATCAAGTTCGAGATCGCCTGGACGACGCTGGGCGAGTATCTCGAATACCTCGAACAACGCGGCGTCTCGACCAACGTGGCGTCGTTCATCGGGGCTACCACGCCGCGCGAATACGTGATCGGCAGCATTGACCGGGCGCCGAGGCCGGCCGAGCTGGAGCAGATGCGCGGCCTGGTCCGGCAGGCGATGGAGGAGGGCGCGCTGGGCGTGGCCTCGTCGCTGATCTACACTCCGGCCGCATTTGCCAAGACCGACGAGCTGGTCGCATTGGCCGAGGTCGCCGCGGCGCACGGCGGCATCTACATTTCACACATCCGTAACGAGGGCGACAATCTGCTTGAGGCGCTCGAGGAGCTGATCAGCATCGCCCGGCAGGCCAACATCCCGGCCGAGGTCTATCACCTCAAGGCCTCGGGCAAGGCCAACTGGCACAAGATGGACGCGGTCATCGCCCGCATCGAGGCAGCCCGGGCCGAGGGCCTGCGAATCACGGCCGATATGTACACCTATCCGGCCAGCTACACCGGCCTGGACGCCATCATGCCGCCCTGGGTGCAGGAGGGCGGCCATCGCGCCTGGGTCGAGCGGCTCAAGGACCCGGCCGTGCGCGAGCGCGTCAAGCGCGAGATGAACCTGCCCAGCACCGACTGGGACAACGGTTACCTGACGGCCGGCGTGCCGGGCAACATCTTGCTGGTCGGATTCAGGAACGAAAAACTCAAGCCCCTCACCGGCAAAACGCTCGAGGAGGTCGCCGCCATGCGTGGCACGTCGCCCGAAGTGACGGCCATGGACCTGGTGATCGAAGACGATAGCCGCATCAGCACCGGGTTCTTCACCATGACGGAGGACAACCTGCGCAAGCAGGTTCGACAGCCGTGGGTGAGCTTCTGTTCGGATGCCGAATCGCTCGCGCCGGAGGGCGTGTTTCTCAATTCCGGCTGCCATCCGCGGGCGTACGGCACGTTCGCACGCCTGCTGGCCAAATACGTGCGCGACGAAGAGATCATCACGCTGGAGGAAGCCGTGCGGCGAATGACGTCGCTGCCAGCCGAAAACCTCAAGCTCGACGGCCGCGGCCGCCTGGCGCTCGGATTCTTCGCCGACGTGGTCGTTTTCGACCCGGCCACGATCCAGGACCACGCCACGTTCACAAACCCGCACCAGTATTCGGCCGGCGTCGCCCACGTGCTGGTCAACGGCGTTCCGGTGATTCGCGACGGCGAGCACACCGGCGCGAAACCCGGCCGCGTCGTCCGCGGGCCGGGGTGGACCGGGCGCGACCGATGACGCAGCCGTGCGAGGCGGGTATTCGGTGTGTGGCGTCAAATGACCGCCTACCCTATCTCCGCCCGCATGCCACTCCGTGGTCGAGCAGCGCGCGGCGCCGGTCCGGTCAATAACGGTCGACGAAGGGACGGTGTCGCGTGGACCGGATACTCGCGCAGTATTAGAATTGGCTGAGGTGCACTATGGTCCGCTTGAAGGACGATGCTAAGGCGACTTCGAGTGAGGTTTGCGGGATGGGGCGCTTCTCGGTCGAGGTGGACTTGGCTAATAACCACGAACTGGAGCTATCGGCCGGCGGTTTCCTGCCGTTCGACCGAGTTCGGCGGCTCCGCATCGCGGGTGTCGTTGATTCCGGAGCAGCTCGCCTGGTGCTTCCGCAGTCTGCCTGCGACCAGCTTGGCCTAGTCCCGACCGGTCAGGTCGGCGTGCGCTACGCCGACACCCGTCGCGCGCAGCGCCCGCTTGTGAGCGGCGTCCATCTGACCCATCTCGACCGCAGCGGAGTCTTCAGCGCCGTCGTCGAGCCGGATCGGGACACAGCGCTCATTGGCGCGATCGTTCTTGAAGAACTCGATTTGATGGTCGATTGTTCACTGCAGCGCCTCGTGCCGCGCGATCCGAACCAGATCATCTCCGAGATCGAGTAGACGCGGGACCCCCGGCTGGATCCCGGCGATCCCGCGCTCAGCCTTTGATCACGCCGATGGGGCGGAGGCGGCAGACACGCTTGCTGATGCCCGTGCGTTCGACGACGTGGACGAGTTCGTTGACGTCCTCGTCGGCGATGAGCGCGTGTGCGGCGAGTCAATGACCGAGCTCGCTGGCGAGCGCGTCGGGATCGGCAGGTTGGGCCTCATCTCGGCGTGCTGTGGCCGCTCTCGGCGCCGGTTCAACGATGTGCCGCGATAGCTCCATGCGTACGAATCGCTCGCTGGTGCAGTCGGTGTGGCCGCCGGCCCAGCCCACACTCAGCCAACGCGACGACCACCCGACGTTGACCACACGGTTCTCCATCCCCTTGGGCGGCCGAAGCCCGACCAACCCGGCCGAATCGTCGCCGATCGACCCGTCAATCGTCCCGACCACACGCACGGCCGCGTCGAGCACGCTGTCGTCACGCGAGTGGTAGACGTAGATGCGCCCGGTCATGTTTCGCAGCGCCTTGCTCACGTCATACCGCGACGACAGCGACGAGCCGAGCAGCACCACGTTGTGAACCTTGACGTCCGCCGGCAACGCCTCGACCGCCCAGATCGCCACGCCGGTGCCGGCCGAGAGCGCCACGATGTTGAGCTTGTTCTGCGGGTATCGGCGGCAGTACCGGGCGATCTTGTCGCTCAAGCCGGCGGCCCTCAGGTGGGCGGCCGGGCGATTGAGCTGGTCGAGCAGCGGCGTGAACGATGTGGTCCAGACATAGATTTCCACGTCGCCCTGATAGCCGGCGCTCCGCAGACCGGCCGGCACCTCGCTAGCGCCGAATCCCCAGTTCCCGGCCCCGTCGAGATAAAAAGTCTTGCCGAATCGCTCGGCTGATCCGCCGGACGATTCGCAGCCGCTGCCGAGCGCGATGACCACTGTGGACGCGAACGTCGAACTCAGCAATGCTCTCAGTCGCTGTGTACACATCGTCGTAGCTAGCAGACCGGCAGCCAGAGCCCGCCTTGTTGGCTCCACGCGACCTGTTGGCGGGGTCGCGCCCCACGGAATACGAGAGTCTATGCCCCGAGGCTCGACGGTCAATCGGAAACGCACGGTGGACCTGTATAACACTGCCGGACGTTCGCCCAAGCGCGATCCCGCCACCTACGCAACGAGATTACCCAGATTATCGAAACTGGCGTCGGACCAAATGCGGTGGGTTGTATTCCGCTGGGGCGAGCCTATACTTCGGCGACTGCACCGCCCGGCCCGCCAGTGCGTGCCATCCATGGGCGAAGGGCAGGGAGAGAGGCATCATGACCAGACATGCTCGGACGGGCCAGCGCGCGGCGCTCGCGCTGGCAGGATGTGTTGCTTGGGCTACTTCCGCTTCTGCGCAGACCGTGCTGTTCGTGCGCAGTACCGCACTGGACGGCGGCAACGGCGCCAGCTGGGGAACCGCGTTTAACGATCTGCAGGACGCTCTGGCGGTGGCGGCCAGCGGCGATCAGATTTGGGTGACCGCCGGAGCCTACGAACCGACGGATGGGAACGACCGTTCCGCCGCGTTTGACATTGGCAGCGGCGTCGCGGTCTACGGTGGGTTCCTGGGCATCGAGGCCAGCTTGGGCCAGCGCAACCCAGCGACAAACCTGACCATTCTTAACGGCGACATCGGCACGCCGAACGATAGCAGCGACAACTCCTTTCACGTTGTCCGGATCACGAACGGTGCGGCCGGCACGCGGTTGGATGGCTTCACCGTCGTAGGCGGCAACGCCAACGGCATGATGCCCGACAGCTTCGGCGGCGGCGTGTTGATCAGCGGCGGCGGCCCCGCGCTCGAGAATTGTTTCTTTTTGAGGAATTCCGCCGCCAACCGCGGTGGTGGCGTGTCGCTCCTGGGAACCAGTGCGGCTAGCGTGCGGAACTGTCTGTTTCTCGGCAACACGGCGTCGTTCAACGGTGGCGGCGTTTCGGTCGAGGGGGCCATCGCCACGTTGGTCAACTGCGCGTTCAGCGGGAATTCGGTGTTCTCGAACGACGGCGGGGGCATGTTCGCCTTTGGCAGCCCGCCTAACTTGGCGAACGACCCGCCCGTAACGGTGATCAACTGCACATGGGCAAACAATCAGACGCTCAGCAATGGCAATGGCGGCGGAATTCGCGCCGTTGACTCGAACGTCACGATCGCCAACTCGATCCTCTGGAACAACAGCGACGGTCAGGTCAGCTCGGCAGGCATGTCGACGGTCGTGGCTACGTACAGCGCGATTCAGGGCGGCTTCGCCGGGATGGGTAACGTTGCGACGATGCCGGCCTTCGTCAATGCGCTGGGAACGGACGGCGTTGCCGGCACCACGGATGACAACCTGCGGCTGATGGCCGGCTCGCCGGCCGGTATCGACGCCGGCAACAACGCGGCCGTGCCGGCCGGCGTGACGACGGCGCTGAATGGTTCCAACCGCTTCATCGACGATCCGGCCACGCCTGACAGCGGGGCCGGGACGCCGCCTATCGTCGACATGGGCGCCTACGAGTTTGTGCCGACGGCTCCGCTGGACATTGACGGTGACGGTGTGGCCGATGCCAACGACAACTGCCCTACCGTCCCCAACGCCGATCAGGCGGATTCGGACGGCGATGGTGTCGGTGATGCGTGTGAGCCGCCGCCCGGCGGAGGTGGTGGCGGCGGTGGTGGTGGCGGCGGCGGGAACGGCAATGCCAACGCCAATACCAATGCCAACGGGAACGTGAACGCCAACGGCAACGCAAACGCCAACGCCAATACCAACGTCAACATGAACACCGGCGGGCAGGCCGGCGACGCCGATGACGACGGGGTTGATGATGAACTCGACATCTGCCCGCAAACGCCGGCCGGTTCCGACGTTGATGAGTTCGGCTGCTCCTGTGCCCAGCGCGACGACGACGTCGACGACGTGAATAACTGTGTTGATGAGTGCCCTGACACGCCCACGGATGTGGCCGTCGACGAGGTCGGCTGCCCGGTGGATGTCATGCCACCGGATAACGGAAACGTTAATCAGAACGACAACGGCGGCGCGCCAGGCAACTCGGCCAACGAGAATGCCGCGCCGCCGGCCAACGCGAACACGGCCCCGCCGGCCAACGACAACGTGAACGGCGACGAGCCGCCCCCGCAGATAGTCCGCCGCCGCGGCCCGAACACTTGCGGATGCGCCGGCATGATCATGTTGTCACTCCTGTGCCTGGGCTTGTGCGGGATGCGTGCCCGGCGGAGCGTGAGCTCGCGATAGGTCGACAGGGTGGCATGAAGTGGCATGGGTGGCATGGGCAAGCGATCGTCGCGGCCTTTGGCGACGATCGCTTGCCCGTGCTGCCGCAAGGGCATCGCGTAGTCCGCACGGGCAAGCAAACGGCCGCTTGCCCATGCCACCCCGCTTCGGAGGGCTACGGATCGCGCGAGGTGAGTTCGGTTCCCGCGTGGCAGGCACGCGACCGTCGCGGCCCTGAGGCGAGACCGTGAGCTTCAATGCGCCGGACATCGTCGCGGCGCTGTCCGATCTGGTCGGCGGCTTGGCCGTCGAGCGCTGGACCGTCCAACTCGGCGACCGTTGCATCAGCGGTTATGGTCTCCGCGATGCGGCCGACCTGCTCGACGAGCCCTCTTTCGCGAGGGAGTTTGTCGAGCAGGATCGGGCGCCCTATTGGGCTCAGTTGTGGCCCGCGTCGCTGATGCTGGCTGAGCATGTCTGGGCCTGCCCGGATGGCAGCGGACAAAGCGCGATCGAGCTGGGCTGCGGGCTCGGGCTGGTTTCCATCGCCGCGGCCCTGCGCGGCTACGTCGTGACTGCCAGCGACTACGATCGCCGCGCACTGGACTTCGTGCGGGCCAATGCCAGCCTTAACGGCGTGCGATCCCTCCAAACGGCCGTTCTGGATTGGGCCGCTCCGGTCATCGACCGCACGTTTGATTGGGTCTTGGCGGCAGACGTGCTCTACGAACGCCCCAATCACGCACCCCTCATCAGTTTGATCTCTCGCCTGCTGACCCCCAGCGGCGTCGCGATCATCGCTGACCCCAATCGGCCCGCGGCGGGCGACTTCGGGACGGAACTGACCCGCGCCGGCTTTGGCGTCCAGACGCGCGCCACGCGGACGCGTCAGCCTGGCACGGCATATGTCGATGGGACACTGTACATCGCGTCACGCCAAGCGTGAGCGGTCAAGGCTATTGACTGTGTGCGACGCCGCGCCACGTGTGGCATGCCCAAGCGAAGCGCGGGCATGCGGGCTACCGAGCATGGCCGCGCTTCGCTTGGCCATGCCACACCAACTGGCCAAGAGTGACGCACGGTTATTTTTGTTCGATCGCTCGCATGCCAGGCTCACAGCGGGCGACGGCGGGTGCTGACGAGCGTCGCCAGCGTGAGGATCGAGAAGACCGCAATCATCGACTGGACGCCGCCGGCCCCGCACGGTGCGCGGGCGGTCGGGCAGCGGGCCGCCCCGTCAAACCGGCTGCTCGGATCGCAGAACTGGCCGGCCGTCTGGACGCTGGTGGGCGGAATGGGCTGCGTGCTCCCGGCGGCCATGGCCGGCGACACGGTCCCGGTCGATGGGTCATAGTCGAGCACGAAGCCCGGGCCCACATCGCCGAACGAGTTGTCGGTCACCCAGAACAGCGTGCGGAACCCGCTGCCGTCGAGGGCATAACCAATGCGGCCGCGCGGCGCCCCGTTGAGCGTCACGTTGAAGGCACTGTCCACCACGTAGCCGGTCTCCTCGTCTTCCATCGTCACGAAAATGAGCTGCCGATCGCAGGTGCGGATGATGAACTCGTTCTGCGAGGTGTTGACCAGCGCACAACGCGAATCACTCTCGGGATCATCAAGGAAGATGACCCCTTCGACGGCAGCCCCGCCGGTTTGGGCGGCGGCGTAAGGCGCCAACAGGCCCACGCTCAAAGCGCACAAACTCAGACACGCATTTCGGCTCATTGGGAATCTCCTCAAGTCCGTGAAAATCGTTCCGTCCGTGACAACACGCGCCAGACTCAGTATACCGCCGGCCGGCGGCAAGGCCAGAGCTGGCCCCCGTGGCACGGGCTTCCAGCCCGTGAACCTGTCGCAGGGGCTTCCAGCCCCGGCCGTTGCCGCCCAGCGAGCTTGGCCACGGCCCGGAAGGCCGTGGGACGAATCACGGGCAAGATGCCCGTGCCACACCCGCACACTCCCCGGCTAGTCAAGCTTAACCTATTTCATCACTCAAGACGCCACTGACCACCGTCGATAAGCCGAGCGATTCGCCGCGCCGTTGGCGCATCACGTCAGCAGCATTCGGCTCTGGCGCACGAACCGGTCAGGAGAACCGATAATGTTCTGTCCGACAACGTCGTTTCGTCGAACTTGCGTGGTGGCGGCAGGCGCCGTCGTGATACTGCTGGTCGTCGCTACCCGCGCCTCGGGCGCTGTGGGCGAGTGCCGCTCGATCGATGGCGTGGGCAATAACCAGGCCAATCCGCAGTGGGGCTCGGCCGAGCGGGCGTTGATCCGCAAGGCGCCGATCGCATACGCCGACGGAATATCGGAACCCAACGGCCAGGACCGGCCCAACCCGCGACTGGTCACGCTGACGCTCTGCCAGCAGGACGCGCCGATGCCGTCGCGCCGGAACACGACCGACTTCCTGTGGGCGTTCGGCGTGTTCGTCAACCACGACATGGACATCACCGAGTCGGCCAGCCCGACCGTTCCGTTCAACATTCCCGTGCCGCGCGGCGACCCCTATTTCGACCCGGCCGGCACCGGCACACAGGAGATCATCTTCGGGCGCGGCAAGACGGTCGAAGGCACGGGTACCAGCACAACCAACCCGCTGCAGCTCGACAACAGCGATACGGCGTTTCTGGATCTGTCGACCGTTTACGGGTCGGATGATGCCCGGGCGGCTTGGCTGCGGACCAACTCGGGTGGACGGATGAAGACGTCGTCCCACCCGACCGGCGACCTGCTGCCGTTCAACGACGGGACACAGTTCAACCTCGGCAACTTCGAGGTAGCTGATAGCAGCACCAACCTGTTCCTGGCCGGCGACGTGCGCTCCAACGTCAGTGCGTTTCTGGCCACGATGCACACGCTGTTTGTCCGCAACCACAACTATTGGGCGGACCAGTTTGCCGCCGAAGACGCGTCGCGCACGGACGAGGAGCTGTATCAGCTCGCCCGCCGGCGCAACATCGCCGAGCTGCAGAACATCGCCATTTACCAGTGGCTGGCCACGCTGCTCGGCGAGGGTGCGGTGCCCGATTACCCCGGCTACGACCCGAACGTCGATCCGACGGTCGCCGTCGAGTTTTCGACCGTCATTCTGCGGTCCGTCGGCCACACGCTGCTGCCGACCGAGATCATGCGGCTCAATGAAGACGGCACCGAGATCGCCCAGGGCCACGTGCTGCTGCGCGACAGCTTTTTCGACAATGCGCCGATCGTCGTGCAGAGCGCCGGAATCGACCCGATTCTGCGCGGCCTGGCGTCTAAACACTGTCAGGAGAGCGACTCGTTCTTCGTCGACGACATTCACCACTTCCTGTTCACGCTGCCCGGCGCGGGCGGGCGCGACCTGACAGCCTTGAACATCCAACGGGCACGCGACTTCGGCATCCCTGACTACAACACCCTTCGCGAAGCCTATGGCCTGCCGCGCAACGAGAACTTCTCCGACATCACATCGGACCCGCAGCGGGCAACGGAGCTGGAGTCGCTCTACGGCACGACCGACGACATCGACCCATTCATCGGCGCGGTCAGCGAAGGCCACGCCGGCAGCGGCAGCGTGGGCGAGCTCGTTCGGGCCGGCATGTTGGATCAGCTCCTGCGCATCCGCGACGGCGACCGCTTCTGGTTCGAGAACCCCGACCAGTTCTCGGCCGACGAGATCAGCGAAATCCGCAACACCAAGCTCTCGGATGTCATCCGGCGCAATACGGGCGTGCGGAACATTCAGGACGACGTGTTTGTGATGCCGTCCACGACACCGACGACACGCGGCCCGCGCTCGGCCGTGCCGGCCGGGCTGTGCGGAGCGCTGTCGTTCCAGAGTCTGGCGCTCATGGGCGTGAGCCTCGTCGCGCTGCGGCGTTCGTCGTCCCCGACGCGATTGGGGTGATGAGGTGCCGGCCACCCGCGCCGAGGACGTGCCTGCCGCCCAGGCGCCACCCCTATGGCCGATGACGTGCCTGCCGTCCTTAACGTCCGGGCCGGTCGGAGGCCGATGAGGTGCCGCCCGTAGGGCGCACGATCGTAGCCAGGGCCTTTAGGCCCTGGTGAGCGAACGCCCATTTCCGTTTCCGCCCGGTAGGGCGGACGGGAGTTCGTGGTTTCGCGCCGGACACGAATGCCGAAGCGTTCGTCCGCCCTCCGGGCGGGGTATGAAAAGACGGCCGTCGTCCAGGGACTGAAGTCCCTGGCTACGGTCGCGCGCCCTCCGGGCGACAACGGCATGGCCGCGTACCTCCGGCCAGAAGGGCCGAGGCCAGAGCCAATTTGTGGCGGCCAAGACCGATCGGCGCACAAACTATCGCCAAGACCAATGAGGCCGATGCGAATCCAAACCGCACTTGCAGCGATCACGCTGGTGACCCTGATGCTCGTCGAACATGCCTACGCGTGGCAATCGGACTGCCCCGTCATCGGGGCGAAGAGCGCGAGTTCGAGGCCGCCTCTCGACGGGAACCACAAAGTTGGTCCTGCGTCGCCCTATCCCATCCGCGACCAGATCCGCAGCCTGATCCGGTTCGTCCGCGAGCAGCTCGCCCTGACACCGCACCACATGCAGGCGCTCGGGTTTTCGTACGACCAGACGCTCGAGGTTCTGGCACAGCTCCGCGAGCATGTCGAACCGCTCGAGTCGCGGCTCGAGTCCGCTCGCGAGAACTATCGGAGCACGCAATTCGCCAGCCTGTCGATCGAGGGCAAGCTGTTCTCGGTCGAGCAGCGCCTGGAGCGCGTCGATGCTGCGAATTCCGAGCTTTGCGCGGAGCTTGAGGCCGAGCAAGCTCAGTGGCGCAGCGAGCTGCCGCTGGCGCGCCAGGCCCGGGGAACGGCCGAGCACGCCCTGAACGCGTTGCTGGCCCCGATCGGCGAGGCGGTCGGCGCACAACTCACTCCACGGCAGCGTCAGGCATGGGAAGCCGTTCAGGTCAACGCCGTGCGCGGCCTGCCGATGAACGTCTGGTTCGTGCCTGGCCTTGACGATCGCCAGGTTACGGCTCTGCAACAGGGAGCGTCGGAATCCGAGGTCCTGACTGACGAACAACGCGCCGTCGCGGAGGCTTCGCAGGAGCACTACACCGCCTGCCGCGAAGATGTGCAGCGGGCCGAGGCGTGGTTTTTCTTCGGACGTGAGTCGGCCTCCGCGCGCCCTGCGGCCCAGGCAGATGTCGCGCCCGCCGAATCTGTCTGTCCACATCACGCCAGGTCGAAAGACGAACGATAAAGACCCTGGATGGCCGTGCGCGATGCTGCGCCATGGGTGGCATGCCCGAGCGAAGCGCGGGCATGACGTAAGTGCAGCCCGCTTCATGGCCGCGCTTCGCTTGGCCGTGCCACACCCGTGGATGGCCACGCACGGCCCACGGTCGTCTGGAGCACGCGAGCGCGCCGAACGATGGCAGAAGCCGACCGATCACCTGCGATGTTGTGGCTGCTCGACGGTCTGGCGGGCCGCTCACACCGGCACGTCAGCCGCGTGCTGCTATTGGCCTCGGTCGCGGCGCTCGTTTTGGCCAGCGTCGCGCTGGTGCGGCACCTCTCGCCCGACACGTACACACTGCGAATGGTCCGGCCGGCGGCGCCGGATCAACCGCTCGCATCGCTCCTGGCCACCCGAGCTCAGCACGAGGGTGTCACGCTCGAATGGGTCGATCCGGCCGACCAGGTTCCCGCGCTGAAGATGATGGTGGACGGTTCGGCCGATCTGTGCCTGGCTCGCTTTCCGGAGGATACACCGCACGACGTCGGAGAGGTCGCGCCCTTGGGCACGGAAGTGCTCCACGTTCTGGTGCGAGCGCAGCTAGGCGCGACGGACCTTGGCGCCTTACGCGGACGGCGCATTGCGATGGGTCCGCCGGCCGGTGACCTCCGCCGCGCCGCTTCGGAAGTGCTGGCGTATGCGGGCCTGCAAGCCGGCGCCGACTACCTCGCGGTCGATGCCAGTGCGGCGCCTAGCAGCGAACGACCGGATGCCGTCTTCGTGCTCGCGCCGCCCCATTCGCCCATCGCCATCGAAAGCGTGCGGGAATGGGGCTACGAGCCGCTGGCGGTACCGTTTGCCGAAGCGCTGGCCGACACGTCGCGCAGCCTGACCGTCGGCCGTGTTCCGGCATTCGCCTACCGCGGCCTGCCGGCGTCGCCACCGGAGGACATCACCACCATCGCCGTCCAGAGGCGGCTTGTCGCCCACGCGCGGGCGCCCAAGGCAGCCATCCAGAAACTACTGACCATCATCGCCGACGGCGCATTCGCCTCGCAGGCCGACTTGCCGTGGTTTGACGAATCGCAACTCGGCCAGGACACGCCCTTCCCGCTGCACGAAGGCGCCGTGGCCTATCTGCACCGCAACGAGCCGCTGTTCACGCCGGAGTTCATCGAGGAGACCGAGGACCTCCGCAACTTCATCGGGGCGGGCATCTTCGGCACCATGTTGCTGTGGCACTGGGCCCGCCGCCGCCGCGACCGGTTCACGCAATCGATCGTCGAGCGCGTCCACGACCTGGAGCGCGAGGCGCTGGCCCACGAAGTCGATCCGGCCTTCGAGCCGCGCAAGCTCATGCACATCCGGCATGAGCTGACGCGGATCAAAGCACAGATCGTCGAGCGGCTGGTGCGGCCGCGCGGCATTGAAGACGAGTTCGTCGCCAAGCTGGTGGCGCACGTCGATAACCTGCGCCACTATCTGCTGGCGGTCCTGACGCACCATCACCAGACGCAGGGTGGCATGCCCAAGCGCAGCGCGGGCATGCTCGGGACACCGCCAAAGCATGCTCGCGCTTCGCTTGAGCATGCCACCCTTGTGGAGCAGACATGACGCCGGGCAACGGGTCCGGCTGAACGATTCATCGCAAGCAGTGTTTGAGGCACTCGAAACCGAAAGAGGAGAACCGTATGGCAGGCAACTATCGTCCACTCGACAACCAGGTCGCGATCGTCACGGGGGCCAATTCCGGCATAGGCGAAGGCATCGCCCGCTGCATGGCCTCGGCCGGGGCCACCGTCGCGATCAATTACGTCGCCAACCCCGAGGCCGCTCAGAAGATCGTCAAGGACATCACCGGCAAGGGCGGCAAGGCCATCGCCGTGCAGGCCGACGTCAGCAACGAAGAGCAGGTCCAGAAGATGTTCAAGGAAGTCTGCAGTGCCGTGGGCACAGTGGACATCCTGGTCAACAACGCCGGCCTGCAGAAGGACGCGCCCATCGCCGAGATGACGCTGGCCCAGTGGAACACGGTCATTGGCGTCAACCTGACCGGGCAGTTTCTGTGCGCCCGCGAGGCGGTGCGCGTGTTCCTGAAGCGCGGTATGAGGCCGGTCTCGAGGGCGCTCGGCAAGATTATCTGCGTCAGCTCGGTGCACGAGTGCATTCCGTGGGGCGGGCACTGCAACTACGCCTCGTCCAAAGGCGGCATCCTGATGCTGATGAAGAGCCTGGCCCAGGAGCTGGCCGACAAGAAAATTCGCGTCAACAGTATCGGCCCGGGCGCGATCCAGACACCGATCAACCGTTCGGCCTGGGAAACGCCGGCGGCCATGAAGGAGTTGCTGACATTGATTCCCGACGGCCGCATTGGTGTGCCCGAAGATATCGGCCGCGTAGCAGTGTTCCTGGCCTCGGATGATTCCGATTACATCACCGGGCAGACAATCTTCGTCGACGGCGGCATGACGCTCTACCCCGGCTTCGCCACCGGCGGCTAGTTCCGAGAAGGGGGCGTGTCAGAACCCCGCCTGCTAAGGCGGGGCGCGCTTCGATGACCGAGACGCCCCAGCGCAGCCAGCGCGCCCACCCTTGGCAGGGTGGGTTCTGACGCGTCCGGACGCCGGACACGGATCGACGGGTACATTTGCCTGCGAAATGAGCACGCCCACCCTTAGCAGGGTGGGTTCTGATTGAGGGCCGACCATGACCACCACCACAACACGACGACCCCCGACCATGCCGCCGGGCGCGCCCGCGGCTGAGTCGATTCCAAATCCCGAGCTGGCCCGGCTGGCCGAAGACGCGCACCGCCAGCGCAACTGGGAGCGCTGGGGTCCGTACCTGTCCGAGCGCCAGTGGGGCACGGTCCGTGAGGACTACTCGCCCTCGGGCGAGTGCTGGACGTACTTCCCACACGACCACGCCCGCAGCCGGGCGTATCGCTGGGGCGAGGACGGCCTGCTTGGGATCACCGACCGCGAGTGCCGGCTGTGCTTCGGGCTGGCCCTGTGGAATGAGCGCGACCCGATCCTCAAGGAGCGGCTCTTCGGCCTGATCAACAGCGAGGGCAACCACGGCGAGGACGTCAAGGAAGAGTACTTCTACCTCGACAGCACGCCCACGCACTCCTACTCGAAGGCCCTCTACAAGTATCCGCAGGCCGAATACCCCTATCGCTGGCTGGTTGACGAGAACCGTCGCCGCGGCCCGCAGGAGCCCGAGTTCGAGCTGCGCGACACCGGCGCTTTCAATGAGAATCGCTACTTCGACCTGTTCATGGAATACGCCAAGAACACGCCCGACGACACGCTCATCCGTGTGACGATCGCGAACCGCGGCCCGCAGGCGGCGAAGGTCCATGTGCTGCCGACGCTGTGGTTCCGCAACACGTGGAGCTGGGGCAGCCGGCACGATGCGGTCAAGACGATGCCGTCCATCCGGCCGCTCGATGCTCACACACTCGTGGCCGAGCACGAGACGCTCGGCAAGTTCCGGCTCGCGTTCGATCCAAACTGCGGCACGGCGCCGTTCCTGTTCACCGAGAACAACACGAACCTGCAGCGGCTCTACGGCGGCAACAACGAAACGCCGTATGTGAAGGACGCGTTTCACGAATGCGTGGTCAATGGCCGGCGCGAGGCCATCAACCCGGCGCAGACCGGAACGAAAGCGGCGGCACATTACACGCTCAGCATCCCGGCCGGCCAGCAGGTCGAGCTGCGCATGAGGCTGGTGCAGGACGAGCAGGCCTCGCAGCGACTGTCGTCCGACGACTTCGCCGGCCTCATGTCCGCCCGCAAGAACGAAGCCGACGTCTTCTACACCGAGCGGACCGGCTTCGAGCTCGACGAGGAGCCGCACAACGTCGCCCGCCAGGCGTATGCCGGCATGTTGTGGAGCAAGCAGTTCTACCACTACTTCGTACGCGACTGGATGATCGGTGACACCAAGACCGTTCCTCCGCCCGACGGCCGCAAGTGGGGCCGCAACCGCGACTGGCCGCACTTCTGTGCCCGCGAAGTGCTGTCGATGCCGGACAAGTGGGAGTATCCGTGGTTCGCCGCCTGGGACCTGGCCTTCCACACGCTGCCGCTGGCCAACGTGGACGTACACTTCGCCCAGCAGCAGCTCACCACGCTGCTGCGCGAGTGGTACATGCACCCCAACGGCCAGATTCCGGCCTACGAGTTCGCGTTCGGCGACGTGAACCCGCCGGTACACGCCTGGGCCGTGTGGCGGGTGTACAAGCGCACCGGCCCAGCCGGCCAGCGCGATGTCTCATGGTTGGCCAGTTGCTTCCAGAAGCTGCTGGTCAACTTCACCTGGTGGATCAACCGCAAGGACCCGGAAGGCCGCAACGTGTTCTCCGGCGGCTTTTTGGGCATGGACAACATCGGCGCGTTCGACCGCTCGACACTGCCCCCGCACGCCCAGATGACGCAGGCCGACGGCACGGCCTGGATGGGCTTCTACTGCAACACCATGCTGACCATCGCCTTCGAGCTGTCGCGCTATCAGCCCGAATACCAGGACATGGCCAGCAAGTTCTTCGAGCACTTCATGACCATCAACGAGGCCATGAACACGCTCGGCGGCTGCGGCCTGTGGGACGAGCAGGACGGCTTCTATTACGACCAGATGCAGGTCGACGGCCAGACCACCGTGCTCAAGTGCCGCTCGATGGTCGGGCTGATCCCGCTCATCGCGGTCGGCATCTCGCAGGACGAGGTGGTCGACAAGCTGCCCGGCTTCAAGCAGCGCATGCAGTGGTTCGTGCATAATCGGCAGGACATCACCGACGTGATCACCTGCATGGACAAGCGCGACAACGGCCGCGGCGGGCACCACTTCCTGCTGTCGATCCCGTCGCGCGAGCGGCTGACGCGGATTCTGCGCTACATGCTGGACGAGAACGAGTTCCTGTCGCCGTATGGGATTCGGGCGGTTTCGAAGTTCCACGAGAACAACCCGTTCCGCGTCTGGATTGGCGGCCAGGAGTATTCGCTGAACTACGTGCCGGGCGAATCGACCACCGGCATGTTTGGCGGCAACTCGAACTGGCGCGGGCCGATCTGGATGCCGGTGAACTACCTGATGGTCGATGCGCTGCATCACTATCACGAGTTCTACGGCGACTCGTTCAAGGTCGAATGCCCGACCGGCTCGGGGCGGATGATGAACCTGCAGCAGGTGGCCGACGAGCTGACGCGGCGGCTGGCGTCGATCTTCCTGCCGGATGCCGGCGGGCGCCGGGCGGTGCACGGTGACGATCGACGGTACGTGGAAGATCGAAATCGCCGCGATCTGGTGCTGTTCTACGAATACTTCCACGGCGACACGGGCCGCGGCGTCGGCGCCAGCCATCAGACCGGCTGGACCGGCCTGATCATCCCGCTGCTCGAATCGCTGCGGCGGCAGCACTCGTTCCATTCGCACCATTAGGGTGTGGCATGCCCAAGCGCAGCGCGGGCATGCGGGCAGCCGGCATGGCCGCGCTGGCGCTTGGCCATGCCACACCGGACCGCGGACATCCTGTCCGCTTCTGGGGCCGCGGGCATCCTGCCCGCACGAAACATGACTCGGGAGACCGAATGATGTACGACCTCATCGTCATCGGGGGTGGACCGGCGGGATTGCGGGCGGCCCATCGGGCGCGTCAGCTTGGTGCGTCTGTTGCGCTGATCGAGCGCAATCGCCTGGGCGGCACGGCCATCAACGACGGCGTGGCCCCGACGCGCACGCTGGCACGGGCCGCCCATCACGTGCGCGATCTGCGTAACCACTTCGCCGACTACGGCATCAAATGTCTGTCGGTGCAGATCGACTTCCCGACGCTGATGGCCAAGACGCAGAGCGTCGTCGGCGCGCTGCACAAAAACCATGACTTCGAGGGCACGCTCAAGCGGGCCGGCGTCGACGTGTTTGCCGGCGTGGGTGAGGCCAGATTCACTGGTCCGAAACGCATCGCGCTTCAGAACGGCACGAACGTGGAAGCCGACAAGTTCATCCTGTGCGTCGGCGGACGCGCCCGAAAGGTCGATTTCCCCGGCGTCGAGCTGGCGCTCAACCATCACGACCTGTGGTCGCTCCACGGCCTGCCGAAGTCGCTGATCGTGGTGGGCGGGGCCGCCACTGGCTGCCAGGTCGCCTCGATCGCGGCCCAGTTCGGCGCGCAGGTCACCATCCTCGAAATGTCGCCGCGCCTGGTGGCCGTCGAAGACGAGTCGATCTCGCAGCACGTGCAGCGCATCTACGAACGGCGTGGCATCGATGTGACCTGCGGCATCGCCGGCCTCGATCGGCTGGAGAAGGCCGGCAGCGGCCTGCGCCTGACGTATCGGCAGGGCAATGCAACACAAACCCTGGAAGCCGAAGCCGTCTTCATCGCCGCCGGCTGGCCGGGCAACGCCGACACGCTCAACCTGTCCGCCGTGGGCGTGGAGGTCGAGCGCAGCTACGTCAAAGTCAACGAATACCTGCAGTCGACCGCCCCGCACATTTACGCGGCCGGCGACGCCAGCGGCCGGATCATGCTCACGCAGTGCGCAAAAATCGAGGCCGACATCGCCGCTGAGAACGCGGTCGCCGGCAACCGCCGCAAGTATGAGCAGTTGCTCATCTCGCACGCCAGCTTCACCGACCCCGAATACGCCGGCATCGGCCTGACCGAGCCGCAGGCCAGGGCCAGGCACGATTGCCTCGTCGCCACCGTGCCGTACGATCAGCTCGATCGAGCCATCATCGACAGCCACACCGACGGCTTCTTCAAAATGATCGTCGATAAGAGTACGCACCGCGTGCTCGGCGCGCACGCCTCCGGCGAGCAGGCCACCGACGTGATTCAGATGGTGGCCGCCTCGATGCAGGCCAACGAGACGGTTGACGACCTGGCCCAGCTCGAGCTGGCCTACCCGACGTATACCTCGATCGTATCCATGGCGGCGAGCTGGATCGCGCATCAGCTTGGCATCCGGACGCCCGGCGCCGCCGAACTGTTCCACGCCGGCCCGGCCGGTCAAGCGGAGAGCGTCTATGAATACACACTATGACCTGATCATCGTCGGCGCAGGCGCGGGCGGCGGCACGCTGGCCCGCTACCTGGCGCCTACCGGCAAGCGCATCCTGATGCTCGAGCGCGGTCCGTGGCTGCCACGCGAGCTGGACAACTGGAGCACGCAGGCCGTTGTCATCCAGCGCAAGTACGAGACGAAAGAAGTCTGGAAAGACAAGGACGGTAGGCCGGTCAACTCCAACCAGCACTACAACGTCGGGGGTAACACCAAGTTCTGGGGCGCGGCGCTGTTCCGCTTCCGTGAGCGCGATTTCCATAGCCACCCGACCAAGGACGGCATGACGCAGGAATGGCCGCTGAAGTACGATGTATTCGAGCCATATTACACGCAGGTCGAGAAGCTGTTCGACGTGCACGGCATCCGTGGCGAGGACCCGACCGCCCCGCCGATGAGTGAGGACTATCCGTTCGAGCCGATCGAGCACGAGCCGCGCGTCCAGGAGATTCACGACGACCTCAAGGCCCGCGGGCACCATCCGTTCCACCTGCCGGTGGCGATCCGCCGCGACGATCGCAACCCGCACCTGTCGGCCTGCATTCGATGCAATACGTGCGACGGCTTCCCGTGTCTAGTGCACGCCAAGGCCGACGCCGAAATGAACGCCGTGCGGCCGGCCATCACCTATCCGAATGTCACGCTGATGACCGAAGCCCGCGTGCTGAAGATTCTGACCAACCCGTCGGGCCGGGCGGTCACCGGCGTGCAGGCGCAGCTCCGCGACGGCGTCCAGACCTTCACCGGCGATGTCGTGGTGGTCTCGTGCGGCGCGATCAACTCGGCCCGGCTGCTCTTGATGAGCACGAATGACAAGCACCCGCGCGGCCTTGGCAACAATAGTTCCGACCAGGTCGGCCGCAACTACATGTATCACCTGCTGGGCTGGATGCTGGCCATCACCGGCAAGACGCACGCCACGTCGTTCGAGAAGACGCTCGGCCTCAACGACTTCTACTGGGGCGAGCCGGACTATCCCTACCCGATGGGCAACATCCAGAACACCGGCCGCGTCAATGCCGAGATGATGAAGGCCATGCTGGGCAAGCCGCTGGCCGGCATGACGTTCGAGCAGATGGCCGAGCGCTCGACCAACTGGTGGTTCATGACCGAGGACCTGCCCGATCCGAACAACCGCATCACGCTCGACGGCGATACGCTCCGCATCAGCTACACCGAAAACAACCGCGAGCCGTTCGACCGCCTGCTGGCCCGCTGGACCGAGCTGCTCGAAGGCATGCAGTTCGTCGATCAGGTCGTGAAGGTCTCGCAATACATCAGCAACAAGGTGCCGGTCAGCGGCGTCGCCCATCAATGCGGCACGGTGCGCTTCGGGGCCGATCCGAAGACCAGCGTGCTCGACCTGAATTGCAAGGCCCACGACCTCGACAACCTGTACGTGGTCGATTCGAGCTTCTACCCGTCCAGCGCGGCGCTAAACCCGACGCACACGCTCATGGCCAATGCACTGCGCGTGGGCGACCATCTGCTCGAACGGATGAAAGTGTATCGGCCGACGATGGACGTGCTGCTGCAAGCGACGCGTGCCCCGTCACCCGGCTCGCAAGCCGCCCGTCGGCAACCGGTAAGCGTGTAGCTTGCATGGATCGTGTCGCATGCCCAAGCGGCGGGTGGCATGGGCAAGCGTCCCGGCGCGCCGGGATTGCCCGTGCAGGCCACACGACGATCTCTCGGCAGCACGGGCAAACGATCGTCGTCCCGGCGCGCTCCCGGCGCGCCGGGACGACGATCGCTTGCCCATGCCACCCCGATGGCGCACACGAGTGGCAGCTTGGCGAGTTAGAGGAGTCGCAATGTCTCAGACATCGTTGTTGGAGCCGCCGCCATCGCGCCGGGCCGGAGAACGCAGCGCCGGCGCTGGAGTCTCGCCCGTCGAGCGCTACGCGATGAACCTCGCCGACGCGCGGGCCATCTACGACGCCTTTCGTCGCCAGATCGAGCACGAAGACAACCTGATGACCAGCCGCGCGTCGTGGCTCTTCATGGCCCAGAGCTTCTTCGTGGTGGCCTATTCCATTCTGCACCAGCTCGCGCCGCCCGACTCAGCCACCCAGCCGGTTACCGCGCTGCTGACGCACGCGCTGGCGATCGTCGGCCTGCTGGCCTGTCTGCCGATCCTGATGTCGGTGATGGCCGCCTCGAACGTCATGCGCAACCTGCGCGACGCTTTCGATCAGAAGTGCCGCGTCGAGCCGGCCCTGGCACGATTGACGACCGACTACCCGGCGCTTCAACCGACTGGCCGAAGCCTCCTGCTTGGCCGTTGCCCGGCCGTGGCGCTGCCAGTGCTCTTCCTGGCCTTCTGGGCAACGATGCTGATCGCCACAGTACTCTGACGCGGATCGTTTGCTGACGACCGAAGCCGATACCCGCCTCGCGTTACGCCACGGCGGCAGCGCCACTCAGCACGCCAGGCGCCTTCGCCGGCGGTGCGCTCAGCCATTCGCGGACCGGCAGCTCATAGTCATCTCGCCAGGCGTCGGCCACCGCAGCCAGCTCGCGCGCCCCTCTGGCGGCCGTCCAGCCCAGCACCGGAGCGAGCGACGCGACAACACTCGGCAGTTGGTCGAGACCGGCCCGCTCGGCCAGGAAGTAGATCGACGTGCGCCGTTTGATGAGGTCGCCCAGGTGCCGCACCGATTCGTGACGCGCCAGATAGATCAACTCGGCCAGCGTGTACGGCAGCCCGTCGAAGAGCGGCGCCAATTGGGCGCGCTCGCTCTGAAGGATCGAATGCGCGTCGTCGCCGTAATGGCGGACCAAGTGCGTCACGACGTGTGACTCGGCGTGAGCACATCGCAGATTGCCCAGGCGCGCTTCGATCTGCGGTGCGGAGAGACCCGGCCAGATCGGCTCGCCGCGCAGCCGTGCCCGCAGGGCGCGCGGCACGCGTGGCCGTCCGAGCATTCGATCGATCGCGTCGCCCGCCTGCTCTGCCATGAGGCGAAACGTGGTCAGCTTGCCGCCGCGGACCGTCACCAGCCGCCGCGCAGGGTCGACATCGACCTCGTGCCGCCGCGACAGGCCATTATCGCTGGCGCGGCGCTGCGCGACGATCGGCCGCACGCCTGCGTAGGCCCCGACCACGTCGCCGGGACCGACCGGCAACCCCGGAAACCAGTGTACGAAGCTGCTCCACAGGTCCTCGACCTCGTCTGCCGTCGGGTGTACGTGCCGCAAATCGCCAATGTATCGCGATTCGGTCGTGCCCACGATGATCCGCCCGAACCACGGAATCGCCCACAACGCCCGGTTGTCGCGCACGCTGCGGAAGATCACGCCGTCGGACCCGAATTCGGCCGGCCGGCGCACCAGAATGTGCGTGCCCTTGATCCACAGCATGGTTGGCGCCGACGCACCGAGCAATCGCGATGTCAGCGGCGACCACGGGCCCGTCGCATTCACCACGCAGCGGGCGCGCACGCTCCACTCGCGCTCGGCGCCGCGCGGTTGAAACGACAGCCGCCAGCCATTGGCATCGCCCTCTGCCGCCGTCAGATCGCAGTAGTTCCGCACGCACGCACCGGCCGCGCTCGCCGCCCGGATCGTCGCCATGACCAGCCTCGCATCGCTGGCCTGCGCGTCCCAGAACGCCACGCCCAGCGGGTGGCTCGGGCACATCGGGTGGTCCCACCGGATCGCGCCGCCACACCGCGTGCGTGACCCGCGCATGCCCAACCGGCCCAGCAGCGCGTAAGCCTTCACGCCCCAGATAGTCCCCGGCCACTTCAGCGGATGGCGCCACTCGAACGGCACGACGATCCGCAACGGCGTCACCAAGTGCGGCGCGACTTGCGTCAGCAGCCGTTCGCGCTCGCGGGCCGCCTGAATCACGAGCCGCACGTGGCCGCGTTGAAGGTATCGCAACCCACCGTGGATCAGCTTTGACGTGAGGTGGCTGGTCCCCGACGCGAAGTCATCAGAATCGACGAGCACGACGCGCAGACCGCGCAGGGCCGCATCGCGCGCCACCCCCGCCCCGGCGATGCCGCCGCCCAGCACCACGCCATCCACGTCGCCCGGCCCGAGTTCGGCCATGACGTTGCTCCACGCGCGCCCGTTCGCCCTCAGAATCTCAGACCCGCTGAACCACTAACGCTCTGGATCCCCTCGCGGCGCGGCACCATAAGTGGCGCCAAAGGGTTCGCAAAGCCAACTCTGATCTCTGAACTCTGCCCTCTGAACTCTGAACTCTGCCCTCTGAACTCTGCCCTCTGAACTCTGCCCTCTGAACTCTGCCCTCTGAACTCTGCCCTCTGCCCTCTGAACTCTGAACTCTGAGCTCTGAACTCTGCCCTCTGCCCTCTGAACTCTGCCCTCTGAACTCTGCCCTCTGAACTCTGAACTCTGCCCTGGCCCGGACCGGGTTCGGCCATGATGGTGCTCCACGCGCGCCCATTCGCCCTCAGAACCTCAGGCTCTCGGAGTCTCTTTCGCGATGTCGGCCGCGCACGCGATCACCTTCTCGAATGCCCGCGCATAGGCTTCCAACACCTGCGGGCACTCGGCAGAGAAGACCGGCATCTGGATCAGGTCGCGCACCGCGGCTGTCGTCCGCGGCAGCGCATCGGCCCGGTACGTCGGCAACGTCTCGCGCGGCAAATCCTGCAAGCGCGCGAGCTGTGCGAAGACGCCCTCCGTGAACACCGGTTGCTGATGGAGTAGCGGATAGCGTAGCTTAGCCACATCGCAGCCTTCAGCCTGAAGCGCGGCGACCATCGTCTTGGTCGGCAGACCCGTGCGCTCGGGCTGGTTGCGGATCAGGTACATGAAATAGACTCGCTCGATCCCGGCCGGCGGCAGAAAGGTCTGGAAGCCCAGCGGCTCCAGCCGCCGCGACAGCATCTCGATATTGGCGGAGCGCCGCCCGCTGCGCTCGGCCAGATGTCGGAATTGCACCCGCGCCACAGCGGCCGACAGCGGCGCCATGCGGTGCTTCTGACCGAATCCTGTGCCGGCAAACCGGCGGGCCGGCGTCTTGAGGTCCGGTAAGCGCTCGAAGTGCCCCAGACACTGGGCGTGTTCGTGGATCGCATCGTCGTTCGTGACGAGCACTCCACCTTCGCCCGCCGGCGCGAGCTTGTTCGTTTGCAGGCTGAACACGGCCGCGTCGCCGAACGTCCCGACCATCCGCCCGCGATATCGGGCGCCGTGCGCGTGCGACGCGTCTTCGAGCACCTTGAGATTGTGCCGCCGGGCGATGGAGAGCAGTTCTTCCATGCGCGACGGCATGCCGCACAGGTGTACGACGACCATCGCCCGCGTACGGCCCGTGATGGGCTGGGCCACATCATCCGGATCGAGGCCGAGCTGCTCCGGCTCACTCTCGCAAAAGATCGGCACGGCCCCGCACCACAGCACGGGCATGACCGACGCCCAGTAGGTGGCCGTCGGCACAATGACCTCGTCGCCCGGCTGCAAACCGAAGGCGTGCAGGGCGGCGAAGATGGCCGACGTGCCGTTGCAGCAGGCCAGCGCATGTCTCACGCCCAGCCACGCGCGATAGTCGTCCTCGAGCTGGCGCGTCACGCGGTGCAGCGACAGATCGCCCGACCGCAGCACATCCGTCACCGCCGCGATGTCTTCGTCGGTGATGATCGGCCAGCGGCAGGCCGCTTGTGCCGCCGCCCGATCGGCCAGCGCCGGCGTACCGCCGAGAATTGCTGCACGTTCACAGTTATCCGGCATACCGAAGTCCTCCGGTCCGAGGCGTTGGGCGTGCGAGCCCTGGCCATCCCAAAATCAGCGTGCGCGAGCCGTAGCCGTCCCATCGGGTGGCATGGGCAAGCGGTCGTTTGCTTGCCCGTGCGGATTGCGCGACAGTCTCGCCGCAGCACGGGCAAACGATCGTCGTTCCGGCGCGCCGCGACCGCGACGATCGCTTGCCCGTGGCACCCCGATGGCGCACCATCGCGCACGGAGGTTTAGCTGCATCTGTCCGCGCCCACAACCCGACTGGCGGCGCGTCAGAGCGGCCGGTGCCCGCCGGCAGTATTGTGCTGCTGGCATTATTGTCCCCGGCGCCGCCGGCATTCTTGCCGGCGAGCACAACGCCGCCGTGCGCCTCGCTCGCGCGCACATCAGCCTCCGCGACTACGCTCGTTATATGCGCGACCCGGCCGACGATTTCGAACGTGCGATCAGGGCGCATGTTGTCCAATGCGCGGATGGGTGTGACTCGCGAGCGAGCGGGTTGACTCATCGGGTGACAGGCGGAGGCTGCAAAATAGCGAAAAGACGAAACGAAGCCAAACATGGGCTGACTGGGTAGAATGGGTAGATGAACACGCTTGAACGCAGGTAGGTACAGATTCCGAGAATGCGCGTGTCATCCACGGACGCCGCGGCTCCGTGTGTAGCGCAGGCGTCCTCGCCTGCCGGTATCCCGTGTCATCCACATACGCCTCGGCTTCGTCCAGATGGTAGCGCACTATGACACACGAACGGAGGACGCGCCATGTTACGTCGCACGATGGCCGGGGTTGTGGTCGCCACGCTGCTGGTGGCCGGAACGGGTTGCTTGAAGCGCAAGGAGAAGATCACGATTGCCCCTGACGGGGCTGCCGACATCGTCATCGAATACCGGGGCTCGAAGCAGGACTTTGGCGGTCGCGACGTGCTCCCAACAGCGGCCGCGGGCTGGGAGGTCACGCGCACTACCGAGACGAAGCGACGCCCGGACGGGTCCGACGAGCAAGAGGATGTACTGAGAGCGGAGCAGCGCTTCGCACCAGGCCAGCCGCTGCCGGCGAACTTTGCTTCTCCGGCCGACCCGAACGCCGAGCTGTATACCCAATTCCCGACCCGGCTGACCGTCGAGCAGCGACCGGATGGAACGTACTACCACCTGCGGCGCACGTACGCGCCGCGGCGGTGGGCGCATGTTCAATACTGGAAGCACGTGTTCATCAATGACGACATCGAGAAGCTCGTCGAGAAGCCGTCGGAGTCGCTGACCACCGACGAGCGGGCCAAAATCTTCGCGGCGTTTGCTTCGTTTGAGTGGCATCGACAGGTGGAGTTAGCTAAGGCGGCGCTGGCGGACGCCGAGCCGAACCTGGCGCCGGATGCGTGGCTGCGAGCGCGGGCCGCGCTGCGCGGGGTGTATGAGAGCGTGGCGTTCGCTCAGCTCGCGGCGCGATATGAATCCATGAGCAAAGAGCAGGCGGATGCGGAGTTGGAGGAGGAAGCTGATCGCTTCATGGCCAACGCCCGCGAAGCCTTCTCGACGTCGCTGCGCGGCGAGCCGGCGATGACCGAGGCGCGCATGGCCGCGATCACCGCGGCGCTCGACCGCCAGAACCTGGCGCACGACGTCACCAGCGTGACCGGCGGCCACAACTTCGAGATTCGCGCCGTGATGCCGGGGCAGATCGTCGGCCACAACGCCGATCGTATGGATGAACAGGACGACGGCGCCCTGGTTTGGGAGTTCAGCGGCGAAGCGTTTCGCGATCGTACACACGAGCTCCTGGCGACGTCGCGCTTGGCCAAGTAGCTCGCGCTCGCGATGCCGTTGCCGTGAAGGGTGGTCGGGGCTGGGTGGCATGGGCGAGCGGCCGTTTGCTCGCCCGTGCCGAACGTGCAACGGCGGTGACGTTCGCTGGCCCATGCCACCCCCTGCGTTTGGGCACGCATCGCGCGCGGAGGTTCGGGGGGCGTCGGCACGCTGGTCGGGCCCGATGACCCGGCCGGCGTGGATTCAGGAATGGGCACGGCGGTGGCAGACACGTTTGAGCGGCTCGCGCCCGATGTGTACCGCTGGGCGTATCGCCTGCTCGGCCGGCACGATGATGCGCTCGATGTGGTGCAGGACGTCTACCTGCGCTGGGACCGCCAGTGTGCCCGCCGCGTGCCGGACCAGCCGCGCGGCTGGCTGCGGCGCGTGACGCTCAACCGGGTCGTCGACGGCCTGCGGCCCCGCTCGATCGATCCTGCCGCAGGCGAGGACGCGCTGCGGCTGGTCCCCGCACCGGCGGCGGGTGGCGACCCGCTGGATGAACAAGAGCTTCGCTCGGCGGTGCGATCGGCGCTGCTCGCCTTGACCGACGTTCAGCGCGCCGTGCTGGTGGCCAAGGTCTATGACGAAGAACCGTTTGCCCGGATTGCCGAGCAATTGGGCGTAGCGATTCCGACCGTCAAGACGCACTATCTGCGCGCCGTTCGGTCACTGCGCGACAAGCTCAGTCCGGGCTGGGCCGATCACGACGCACGGCAGCGCCGCGATCCTGTTCAGAGCCGCGACCACATTCAGAGCCGCGACCGTAGGGGAGCGGACACCGTTACGACCCGCGACCCTGTTCAGAGCCGCGATCCGGGACGCGCTAGGCCGGCTGCCGCGCGTGTCCCGGACGACCGTAAGGGAGCGGATCCGAACGACGATCAGGTGAGCGTTCCGCCGGAAGCTCAATACGAACCACACGAAGGAACTTCATCATGAACTGCTCCGACTTTGAATCGCTGTTGGCTGAGGCGCTTGGCCACGAGCTCGACCCGGCCGATCAGGCCGCGATCGAGGTCCACCTGTCCGAATGCGGCCGTTGCCGCCAGGAATACGACGCCTCGTGCGCAGCGCTCGACCGGGTGCGCGACCTGCCGGCGCCGCCGCGGGTGTCGATCTATCGCGAAGGCCCGCGGCTCGTGATTGGGCCCGCTCACTCACCGGCCAAACGAGCCCGCCGGACAACGGCCGCGCTGCTGCGCTATGCCGCGGTGATCCTGCTCGCGTTCGCGGCGGGCTATGCCTATCGCTCGCCCGCACGTCCGCAGGCACCCACCACACCTGCCCATCACGCGGCCAACGACGGACCGCATCCGGACGGCCCGCGACGCCCGACGCTCCGCACCGCTCTGGCCGCGGCGCACTCGAGCGGCCCGAATCGTTCGGACCTCGCCAAGTGCATGAGCAGCCTGCTGACCTCGAGCACCCCTTGATGCTGCGGTGAATGACGCCTTTCTGGTGGGCGTGCTGGGCGGCGCGGCAGACGCAGACAAACAGCTCGAGGCGCTCGCGCGGGGAGAGCGGGTGCTCATCGCACTATCGTGTAATTGGGATGCCGTCGACCCGCTCCATGACGAGGTAGGGCCGGCCCGATTCCGCCTCGCCGGCATCGAAGACGCGGGCGACGTTGGGCTGATCCATCAGGGCCAGCGCCTGCCGCTCGGCCGCGAAGCGGGCGATGACCTGGCGCGAGTCCATCCCGGGCTTGATGACCTTCAGGGCGACGGTGCGGCGGATCGGCGCAGGTTGCTCGGCCTCGTAGACGGTTCCGAAGCCGCCTTCGCCGAGCGTTTCGATGATGCGGTCGTTGGCGATTCGCTCGGGCAAGTCGGCGGCGGCGCGGGCTCGCTCGCCATCGGGCGACATCGCAGGGTGGAGGACGCTGACGGCGGCCTCGGCGTCGCTGTGCAGCAGCCGCAGGAGCCGGTCGCGAAGCGCCCCATCGGAGCCGCAATGGGCGTCGATGAACTGGTCGCGCTCGGCGGGCGGCCGATCGGCCGGACGGTGGAACAGGTCGTCGAGCTGGGGCGGTTCGGACTCGCTCATGCGCGTTCCCTGAGTGCCCGATACATACTACCGCAGGATAAGTGCGCAGGTGCCATGCGCGCCAAGGTTAGCTGCGGTCCTGCCAGGGCCGCGCCAACGCCTCGCTGGCCGCGCCGGCGCGGCGTTGGTGAACCCAAGCTTAGCGGCGGCCAAACGTGCGGTCGGCAAGACACGAGATCCGGCCGCACCCGCCGACCAGGAGTTCAGCGATGGGCACGTGGGGCTACGCGGTTCTGTCGGATGACACGGCGAGCGATGTGTATGCCGATTATATGGAGCGGTTCAACCGCGGTCAGCCGCACGCGACGATCCTGCGCGAGCTCCGCAGCGCCCATGCCGAGAGCCTCGATGACCCAGACGATGGACCCGTGGTCTGGCTGGCGCTGGCCAAGGCGCAGTGGGATTGCGGTGTGCTCGAGGCGGGGTTGCTGCGACGGGTCGAGAACCTGGTGGCCAGTGGGGCCGGGCTGGAGCGCTGGCGCGAGGCCGGGGCGGCGACCCTGCGCAAGCGTCAGCAAGCGCTTCAGGCGTTTGTCGCCAAGCTCAAGACCGACAACCCGCGTCCGCGCAAGCCGCGAAAGGCCGTCCGCGGCAAACCGCTGTTCTCGAAGGGCGATTGCGTGGCCATCAAACTGACGGACGGCGACTACGGCGCCGTTCTCATCTTGGCCCACGAACCCCCGGCGGATTCGGCCGAACCCATTCACGGCTGCAACGCAGTGATCCTGCTCAAGTACAAGTCGAAAGAGCGACCCACGCTCGAGGTCTTCGAGCGGCGCGAGTGGATGATGCTGCAATACGCGCACGGCGTGCTGGCGCCGGAGAAGGTGTGGCTGGTCAGCGCCGGCGCGCGGGCGTTCAAGCCGAAGCTGGAGCTGGTCGGCCGGATCGAGCTGCGGCCGGACGACCCGCGACCCGGCGGCGGCTACGCCCGCTGGGAGTACCTCGAGCACTTCATCATCAACGGCGAGTGGGTCGGTAAGCCTTGAAGGAACACGCACCGGCGGACGACATGTCTCGCGCAAAGGCGCTAAGACGCAAAGGTCAGCCCGACCTTCGCAAGGAAACCAAGAATCCGCACGGGCCTGGCGCGGTCGTGCGGGCCGATTTTGCGTTCCAGGTGCCTGTAGTGCAGGCCCATGGGGTTGCAAGCGTCGGCGCGGCCCGCTACGAGATCATGCTGAGCAAGCAAGCGTTGGCCCGAAGGGCCGCGCTACGCCAGCCCAGGCCAACGGCCTGGGTTCGCCCGACCCGCACAGATCACAGCCCTGAAAGGGCGCGCTATGCGCCGTCGTCTCGTGCGCCCTTTCAGGGCTGCGCGCGGTTCTGGCTTCGCATCCCCAGGGCGATGCCCTGGGCTGGCGTAGCGCGCTCCTTCGGAGCGGAGGCGCTCTACAAGCCTCGACCATGCGCGATCAACGCACGTGTCGTGCGGACCCTTGGCCCCAAGACTCCGTTTTCGAGCCGAACTCCACACATCGCACATCGGCCGCGATTGATTGGGCGGGCTGGATCGGCTAACATACGGACAACCACAGTGGGAGTGCACGATCATTGCCCTGGCGACCACAGCTAAGATGACCGCCGAACAGTTCGAGCTTCGGTACAGCGACGTGCCGTATTGCGAGCTTGAGCGCGGCGAAGTCGTGCGACTCATGGCGGGCGGCTGGGAGCACAGTCGGATCAGCTATCGCATCGCTCGTCTGCTGGGCGATTGGGCCGAGCAGTCGCTGCGCGGCCGGGTGCTGACGAACGAAGCCGGCCTGATCACCGAGCGCGACCCTGATACCGTGCGCGGCGTTGATGTCGCCTATTTTTCCTACGAGCGTATTCCCGTGGGCCACGAGCCAGACGGGTTTGCGACCGTCGCCCCGGAACCGGCCGTCGAAGTCGTAGGCAAGCGGCAGGGCTGGGGGAAGATCGTCGAAAAAGCCGGTGAGTATCTACGGATGGGCGTCGAGCGCGTCTCGATCGTGAACCCGGCCACGCGCACGGTTCATGTCTTCCGCCCCGATGCCGATCCTGAGCGGTTCGGCGAATCGAATACGCTCTCCGACCCCGTGCTCCTGCCGGGTTTCGCGTGCGCCGTCAGGTCGTTTTTCAACGATTGATCACGCGCCGCGCGGCCAAGTCGGCGTTGGAGGATGCCAAGCTTGCGACCCAACTCGCGCGGTTCGGGTGCGTTTCCGGTCCTCGCCATGCACGGCCACCGCACATGGCTCGGAGCCTTAGTGTTTCTGTTGGCCATAGGCGCCGCGGCATGTCGAGAAGGTGATGTGGCGCCGTGCGCGGGTCGGCCGATTCAGGTTGGAACGCTTGAAGACGAGCGCGTTGCCCTTGAAACCGAGCGGATCGAGCTGGATGGTTGTCCCGGAGTTCGGCAGCTCTTTGTTGGGGAGTGCGCAGCGAGTCTAACGTTCGTCTATCGGTACAATGGCCGCGGGACGTCCGAGATCCGCTACTTTGACGGATCGGGTACGTTTGTTGCTGTCACGAACCAAGCCGACGCCATCGACGTCACGTGCGGCGGCCGCACGTACTGGCCTACACTGGTCGAGTGCCGCGATGCTGTCATTACGGAAGTGATCTGCGGCACGCGCTTCGAGGTCGGGCAGCCGTTCGACGTTCCCTGACGACGCCCGCTGGCATGTCGGAACGACGTCGTAGAGCGGAAGGGCGCGTACGCTCCCTGACGGTCGTCCGGGACACGCGCGGCAGCCGGCCTAGCGCGTCCCGGATCGCGGCTCTGAATGGCGGCGACGCGGCTTATGCCGAGCGGCGGGCGAAGCGGATGGCTTGCTTGGCGATGTGCAGATCGGCGCGGGTGGCGGTGCCGTAGTGGATCAGCTCGACCGAGCGCACGCCGCGCTCGGCCGACTCGGTGAGCGTGCGGACCAGGGCCGGCGGCTGCAACCGGGCGCAATCGGACAGTTCGAGGCGAATGCAGTCTGCCGCGCCGCGGCTTAATTCTGTCGTGGCGGCTTCCAGGTCGACGTCACGCATTTGCACGAGGCCGGAAGCACTGGGCAAGCCACCGGTGCGCACCGGCCAGATTTCGTCGGAATAGCGGTGCAGGATCAGCGGTACGGCGCAAGCCCGAACTGCCTCGTGTAGCACGTGCTCGACGGCGGCGCGCTGGGCGTCCAGATACTCGCGCAGGAACGGTGGACCGTCGAGCGATTCGACGAACAGGCCCAGCCGCTTATCGAGCCGCGCTGGCCCGGCCAGGGCTTCATCGAGGTGAGTCCTCACGGCGCGAGCTGCGGCCTCAGTATCGACGCCTGCCCGCGCGGCCACCTGGCGGCAGGACTCACAGAAGCAAATCGCCAGCAGTTCGGCCGCGCCGCCCCCTCCGGCCAGGCCATTCGACACATCGCAAACGCCAGACTCACGCCGGCCCGTGTGCAGGTCGGACAAGATGAGCGCCGTCGGCGAAAAACGCTGGGAGACGTCCGCCACCAGCGCCCGCAGCCACTCGGCCACGTCGGGATTCACGGGACAGAGGCGGATGGGCGACCGATCGTCGTAGACGCTCTTGGTCGCCGCCTCGGGATAGCGCGTGGCCACGCGTCCGGTCAGCGTGGTCGAGACTTCCAGCCAGAGGGCCAACCCGCGGCTGCGGCAGCGCTCGGCCGCCTGGTCTAGTGGATCGCGGCCCTTGAGCCAGTCGGCCGTGATCGGGCGGAGGCGCGTCTGCGAATACCGGCCGTCGTCGGCGTGGAAGTACAGCCCGCCGCGCGAGCGCGCCACGCGCGGCGCGTCGGTCCGGCTGCGGCGCAGATAGGCCATGGGCGGCACGGCGACCGGGACACTGATGCCGCTGGCGCCCACTTCGCCCTGCAAGAGGTCGAGCACGGAGTCGACGCCGTCGTCGAACAGGTCGGGAAGCTGACATTGAATGATGGCGTCGAACATACACGCTTCAGCGGGCGGGCCGCAGACCGGAACTGCTTGCGCTTCTGCGGACGGCCTCAGCTTTCGGAGTTGGGTCTGCTGCGCTCGGCGCTGACGGCCTCGACGTCGCCAAACGTGTTCTCGAGGACTTGCACCATGCGACGCAGGGCCTGTTCGGGCGACACGCCGTAGAAGGCCGGGGCCACGGCTTGGGCGTCGGCCAGCTCAGTGCCATCGGCGCGCACCGGCACGCAGGTAGCGCGGTGATGGTCGCCGTGCGGCTCGACGGTGATCCGAAAGTAACCGCGCCGGCCCGCTTGGTCGGCCGCACCGTAGAAATGGTTCGACATCGTCTGGCTCCGTTTCCCGCGCTTGGCCGGCATCGTACGTCCGTCGCAGACCGAATGAAAGGGTGCTTGGCGCGTCGCGGGACGACGAGCCGCCACGCGCGGCCCGAGCGTGTGACGACCGACCGTGCGCATGGCCATTGTGGTGCGGCCGTCTCGGCTGCCCGTGCAGGCCGGACGCCTGCACCACAATTCCTGGCCCCGACCGATTACGCCGAGTCTGTTAGGGACCCGTCACACCCCCGATGCCCATGCGGCGTTGGCGGAGCGGGCCGCGCGGTGTTAACGTTGCGTGCTGCGCAGAGCTGGCAGTCCGTGATTGAACAGGCGTGTGGGCGAGCGCGATGGGCGATTCAGCCGGTGAGCTCAGCGAGCACGAGCAGACCCAACGAGCGCTGCGCGAGAGCGAGGCGCGTTTCGCGGCGTTCATGGACAACCTGCCGGGCGCCGCGTGGATCAAGGATCTGGACGGCCGGTACGTCTACGCGAACCGCGAAGCGGAACGGATCTTCTCGGTGAGCAAGGCGAACCTGTACGGCAAGACGGACGAAGAGGTCTTCCCGCCCGAGACGGCACGCCAGTTTCGTGAGAATGACCGGCGCGTCATCGATACCGGCCGAGCCATTCAGCAGATTGAGGTGTTGCGGCAGGCCGACGGCGTCGACCACCACTCGATCGTGAGCAAGTTTCCCGTGGAAGGACCCAGCGGACAACGGGCGTATGTGGGCGGCGTCGCGTTCGACGTGACCGAGCAGAAACGGGCCGAAGGCGCCCTGCAGGACGCCAACCGGCGCAAGGACCTATTTTTGGCCACGCTGGCGCACGAGCTGCGCAACCCGCTGGCGGCCATCCGCGCGGCGGCGCAGATCATCGAACGGTTTCCACCGGTCCAGGCGGACGCACGCTGGGCGGTGGGCGTCGTCCAACGGCAGGAGGCGCAGCTCACACGCTTGGTGGACGATCTGCTCGACGTGGCTCGCATCGCGCGCGGGCGGATGCAGCTTCGTACGCAGACGCTCAATCTGGCCACGGCGGTGAGCGGCGCGGTCGAGACCGTGCGGGGGCTGATCGACGAGCGCACGCACGAGCTGGTGGTGTCGCTGTCGGATCGGCCGCTGTACGTCGACGGCGACCTCGCGCGGCTCACGCAGGTGTTTGCCAATCTGCTGAACAACGCGGCCAAGTTTCAGGACGCAGGCGGGCGGATCTCGCTGACGTGTGAGCCGGACGGGCGCGAGGCCGTCGTGCGCGTTCGTGACGCAGGCATCGGCATCTCGGCTGACGTGCTGCCGCACATCTTCGATCTGGCGGCCGGCGGTGACTTTTCCCGCACGCGGCACGGTGGGCTGGGCATCGGTCTGTCGCTGGTGCGCGGGCTGGTCGAGCTGCATGGCGGCCGCGTGCATGCTTACAGCGCCGGGCACGGGCAGGGCAGCGAGTTTGTCGTGCGCTTGCCGGCCGTGGCCGCTCCGACCGTGGCTAACGGCCACACGACCGGCGACGCGCCCGCCGCCGGCGCGCAGCGCATCGTGGTGGTCGACGACAACGCCGACGCGGCCGACAGTATGGCCCGCCTCCTGCGGATGGACGGTCATGAGACGCACGTCGCTTACACCGGCACCGCCGCGCTCGAGCTGGCCGCACGCCTCAGCCCGTCAGTCTTGCTCGTGGACATCGGGCTCCCAGATATGGACGGGTTCGAGCTCGCCCGGCGGCTGCGCGGACTCGACGGCCTGCGCACCGCGCGGCTCGTGGCCGTAACCGGACACGGACAGGCCCAAGACGTGCAACAGGCCCACGCGGCCGGATTCAACGCACACCTGGTCAAGCCGGTCAACCTCGACAAGCTGCACCAAATCCTGGCCGACACACCGTCGCCAGACTCGTAAGCCACCTGAACCGACCAAACCTCAAGTTGCCGACAGACTGGGAATGGCGCGGCGGGTGCGGCTGCGGAGTGTGACACGGTCGGGGCCGAGGAGGTTGGCGGCGGCGGCGACGAAGTCTTCCGTCGGGGCGACGGCGACGCCGCAGTTGATCGTGGCGATCCAGTCGCTCGCGGTGGCGATTTCCAGATACAACGGGCAACGGCCGGGATGCGAAGCGCACAGCGTGCGGATGCCCTCGAGCGCGGCGGTGTCGCACACCCGGTACGGATCGGGCGAGGACGCGTCGTTGAATCGATCGGCCGGTGCGCACGGAGCGGAACCGTTCGGCGGGCCGAGCGAGAGGATCACGTATTCGCAAAGCTTCTGCGGCGCCTCGGCGGCCGGGATCACGTCGGTGACGCGCAGCGACGGCTCTTCGCGGCGGCGGTCGACCTGGCCGCGAAGGAAGAGGATCGCGTCCTGCACGACGAATGGGCGATGCTTTTCGAGGTCGTCGGGGAAGAGGATGGCCTCGATCGAGCCTTTGAAGTCTTCGAGGCGGACGATACCCATCTTCTTGCCGGGCGAGCGGCCGGTCTTGGTCAGGACGGTGCGCAGGCTGGTGACCACGCCGCCCAGGATCACCTCGGCCCCGTCGTCGTAGGCGGCCAGGTCGGCCGTGCTGGCGGTGGCGCAGGCTTCCAGCAGCTTGGCGCAGCCGGTCAGCGGATGGCGCGTGACGTAGAAGCCGAGGGCGGCCTTTTCGCGGGCCAGCATCTCGGCTTCGCTCCACTCGGCCGTCGAAAGCGGCGGCTCGGGCCGCGGGCCGCCGACGTCGGCGCCGAAGAAGCTGAGCTGGCCAGACTTGCGGTCGCGCTGGGCCGAGGCGCCCATTTCTATGGCCGAATCGAGCGCCAGGAACAGGGCCTTGCGCATCGCGCCGGTCTTGTCGAACGCGCCGCAGTTGATGAGCGCTTCGAGCACAGCGCGGTTCACAGCGCCCGACTCGACGCGCTCGCAGAAGTCGAACAGGCTGGTGAACGGGCCGCCGCGCTGCCGCTCGGTGAGGATGGCTTCGACCGCTTTTTCACCGACGCCCTTGATGGCAGCCAGGCCGAAGCGGATGCCAGCGGGTTTCCGATTTCCGATTTCCGATTTCCGATTCACGGCCGAACCGTCGACGCGCTCCGAATCTAATCGGAAATCGGAAATCGGAAATCGACAATCAGCCGACCCTACCGCAGAATTCTTGACGACTGTGAAGTCTTTATCCGACTCGTTGATGTCCGGCGGGAGAATGTCGATGCCGATGCGGCGGGCTTCTTCGATGTACTCGACCACCTTGTCGCTGTCGCCCATCTCGAACGTCAGCAGCGCGGCCATGAACTCGACCGGGTAATAGGCCTTCATCCAGGCGGTCTGGAAGGCGACCAGGGCGTAGCCGGTCGAGTGGGCCTTGTTGAAGGCGTAGCCGCCGAAGCGCAGGATGTCCTCAAAGACCTGGTTGGCTGCGTGTTCGGTCAGACCCTGTCGGAGGCAACCTTCGATGAACGGGCCGCGTTCGGCCTCGATCATCTTGGTGTTCTTCTTGCTGATGGCCTTGGCCAGACGGAAGGCGCGCTTCAGCTCGATGCCGCCCAGGCGGTTGACCAGCCGCGAGACCTGCTCCTGGTAGACCATGATGCCGTAGGTCTCGGCCAGCACCTCGGTCATGATCGGGTGCGGCGTCTGCCACGGCTCGCCGTGCTTGCGGGCGATGTAGGCGTCAATGTAGGCCATCGGGCCGGGGCGGTAGAGCGCGTTGGCGGCGATCAGGTCTTCGATGCGGTTGGGGCGCATACGCATGATCACGTCGCGCATGCCGCCGGACTCGAATTGGAAAATGCCCTTGGTCTCGCCGCGGACGAAGACGTCGTAGACGCGCGGGTCGTCGAGGTCGAGGTTGTCGAGGTCGATCGCGGGTGGCATGGGCAAGCGGTCGTTTGCTTGCCCGTGCTCCTCGCGGTCCGGCACGGGCAAGCGATAAGGCTGCTTGCCCATGCCACCCATCGAGTCGGGCACGGGCAAGCGATAAGGCTGCTTGCCCATGCCACCCATGGCGAGCTGGCGGGCGCGCTCGAGTGTGGTCAGCGTGCGCAGGCCGAGGAAGTCCATCTTGAGCAGGCCGACCTTCTCGACGATCGTGCCGTCATACTGAGTGACCACCTGGTCTTCGGACGGCGGCTTGTAGAGCGGCAGGAAGTTGTCGAGCGGCTGGTCGGCCACGACGATGCCGGCCGCGTGCACGCCGGCGTGCCGGGCCAGGCCCTCCAGCCGGCGGGCCGTGTCGATGACGCGGTGCACCGTGTCATCCGTTTGGTAGCGCGCCTTCAGATCGGGCTCGGTCTCCAGCGCCCGGTCGATGGTCATCTTCAGCTCGTTGGGAATGAGCTTGGTCAGCTCCTGGGCGGCGTTGAAATCCAGGCCGAGCACGCGGGCCACGTCCTTTACCGCGGCCCGGGCCTTGAGCGTGCCGAACGTGATGATCTGAGCCACGTGGCCGTACTTCTGGCGGACGTATTCGATGACCCGCGCCCGGCCCTCCTGGCAGATGTCCACGTCGATGTCGGGCATTTCGTTGCGGTCCGGATCCATGAACCGCTCGAAGTACAGGCCGTAGCGCAGCGGATCGGGCATGCTGATGTCCAGGCAATAGCTCACCACGCTGCTGCAGCCGCTGCCGCGGGCGCCGCACGGGATGCCGTTGGTGCGGGCGAAGTGCATGAAGTCCCAGACGATCAGGAAGTAGCTCGAAAAGCCCTTGCTGGCGATGACCTGCAACTCGTAGTCGATCCGCTCGCGCAGCTCGTCCGGGACTCGCCGCGGCTCGCAAGGCGAGCCCGGTCGCTCCGCGACCCAACCGCCTTCGGCGGGAGCGGCGTGTCCCGGATCGTCGGTGATGGCGGGGTACTTTCGCGTCGCTCCCTGGTAGACGAGCTCGCGCAGGTAGTCGTCCGGCGACTTCGCTTCGGGGGCCTTGTAAACCGGTGCATAGCGCTTCGAGAAGTCGAGCGACAAATCGCACATGCTGGCGACGCGGAGCGTGTTGGCGATCGCGTCGGGGTAGTCGGAGAACAGCCGCTCCATCTGCTCAGGCGTCTTGAGGTAGAACTCTTTGCTGGGGAACTTGAGCCGGTCTTCGTCCGTCAGCAGCTTGCCGGTGCTGATGCAGCACAGCACGTCGTGCGCGTCGGCGTCGTCGATCTCCAGGTAATGCACGTCGTTGGTGGCGATGGTAGCCACGCCCAGCCGCTCGGCCATGTCGGCCAGCTCGGGGTTGAGCACTTTCTGCTCGGGCATGGCGTGGTCCTGCAGCTCGATGAAGAAGCGGTCCGGCCCGAAGATGCTCAGGTACGTCTTGGCGATGTTCTCGGCCGCGGCCCGATCTTGCTGGACCAGGGCCTGCGGGATTTCGCCGCCCAGACACGTGCTGGTGCACAGCAGACCGCCCGAAAACGCGCGCAGCACCTCCTTGTCGATCCGCGGCTTGTAGTAGAACCCTTCGCGGTAGGCGATGCTGGCAAGCTTGAGCAGATTGCGGTAGCCCTCCAGGTTCATGGCCAGCAGGAGCAGGTGAAAGCTGGCCTCCTTCATGCGGCCGGTCTCTTTGGAGCGGCGGTCGCCAGGGGCCATGTACATCTCGCAGCCGACGATCGGCTTCACGCCCGCCTTGACGGCCGCCTGATAGAACTCGATCGCGCCGAACAGGTTGCCGTGGTCGGTGATGGCAACCGCCGGCATGGCGAGCTGTTTGGCCCGCTCGACCAGCGCCTCGATGCGCGTGGCCCCGTCGAGCAGGCTGTAGTGCGTGTGAACGTGCAGATGAACGAACGTCGTCCCTGACATGGCCGGCAAGTCCTCCAAGACCGTCGGGCGGCATCTTACCCGACACGGGGCCGGACCGAAACCGAAGAACTCACAGGCCAGATTTTGTCGTCGAGGATCGGCGGCTATAATCGTCTGCTTGTGGACTGAGGAGGTAACAATGACGTATCGTGGACAAGTCAGGAACGGAGTGGTGGTCCTGGATCGGCCGGGCGGCCTGCCCGAAGGTGCAGAGGTCGAAGTCTCTGCGCTTGAAGGCGCCGATGCGACGCCTACCTTGTTCGACCGACTAAAGGATGTCGTCGGGATCGTGGACGAGCTCCCGCCCGACATGGCCGAAAAGCACGACCAGTACATCCACGGTGCAGTACCTTCGTCTCCATGAGCGACCCCGTTTTCGCTGACACGTACTACTACGTGGCGTTGCTCAGCCAGCGCGACGCGGCACATCAGCGCGCCGTGGACGTTAGCCGCCGATTGACCGGTACCGTCGTCACCAGCGCTTGGGTGATTCAGGAGCTGGCTGACGGCTTGTGTCAGCCTCCGGCGCGACTCGGATTCGCAAAGTTCTTGGATGCGTTGCGAGCGGACGCCCACACCCTGCTGGTCGGACCGGATGCGGGCATCTGGTGGCGTGCGATCGATCTCTATCGTGCCCGGCCGGACAAGGCATGGTCGCTGACCGATGGCACCTCTTTTGTCATCATGAGCGATCGGGCCCTCACGCAGGCGTTGACCGCTGACCATCACTTTGAGCAGGCAGGGTTCGTCGCACTCCTCAAGTAGCCCGAGGGCCTACGACGTGTGCTGCCACAGGTTGCCGTGGTCGGTGAGGGCCGCGGCCGGCATGTCGAGTTGTTTGGCCGGCTCGACCAGCGCGGCTTCGCGCCCGGTATCTAGGTGCCGACGGCGACCACCAGGGCGTCGTCGTCATGCGGATGGCCGGCGACATGGGCGTTGAAGGCTGCGGCGGCTTTCTCGACCACGACGGCAGGCGGGCCGAACGTGGCCCGGTCGAGCAGCAGCTCGTGGAGGCGCTTGTCGCCGTAGACCTCGCCGGCCGCGTTGGTCGATTCGGTCCAGCCGTCGCTGTGGCAGACCAGCAGGAACGGAGACGGCAGGTCGACGGTCGTGGCTTCGTACGTGTAGGCGGAATCGACGCCGAGCATGAGTGACGGATGCTCGAGCGTAACCAGCCGCCCGGCTCCGGCCAACAGGATTGGCGGCGGGCCGGCGGCACTGATGTACGACACCCGAGCCGATGCCAGATCGATGCTGACGGCGTTTACGGTGACCAGTTTTCGTGTCGCGTGGTTGCAGGCGACGTCATTGAGGGTCGCGAAGACGCCGGCGAGATTCGGCTCGTCGCCGGCGCTACGCAGCGAGGCACGCATCGCGCTGCGCAGCCCGACCGCCTGGACCAGTCCGGCCAGACCCTGCCCGCTGGCATCGAACAGTGCGACCACGCAGCGGTCGGGGCCGAGATGGATGATGTCGACGAAGTCGCCGCAACGGGTCCGGCCGGCGATCAGGCGTGTCGCGACGTCAAACACCTCGCCGCGGGCGGGCATGCTGGTCAGCGATGCCTGCAAGCGGCGGGCGGTGGCCAACCAAGCGGCCCCTTCCCGCGCGGCGCCTTCGACCAGACGGCGCGACGCGTCGGCCATCATGGCCCCGAGCTGCGTGCCCGCGGCCAGCAAATGTTGGACGGTGGCGGCGGCGAATGGCTGCCGCGCCTTGGTCCGATCGAGGTAGATCAGCCCGACGATCTCGCCGCGATACGAAATCGGCGCGACGATGCCCGTCGAGGCGTAACCGGCCTTGGTCTGGAGGTCATCGGGGTGCTCCGGGTAACGTCCGGCGACGGACTGCAGAATGGCGGCGTAGACAAACGTTTGACTCACGGGCGTGAGCGAGGCGCCCGGCGTACGGGACAGCCCGCGCTGCGCGATTGCGCGCAGGTCGCGCTTGCCCTCGCCCTTGACGGCCACGAAGCCGCGCTCGGCCTGCAAGTCGACCACCAGTTGTGAGAGGGCCGAGCCGGCGATGTCTTCCGGCCGGGCGGTCGCGCCCAGATTGGCCGACAGCCGCGACAGCGATTCGAGCTGCGTGGCCGTGAGCGTCACCGGCTGCTTGAACTTCACCCATTCGCTGCCGGTGGGGTCGGTGCGGTCGGGTGTCAGGAACTCGAGATCGATTTTCTCGACGGTGCCGTCGTCGACAAACTCCAGGATCCGGTCGCCGATGCGCACGATGTCGCCGGGCGCCAGCAGCGTTTCGGTGATGGTCTGGCCGTTCACGAACGTCTTGTTCCGGCTGCCCAGGTCGCGGATGCGGTAGCGGCCGTCGGGCTCGCGGTCGATGCGGGCGTGCTCGCGCGAGATCAGGTCGTCGGCGATGGCGATCTGACACGTCGCCACACGCCCGATCACGACCGGCTGCGAGTCGATCGTGAGCGTCCGCGACTGACCGGCGTCGTCCAGGTAACGGATCGATGGCATGGCGGTAGTTATACCGCGCACCGGCCGTTCCAGCACCGCCGGGGCACCGGCTTCGGGCTGCTCTGCCGACCGAGGCTGTTCGGCCAGCAGCGCTGATGCGCTGGCGATCGCAGCACTATGACGCCGGCGCGCCGGCCAGCCCATCGAGCAGATCCTCGAGCGTCAGGATCGTGATTCCGGTGAAGCGCCGGAAATCCGTGGGAATCAGCGTCAGGATGTGCGAAAGGCCGTGCCGTTCCATGGCGGCGACGAGCCGCGCGTCGTGCGTGGTCTTGCCCTTCACGTCGAACGGCACCACCGAACCTTCCCAGGCCTGAAGAATGGCGCGCTCATCGCGAAATAGCGTGAATAAGTCCCTTATGGTCGCGAATTCGGCGGCAGCCTCGGTGACCGTCATGGCCAGCCCGTTCTGAGCAATTGGCCGCGTGCAGACGGCCCAGTATTCGTAGATGATCTGCGGAACGATACACGGATCATCACCGCGGGCCTGCAGGCGTTTCAGAGCCGATCGGGCGGTGTGGTGAAGCACATGATCCGGCTGTGAGAGCCGAACCAGCACATTCGTATCCACCAGTATCTTCATTCGCCGCGGCCGGCGTAGATGCTCTCGCGACTGGCGTCAGCCTCGTAACCTAGGCGCCTGTGGCTTTCGGCCCAGGCGTCCAGTCGCGCCGCCCACTCTTCAGGCGGCATGCGCGAGGGATGGGTTGCCGCGGCGGCGCCAAACTTCTCCTCAATGGCCTCGGCAACCAGAGCGGTGATCGCCCTTCCCGAAGCCGCTGCCTCCGCGCGAACCCGGGCCTCGGTTTCCGACGAGAGTTCAAGCTGCAACGTCACGTCTGCCTCCAGTCTGCGTATGTGATTGTATCCGTGCTTAACCCGTATGCCAAGCGACAGAGGGTTCGCGTGAGCGGCGCCGGACCCAGCCCGGCTCATCGAGCCGATTTGTCGGCCCTCGGCCGAAAGAGGAAATCCGCACGGCGGCGCGCATATAGATGAGCGCTGGCGTGTCGGGAGGCTGCCAACCGCGTGTGCATTCCCCGACATACAGCTCGGCGAAGCAGGATATGTTCGCGAAACTCTGGCGCATCGGCCTGGTCGTCGCAGGCGTGGTGCCGCCGACTGCCAGATCCTGCCACCCAAACGGCGCCGCGGACCCGATCACGATGAGAACGGACGAGCACCTAGCGGCCCGGTTGCGGCGCGTGCTCAGGATCCATTCACTGTGGGAATTCCCCCGGAGACTTCCATCCGCTGATGCGTCGCTCTCGGGTGAGTACCTGTCGAGCGATCCGCCGAAGTCGTCCTCGCCTAAGTATGCGAATATCAATCTCGCTCTGGATAGCCCAGTCCCGGCTTGCCTCGCCTTCGACGTGTTCGCGGTGGTCGACGGGCGCGAGATCGACCTGGGCCATGTTGTCCGGCAAAAAGGCGAGAGCGGAGTCCAACTGCCGTCGGAGGTGCTCAAGGCGGATTGGCCCGCCGAGCTGGGTAGCGTCACGATGCGACTTCGCAGCAGCCGCGCGGCGGCGTCCGGCGCGCTCGATCGCTACGAAGTATGGGAAGGCGAAATCGAGCTGGGCCCATGGGAGGTCGGGCCAACTCCATTCACCCCTAAGTCGCAACCCGCGCCCGCACTGCCCAAGTAATCAGCGGCATCAAAGCGGCTCGCGGTGGCCTCGCCCCGGCGCCGTTCTCGCCCGTAATCGTCATGGGGCGGGGCCGCAGCCGGAGCCATGAAACCTTATCTTCACGACAGGGCGCGCGATCGCAGGGCCGTTCGCCCCGAGGGCGCACGATGGTTGCCAGGGCCTTCAGGCGGCTTGACCCCGCTGGGGTCTGCGTCCCGGCGCGCCCGGGCTACAGCCCGTGGGCCCCTTCGGGGACGCCCGAGTTGGCACATGCCTTGTTGGTCTGAGGCGCTGCCTCGCTAGTTTGATGCGTGGCAATTCGCAGGGTAGTGGATAGCATTCCGTCCAGCACCGTGACGAGGAGGTACCGATGACATCGTGGTTTAACCGTTCTGTCGACGTGTTTGGGTCGGTCTATTTTCGCGGTTCATTACCGCCGCGCGCGGAAGAATTCCGTACGTTGGCCGGGCAACAGATCGAAGTCTCGCCAGCAGCGCCGCCGCAAGCCGCGCACTGGGCGCTGCAGCTTCGCCATCGTGATTGGGGCAGCGCGATCATCTACGCGCCAAGGAGCGGGAGCGCGCCGCTGCCCAAGATCATTCTCGACTACTCGCCCAACCTCACGCCCGAGGAGCGCGCGAGCATCGCCGCTGCCGGATCGGAGGTGGTCGTCAAGATGAAATCGACGCGCGGACACATCCTGCGCGACCGCAAATCGGAACTGCGGTTCATGCGGGCGGTGATGGGTGACGACGGGCTGGCGGCACTCGACCTGCTGGCCCAGCAGATCTGGCCGCCGGCCGCCCTCGATCTGGAACTGGTACACGACGCCGACCTCGACATCATACAGATTATCGCGTTGCACTCCGTTACATCGGCGCCAGACGGCCCGGTCACCTGGCTTCACACCCACGGCTTGGCCGAGGTGGGCTTTTTTGACTTCGATGTCTTGCGGCCGTCGGAAGACCTGCTGGGCCGCTCGCTCGATGCGATTCGAGCGCTCGCCTTCGGGATTGTCGAGGGTCAATTGGGGCGGGCGACGCCGCGCTTCACGCTGGCCCAGCCGGGGGGCGACATCAGCACGGTTGAGGTGGCCGAGTTTCATCGTACTGCCGCGGACGAGTTCACAGGCCTGCGCGATCTGGACGAGAGTCATCGTGATCATCGCGTGGTCATTTGCGATCCAGCCGGTGGATGGCTGGGGCGACTCAAGCGCACCGTCCGTCCGGCCCGGTTCCTTGAGCGCGAAGTGGACGACGGCACCGTGATGCGCTTCTCCAATGAGGCATCAGATCTGATGGCCGAGCGGGCACACAAGAGCTACGCGACATTTCGCAGGCTGGGCGAGCAGCTGGCCGAGTTCGAGTTGCCGCTGATCGCCAAGCTCGGCTATCGCGTCGATGGCGGCGGCGAAGACGACCTCGAGCACCTCTGGTTTCAGGTCGAGAAGTTCGGCGAGCGTGACCTCGACGCGACGCTGCTCAACACGCCGCACGGAATCGCGCGCATGAAGGCCGGCCAGCGCGGCCGGCACCCCGTCGACGTGCTGACCGATTGGCAGATCCTCACGCCACTCGGCCCAATCAACCCGCGGCAGACACTGGCCGCGCGGCTCATCCGAGAGCGCCGGTCGGAATTGCGTGACATGCTCAGGGCGGCACGCGCCACAGGCGGCCGATGAACGTGACGCACACCGGGGTGCATGTCCGGTCTTGCGCGCCAGTTCGAACATCTTCGCCCGGAAGGGCGCACGACCGTTGCCAGGGCCTTCAGGCCCTGGTGGCCGGCCTTCCTTCCCTGTTCCCGCCCGGAGGGCGGACGAACGCTTGCTATCCCGGCATTCGCCCGCCCTCCGGGCGGAGGAAAATAGATCAGCGCCTTCCAGGGACTGAAGTCCCTGGCA
>Ga0187892_10001879_pt1 | contig 45525 bp, 66 predicted proteins | sample MA1701073metaG_FD_139345 | JGI IMG/M metagenome (GOLD analysis project Ga0187892, IMG submission 139345) | Bio-ooze microbial communities from a basaltic lava cave in the Kipuka Kanohina Cave System on the Island of Hawaii, USA - MA170107-3 metaG ...
AGGGTAAGGTATTCTGGAGATGACAGTCCACTGGAACGATTCTCAATTACATCGCTAGACTCTGTATTGGGAGAGTGGAGAGTTGAGATTGTAGAGGATAGTCAGTTTACAGCAGCTGCAGCCGATGATGTTTCAATAAAGGTACAGTACAGGGCAGAGCAAGGTTCAATAGTTACAGTTGTATTAAAGTAAGGAACTTATTGAATAAATTAATTCATTCATCAAGAGATGTAATTCTATTCTGTTTATTTTCGGAGTATAGGTAAATAAAATTGCCCATGAAAAAGAGTGCTGGAATTGGCATAGGAATAGTAGTTATAGTGGTAGCCTTAATTCTTGGAATGTCATCCTTGCCTAAGGAAATTTTGATAGAATCACCTTCTACTGGTGCGGCACAAAATCAAGCTGGCGAACAAATACAAATTATAATGTCTTCAGAATCCGTATCTTCAAAAGAAAAAACTACTAAAGCGGAGCCTCGAATTCAGCCAGTTGAAAATACTGGACAAGAAAATGACTTACAAGGAAATGTAATAGAGATCAAAGTAAAAGATGGAATAGGTTCAGAAGACCGATGAAAATATTTTCATGAAAAATAACTATTCAAAAAATAAATTAAAATGGAAATAATCCTGTCTAAGAGTTTTATCTAGTTTGTATAAATTGGACAAACGATGACTAAAAACCCTGTATAATTATCCCTATGATAATGAAAATAGTAATGACTGACAATCGAGTTCTCATGGCTATTCTGGTTATAGCTTCAATTGGAGGAACTTATGCGGTGGTACAAGGTTTTGATTTAACTACTCTAGCTTCTCAAAGTTCATTAAATACTGGTGGAGCATTCTTAACTGGAAACGTGAAAGTAATTCAATATGACGCAGATGGAAACATTATTGCATATAGACAATCCGATAACCATATAGTAAAAGAAGGCATGGAAATCATAATGGCTCAGGTATTTCGAGGAATAAACACAACAACTAACTATCCAAATGCTTTCGTTGAAGGTTTACCTAATCCAGTTCAATATATGCAAATTGGTACTGGTGGAGAGTACAGGCTGTTGCATAACGATACGGATATTGCAGTGGCAATTCCCACATGTACTACACGTGCATCATCTGCAATATCTAACGCAACACAAGGCGCAGCACATGGATATCCTGGTACTTGTGATGACCTTGGTACTATGTGTTCAGCACAGATGAACGTCACCGCAACAGCCCAATTCCAAGGATCAGCAGGTTGTAACGTCAACTCTATTGATGAGGCAGGCATTTTCGAGAATAGCACTGCTACTACTACAGGAATGTACCAAGCAGGAGTTTGGACCAACCCTACAGGTGGTGGATATATGTTTGCAAGAAACACCTTTGGAAGTGTTAACTTGGGCAACCTTGACACACTACAGCTTCAATGGGAATTCACCTTCACCGACTCTTAGAAGTAACCTAAAACAAGGGGGCAACCCCAAAACCTCATTTTTATAATAAACCAATTAAAAATTATTTAGAACAGCTTCATTAATTAAAATATTTTCTTGTTTTATAAAGAAACTAATTGCTTTTTGATAAAAAGTGAGGATAAATTTTTTAGATTTGATTTCAAATTAGGTTTTAATATATAATCTACCCTTATCCTTTATGTTTATTTACTCTTTTGAAATGTTTCTAGTTGGAATTATTTTATTTGGTGGAATGGTTGCTGCCGGAATTAAAATTTGGCTAATTAGAAAACAAAACATCGTAGAACAATCTGTTCAGAAAAATAACTCTGAACAAGATCATCAATCATTTTCTCAAAATACCTAAGCCTATGCTAAAGCCAGCTAATCGCTTCGATATTTGGATTCATACAAACCTCAAAATAGGCATTTTCGGCTCTAGAGCATTCTTTTTCTCGCCCTTGAGTATCTTCATGCCTTAGCATAATCCAATATCCTAATCCATCATAACATTCTTCTTTGAATTGCTCGGGCACTAAACCACAGAATCCAAATCCATTACTAAGATACACAAAAGAGGTTTTCATTGCCATTCCTCTAAAACAGAATTTATGATAATCAGGATTTCCTGCCTCACAATATTGAATGGCAAGTTCCATCTTTCCGGCAGCATCGGTTTCTAATTCCGCACCAATTCCATAATAGCAATATTTTATGAAATCCTGAGCAATTTTATCACATTCTCTAAAACTTGAGTAGACCTCAAAATTGCGTTGTTTTAGTATGTATGCTCCTTGCCATATGTAACATGAGGATGTAAATCGTGTTATGACCTCATTACATGGAAATAGTATGTTGTTTGTATCGAATCTTCCTCCTCCTGCTTCATAGTTTTCTAAAACATTTTGCATAAAAACACCATTAGCACAGGAGTCTTGTTCTTGTTTTGTTTTAAAATCCTCACATCGCTTAACGGCATTAAAAATATCGTAGTCATATAATAACAACAATCCATGCCCCAAACCATGTAAACAATGTGCCATATCCAACGAATAATAATTCGCTTCTAGTTCACTACAAAGATTTCGAATTTCAATTTGGTTAGGGGAAACACCATTGAAATTTAAAACAGAAAAATAGTTTTGAAAAATACCATGGTATATGCCGCCATCACAAGATAATGGGTCAGCATATTGGAAGGATTCCTCTAAATTATTGGTATACCCATAAACCCATTCTCCAAGATGGTGAGCAATGCTATGACAACGAGTGTTTATTTGCTTTTCATGATATAAAGAAATGAGTTCACCAAAAGTTGACATGATTAAAGGTCTCATTTTCTTTTGCTAAATTACTCAAAAATTCCACGGCACAATGCATATCATATTGACATCTATCAAAAATTTGTTCTGAATACAAAACATCAATAGGGATATCTGTCTTCGTTGAATCGTTACTGTCTCCCTCTTTTTCAATATTTAATTGGGAACTATTAGCAAAAAACAATATCCAAAGTCCTGATAATATTATGATTGATGATCCCATTACTCCAAGCAGGATTTTTTTATTTTGAAAAACCTTCATCTAGGTTTAATGCGGGGGGATATTTTAAAGCCTATTTGGATAGACGGTTAGTCATAATTTATCAATTTTTTTCTAGTGACTATTATTGCTGCAATAAGTCAGCTCTTAACTAAAATAGTCTAAGTGTAATATTACATCAGGAACGTTTTGAAACTAATCATTGGTATGACAGGAAGTACTGGAATAATCTATGGTGTAAGAACGCTTGAAATATTAAAGAAAAAAAATATTCAAACTCATCTAATTATATCAGAATGGGCAAAAAAATGCCTTACAATGGAATCTGACTTCAAACTAGACTATGTTAAATCATTAGCATCAACTGTTTCTGATGAAACTAACATGGCAGCTAGCATCTCAAGTGGTACTCATAGGACTGACGGAATGATTGTGATCCCATGTAGTATGAAAACCCTCTCAAGCATTGCTAATGGATATGATGAAACTCTTGTAGCTCGCGCTGCAGGAGTTACTCTAAAAGAGTCTCGTAAATTAATTTTGGTGACAAGAGAAACCCCATTAACTGCAATAAACCTAGAAAATATGTTAAAGCTTGCAAGGCTAGGTGTAGTTATTCTTCCACCAGTTCCAGGTTTTTACACAAAACCAAAAACCATAGACGAAATAGTTAATCATACTGTTGGGAAATGTCTTGATCAGTTTAACATTGAACACGATTTGTATAAAAGATGGGGAGAATAATTGATCACTTCTTATCAAAATATTGCCTAATATCCCCTCTAAAAAATGTGGTAAATGATTTACTTGTACTAGTAGCTCCATCATCTACGATTACATTAACAGTGAATTCTCCTTGACCCACTATCCCCTCGTTTACTAGATATTTCCCACTGAATAAACCAGATGAATCGGTATGACCATTAATCGATGTTACAAACTTATCAAATCGGTTAGTAATGGTTACATTAACAAAAACATTTTCTAGTGCTCCAAATGTTTCCTCAAACTTTGCTTGAGGGTTCTTTTCATCATCAAAAACCCTCACCGATATTGTAAATGGATAGTTTGAATAGGTATATTTTGAAAGCTTTACAGCCATATTTAATTTGGTTTCAGGTATTTTCTGAATTTCTTGTTCTAATATGATATTTTTGGTAATGATTGGAACAAAGACCTCATTAATCAATATCTTACCATTAACAACAGAAACGTCATCTTGAATTTTTTGATATGCATAATATACCTCACCAGTAGAGGTAATTCCACTTATCCGCATAATCTTTCCATCTTGTAAAACCCTTGTTTCAAATATATTGGAAATGGCAAAATCCCTATCTTCTGTTGAAATAATTCCAGTTTGTAAAATTAAAAAATCCTCTTGTATTGCAAATACCTTTTGTGAAAATGAATCATGAAAAATAATAACTGACCCATAAAAAACTGTGAACAAAATACTAACTAATAATATCAGTTTTATTTGAAATTTCATATTTATCAATTTTTATTCATCAAAATTAAGATTTTCATTGAAATATTCGGCTTGATAGTACTAACCTTTTATATCAATCATTGAAAAATTGACCTAGTTGTCCAAGATTAACTTTGAAAAAATTGTTAAGGCAGAACGTATCAAGGTTTTTAATATTTTTACAAACTATGAACAGTTTCAAACAATCTTACCAAAATATTTTCCTTCTGTTAGAATCAGATCAACTCGTGGAAACACTGCAGTTGTTGAGCAACATGTCAAAATAGCTGGTCGTGAATTAATTATGATGACAAAACATGTTACGCATTATCCTAATGTTCATGAAGTATTTGTTATTGGGGGTGACACTAAAGGTAGTCATTTGGTTGAACGATATGAATCCATTCATGGAGGTACAAAGATTACAGTCGAGGCTGATCTTAAGCTCAACGGTATTCTAAAAATATTAACATTTTTTGAGAAGGATATAATAAAAAAAAGTTTAATCGAAACCATAGATGAATTTGCAAAAATAGCAGAATATTAATTTCCTATTTGGAATCGTATTTTTCTTTAAATTCTTTAAGATCCTTCTCAGACTCTATTTTTCCTTTTTCATAATCTCCTTTTGCTTTCCCTAGAGTCCTTGCAAGCTCTGGAATTTTTTTAGCACCAAAAATTAGTACACCGATGATTATAGCAATCCAAATCCATTCTGCGCCTCCGGGTAATTGAAGGGTAATTGATTCAAACATAATTGAAATCTAGTGCTCAGATTTGAGATTTAAGTGTTAAGAGTCATTATACGGCTAAATCTTCGCCGTGAGAAAATCTAAGGTTCATGTGGAGCTTGGTCTAATCAAACACCAACGTCCTATTAGCCATAAAAAAATTAAAAAATTGGATGAAATCAGGAAAATTTCTTCTAATGGTTATAATTGTACTAACTTCAGCCATAGGTCTAGCTTCATTACACGAGTTTAAAAACGATGAAAATAACATTGCAATTACCGATGATCTTTATTCTAAAGCCAAAACTGTAAAGATACAAATTTCTGATGGTATAGGTTCTAAACTGTCTGGTTTTAGATAGATTTTGCATAATTATTAAAAAATAACTTTTCAATCTTAAAATGCAGAAAATATTCTCAATATTCTTTAATCATTTTTAGGTTCAAAGTAAAACACTAAGTCTTCGATGTTATGCCATTAGGTTCTTTTCTTTCAACAAATAACATTCCTACAACATATAATGCCATCATGGGGACAGCAATAAACCACATTGTAACCCCACTTCCATCAGGTGTGATGATTGCTCCAAAAATCACAATAACTATTATAGCATACCGAATATTTTTTCTCCAAAACGACGTATTAATAATTCCAGAGGCTGAAACAGCATACATTATCAATGGTAATTGAAAAGACATCCCAAATGCTAAAAGAAATTGTAAAACAAAGGACACAAAATCCATTATATTTAAAAATGTAACTAGTCCTGCTGACTCGCCATATTTGTAAAGAAAGTCAAGAATGTATGGAACTACTAAAATATATGAAAATAAGCAACCAGCGATGAATAATGCCAAAGATGGAAGGGCTATTGCTCTACTAACGTTAATTTCTCTTTCTTTTAAGGCTGGTTTGATAAATCCTGTTAATTCTCTAATTATTACAGGCATACTCAAAACAATTCCTGCTAGAGCTGCAATGTAAATTTGCGCAAAGAATGCTTGACCTGGTGCAGTTTGAATTAGTTGGACATTTTCAGGGACAAGCTGTTGTTTCATTTGATTTGTTATTTGTGCTGCAATGTTGTCGAGAGGTTCTGGAATGGGATAGTATAATACCACTCCATTAATTTCAAAAGGAGTTAAATGAAATGTCAGTATAAAGATAGTAATTATTCCAACAACAATTACAATTCTCAAAATTCTAGCTCGTAGTTCATCCAGATGCTTGGTAATTTCTTGAATCTCTGACATCTATAATTTTCTTTAGAGGAAACTCTATTTATCTACTTAGTAGGTATAGGTAAAAGCTTTTCCTCTGGCAATCCAGCATCTTTTTGTTCCTGATCTGATATGTCTTGGAACTCAATAGTAATCACTGGGTTGACACTAAAATTAGATTTCATTTCTTTTGCAAGATCTGCAATTTCCTTTCCTTCATAGATCTCTTTAGATTCTTTAAGAAATATTCTCTCGCCTTTTTCAATGTCTTTTCCCCCAAACTTTTTTTTGAGAAATTTTGTGATTTCTGGAATCTCTTTTCGTTCTAAATTATTATGATAAAATGCAACTCCTTTAACTGGAGTATAATCCATAGGAGTTCCATGTCTATAAAGAAAAACACCAATAAACTTGGCATCTTGTTCTGGTTCTCTAATTCCTTTAATCTCCCAAAGTAGAACCTTACTTGGATCATATCTAAGTTTTTCAACTTCGTCAATTGTTAATTTCCAATATCTGCATCTCAATATGAAAATCAACATTTTTACTGTTATAAATTCAATTCTGTATTTTTACTCAGGAAAAAATAGGTTAAGATATTAAGGATATTTTTTATATGGAATTCTTGATGATTTTTTATATGCAAGTATGATGTACTTACTTTAAGTTGGGAATTAGAATAACTGTAGTGCTGGATGCAAGTAACGTTGAAAAACTAAGAGGAATTCAGGCAAAACTAATCAAGACATCCACAAAATCTGTTAGCTTTTCAAATGTCTTGAATCAAGTAGTAGAAGAAGGTTTAAAAAAATTCAAACCATAGTTTTTTAAATTATTCTCTGGTGTTATTCAAAAGTATTTGCAATAGATATAATATGCTATAATTTTAAAGCAAAATAATGGCATCTTATAACGTGCATGTTATAATTGAAAATAAACCAACTATTAGTGATCCTGAAGGTGAAACCATCTTAAAGGATTTGGTTCTAAAAGGCAGCTATTCTTCTGTAAAAAAAATTCGTTCTGCAAAAATGCTCAAATTCACGATTAATGAAAAAACAAAATCTCTTGCAGAACAAAAGATTCGAAAAATATGTGATGACCTACGAATCTATAATCCAATGGTAAGCAAAATCACTGTGGAAGCTTTTGAGGATTAGGGCTCGTCTAATTCTATGTTTTTTACCGTACCTTCAATTAACAACTTACTACGTAGAAAACTTGCCAAGTCCGTTTGCGTAATGACTCCAACAAGCTTCTCATTTTCTAGAACAATTAGCCTACGAATGTTATTGTTTAACATTTTTTGAACAGCGTCTTCGATTTCTGTTGAGGGCTCTACCCATCTGAATTTGTAAGACATTATATCAGAAAGCGGAATTTTTGAGGCCTGTTTATCATTTGAGGCTATCTTTCGAACAAAATCCTTTTCGGTAACTACTCCAATAGGTTTGACGTCTTTCATAACAACTAAAAAGCTAATGTCTTTTTCAGAAATTAGGTGGGCAGCGTCAAGTGCAGATTTATCATGTTCTATGGTGATCACATTTTTTTGCATAATATCTCGTACTTGTCCCATATGATACGATGGAAATTTTACAAATAAAAATGGTATTATACGCTTTGATTTTAATTACCTATCACACACAAGTAACTTGTGAAAGTCGGGGTAATCGTTTTTCCTGGCAGTAATTGTGATCGGGATATGTATCATGTCCTAAGAGACGTCTTTAAAATTGATGCACAATACTTTTGGCACGAAAAAAAACTACCTAAAAATCTAGATGCTGTTGTGCTTCCTGGAGGATTCTCGTATGGGGATAGACTTAGAGCAGGAGTGATTGCAGCGCACAGCCCTATAATATCTGATATCAAAAAAATTGCCATGAAAGGTATTCCAATATTGGGGGTTTGTAATGGATTCCAAATTTTAGTAGAGGCTAGATTATTACCAGGAGTTTTATTTAAAAATAATTCATTGAGTTTTATGTGTAAATGGACAAATCTTATAGTTGAGAATAATAAAACTCCATTTACTAATAAACTAAAACTTCATCAAAAAATCCCTATACCTATTGCCAATGGAGAAGGAAGATACTATGTTGATGAAAAAACACTTGAACTTTTGAAAAAAAATCATCAAATTGTGTTTAGATATGACGAAGTCGTAAATGGCTCAACTGATAGGATAGCTGGGGTGTGTAACAAAGAAGGAAATGTGGTTGGAATGATGCCACATCCAGAGCGCGCAACAGAGTCTGAAATTAATCCAATAGATTCAAAACCATCTTCAATGATTTTTGAATCTCTTCTAAATACAGCAGGTGTTCAGAAATGAGTCTAGCAAAGCAAGAAACTATTTATCTTGAAAAAAAAATTGGAAGAAAACCAACTCCTACTGAATTTCAAATAGTGGCTGCAGAGTGGTCAGAGCACTGTTCATACAAATCATCAAAAAAACATCTCAAAATGTTACCAATGAAAGGACCACATATTCTGACCGAAAAAGGATATGATTCTGGAGTAATTGATGTTGGTGATAATTACGTTGTAACTGTACACATTGAAAGCCATAATCACCCCTCAGCTGTAGAGCCTTTTGGAGGAGCCGCAACTGGAGTGGGAGGTGTAATTAGAGACATACTGTCTACTGGAACAAGGCCAATAGCAATACTTGATGGATTACGTTTTGGAGATATAGAAAAAGATCCGCATGGAAGATGGTTGTTCAAGAATGCAGTTTCTGGTATTGCTGATTATGGAAACTGTTTAGGAATTCCAACTGTTGGGGGAGAAGTAGAGTTTGACAAGTGCTATACAAATTATGCGCTAGTTGATGTTGCCGCAATTGGGTTTGGAAAAAAGGATCGTCTGATAACAAACAGAGCTGATAAAGGAGATGTGGTTGTTTTACTTGGCGGTCCAACCGGAAGAGATGGTATAGGTGGTTCACAATTTGCTTCAGATTCATTAGAATCTCAAGATAGGTCTGCTGTGCAGATACCTGACCCATTTATTGAAAAATTAATTATTGAAGCAATTTTGGAAGCAAGAGATCAGAAATGTATCAAGGCAATGAAAGACCTTGGAGGTGGTGGCTTGTCTTGTGCAGTTTCTGAAACTGCAGATTCTCTTGGAATTGGCATCGAATTGGATGTAAATCATATTCACAAAAGAGAACAAGATATGAAACCAGAAGAAATCATGATTTCAGAATCTCAAGAAAGAATGCTAATAATTATAGATAAAAAAAAACTCCATAAACTAAAAGGCATTTGCAAAAAATTTAGCATTCAATGCTCTGCTATAGGAAAAGTAAAAACTGACAATCTCATGCATGTGAAAAAGGGAGCAAAAACATTGGCTGCCCTACCAACAAATGTTGTTGCAAATGCTCCTTTAATTGATCGACCATCCATATTTCCTAAATATCTAAAAAACATACAAACTGAACCAATCAATCTAAAAACTCCCACAAACATTTCAACTATTCTTCTCAAAATGATTTCTAGTCCAAATATTGCAAATAAAAATTGGGTTTACGGTCAGTATGATCATGAAGTTGGAATTAGGACAGTCATTAAACCTGGTCAGGATGCATCTGTCCTAAGATTGGATAATGGAAAGTTCCTTGCTGCAAAAATAGATGGAAATCCGAAACAATGCTATATTGATCCCAGACAAGGAGCAATTGGATGTTTTGAGGAGGCCTGCAGAAATGTAGTGTGTTGTGGAGCTACTCCAATTGGTATGGTCGACCATCTTCAATTTGGAAGCCCGGAGGATCCTGAAATTTTTTGGACGTTTTTAGAGTCACTTAAAGGAATTACTGATTTTGCAAAAAGTTTCAAAATTCCCTGCGTTGGTGGAAAGGTTAGTTTTTACAATGAAACCCAAAACGGCCCAATCAAACCAACTCCATTAATAGGTGTATTAGGCATCATCAACAATCATCCTTTTCGTCCTATTCAGATAACAAATGATGATGTTCTTGTAATTGTAAGTAAAACAAAAAATGAGTTGGGAGGTTCTGAATATTTTGAATATATTCATGATTTCACTGGAGGCAAATGCCCTGAGGTTGATTTTAAAACATCAAAGAAAAATATGGATGCTGTTTTGACGATTATTAGAAAGAATCTACCAAAATGCGTTCATGACTGTTCTAAAGGTGGTCTAGCAATTGCAATTTCAGAGCTATGTATGATTAATAATATTGGTTGTAAGATATCTTTAGAAAACATACCTTCTGAAAAACTGCAAAACGATAAGTTGCTATTCTCAGAAACTCATTCGAGATATCTAATTGTGACAAAGAAAAACAACTTGAAAAAAATCAAGAACATTTTATCTCAAAAAAATGTAGAGTATGGTGTAATAGGGAATTTTGGCGGCTATGAAATCAAATTTGAAAAAAATTCAAAAATAATTGTAAATCTAAGGGTTGATAAGACCCGCTTAAAGTGGATGAACTCATTAGAGGAACTGGTATTACATGGTTAAAGAAAACTGTGGTGTTGTTGGGATTTTCAGCTTAGATGGCTCAAATGTAATTCCTATGGTAATTGATTCTCTACGCGCATTACAACATAGAGGACAGGAGGCTTGGGGGCTGGCTATTCCTAAAAAGACTCCTTTGAAAAAAATAGGCCTTGTATCTGGAGCTGCTTCTGATTTTAAAAAAATTACAGAGGAATATTCCTCACCATGTGCTATTGGGCATGTACGATATTCAACTATAGGGAAAAGTAATCTTGAAAATGCACAACCTCTCAAAGTTAAAGACCTCTGTATAGCACATAATGGGACAATTTCAAATGTTGAAGAGCTTTCAAATCTAGTTGGAGGGTGTACATTTACTCCACAAAATGCTAGCGATACCCTTGTAGCTGCACAGAGATTAGTTTCTCTAATTTCAGAAAAAGGAAAACTTTCTAGCGCACTTTCATTACTCAAAAACGAAATGGTCGGCTCTTATTGTTTTACTTTCTTAACAGATGATAATTCCGTTTACGCAGCTAGAGACCCCAAAGGCTTTAGACCTATGGTTTTGGGGCATAAAGAGGAAAATAACACGTACATGGTAGCCTCAGAGTCTTCAGCCTTATCAGCTGTTGGCGCAAGGTTAGTTAGAGATGTAAAGCCAGGAGAATTAATCAAATTTAGTAAAAAAGGAATGGAGACAGAAATGTTTTCAGACGATAATCAAAAATGTCACTGTTCATTTGAATTTACGTATTTTGCTCATCCGACAAGTATGATGGAAGGTACTAACGTATACGTGGCTAGAAAAAAAATTGGTCAATACTTGGCACGAAAATTTCCAATAAAGGATGCAGATCTCGTTATCCCAGTTCCAGACTCGGCTAGACCAGCAGCCTTAGGTTATGCTCAAGAGCTTGGTATTCCTTTTGATGAGGGTTTGTTAAAAGATCGTTATAGTAAGAAAGGTCCACTTAGAAGTTTTATTGAACCACACCAAAGTGACAGAATAGAAATCAATCGATGGATATTTCCTATACGTGAAATCATCGATGGAAAACACGTTGTAGTAATTGATGATAGTCTGGTTAGAGGTACAAGCTCCAAAGCAATCATTAAAGCGTTAAGAAGGGCAGGAGCAAAAAAAATTAGTATGGTAATTACATATCCGCCGATCAGATTCCCATGCTATGCTGGAATTGATTTTCCTTCACAAGAAGAGCTTGCAACCTTCGTAACTGGAAAGGAGGCTACACTAAAAGAGATTGTCGAAAAAGTACGTTCTGACATTGGAGCTGATTTTCTTGGATATAATGACTCTGAAAATCTTGCAAAAGCAGTAGGTATTCCAAAAGATTCCTTATGTTTTACCTGTACTACTGGAAACTATGAATCACTAGGAATAAAACCATCCTTTAAAACACGAATTGAAATGAAGGGAGAATGAAATGGAAATCGCATATGTTTTAGTAAAAAGCGAGGTTGCGCATGAAATGGATGTCCTAAATGAAATCTTAAAAATTGATGGAGTAAAAGAGGTGAAAGGAACATTTGGGTTGTATGATATTTTTGTAAAAATCGAAGCCTCTTCTGGAAAGGAACTTCAAAAAATAATCACCAAAAAAATAAGACATCTCAAGCATGTAATTTCTACTACAACATTATCCGTCATTCCTGAACAAGGCGGTTCTGACTGAGATTTTATTCAAAAAATCCCACTATTATTCACATACAAAATTATAATTCATAAAAACATATATTATTTTAATATTTTTATAATATTATTGGATTTTTTTCAAATAATTTCTCAAATTTCCACAATGGATCTAATATTTTACAAAAAATTCCAGATCTGATATAAGATTCGAGAACTATTCCATCCTATGAATAGTACAGAAGAATCAATCAATATTCTCAATTCTAGTCCTGATTCTAAATTATCTGAATACAAACTAGGCATTGAAAGAATCACTAATGAGCTCGTTAGATTCGGTTTAACAAAAACTCAAGCAAAGGTTTTCATATATTTAGGAAAATATGGATCAAAGACCTCTCCAGAAGTATGCAAAGATCTAAAAATAGCTCGAACTGAAACTTATCAAATCCTAAATGTGTTAACAAGTCTAGGTATAGTTGCTACAGAATTTTCTCACCCAGCTAGATTTTCTGCGATTCCTATGGAAAAAGCAATTAAGACAATGATAAAGGCAGAGCAAGCAAAGGTGAGCATGCTAGCTTCAAAAGAAGAGGAAATTGCAAAATTGTGGCACGATATTCCTAGTTTTGTTACTAAATCAAATGAACCTGATGGCGAAAAATTCCAAATGCTCCAAGGTTCTCCAAGAATTCATAGCAAAATGAAAAATATGATTTTAAATGCAAAAATTGGATGTAAATTATTGTGTGGGGCAAAGGATCTTTCACGATTTTATTATTCGAATTTAATTGAGATATTTGAATCACTTCCACTTGATCTGAAATTAATCATATCTTCGGAGGCTATAATACCTCAATTTTTACAAAATATGAATAAATCACAAGTAAGAAATGGACCAAAAAATATGAGATCAAACCAATGCTTTTTGATTAAGGATGATGATGAATTATTGATTTTCTTGAGAAATGCCAATTACCCACCACGAAATATCTTTGCTTTTTGGACAGATTCTAAATCACTAATAGATTCAATCAAGATACTTTTTGATTATTCTTGGGAAAATTCTAGCCCAATTAGGCACGAAAAATTAATTATTTCTTAAAAATTTTAGAGCCACTTTTAAAAGTCTTGGCATCTAATCATTTCAGTGGAAACGTATAAAATTTTGTTAATGGTAGGAGTAGGTATAATTGCCCTAATGGGTATTGTAGTGGGATCATTCATTTCTACAGGTTCAATTGCTTCAGAGGAATATGCTATTTTTGTAGACCCATTCAAGGATGAGCAGGATCTTTTTGTAATGGCCAGAGTGACAATTCAGAATACTGGCAGTCAACCTTTAACCAACGTCAAAGCAAATTTTGGCGGTGGTGATATACAAGAACTTGGTACCTTAAAACCAGGTCAAAAAATTATCGTTTCTCCTCCATCCGATAACGAGATGGAGTTTGTTATGGTGACAGCTGATGAAGGAATTTTTGTCAATAAAGCATACAGAATTCCAGCAAAAATGCCTGGTATGATGGGTTCTTAGTTAACCTATGAATTTAATATGTATCGAGAATTAGATTTTCTTGATGAAATTTATTGCATCAGGAAAAGTAAAGGACATCTATGATTTAGAGGATGGAAATCTTCTTTTCTTATTTAGCGATAGAGTATCAGCTTTTGATGTAAAATTCAAAGAAGAAATCCCAAAAAAAGGTGAAGTTTTATGTAAATTTGCAGAGTTCTGGTTTAATGTTCTAGATGTACCAAATCATCTTGTTAGAACTGAATCAAAAACTGGAATTATTGTAAAAAAAATGAACATGCTTCCAATTGAATGTGTTGTAAGGGGATATTTTTACGGCAGTCTTGTAAGTAGATGGAAAAATGGCGAAATAGACTTACCAAAAAAATGTAATACTGAACTTGCCGCAAAATTACCTGAACCACTTTTTGATCCTACTACAAAATCAACTCATGATATTCCTATTGATAAAAATACTTCAATGAAATTAGGTCTTGTTACAAATAACGAGTTTGATTTCCTATCAAAAACCTCAATTCAAATCTATAAAAAAATGGTTTCAATTGCTGATTCTGCGGGCTTTATACTAGCAGACCTAAAATTAGAATTTGGAAAACTAAATGATAAGATAATTTTAGGAGACTCGATTGGTCCTGATGAATACCGCTTATGGCCTAAAGAATCATATTCTGTGGGAAAGGTTCAGGAATCTTATGATAAACAGTTATTGCGAGATTGGCTCATTGAGAATAGTTATCAAAAAAAGTTCGATGAGGCTCGAGCAAATGGCCAAGAGCCTGTAGCACCAACAATTCCTCCTGATTTAATTAAAAAAATGACAGAACGTTATGTTACAGCCTATGAGCGATTTACTAAGAAAACAACATAATTCTATTTTCCATATTACTCAATATTCATTATAATCATTAAATCCTCTATTGACACACCAATGCCCACTATTTTTGCCATTTATCTCACTGGTGTGGTAATAAATGAATAATTTTAATACATTACGAAATTGATTGTATTGCATTTATAGAAATAAGTATGAAACTAAAAAAATATATTTAATACTGTAATAGTTGTAGTGGTAAAATCAAACTAGTAATAAAAATAAATTGATGCGAATAGACAACAAAATATGATACGATGATCTTTTAGCTTATCTTGTTATTCAAAGCTAGATGTCTATATTATTAGAGAAACCAATTAAGGTAAATCGAATTCTAGCGTCTTCTAGCCAGCAAGCTAAAGCAATTGAGGAACCTGTAAGATCAAAAATACTAAAAATTCTATACAAAAAACAATTAACAGCAGAACAAATTTTAGAAGAATTAAAAAAAACTGGATATACTAAAGCTCTTACTACCATTCGTCACCATTTAGAAATTTTAAAAATTTCAGGTCTAATAGAGATCGTAAAAATTCAAGAATCTAGAGGTGCTATAACAAAATATTATGGTACATCAACTAAGCTTTTAGCATTTGATACTCCCGATGATTTTGAATCAAAATATGCTTCTTTAATCAAAACAACATCAAGTAAAATCGAAAACCTCGTTAAAAATATCTCTCAAAAAACTAACACAAAATCAAAAAATCTCAAAGTAGTAGAAAATGAAAGTTATAATCAATATCTTTTAATGGAAATAATAAATCGTGCATTAACTAACGTTTTAGAAAAATCATCCTCAGACAATTTAAAAACTATTTGATCTCAATTGAAAAAGTCCCTTTTGTTTTTGGGTTTTGTAAAAGTTGAATTATTTTTCTAGGAATAGAATCAGAGGCTTTATCACAATTTACGGCCAAAGTTCTAGGACACACAAAACTACTTTTTCGTAAAACAATATCATGTGGATCTGAACAAATAAGATCTTGATGACCTTTTCCCCTGATATTAAAACTATAATTTTTTACGTTAATAGAAAAAATAATAACAGTATTAGGATCTTTTAATTTTTTTTTGATATTCTCTGGGATTTTATTACATCCACATTTTGCATTGATTCCAACGATACAATCTCCACTAGGTGTAAGGCTTGAATCCTTAGTGATTTCAATTGTATTTTTATGTGTTGATCTAATATTCTCATGCCCGGAAAAAGGAATTTCAAAATGCACAATACGAACATGACTAGACTTAAATTAAACTTTCAAAACATTGAAAGCTGACTTGCTACCTGCACAACAAGGATATGATAGAGCAATTACTGTTTTCTCACCTGATGGTAGATTATACCAAGTTGAATATGCAATTGAAACTGTTCGACGAGGAACCATTGCAGTTGGTATCAAAAGTAAAGATGGCATTATTATAGCTGTAGAAGAAAAACCAAGGAAATTACAGATTTCAGAAACCGCTCAAAAAATTTTTCAAATTGATGATCATGTTGGAGTAGCAGCAGCTGGATACATCCCAGATGCGCGAAGCCAGGTAGATAACGCACGATTTTTCTCTCAAAGTAATAAATTGATTTATGATCAAGCAGTAGATGTAGAATCAATTGCAAAACATCTAGCTGATCAATGCCAGCAATTTACTCAATATGCTGGAGTGCGTCCTTTTGGGGTTGCATTGATCCTTGGTGGAGTTGACTCTGGAGGTAGCCAATTATACTTGACTGATCCAAGTGGAACCTACATTTCTTATGATGCAGTTGCTATTGGTTCAGGCTCTGATCAAGTTACAGACTTTCTTGAAAAAAATTACAAACCTAATATTTCACTTGAAGATGCGGCTGCTTTAGCTACTGCATCAATTTACATTGCAAGTGAAGAAAAAGAAGGCTCACTGCATATCAAAATGTCACAAATTAAAACAGATACTAAAACCTTTGAAATAATCTCTGATAGTCAAGTTGCAAAATATGCAAAAATTGCATCTGAAAAATACCCTTCAGAAAAAAGTAAGTAAATAGAATTATTTACAATTAGGAGATAATAATTTTATGAAAATTTCCATAGCAATTCCTGATTCAGCCTTATCTGATGAAATCACTCAGAAAGAAAAATCTAGTAAAATTTCAAAAATAGCAAGGGCTTGTGCAATTTTCCAAATCGATGAGATATTTATTTATCATGAAATTTTGGGCGAAAAAAGTGATGCCAAACTAATGTCTACGATTTTGAAATATCTTGAAACTCCACAATATTTTAGAAGATATCTATATCCAAAAATGGACGAGTTAAAATATTCAGGAATTTTATATCCATTAAAAATACCTAGCCACAATCAAATATCAGATCCTAAAAAAATTAAAACTAACGATATACGAGAAGGACTCATCGTATCAGTTAAAGGTAAAAAATTTTTAGATGTTGGAATTAAAACATTGATACCATATTTTAGTAAAGAACAACCAGGAACCCGTGTTTCAATATTATTCAAGTCCGGCTACCCAAATTTCGTAATTAAAGAAATTTCAAAAGACCAAATCAACGAGTATTGGGGGTACAAAGTAAAAGAAAGAGGAAATCTTTTATCACTACTTTCATCATGGAATGGACAAATAATTCTTACATCTAGCAAAGGAAAAGTAATCACACAAGAAGTTGCAAAAGGAATTGTTGAGAACAAAAAACCTCTTTTACTTGTTTTTGGTTCACCAGAGAGAGGAATCCATGAAATTTTAGGTGGAACAATCAATCAACTCCAAAATTCTAAAATCTTAAATTTTTTCCCAAATCAAGCTACTGAAACTGTACGCTTAGAAGAAGCAATAATTGGCTCACTTTCAATTCTAAACCTCTTTCGAACTAGTTATTAATATCAAAAAAATTTATTTTAAAATATGATAAAACAAAAGAAAATTCTTCTTTTTGCAATAATTGTAGGATTTGTGGGAGTCTTAATTGGTTCAATTACAATTTATTCCACATTAAATAATTTGTTAAATCCATAAGATTATTTTTATAAAATTTTGAATTAAAATTTGAAATTTTTAGTAGGTATATAATGGGGTTAACGACTTTTTTCGTTTATCTATGGGTCATCGAAAACGAAGTCAACCACGTAGAGGCAGCCTTGCATATCTTCCTAGAGGACGTGCTAAAAGCAGTGAAGCTAGAATTCGCACATGGCCAAAAATAAATTCAGACGAACCAAAATTACTTGCTCATGCTGGTTTCAAAGCAGGATGTGTTCAGCTTGTGAGTATTGATGATCGTGAAAAAACTCCAAATGCTGGAAAGCAACTCGTTAGTCTTGGAACTGTTATTGTAACTCCCCCATTGTTAGTTATTGGCGTTCGTGGTTACACAAAAAATCATAATGGTTTACATGCTGCTTTTGACATTTATGCTAAGGATTTACCAAAAAATGTTTTAAAACTATTAAAGATAAAAACTGAAGGCAGTAATTTAGAAAGTGTTGAAAAACGTCTGGGTAGAATTCATGAGATTTATGCAATAGTTGGAACCACTCCAAGAAATGCTAATCTTGAACAAAAAATTCCATATGTTTTTGAGGCTGCTGTAAAAGGTGGCGATATTAAAAAACAATTTGAATTTGTAAAAAATATTCTTGGTAAAGAAGTAAAAATTGATCAGGTCTTTGAAACAGGTGTCAGAGTTGATGTAGCAGCAATTACTAAAGGAAAAGGCTGGGAGGGTCCAATTGCAAGATGGGGAGTAAAAAAGAAACAACACAAATCAAGAAAGAGTGTAAGAGCAGTCGGTACACTAGGTCCAATTTCTCCAGCAAGTATAATGTATACAGTTCCAAGAGCAGGGCAACGAGGCTTTCATCAAAGAATAGAGTATAACAAACGAATCATGATAATGAGTAACACTGAAAAAAATGAAGTTAAGATAAACCCTGATGGAGGTTTCAAACATTTTGGAGTTGTTAATGGTGATTTTGTTGTTGTAAAAGGTTCTGTGCCAGGAACCTATAGGCGTTTAATAAAATTACGTTCTCAGATTCGAAATATACCTTCCAAAATTCTCAAACCAAACATACTTGAGGTTGTTTTGTAATGAAGGTTAATACATTAACAATTAATGGTTCAAAAGAAAATGAAATTGAATTACCAAATATTTTTTCAACTCCATTTAGAAAAGACCTTATTCATAAAGCAGTTGTTCATCTAAGCTCTCACAAATTTCAAAGGCAAGGACGACATCCAACTGCAGGAATGGATGTAGTTGCTTATTCTAATGATCCTCCTACCGGTCATGGAGCAGCTAGAGTAGCTCGTCTTCGAGGTGGTGGAGGTGGTCGTCAGGGCCAAGCGGGAGGTGTAGCATCAACTAGAGGTGGAAGGCAAGCACATCCCCCTATTTCTGAAAAAGTCATTTATAAAAAACTCAACAAAAAAGAAAATAAGCTAGCACTTTGTTCAGCAATCGCAGCTACATCTTCAAAAAAACTTATAGAATCAAGGGGGCATATTCTTGAAAAAATTGAATCATTTCCATTAATAGTTTCTGATGACATTGAAAAGGTTTCAAAGGCTAGTGAAATGAAAAAAATCCTAGAAGCATTGAACTTGACTCAAGATATTAAGAGACTTCAAGCAAGAAAAGCACGTAGTGGAAAATCAGCGTTAAGAGGAAGAAGTACCAAAGTTGGAAAAAGTGTATTATTTGTAGCAAGGGATTCTACTAATCTTTCAAAAGCATGCGGTTCATTTCCGGGAGTTGAGGCATGTTCAGTAAAAAATCTCAGCGTAATGGATTTAGCCCCAGGTGCTGTTCCAATAAGATTAACGGTTTATTCTAAAAGTGCAATTGATGAAATTTCCAAAATTAAATCTCCACACCTTGAATTAATGGTGAAATTAAAATGAATATTGATGAAGCTGCAAAAATTATTTTAAAACCGTACATTACTGAAAAAACATTTGCCATGGTAGAAAATGAGCAAAAAATATGTTTTATTGTAGCTAATGATGCCCCAAAACCAAAAATCGCTCTAGCAGTAAAAACACTGTATAATGAAAACGTACTTGATGTCAATACTGCAAGAACAATTTATGGTAAAAAGGCATTCGTTAAATTTGAATCAACAGACAAGGCACGAGATTTAGCAACTAAGATAGGAATGCTATAATATGGTCCAAAAATTCTCTGTATTTGCAAACCAAGGTGAATAAAAATAGCTAAGAAATTTGAGTATCAAGGACTTGATATAAAGGAATTAGAGAAAATGCCAATGGATAAACTGTTCAAGTTATTTCCTGCAAGGTCCCGTAGATCACTTACACGGGGAATTACCGACGGTAAAAGAAAATTAATTGAAGAGATAAAATTGGCAAAAACTGGACAACTTAAGAATCCAATTAAAACTCACATAAGGGACTTGATAGTTTTGCCTTACATGGTTGGAGTTCAAGTACATGTTTTCTCAGGAAAAGAATTCGTACCAGTCACTATTTCTCCAGAAATGATTAGCCATTATCTGGGAGAATATGTTATTACAAATAAGAGAGTCTCTCATGGAGCACCAGGTGTTGGTGCTTCAAGGTCGAGTCTTTACGTTCCATTAAAGTGATTAATTATGGCTAAATTCAAGTACGCTTTTCAAAATTTTGATTCAACAAGACATGTAAGAGCTTCATTGAGAGAGAAACAAATTTCACATAAACATGCTCGTGAAATAGCTGTTGCAATAAAAGGACTTTCTATAGAAAAAGCAAGAGATTATCTCCAAAATGTGATCTCTATGAAAAATGCTGTTCCATTTAGAAGGTACAACAAACAAGTTGGTCACAAATCTGATCCTGGTGTAATGTCAGGGCGTTATCCACAAAAATCTGCAACTGAATTTCTAAAACTTCTCGACAATTTAGAATCTAATGCAGAATACAAGGGAATGGATCTAGACAGACTGAAAATTATTAATGCAACGGTTCACAAAGGCGTTTTGATAAAAAGATTTATTCCAAGAGCCATGGGCAGAGCCACTCCAAAAAATAATGTTCTAACTCACGTTGAACTTGTAGCTCAGGAGGCATAGGTATGTCATCAGTAAAAAATGTAATTAAAGATAACTACAATATGATGTTACTCAAGGATTATCTTAGAGAAAAAATTAAAGATGCTGGTTTTTCTGATGTTGAAATTTCAAAAACACCTACTGGAACACGCATTGCTTTACATGTAACTAGACCAGGTATTGTTATTGGACGTAAAGGAAGTGGAATAAGAGAGTTAACAGAAGTAATTGGAACAAAATTTGGCCTAAAGAATCCTCAAATCTCAGTTGTTGAAATTGAAAAACCAGAGCTATCTCCTAGTGTAATGTGTAATCGATTAGCATCTCACATTGAAAAAGGGACTGCATTTAGGAGAGCTACAATGTGGACTCTACAACAAATTATGGAAAATGGAGCCATGGGAGTTCAGATAACTATTTCAGGTAAGCTTCGAGGTGACCGTTCCTCTTTTGAAAAACACTCTGCGGGTATTTTGCCTAGAGCTGGGCATCATGCTGATGTAATTGTTGCAGAGGATATCGCACATGTGCAGACACCTATGGGTCTTATAGGAATAAGAATCAGAATTGCAAGAAAAGAAAGACTTATCCCTGAATTTGAATTTAAAGACAAACTTAGAATGATTAAAGCAAAGCCAAAAGAAGAACTCAAAGTTATTGTAAAACCAATTGTGCCAATTAGAACAGAAACAGAAGCTGAGATAAAGGCTAGAACAGAAAGTGAACAAATTGAGCTTGATGCAAAGAAAATTGCAGAATTAGAGACTCTAGAGGAAGAGGAGGAGAAGTTTAAGGCATGACAAGAATTAGTATGAAGACTGTAAGAGAACTAAATGAAAATGACTTGAAAGAAAGATTACAACAACTCCGTTCGGACCTTACTAAACTTAAGGTAGAGTCAGCGAAGGGAACACTTCGTAAGGAAAGTGGGAAAATTAAACCATTAAAACGAGATATAGCAAGAATCATGACTAGATTAAATGAGTTGAGGAAAAAATGATAACATTTGAGAATATTACTTCACATGAATTGATAGGACTAAAAACCGAAATCTACAATTCTCCAAATCCTCAAATTGTGGGTCTAGAAGGTACTATTGTTGATGAAACAAAATCAATGTTCATGCTTAACACCAACAATGGATTCAAAATGATTCCAAAAAATCAAAACACATGGAAATTATATGCATATGGACAAGAAATTATACTATATGGTTCTTTACTTGAAAGACGCTCATATGATAGATTGGGAGTAAAGATATGACAAGAAACATTGGTCTTTTAGTTAACCCTCCAAAAAAGGAGTGCACTGATAGACATTGCCCATTTCACGGTTCTCTAAGTGTAAGAGGAAAATTATTTGAGGGTAAAGTAGTTAGTGCTAAAGCCAAAAATACCATTGTGTTACAAAAAGAATCTCCACTTTACTTTAGCAAGTTCAAACGATACGCTAGAAGCAAAAACACAATTCATGCTCACATACCATCATGTATCGATGTTGAAGAAGGCGATTTAGTTCTAACAGCTGAATGTAGACCAGTGTCAAAATCCGTTTCTTTTGTTGTAGTGGAGGTTAAAAAATAATGTCGCAGGGTAGAAGTCGTGGAAAAACAAAAGGCGTTGAGGAGTTTAGACCATATGTCACAAGAGTTTTGCCACTTGGTGCTCAAATAAATTGTGCAGATAATACAGGAGCAAAAATATTGGAGATAGTCATGGTTCAAAAAATAAAAACACGATCCTCAAGATTACCTGCTGCGGCTGTAGGCGATTTTGTTAATGTTACTGTTAAGAAAGGTCCTGCAGAATTAAGAAAACAAGTTTATGGTGCTGTTGTGATAAGACAAAAATATCCAATACGTAGATTAAATGGAGTTAGAGTAATTTTTGAGGATAATGCGGCAGTTCTTGTAACTCCAGAAGGAGAAATTAAAGGAACTGATATTAAAGGTCCTGTAGCCGCAGAAGCTTCTGAAAAATGGCCAAGAGTAGCTAATCTTGCATCAATGGTGGTATAATTGAAGCCAACAAAAATTAGGAATCAACAAATTTATCGAGCTCCATTTACAGTAAGAAGCAAACAAATTTCAGGATCTCTTTCAAAAGAGCTTCGAAAAAAATATGGAAAACGAAGTATTAGAATTATTGCCGATGACACAGTTAGAATAATCCGTGGAGAATACAAGGGTATTGATGGAAAAGTAAAAAAAGTTTCTACAGAAAAAAATGGTGTAGCAATTGAAGGAATCACAAAAGAAAAACTCAAAGGAGAGAAAGTTGATGTTTACATCTCATCTTCTAATATTTTGATTACTGCTCTTAATACTGATGATCCTTGGCGTAAAAATAAATTAGAGGGCAAAAAGCCTAAGGATACTCAAAAAGAAGCTAAACCAGAGAAACCAAGTAAATCTAAAACTAGGGAGACTAAAGATTAGATATGGTAAGCATAGCTGGTAGTAAAAAACTCAAACGACAAATGGCTCCAACATTTTGGGGCATAACCAGAAAAGATAAACGATTTGTAATTACCGTCAGGCCAGGTTCCCATCAAAAGAATTCTGCAATTCCAACCACTGTACTCTTACGTGATACTCTAAAACTTGTAACAACCTTACGTGAAGCAAAGTCTGTTATTTATGGTGGGAAAGTCACAGTGGATGGAATAAAAAGAAAATCATTACATCACGCATTAGGACTAATGGATGTTATTGAGTTAGATGGAATACATGACATTTATCGTCTTGTTCCTCAAGAAGGCCAAGTGTTAAGTCCAATCAAGATTAATGATTCTGAGAAATCAAAAAAATTAGTTAAAGTTACAAGTAAAACAACAATCCGCAATGGAAAAACTCAAATCGGATTTCACGATGGTCGTTCACTTATTTCTGATACTGCTGTAAATGTAGGAGATTCTTGTTTAATGCAAATACCTGAACAAAAAATTCTTGATGTAATAAAATTAGAAAAAAATTCACAAGTAATTGTAACACGAGGGGTAAACGCTGGTCAAATAGGTTTAGTCGAGGATATCAAAGAAGGTACATTCATTTTACCAAAACGTGTACTTGTAGCCTTGGGAGAACGAAAAATTGAGATTCCAACATCACTTGTTATGGTCATCGGAAAAGATAAACCAATAATTCAAATAAGATGATGAAAATGACTCAGCAAACTCAAACCGCCATGAAAGAAATAAGACTTGAAAAGGTTGTTCTCAATATGGGTGTCGGTAAATCTGGTGATGCAATAGAAATTGCAAAAAAAGCTTTAGATCAAATTTCTGGTAAAAAATCATGTGCAAGAGACGCTAAAGCCACTCAAAGAGATTGGGGGGTACGAAAAGGGGAGCCAATAGGTGCAGCAGTAACAAGTAGGGGCGATGACGCAACATCTCTTTTAAAACGTCTTTTAGAAGCAAAAGGAAATCAAATCAAAGGTTCATCTTTTGATAATTTTGGAAATGTTTCTTTTGGAATCTTAGAACATATTGATATCCCAGGAATAAAATATGATCCAAAAATAGGAATTCTTGGTCTTGATGTTGCTGTGTCTCTTACTAGACCTGGATTTAATATTAGATTTAGAAGTAAACATAAGGCCAAAATTGGAAAATCTCATAAAATTACATCTGATGAAGCAAAAAAATTTCTAACAAGAACATTTGGAGTGAAGATAGTATAATGGCTAAAGATAGATCTTATGAATATACAGGAAGGAAAAAACACAAATTTGGTAGAGGTTCTCGTTGGTGTAAGCGATGTGGAGATTATACTGCAGTCATTCAAAAATACGACCTGTTAATTTGCCGAAGGTGTTTCAGAGAGGTTGCTGAATCCTTGGGATTTAGAAAAAATATGTGAGTATGAGGAAAAATGCCAGCCACTAATGTTTTAGCAAATTTGTTTGTGACTCTCTACAATACCGAAGCTCGAAGAAAGGGGGAATGCATTGTTTTACCAACTTCAAAATTGGCAACAAAGGTTTTAACTACTCTTGAGAAAGCCGGGTTTATTGGTAAATTTGAGCATATTGAAGACAAACGTGGCGGCAAATTCAAAATTCAACTATTGGCAAAAATCACCAAATGTGGTGCTATTACTCCTAGATTCAAAGTCAAAAAAACAGAATATTCAGAATGGGAGCAGCAATATTTACCATCATATACAAGAGGCATGCTTTTAGTCACTACTAATCAGGGTGTGATGTCACATCATGAGGCAGCTAACAAAGGAATTGGAGGATTCTTGATAGGGTATGTCTACTGAGCAACTAGAAAATTATGAAACGTCATTAGAAATTCCTGACAAAGTTACTGTTTCTTTAAAGAAAAACATGCTCTCTGTTTCAGGACCATTAGGGAAAACATTCAAAAATTTTAAAAAAATCCCTGTGTCTTTGGAAATTAACGGCAAAAAAATCTCAATTAAAACACAAGGAAATAGGAAAAAAGAATATGCAATTTTGAATACTGCAAAATCTGTAATTAAGACTTTATGTGAAGGAGTAATTGATGGTTACACTATCCAAATGAAAGTAGTGTATGCTCACTTTCCAATTACAGTAAAGATTAAAGATAAGGATGTTATTATTGAAAATTTTCAGGGTGAACGCGCACCTAGGGTTGCAAAAATACATGGTCACACTAAAGTTGTTGCAAAAGGGGATGAGATAGTTTTAACTGGTCATGTTTTATCTGACGTTACTCAAAGTGCTGCAGAAATCGAACAAAAAACCAAAATCAAAAACAAAGATCATCGAGTTTTTCTTGATGGCATCTACATATCCTCAAAATCAAAGGGCATGGAAAAATAATTAGTTCATTTAATGAATTATAATGCCGCTTGATGAGGAATTCAAAACTCAAACAAGCAATCTAATTAAAGAAACATTACTTTTATACAAAAATGCAGGAGCTTCTCCAAGAATTGGAGATGTCTGGAAATGTGAGAATATTGGAGATTTTTTATGCGGTTTTTTTGTAGGTGAGATGGTAGGTTCCGCTTTAAGCGCATTTCAAGTTTTTCATAGAAGAGAACCTACACCAGATGAACATATGGAAATTGTGGGATTAGTTGAAAATTATACAGATGAAATACGTGAATTTTTTGCAAAATTCAATTGATTTTATATTTTTTGCCTAACTCCCACTTCGTAAGGATTAAATCGCTATAGTCAAGGTACAAACCTGTTGCCGCCCTAGCTCAGCGTGGTAGAGCGTCGGACTGTTAATCCGTTGGTCGTCAGTCCAAGTCTGACGGGCGGCGCATTTCATTATTTCTAAATTCGAATTTTGAAATATAGAATGTTGAAACCAATTGGTTTACTGGTTTAGACAGGATAGATCTAATATCTGATCGCATACTATGAACAATGCAGGAGATTTACATTGGCCAGAACTAGAAGGGCCAATAGATATTGTGTTGATTGTGGAGCAAGATTGGTATATTATCCAAGACTATCAAATCCAAAAGCTCCTAATGAGCATCGTGTCCTAGTATATGCATGCCCTGACTGTACCGATGACTTTGATAGACCAAAGATGTTTTCGATTAGACGAAACCAGGTAGAAGACCCATTAGAAACCGTTGAAATTGAGATCACTCAAGTTAGAAAAAACTTGGAATTCCCTAAAACTTAATTTTTCGAATAATTTATTGATTCAAAGAGATTCTTGATGGAAGTATGGGATTTCTTAATGAGCTATGAGAAAAAACGAAACAATTGGTGGTTCTTACTTCCTATCTTGCTTGGTTTGATTGGGGGAATCATTGCATTTTTTGTATTAAAAAACGATGATCCTAAAAAAGCAAAAAATTGCCTCTATCTAGGAATTGGGCTTTTTCTCATAGGAGTTATAATTAATCTAGCCATTTTTGGACTAGCCACTCCACTTGAAGATCGATTTAACGTAAACCTATAATGTGTTAGAAAAATGTCATCTTATTCGTAAAAGCTAAACCCCTCATATATGATATGTAATTTATGAATAGTATGGTTTTTTCGGAAATAGTGTTTTAGATGGGGGGTTTAACATTTGTGCGTAACTATTGCGACCAAAGGTCAAACCACCCCCATAGTCCAGTTAGACTTGAGTGATCTTTTTTTGCTACGACTAAAAGCTAAACCCTATATTTTTACCAAAATTTGTTGGAAAACAAGGTATTAAGGTATCGCTAAAACTGTTCTGCACATCGATACAAACGAGAAAAAAGTTTATTCAAGTATATTGCATAGAGTTTTTAGCGCCCAAAATTGTTTTCGAGTTTATTGATACAGAAATCAATCTCGAATTATAAATTCTTATGAAAATAGTAATTACATTTTCTCCATACTTTATGAGTTCATATAATGAACTCAGAGTTATGAGGAAAATATATTTTGCATATTAGTAAATTCATATCATGACTAAATTCAACCCATTTGATTCCAATTACAAAGGTATAACAAGCTGGATGAATCGTAAAAAAATGTTGTATCTTGGATTAGGAATAATTGTGTTAATTATCTTTAGATATTTTCTATAATTTTCTATTTACGGAATAAACTGGATACATATACTTCATACCAATAGAACATGAATTAATTATATTGTATTCGTAATCATTAATTTTTTTTACAGTTCTATACAAATCGCTTCCAATGACTATAGCATTTTTATTTGCAATATGATTAATCTTGGTACACATGTTGACTGGAGTGCCAAAAACATCTATGGTTGATGAATTATTGGTTTCCATGATGCTGACTTCGCCATAATCTGCACTTATACGATAATCAAGCGAAGGTAACTTTTGTGTTTTAAGAATTTCATTAATGTTCTCATGTTCCTCTATCATTTTCAAACCACATTCTAAACAATTTCTAAAGTCATAGCCCTTCGAAGCGTCTGAAGAGTCTGGAAAATAATACAAAAGACTATCCCCAATATTTTTGATAACAAACCCCCCAAATCCCTCAACTATTTGTGCCATGGAATTTAAAAAAATTTCATAGTATTTTGACAGTTTTTGCTGTGTTAAAGATGCAGAAATTTTTGTTGAATTTACAATATCTACCAAGCAAACACAATAATTTTGGGATGTTTCCAAAAAATTTACCACATAATTTGGTGTTTTTGGGTTTGACTTTACTACATTTACGACATATTTTTTTCCTCTTATTGTTGAATGTGAGTCTTTCAAGTGTTTATTCATTTGATCTTTAGAGAAAAAACTCTTCCCACAATAGTAACATTGACTACTAGTTGAAGGTTTTTGTAAATTGGTCATGCCTGAAAGCATAAAGTAATACTATATGAAGATGCTGAATAAATTTTTGAACAAGAACGCTCTCATAATCTCTTTTTTTTTACCTTCATTCTCACTTAATCTCACTTTTATCCTAAAAAATTTCAAAAAAATGAAATGGTTTTCAAAAGGTTTTATTGATAAATTGATAGGTTTTTTCATTCATTTCTATTACTTTATCTACTGCCTCTAGAACATTTTCTTGCGTAAATCGCTCGATTTTGTCTAATACCAGATAAATCCCAATTACGACTTTACCCTCTTCTTTGAAGATTTTATGGATTGCTAGAATAGAATCACAAAAATCCTTGATAGACTTTTTGAATTTTTCCTGTTCAGAATCTGTTAATTTATTGTATCTGGCAGTTTGAGGGTTTCTCAAAAAAACTTTTCCGCTTAGAACTAAAACATTAGGTTGTGCTTTTGGTTCAAAAATTTCTATTGGAATATTAAACGAACCGATATCTTTGATACGTATTCTAAAACTATCTTCATTACTTTTTACATCTTTGAACGAATAATTTTCATGTATTAACCATCTCTCTACATTATTTCGCAATGTACTTCCATTATTCATATTATTTACCTAATTATACGTAAAATATGTGTAAAGTTAATGTTATCGTAAATATTGCGATCAATAATTCTTTATTATAATTCTATAATAATTATAATTTATTCAATTATAACCTCAATCTAAACTAATTTTAGATTAATTTGTACGTGTAAATGACTTACTATTATGGAAATATATTGCAAAACAATTAATTGTTTGAATAAGAAAAAAAATTTTTCAAATTTTCGATCAATTTCATGTCAAAAAGTTGTATAATTTACACAAAAACTTCTGACTAGCACTACATAAGACATAAGAAAATACGAAAAATAACATGGCAATCTCAAGAGCTAGAAGAAGTGCAGCAGCAAAGAAAGCTGCTCGTACAAGAAAACGAAATGCTGCTTTGAAAGCAGCAGCTAGAGCAGCAGCTCGACGAAGATCAAGTAGACGTGCAGCACGACGTTCAGCGAGACGTTCAGGTCGCAGAACAGCACGACGTTCAACACGACGTGCAGCACGAAGACGACGTCGATAAACTGCCTACCTTTCTTTTTTTAATTTTTTTATAAAAAACTCGTTTGTATGGTGTAATTTCTTCTATAATGATAATCAATACGAGAATACAAAATTTTGTAATACAATTGATTTGTTAAATGTTAGCTCTTTGTAGATTCCAACTTATTTCATTCATAAAGTTTCATAATTTTCTGGTAAGAAATAATAATATTTCTAAATTCGAATTATGAAATATATTGTTTAATATTGAAAATTGTATTTCTAGGAAGAAATTATAATATTTCTAAACTCGAGTTTTGAAATATAATTTATCTTTAATCTTGGTTCATCTAATTCTGGAAGAACATATACCTTCTCAGGAAGGATTTTGAGGATAATTCTTTTTTCGCCAGGCTGTCTAAATGGATACTTGTCTTTACCCATGTATTTTTTTGTAAGTATGTTAGCATGTTGATATTGATAATCTGGAATTATATCTACAACTTTACCTCATATGGTGGTCATATTTAGTAGGTTATTATTATCAACTACCGAAATTGCAACTCGAGGATCCCGAAGCACATTTTTGTGTTTTATTCTTCCTTCAGCAGTATTTACCAAAATATGACCATCTTTCATATCTGCCCATACTGGTGATAGTTGTGGGGAACCATCCCTCATTATTGTTGCAATAAAAACTAGATTTCTATTTGTAAATAGTTGGGTAACTTTATTATTCAATTTTTAATACTTCCAAATTCTAGTTATTCCATATTGTAGATAGTTTTTCAATTTTTTCAATAATTCTAATTGCTGCATCACTATCTCTGTTTTGTATAGCTACAGAAAATTCATAGCCAAGTAATCTAGCTTCGGGAGATAACTCATCGATATTTTGTAAATCCTTTCCTTCAATTTTTATTCGCTCTCCCAAAGCACACATTTTCCAATTATCAGAAAGCTCTTGATGACCATGACTCAGTTTTTCTTGTAAACGTTTACGCCATTGAATTAATTCAATTTTTTTTATTAATTGTTCTGTTTTTTGACTATAAAACACACGAACCATATTAATAATTGGATTAAGAGGTACTTTAGTATTTTGTCAAAATTACAAAGATAAGATTTCTATATTTTCATTCATTGATAGTCCATAATCTACAATGCATTTTTTTAGCTCATCAATGCAATTTTCTGGTATTGCAATACAGAAAGGCAAATACGTACGAGTATATCCTTCTTTTAAGATTATTGTATTTCCAAAATCTTCAAACTGCTCCCTTGTACGATCACTTAAAAGATTGCTACTAGTTTTTGCTTCTCCTATGTGATAAAAATCTTCCCCTGGTTTTTGTGCAATCACATCAGGTTCATGATTTCCAATTACCTCACATTTTTCAAAACCGTCATATGCAGCAGATATTATTTTTAATCCCATTAATTCAAAATGATCAATTATTGCTTTAACTAATTTTCTATGTTCACTGTTTTCCAATATGTAACCCAAAAGTTACAAAAACAAAATACTATTTAAAAAACTGTTATAAATATTTGATCTTTCTAAACAAAATATAATCTACTAGCTTGTTTTTGTAAGGAAAAATTTTTAAAAATATAGCAACGGAACTTAAGACCGACAACGGGAGTATATCGGTGACAGTCCCAATTGCTAATTGCTTTTGATTAGGATTTGTATGATTTGTATGTGTAAGTGTGTATTTTTTGAACATACGGTCATAATTGACTTACCTTTAGAAAGTAATAGGAAGTAATTCAATATACAATAATTCGTCTTTTCTCCCGAGACTCCAATGCCCCACATTCTCGTTTCTGGGAGATCTGACGAATTTAAACACGATTTTTGTTGTATTTTATTAGTGATCCTTTTTCTAATTGTTTTCGGGTTTATACTTTACAATCCGATCTATAAAATAGAATTTACGTATTGCTTGTTAAATCAAATTTAGCATGAATTTTTTAATATTGTAATATGACTAATCATATGGCAAAACAAGAGATTGAACAAATCATTTCAAAAAAACTAAATGATGAAGAATTAAAAAAATTGATAGAATATTTCAAAGACATGCCAGTAGCAGAAATCCTAGCTGGCCTAAAATTTGCTAAAAATAGATGGACCGCAAAGGATGCTGGTGTGCTTAAAGTGGGTCGCAAAAGTCTGATACAAAAAGAGGTTCACTCTGTTACATCAGAACAAGCTCAATGGAGGCTAAAGAATTGGAAGATGATGATTGCAAACTATCGAAGACGAGGTTACAGCTATCCAACAATATCTCGGATTAAAAAAATTCTGATACAGAAGAGCAAAAAAAGATTTAGATAGAAACTTGCCTTCGTTCTGCTAAAATATCCGCTGGAAGACTGGAAGGAATTTCTGGAATATTTTGTTTTGTTTGTCCTTCAATAACAGCTTGTGCTTCTTCCAAGATTGCTACTGTATCGGCACTGCCATCTCTAGTAAATATTGTAGTTTCATGTTGTGCCATTGATGAACCAGATAAAACATCTCCTAATATCTTCGAGAGATCCTGCATGGATGAGTTTGCTTGTGGCATTATTCCTCCCAAGGAAATTCCTAATCCTTTGATTACAGACATGCATGGACTAAGTGTAACTACAACATCTCCTAATTCTGAAACAGTATTAAGTCTAATGTTAATTTGTTCCATGGAAAGCTTTGCATTACTTACCATATTATTCATTTTTCTAATTTCTTGAAGTTCTATTGCGTATGCTTTTGCATATTGATGATTATTTGCTCTTTGTGCTTGAACTATTTTTTGAAAAACACCATCATGTTTTTTTTGGAGTTTTTGACCAATTTCTCCTAATTTGTTAATTTGGAGTTCTAATTGTTTTTGGGCATTTTCAATTTTATTTTTAATTGGAGTATCTGGCTTAACTTTACCAAAAACCTTTTGTGAAAATCCCTCACTATTATTTTTACTCCAACTACTTGTAAGCGAACCCAAATTTTTCCCTTTTAGCCTCTAAAAATGTGTTTTAAACAATTATGTATCTAAACTGGTTGTAACTATAGTTACAGCCTTCTGTGGTTACAAAAATCTAACCAAAAGTTAGAGTGTACACTTCGAAGCCTGGGTTGGTTACAATAATTTCTAACATATGAGAAGACGCCTCTTTAGTTTTGATAATGTTGTACAACCCAGCGTCTTGAGTTTGAATCTTCCCTGATACCACGTCTGTTCCTGCATATTCTGACGAAATTGGCTTTCCATCAAGAAAAACATCAAGTACTGTATTGTTTGCAGCTACGATATTTACCTCCTTTGCAAAGAAAGGAAGTTTTATTCTTCCTTCTTCAGAAACAAGCTTCATGCTACCTTTCAAATTCTTCCAAGTTCCTTCAAGATAGTAGTAGTGTAGTTGCAAATCTTCTGGAAGCGAATATTTTACATCTGTTTCTGGATTAAATCCTTCAATATTTCCTAATTGGTTTCTTCCGGTTGCAAAACTATATCCAAAGTATAATTCAGGTGTTCTAAAGTTAGTATGTTCAAATTCTTCTAATTCAACTAATGACTCTGCTGATGCCACATTGAGTCCTAATTGAGATGCTCGTTCTTCTAAAAGATCTTGAATTACTTTTTCTGTTTGTTCATATGCCCCCTCTCCAATGTGATCATACCTAATATATCCCTCGTAATCAGCAATGTATTTCCTAGGCCAGTATCTATTTTCAAAAGCCTTCCATGTTTTCATTTCATTATCCAAAACGACAGGATATGTTATCCCATATTTTTCAACTGCAGTTTCGACATTATTTAGATCCTTTTCAAACTCAAATTCAGGAGAGTGAATTCCAATAATTAACAATCCATCATCTGCATATTTTTCACTCCAAGCAATAATGTATGGAAGAGTTCGTATACAATTAATACAACTATACGTCCAGAAATCATATAACACAACCTTTCCTTCTATCCTTTTTGTTAATTCTTCCGGGGTGGTATTGATATATTGTGCAATCCCAACTAAGTCTGGTGCCATTTTGAAACTACTTTTATCAATATTTTGAAGGTCGGCAGAAGTGTCTTCAACTTCAGTTTTAAAAGATGTTTGTGAGGTTTCAAATAAAGAAAAAATGGTGCTTAAACCTACCACAATTCCCACTATTATTATACTAAATATTATTGCAGTTTTGATTTCATATTTCATATGGTTACCCTAAAAATATCAATTCATTTAGAAGAGGAAAGTTTGCAATGTAGGCTAGTTGGTTTGTAATGACTAAAATTCCTAAAATTATGATAAGCCCACCAATTATTACTGAATAATACTTGAGATGTTTGCTCATAGCTCTAATAATTCCTGTTGCTCTTGAGAAAAAAATCCCCATAAGAATAAACGGAATTCCTAGTCCTAATGAATAAGCAAGCAGGAGATTAAACGAGGTTGCGGGTGTGGCAGCAGCTAATGTAAGAATTGTTCCTAAGATTGGTCCTACGCATGGAGTCCAGCCAGCTGCAAAAGCCAAGCCAAACAAAAATGATAAAGGATAACTTGCTTTTTCTCTTTTTGGAATAATTTTTTTTTCAATATTCAATGTTCTAAATTTTGTTGTTAATAGCAAAAATACCCCAAATCCAATAATTATAATTCCTCCAACTTGATTAAATCCAGAAATAAATTCATTTGATGCACCTCCAAGTGTACTGTTAATCAAAACTCCTAATGCGGAGAAAACAATTGAAAAGCCTAATACAAAAAATACCGTATTTAATATGACATTTGTCCTATTTACCAAGAGAGTTTTGGTATCACTTTTTTGATTTAATTCAGAAATAGTAGTTCCTGAAATGTATGCTAAAAACGCAGGAATCATTGGTAAAATACAGGGGGCTACAAATGAACCCAATCCAGCTAATGTAGCAACGGCTAAGGTAACCTCCGACATACCTAACAAATGTTATTTTTTTATTAAAGCCTTGTTCCAAATTTACACTCATTTTCATCCAATTCATTTTTATCGTAGCTATAATTGATTTTGAATTATGAATAAGCGATTTATTATAGCAGGTATAATTTTAGCAGGAATAGTAGCTGTAGCTTTTTTTGTTGGTTCACCAATGTTTGGTGGATTTGACACATTTCGATAAACTAAACAATTTCAAATTTTTTTGCTGCAGATTCAAAAACATGTAAGGCGCTCTCAATATGATTTTTAGAAAGCCACGCAGTTAAAGAAATTCTAATCCTTGCTTTGTTTTTCGATACTGTGGGATAACGAATGGGCTGTGCATAAATCCCATTTTTAAATAAATATCTTCCAAATTCTAATGCAGTTTTTTCTCGTCCTATTATTATCGGTATAATATGAGTTGTTGAATTAAAATTATATCCTATCTGTTTTAAACCAGCTGAAAGATATTCAACATTTTTCCAAAGTTTCTTTCTTTGTTTTTCTCTATCATAATTAAACTTCTTTAGAGAATACTTTACCAGAAATGAAGGAAGTGCAGAAGTATAGACGAATGATTTTGATTTATTTATTAAAAGTTCAATAATATTTTTTTGTGTTGCTACATATCCACCAAATGATCCTAATCCTTTACTGAGACTACTAACATACAAATCAATTTTTTTTGAAACTCCAAAATAATCTGGTGTTCCTCTCCCATCTTTTCCTATTGTAAAATCCCCATGAGCGTCATCCAAAATTATTATCGCATTTTTCTTTTCAACAATTTCTACAATCTTTTTTAGATTTGCAAGATCTCCATCCATACTAAAAACCCCTTCCGTTATCACGAATTTTCGTTTATGATCTTGATTCAGCTTTGCAGTCAAGTCATCGACATCATTGTGATTGTAAATTGATGTTTTGCATCCACTAAGCTTACATGCCTCAATAATACTTGCATGGTTAAGCTCATCGCTAAGGATTAAATCACTTTTTTTAATTAGTGTAGAAATGGTTCCAATGTTTGCCATATAGCCAGTTGGAAAAATCAATGCACCTTCTTGTGATTTGTGTTTGCCAAGCTTTTCTTCTAAAGTCTTGAATGATACATCATTTCCTGAAACTAATCTTGAGCTTGATTGCATTTGTTCACCAAAATTGACTGAAATTTGTATTCCAAGGTAATCATTTGAACATAAATTAACGAGTTTTTTCTTTCTTATAGTGATATATGGTCCATGAATTTGACCATATCTCATCTCACGATAAAGATTTTCTATTTTAATTTTTTTAATTTGATTATTTACAAAAGCCAGCTTAGGCTTCAAGATTTATCTTTCTAATCATTTCGAGGTCTTTTTTCATTTCATTTCCACCAAGTGTCAAATATCCAGAACTAATTATTCCATTTGCGCCACTTAACAATAACCCTTCACCATCATCACTCAAGTTTACTTCTCGTCCTCCTGAAATTTTTATTATTGATTCTGGTAACAGAAATCTAATCACTGCAAAAGTTCGAAGTATTTCATCTATAGGAAGTGGTTTTTGTAATTCTAATGGAGTACCAGATATTGGTACTAATAAATTCACAGTAACTTCTTCTGGATTTAATTTTGTTATATCGAGAATTAATTCTAATCTCTGTTCACGAGTTTCTCCCATTCCTATTATCCCTCCGGTGCAAAGCTCAAGACCAGCATCTCTTGCAATCTTTAAAGTGTCAAGTCTGTCTTGATATGTGTGGGTAGTACAAATTTCAGGAAACTTTGATCTTGCTGTTTCTAAATTATGATTATATCTTTTTACTCCTAATTTTTTTAGTTCTCGTGCTTGATTAGGAGTAAGAAAACCAAGACTACACTCAACACTAATTCCAACTTGATAAATAATCTCTCTAATAATACCACAAACCTTTTGAAAATCAGAATCTGATGGTTCTCTCCATGCTGCAACTAAACAGTATGATTGAGCACCTTCTTCACGTGCTTTTTTTGCTTGTCTTACAATTTCTTCTTTAGGAAGCAATTGGTATGCATCTATATCAGTACTAAAAAATGCAGACTGTGCACAAAAAGAACAATCTTCACTGCAATAATTTTTCTTTATGTTGGATAACTGTTCTACATCTACAACATTCCCATGAAATACTCGTGTGATCTTATTTGCAGAGGCGGAAAGTAATCTTAACTGCATTTTCGGAACATTGAGTAGTTTTTTTGCCTCTAATTCTGATAAAGAATGCCCTGATAGGACCTTATTTTGACAATCTATAATAAATTGAGACTCTGCGCTCATCAATTTTTAGCCACAGAATAGGTTAATTAAGATTTTAGAAGCGTTAACCTATCATAAAAGTGAGGTTTACATTTCTTATTGAATTATATTAAAATAAATTATATACAAAAAATGAAAAAACAAAGTTTTGTTTGGCATCCAAACACCCAAATGCAAGAATGGAATTATTTTGATAAAATTGTTAAAGGCGAAGGAATGTGGTTAATTGATTCTAAAGGTAACAAACTCCTTGATGGCGTTGCAAGCATGTGGTGTAATGTGTGGGGGCATTCGAAAAAAGAACTAATTAATGCTATAACTAAACAGGCAAAAAAAATTTCGCACTCCTCACTTTTTAATCTAACAAATGATCCTGTAGAGGTTCTTGCAAAAAAACTTGTGAAAATCTCGTCTAACATGAACTATGTTTTTTATTCTGATAATGGCTCAACAGCAATGGAAATTGCTTTCAAATTAGCTTTACAATATTGGAAAAATCAAGGAATTAAGAGTAAAACAAAACTTGCTACACTAAAAAACGGATATCATGGTGATACATTTGGAGCAATGTCAGTTGGATTTGTACCTCAATTTTTTTCTAAATTTAAAAATCAACTTTTTTCTACGATTCAAGTTCCAGTTCCTTTCAGCTATAGATATCCAAGAGGTGTTTCATATGAAGAATACCAACAATATTGTTTAGGAAAAATTGAAAACCTTCTTTCATCTAATGATAACATTGCTGCTTTTGTGATGGAAAGTGGGGCACAGGTAGCTGGAGGTGTAAACATTTTTCCCAAAGGGTTTCAAAAACAAATAAGTAAATTATGTAAGAAATTTGATATACTTTTGGTTTTAGATGAAATAGCTACTGGATTTGGGAGATTAGGATCACTTGTACAGTACATTTCACAAGATAGCATTCCAGATATTGTAGCATATGGAAAAATGCTTACAGGAGGTTATCTAACATTGGGTGCTACTCTAACAACTAAAAAAATTTATGATACATTCTTAGGAAAATTTGATGATAACAAACATCTGTTTCATGGTCATACATTTACAGGAAATCCAATTGCTGCAGCAGTTGCAAATGAAAATCTCAAACTTTATGAGCACCATAATCTTATCAAAAAAATTCAAACTACCTCCAAAGTTTTTAAAAATAGAATTCAGGAACTCTATCAACTAGATTTAGTAGGTGATATACGACATAAAGGAATGTTGATGGGAATAGAATTAGTAAAAAACAAAAAAACAAAAATTCCTATATCACCAACAAAATCAGTAAACAAAATAATCTTTGAAGAAGGAAAGAAAAACGGAATTTATCTGAGAACTCTTGGAAATATTATAATGTTAGTACCTCCACTAGCAATTTCTAATAAAGAGCTAGACATTCTCATTGACCGTACCGTATTAACAATAAAAAATACTAGTAAAAAATATGATCTGTGATTTCTCATCCAATCAAAGTGATTTTTCTTGAAATCCTATTTTATTTCTGGAACAGATACAGAGGTTGGCAAAACCTTTGTTACTGCAGGTATTGCTTTAGCATTGAAAAAAATGGGAATCAACGTTGGGGTAATGAAGCCTTTTGCTGCAGGATCTCCTCAAAAAAATGGATATAAATCATATGATGTTCAACTACTTGCCAAAGCATCACAGGTAATTGAGCCTGAAGAATTATTGAATCCCTATTTTTTTCCAATTCCCGTATCGCCATTTACAGCTTCAAAAAATCTTGGAATTAAAGTTGATGTAAAAATTGTTATGAATAGTTTTAAGCAATTATCTTCATTGCATGATGTTTTGTTAGTTGAAGGGATTGGAGGTATTATGACTCCAATTCATGAGAATTATTTTGTAATAGATTTAATTAAAAATATGAATTTAGAAACAATCATAGTTACTAGCTCACGTATTGGAACAATTAATCACACCATAATGACAAATGAGATGTGTCAAAGATATAGAATAAAAATTCGTGGTTTGATAATAAATAATTTGGAATCTAACGGTTATCCTACACAAGAACTTAAAAGAGATCTTGAAGAGTTAACACAAAAACCAGTGATAGGCTCAATTCCATTCATTAAAGATTTTAATTTAGAAAAATGTTCACAAATTATTTCAAATGAAATTGATCTTCACTCATTATTCAAAGAGTAAATCAGATAATAATAGAAGTTAAATGCTAACCAAAAATGTCAGTAACTAAATCATATTTCATTAAATTAAAAAATTACTCGTTGAAAAGATATCTTCGCTCGCCCTTACTCTCTGGGACAGTTTTTACATCTACTAGAATAAATTCTTCTTTGCTATCCAGAATGCTCTCATCAGGACCGCGTTTATTCTCATGAATCTCTTCATATTCTTTAAGAGTTAATTTCTTTCGTGGTCCAATTTCTGCTTCTAAATTCATATCTTTAACAATCTCTTTGTATTGCGGCTGAATTACGCCACTAAAGACCATTGCACTGCTTCCGCTTCCATAAGAACCAAACCCAAAACGTTTTCCTTCAAGTTCAACTCCTTTTTGGAATTCAAATTCTAATGCACTTCTAAAACCTAGATATAATGAAGCAGTATAGAGATTTCCTATCATTTTTGACGCAATTAGAGAACTAGCAATTTTTGATTCATAAATATCCTGAAATTCTTCTGTTTTTGTTAATAATTTTGTAAATTCGTGATCTTTTGCCATGAACTCTGAATCTGCAAGAACTGATTCGATTGTTCCACGTGGGTCTTTTGGAATTGGTTCATTCATTCCTATTTTTTCAATAATTTTTTTCCATCTGGGCAATCCCCTCCATTCATGTCTTACTAGATATGCTAGAGCTTTTTTACCCATGTTACTATATGGAAGATGCATGCAAATGTAATCAATGTAATCTAAAAATGACTCACCTTCTTTTAATTTGATTAGGCCTGTATCAAGCGCTTTTTTCTTATATGCCATTAAGGCTGTTTTAACCTGAATAAGATAAAGCAAGTTAGAATATTGACCATGTACTATTGGTGTTTCCTTTCCAAACGGTCTGTAAAAATCGTACTCATCTTTGATTGAGGTTGCTGTTACTTTTGGATCAAATGTTAGCAATCTTGGATTATCATTTAGAAGCATTGTAACTGCCCCTGCTCCTTGAGTTAGCTCACCACTCGAACCTAAATCATATTTTGCTATGTCTGAGACTACAACTAGAGCACTTTTACCTTCTGCTTCTCCAGCTCTAATCCAGTTTGCATTATCGTATAATGCATACGACCCACTTACACATGCAAATTTTGTTTCAACACCTCCACAATGTTCAAAGGAATCTCTACCATATACTTGCTCAAGCATTCCAATAACATAGGAATTCATTGCTTTTGATTCATCAAAAGAAGATTCTGTGGAAACATACAATCGTCCTATATCGTCAGGAGATAGATTATTTTTTTTCATTACCCTCAAACAAGCATTTGCTGCCAAACAGGCAGGATCTTGATTAGTATCAACCATGGCCATTTGAGATATGCCAAGTCCTCTTACCAGTTTAGCAGGATCTACTCCTCTTGCAGATGCAAAATCAGACGCATCTACATACAATCTTGGGATGTAAATCCCAATATCGTCTATTCCTGCTGCCATAAGCTAGCCAACTCCAAATCGTAAATAAAGGTTGTTGGGGCTAATGTGCCTAACAAATAAGGCAAGAATTAACCATTTTTCTCATCTTTTATAAAAATTTTTCAGGATTTCCCTTATTTTTGTAATTCTGACTCAAAAAGCCTTTCAAAGACATCGTATGGTTGAGCTCCACCGATCTTGGTAATTTGATTATCAGGACCTATTACAAAAAATGCTGGAGTCCCTGTTAATCCGAGAGTCCTTGCATCATTATTATTTGCAATGACTCGTTGTTGATACTTTCCATCATTCATACACTTGACAAAAGTCTCTTGGTCTAACTGAATATCATTGGCAAATTTAGTTAAGTTATCTAATGAAGCCCATCCATTGTTTTCTCCAGCCCAGTTATTATACAATGTATCGTGATATTCCCAAAACTTTCCTTGATCATTAGCACAATGAGACGCATGTGCTGCAGCTACAGAATCTGGGCCAATTATTGTAAAATCTTTGAAAATAATTTTCACTTTACCTGTTTCTACATAATTTTTTAGAATATTACCTTCTGTTTCATGGAAGAATTTATTGCAAAAGAAACATTGGTAATCTCCAAACTCAACTAGAGTAATTGGAGCATTATCATCTCCAAGATATGGAGATGCATTGACAGTAAACAGAGATAAGGCAACTTCTTCAGCATCTTGGGTTGGTGGTTTTTCTTCAAATTCTAGCTCAGGACTATTATCTATAACACTTATCACAAAAAAGGTAGCTAAAATGGAAACTATAGCTATTCCTGCACCTATTCCAATAGAGGGACCGTGTAATCCTTGTTTAGCTTTTGTAGACGGTATATTCTGGCTATTGGGAGAATTATCCAACTTTACTTCATCCATTTATTTCCTCCACAAAATAAGATAAATTTAGTTCTTTGTATGTAAAGTAAATACAAGGCGAAAGGTAGAGAAATTATATGAAAAGGGTTTTTGTTAATGGTTATGGGTCAATAGGGAGCCGAATAACGCAATTTATCAATGACGATTCTGAAATTCAAGTAATTGGAGTAGGAAAATATTCTCCAGACGATAAAGTTAACATAGCAATTTCTAAGGGTCTGTCAGTCTTTGTACCTGAAAAAAAATTGAATTTATTCAAAAATTATAAAATTTCTGGAACAATAGAACAAGTGCTAGATAATTGTGATCTGGTAATTGATGCATCTCCAGGGGGTCAGGGCTATATCAACAAAAAAAATCTTTATGAACCAAAAAACATTATGGCAATTTATCAAGGAGGTGAAACGGTTTATGGCGATAAGGCTGTTTCAGATTTATTATTCAATTCTCGTGTAAATTACGATCAAGCATTTGGAAAAAAGCATGTGATGCAAGGAAGTTGTAATGTAACTGGAATGGGAAGAATTTTGGAACCACTTAGAGAAAAATATGGTCACAGACTACATAGATTTGATGTTATACTTGTTCGCCGATGGGCTGATTTAGAACAAACTGGCAAAGAAGTAAAGGACACCATTGAATGGTCAGAGAATCCACATCATGGGGATGATGTAAAAAGCTATATGGGTAAAGATATTCCACTATTTCTCCGCGCGATAAAAGTACCAACTCGACAAATGCATTTGCATATTATGGATATACGTTTTAAAGATACTGCTCCAAAACCATCCGAAGTCTTAGAGGTATTTAAAAATGAGTATGGAGTTGCAACATTGTATACAGCTAAAGGAACAAAAGAAGTACGAGATTATGCAGATACCATGAAATTCAGCTTTAAAGACACTAACATGATTCACATCCATGCAAATATGGTAGAATCTATTGGCGATACTGTCAAAATGATGTACTCTGATGATCAAACTGGAATCGTAATTCCGGAAAATCACCTTTTGATGCAAGCAATGTTATTTCATAAAAAATATGACGATGCCTTCAAACATACTGAAGAATTATTTCACATGGATGAAAAGAAAAAAATCTTAGAAGAACACTTTTCACTAAAAAAATAATTTTACTATAAATAACAAGATGTTTTTAATACAGGGTTACTAAATATTGTTTATAATTTCTATTTTGGATTTATTACAAGTCATTGTTTTGGAGGCTTGGCGAATCTATTGCTAGAATTATTGTGATAATCTACTGGTAACATAGCATCTTTCTGTCGTCCAGTTAGAATTCCTATTACTATCTCATCTTTTTCAATTATCTCCTCTTGGATTAATTTTCTTATTCCAGCTGGAACGGAACCTGATGCCATTTCACAATCAAAACCATTTAGTCCAACTATTGACATTCCATCAAGCATTTCAGAATCTGAAACTTGAGTTACAACTCCTTTTGTAAATTCTAATGCTCTTAATCCTTTGAGAATATTTGAAGGTCTTCCAATTTGAATTGCAGTAGCTTTTGTCTTTGGCCTAATTCCTTTTTTATCCAAATATACATAATATCTTTTGATTAACTCAACATCGGGTTTACCTTTATTCCATCGTAATTTTGTTTCTTCAAATTTCCCATTATACAAATCGTATAATGTATTTGCTCCTTCTGCATTAACAACAGCTATCCTGGGAATTTTTTTTATCCATCCCCATTCATACAATTCCATTAAGCATTTTCCACAGCTTGATGTATTCCCTAATGCTCCTCCAGGATATACTATCCAATCAGGTGATTCCCAGTTGAGATTCTCTAATACTCTATAGGGAATTGTTTTTTGACCTTCAATTCTAAATGGATTAATTGAATTGACTGTGTAGCCACCATATCTTTTTGCATCCTCTAATGATTTTGAAAATGCATCATCAAAATTTCCCTCAACTTGAATTATTTGTGCACCAAATTGATATGCCTGGCTTAGTTTTCCAGGTGCAATTTGACCAGCAGGAATGTATACATCACACTCAATATTCTCATTAGCAGCATACATTCCTGCGGCTGCTGAGGTATTACCAGTCGATGCACAGACAATTTTTTTTGTACCAACAAGTTTAGCATGAGTTACAGCTACTGCCATTCCATTATCTTTAAAAGAACCGCTAGGATTGTAGCCTTCTGGTTGAAGTAGTAAATTCTCATGAGGCATTTCAACAAAATCTGCAACCTTTGACATATGATACGGTTTTGATTGTCTTCCCTCAGCCCCATCCAAAGATACTAAATGTTGGGAACATTCTTCAAGATTACCAGTATCGATTTGACAAAAATTCAATAATTCTCGAAAGCGCCAAACTCCACTTTCATTAAAGATGCTACCTTGTGGGTTACGTCTACTATAAAATAACTCTTTTAGAGCTCGTGAAGGATTTTTTTTATATTTCACATCAAGTAAGTGGCCTTTTTTGCACTCTAAGATTCCAGATGTTATAGAATACTCTAAGCCACATTGAGGATCTATACATTTTAGATATGCATTATCTTGCAACGCTGATACGATAGCGCATAGTAATTTAAATTTAAAATATGTTAATTAGGAATTTCATTGAAATTGCCAATTTTTGTTAGCAAGATTCCAAACTTTTAGATTATCATATTTGAAATTATAGTTGGCTTTGATTGAATTTTATAATTATCTCAATGAAGTTTTAACAAAAATAAGGGATTCTTACAAAATAATTGAACATCTTAAAGATAATCCTGGAGATCTAGATATTATTAAAAAAGAATTAGCAAAAATTACAGGATTATTAAAAGTGACTAGAAAAAAACTTGAAACTATTGATGACAGTTCAGACAAATACGTAAGATTATTAACTGCAACAAATTTTTTCTTAGAAAATTATTCTTTTGAAAGAGAGATTGAAACCATGTCAAAATTATATTCTGAAGATTCTCATCGATTAAAAAATATAAGATATTCAATTATTGAGGCTCTAAATGAAAAAAAACTAATAGCGACAATATACTCTATAATAGGTACTTCCTAACATCTTTTGTAATTGAATAAAGCCAAAAAACACTGTATGCTATGTGGTTGCCTTGATCATAGATTAATTGGATGTTCTAAACATTTATCCAAAAAATGTAGCTGTTTTAGGAATAAATCAAGCTAAGTATTGCATAACTTACAGGATTTTAATTCTCCTAATTCTTTTTCAGCTAAAGAATATGTTGAAAACCAATGATAAAATGATTTATGATTCATTTTCCTAATGAAGTCTTTTTCAAAAAGTAATTTACAATTAGAAGCATGAATTATTGATTTATTTTCCAAACATATTATTACAAATCCGTAGTTTGATTCCTTTATCTTCCTGAGTTCATCAACATTTTCTATTTTAACCATGAAACGAAATACTAATCATTTTTAGATAATGGTCCAGATCTTATGTGAAAATTGCTACAGCATTTACATTCATTTTTAATACATTCTTTTTCTGTATAATGACCACAAATACCACATTCGCAACTTCTGTTCATGATTAAATTATATCAATATGGGAATATAAGGAAAATTGCTAATTTAATACTGATATTATACTCAAAAAAGAATTATTTTTTAGATTTTGATTTTTTCTTACTAACCTTAGGGGGTTTTTTTTCTATTTTAGATTCTTTTGCGTTCATTTCCTTTTCAATTTCTGCAGCTTTATCATCAACTACCTTCATAATTTCTTGAATTAGTCCATCAAGATCACTGTCAGATGCCCTTGGCTCTACAGAGTCCGCAATATCATTAATAGTGCTAGAAATCTCAGCACTTACTTGTTCAAAGCTTTCTGGATCTTCATACGCTGCACTATAAAGAGACTTTAAACTATTTACTTGGTTGATAACCTGATCTGTAAGAGTAATCCTAAAGTCAGTTCCGTTTACATTAATTAGTTTGGTAATCACAGATGAATTCCAAATTGTCTATCTTATAGGTTTTTTCGATGGTTCTTCCTATTCAGAAGTAATCAAGAAACGAAAATTGAGCATTTAAAATGAGATGTATTCAAGCGCAGATGCATCACTAATCAACGATGAATGCCTTGAATTTACAACGTATCCATTTTTTATGTCATTTACAGGAACCCACCTATTAGATGAGGAGTAATGTCGTTTCTCCTTTAGTTCTTTTTCTATTTCTTGAATGTCAAATTCAGCTTCTTCAACCTGTTGTGTTTCAAGATGCTTGATTGTTACTAAGATTTTGTTTACTTTGGTTCTATCCCCTAATTTCCATTGTGATGGAGGATGTTCATCGGAAACTTCAACTACTTTTATCTTCATTTCCTTTTTACCAAGGGTATCGTGACTTACTAATACCCTTTCATCTACAAATTCTTCAAAACTCATAATGTATTATCTACTATATTATTAAAGAA
>Ga0187892_10001880_pt1 | contig 45513 bp, 40 predicted proteins | sample MA1701073metaG_FD_139345 | JGI IMG/M metagenome (GOLD analysis project Ga0187892, IMG submission 139345) | Bio-ooze microbial communities from a basaltic lava cave in the Kipuka Kanohina Cave System on the Island of Hawaii, USA - MA170107-3 metaG ...
AGCTCGAGCAGCAGGGGGCGCGTGCCTTCGAGGCTCGACACGATGACCGAGCCCGGCGCGTCCCGCGGGCGCTCGGACAGGAAGAAGCCGGACGGGTTGGCCACCTCGCCGAGTCCCGCCTCGGTCATCTCGAACACGCCGATCTCGTTGGTGGAGCCGAAGCGGTTCTTGACGGCCCGCAGCACGCGGTAGCGGTGGTGACGCTCGCCCTCGAAGTACAGCACGGTGTCCACCAGGTGCTCGAGCACCCGGGGGCCGGCGAGCGCCCCCTCCTTGGTCACGTGACCGACCACGAAGGTCGCGATGCCCTCTCCCTTGGCCAGCATCATGAGCCGGGCACCGCACTCCCGCACCTGGCTCACGCTGCCCGGCGCCGACTCCAGGGCGGGGAGGAACACGGCCTGGATGGAGTCCACGACCAGGACGCGTGGGCGCACCGTGGCCACGTGGGCCTCGATGACGGTCAGGTCGTTCTCCGCCGCGAGGTAGAGCGCGGGCGGCGCGATCCCCAGGCGCTCGGCCCGCAGCTTGACCTGGGCCGCCGACTCCTCGCCGGAGACGTAGAGCACGGGGCCGGCGCGCTCGGCCAGGGCCCGGCTGGCCTGGAGGAGGAGGGTGGACTTGCCGATGCCGGGATCGCCGCCGACGAGAACTAGCGAGCCCTTGACGACCCCGCCGCCCAGCACGCGGTCCAGCTCGGCGATGCCCGTGGTGCCGCGCCCGTCGGCGGCGATCGGGATGTCGGCGAGCGGCAGGGGGCGGCTCGGCGCCGCCGACGGCAGCCGCACCCCCGACCGAGCGGCCGTGGCGGGGCGCTCCTCCACCAGGGGGACGAAGCTCCCGAGGCGCGCGCAGTCCGGGCAGGTGCCGGGCTTGGGCGAGGCGAAGCCGCACTCCTGGCAGCGGTAGACAGCGCGCTCGCGCGCCACCGGGCCCTCCTCAGCGCTCCGGGGGCGCCGGGCCCCCCGACTCGATGGTGGAGCGGAGCAGGAGGCGCAGGAGCAGGCTGCGCCGGGCCCCCTCGAGGAACTGCACCAGGCTCTCGTAGACGGTCGGGTCCTCGAGGAGGGCGCCCAGCGTGCCGTCGCCGCTCCGGATGCGCTCGGTGACGGCGCGAAGGTTGGCCATGGCCGCCCGGAAGTCGGCGGCCGCCCGGTCGAGCCCGGCCGGCTCGCGCCCGCCGTCGTGCAGCAGCTCGCCCAGCAGCCCCTGGCCGTTGGCGAGCTTCTCGGACACGGCGCGGAAGTTTCGCGCGACCACCTCGAGGTCGTCGGCGACGGCCCGGTAGCGGGGGTCGAACAAGAGGGCCGACAGCAGGGTGTCCCCGTCGTCCAGGCGGTCCAGGCTCTTGGCCAGCGTGCCCACCCCCGCCTCGACGGTGCGAACGCTCCGCTCCACCGACTCCATGGCCCCCAGGAGGGCCCGGGCCGAGCGCCCGCTCTCCGGCGACAGCAGCACGGACACGGCGTGGTCGCCGGTGGTGGCGCGCGCGATGAGGGTCCGGGTGGCCTCCAGCGTCGCGTTGAGCTGGCGCAGGGTCTCCGGCTCCTCGTAGATGAGCACGTGCAGCCAGCCCTTGCCGGTCTCCACCTCCCGCGTGATGCGCCCGACCCGCTCGGCGACCTGGCCGAGCTGGTCGGTGGCGCGGCGCGCCGACCGCACCGTCGCCCCCAGCTCATCGAAGGTGCCGTCGCGCTCGAGTCGCTCGAGGGTGGCGCTGAGCGACGCGGCGAGGCGGCTCACCGCGGCCATGGTCGCCGCCCCCTCCGCGAACACGCGGCTCGGCTCGAAGGGCTCGCGGGTGGCGATGGTGTCGCCCGGACGCAGCGGCGGCTGCTCCGCCGTCCCCACCGTGATCTCGATGAGCTTGTCCCCCAGGAGTCCCTGGGTCAGGATCCGCGCCTCGGAGTCGCGGCGAATGCGGTCGCTGAACTGCCGGGCGATGCTGAGCACGACCCGCACCTTGCCGCCCGGCTTCGGCGCCAGCGCCACCTCCACGACGCGCCCGATCTGCACCCCGGCCAGGCGCACGGTGGCCCCCTCCAGGAGGCCGCCCACCTCCGTGAACTCGGCGACCAGCGTGTACTTGGGCTCGAAGTACCGGGCCTGGGCGCCCAGGAGGTAGCCGATGGCCAGCAGCGCGCCCAGCCCGGCCAGGATGAACACGCCGACACGCAGCTGGAGCCCGCGGCCCCGGCCGTCGGTCACGGCGCGCCCTCCCGCAGCTCGCCTTCCAGGAACCGCCGGACGTCGGCGTGGCTCGAGCGCCGGATCTCCTCGGGCGTGCCCACGTCTGCGAAGCGGCCCTGGTGCAGGATGGCGACCTGGTCGGCCACCATGTTGGCGAACTCCACGTCGTGGGTGACCACGATGGCGGTGTCGCACACGCCCTTGCGCAGCTCGGCGATGAGCTCGGCCACCAGGCGCGCGTTGGTCGGGTCGAGGCCGGCGGTGGGCTCGTCGAAGAACACGACCTCCGGCTCCATGACCAGCGCCCGGGCGATGCCGACGCGCCGGCGCATGCCGCCCGACAGCTCGGCGGGCACGAGGTCATCGACGCCGGGGAGCCCGACCAGGGCCAGGAAGCGGTGCACGCGGTCGGTGATCTCGCCCAGGCTCATCCGCGTGTGCTCCCGCAGGGGGTAGGCCACGTTCTCGAACACCGACAGGGAGTCGAACAGGGCCGCGCCCTGGAACACGAAGCCGGTGCGCCGTCGCAGCGGGAGCATGGTCTCCTCCCGCATATTGTCGATGCGCACCCCGAAGAGCGCCACGCGGCCCCGGTCGGGCCAGAGCAGCCCGTCGGCGATGCGCAGGAGCACGGTCTTGCCCTCCCCGCTGCCGCCCATGACCGCCAGCGTGGTCCCCTTGACGAGGCCGAGGCTCACGCCGCGGAGCACGGGCTTCCGGTCGAAGGACTTCCACACGTCCGCGAGCTCGACGAGCGGCGCCGTCCCCGCGGGGGCGCTCACCAGAAGAGCCAGAGCAGGAAGCGGGTGAGGAAGAAGTCCGAGATGATGACCCCCATCGCCACCTGGACGACGGTGGCCGTCGTCGAGCGGCCGAGGCCCTCGGTGCCGCCCTCGGTGGCCAGGCCGTTGTAGCATCCGATGAGGGTCACCAGGGCGCCGAAGACCACGCTCTTGGCCAGCCCGGACAGGAAGTCCTTCAGCACCACCCAGTACGAGATCGTGTTCCAGTAGAGGTACGCGTCCACGTTGCGCTCGAAGACCACGATGAGCATGCCGCCCAGGAGGCCGACGGCGTCGGCGAGGATGGTCAGGAGGGGGAACACGAGCAGCGCCGCCATCATGCGGGGCACCACCAGCTTCTGCACGTAGTTGACCCCGAGCGCGCGGAGGGCGTCGATCTGCTCGGTGACCTTCATCGAGCCCAGCTCGGCCGTGATCCCGGACGCCACCTTGCCCCCCACGAGGATGGCGGTGAGCACCGGCCCCAGCTCCCGCAGGATCGAGAGCGCGACCACCGGCCCCACGTAGTTCTCGGCGCCGAAGCGCGCCATGTTCACCGCGCTCTGCAGCGCCAGGACCATGCCGGTGAACAGGGCGGCGGTGAGCGCCACCACCAGCGAGCGCACCCCGATGGCGTCCATCTCCCGCGCCACGAGCCAGAGGTAGGCGGGCGGCAGCGCCAGGTTGCGCGCGACGCTGGCCGTGAGGAGCCCGAGGCCCCCGTACCAGACGGCGGTGTCGCGGAGCTGCGCCTGCACGTAGCGGGCGGCGCTCACGGCGGGCCCGCGCCGAGGCTCTCCACGAGCCGGCGGAAGTCGCCGCGGCCGACGTCGAAGCTCGCCGCGGGCGCCACGTAGAGGAAGTCGTAGACGCAGCGCGGCCCGCGCACCACCACCGCCTCCACGCTTACCTCGGCGCGCCCGGCCGTCCCGCGGAGCACGGTGTGGGCGGCCGGCAGCCCCGCCACGGGCGCCTCGGACGAGTGGAGCGTCTCCCGTCGGTCCAGCCCGAACGTGAGGTGGCGCAGCACGACGGGCAGCGGCCGCTTGAGCTCGGGGCCGCCGCAGGTGGCGTCCACCACCATGCCGCCGGCGGGGGCGGCGCGCGCCAGCCGGAGGTCGGGTCCGGCGCCCGGCTCGCGCCGCCAGCCCTCCGCCGGCAGGCGCACCCGGTAGCCCTTGGGGGACACGAACACGCCGTCCTCCAGCGGGACGGTGGCGCAGCCGGGCAAGAGCAGGAGCAGCCCGGCGGCCGCCAGTCGTCTCACCGCGGCCCCTCCTCGGGGGGGGTGGCCCCCGGAGCGGCGTGGCGGCGGCGCAGCTCGGCGAACACCCGCCGCAGCGGCACCCCCCGCTGGGCGAGCAGCACCATGGTGTGGAACCAGAGGTCAGCCACCTCGGCCACCACCCGCTCGTCGCCCTCGCCGGACAGCGCGGCGACCACCACCTCGGTGGCCTCCTCGCCGATCTTCCGGCCGATGCGCGGATCCCCACCCTCGTACAGCCGGGCCACGTACGACCCCGCGGGCGGGGCGACCTTGCGCTGCTGGAGCACCCGCTCGACGACCTCCAGCACGCCGGGCCCGGCGTTCCCCGACGCGGGCGCCGCCCCCCCGGACACGCGGGTGAAGAAGCAGGTACGGGCGCCCGTGTGGCAGGCCACGCCCTCCTGGTGGACCTGGACGAGCAGCGTGTCCCGGTCGCAGTCGGCGTAGAGCCCGTCCACGTGCTGGGCGTGGCCCGACGTCTCGCCCTTGCGCCACAGGGTCTGCCGCGAGCGCGACCAGAAGTGGGTGAGGCCGGTGTGGAGCGTGGCCTCGAGCGCCGCCCGGTCCATCCACGCCACCATCAGCACCTCGCCGGTCTCGGTCTCCTGCACCACCGAGGGGACGAGGCCCCGCTCGTCCCACGCGAGCTCGGGGGTCGGGCTCACCGCTCGAGCCTCACGGGGACCCCGCGGTCCCTCAGGTAGGCCTTCGCCTCGGGCACGGTGTGCCGGCCGAAATGGAACAGCGAGGCCACCAGCACCGCGTCGGCCTCGCCGTCGGTCACGGCCTCGGCGAGATGCTGGAGGCGGCCGGCGCCGCCGGAGGCGATGACCGGCACGCTCACCGCCCGGGAGACCGCCCGCGTCAGGGCCAGGTCGTAGCCGTCCCCCGTCCCGTCGCGATCCATGCTGGTGAGGAGGATCTCGCCCGCGCCCCGGTCCACCACCTCCGCGGCCCAGGCAACCGCGTCGCGGCCGGCGGGATGCCGACCCCCGTGGGTGTAGACGGCGAACCCCTCGCCCTCCCGGCGCGCATCGATGGCCACGACGATGCACTGGCTGCCGAAGGCGCGGGCGGCCTCCCCGACGAGCTCCGGGCGCTCCACGGCGGCCGTGTTCAGCGACACCTTGTCGGCCCCGGCGCGCAAGAGGCGCCGGACGTCCTCCAGCGACCGCACACCGCCCCCGACCGTGAGCGGCATGTACACGCCCTCGGCCGTGCGCTGCACCACGTCCAGGACGGTGGCGCGCTGCTCGTGGGAGGCGGTGATGTCGAGGAACACCAGCTCGTCCGCCCCCTGGGCGTCGTAGGCCTGGGCCGCCTCGACGGGGTCGCCGGCGTCGCGCAGCTCCACGAACCGCACGCCCTTGACCACCCGGCCTCCCGTGACGTCGAGGCAGGGGATCACGCGCTTGGTGAGCACCGGCTCAGCCCACCTGGCCGAGGGCCAGGCGCAGGTCGACGGCGCCGCTGTAGAGCGCGCGGCCCACCACGACCCCGGCCAGGCCGGGCACCGCCGCCAGCTGGCGGATGTCCTCCAGGGAGCCGACGCCGCCCGAGGCGATGACGGGGATGCCGGCGGCGCGGACGATGCGGGCGGTGCTCCACAGGTTGGGGCCGCTCTCCATCCCGTCGCGGGTGATGTCGGTGTAGATGACGGCGGCGGCGCCGGCGGCGGCGGCGTCCCGGGCCAGGGCCTGGGCGTCCAGGTCGAGCACCCGCCGCCAGCCGTCCACGGACACCTTGCCGTCGCGGGCGTCGATGCCCACGATGATGTGGTCCTCGAAGCGCCGGCACACCTCGCCGAGGTAGGCCGGGTCCAGGGCCGCCCGGGTGCCCACGATGGCCCAGCGGGCGCCCGCCTCCAGCATGGCCTCCACGTGGGCGATCTCGCGGAGCCCCCCGCCCACCTCCACGGGGATCTCCACGCCCGCGACGATGCGGCGGAGGATGTCCACCTGGCGCGGCGCGCCGGCGAACGCGCCGTCCAGGTCCACGACGTGCAGGCGCTGCGCCCCGGCCGCCTGCCACTGGCGGGCCATGGCCACGGGATCGTCGCCGAAGACGGTCTCCGCGTCGGCGCGCCCTTCCCGGAGGCGGACGCACCGCCCGCCCCGCACGTCCACCGCCGGGATGACCTCGAAGCTCACCGCCCCGCCTCGCGGACCACGTCGGCGAAGTTCGCCAGCAGGCGGAGGCCCCAGCGCTGGCTCTTCTCGGGGTGGAACTGGGTCGCGAAGAGGGCGCCGCGGCCGATGGCGGCCGGGAAGGTCACCCCGTAGGCGCAGGTGGCCACCGCGAGCCCATCGCCCGCGATGTCCGGGTAGTAGGAGTGCACGAAGTAGAAGTGGGCCCCGCTCGGGACGCCGTCGAACAGGCGCAGGTCCCCGCGGTGCTCGACCCGGTTCCAGCCCATGTGCGGCACCTTCAGCCCGGGCGGGAAGCGACGCACGCTGCCCGGGATCACGTCGAGCCCCTTGCCCTGACCGAACTCCTCGCTCTCCGTGAACAGGAGCTGGTAGCCGAGGCAGATGCCGAGGAACGGCCGCCCCGCGTCCAGGGCCTCGCGCAGGGGCTCCAGCAGGCCCCGCGCCCCGAGGCTCGACATGGCGTCGTGGAACGCCCCGTCGCCCGGCAGCACCACGGCGTCGGCGTCACGCACGACCGCCGGATCCTCGGTGACGGCGGCCGGCAGCCCGAGCTGGGCGAAGGCCTTCTCCACGCTGCCGAGGTTGCCCCGGCCGTAGTCGACGACCGCGATCACCGGCTCCCCTCGGTCACAGGCTCCCCTTGGTGGACGGCACGCCCGCCACCCGCGGGTCGAGCCGGGTGGCCTCGGCCAGGGCGCGGCCCACCGCCTTGAACACCGCCTCGGCGATGTGGTGCAGGTTCTCTCCGTACCGCATGTTGACGTGCAGCGTGATCTCGGCGTTGACGGCCAGCGCCCGGAAGAACTCCCGGAGCAGGTCCAGGTCGAAGCCGCCGATGCGGGCGCGGTGCAGCGGCACGTTGAACACGAGGAAGGGGCGCCCCGAGACGTCCACCGCCGCGTGGACCAGGGCCTCGTCCATGGGCACGAAGGCCTGGCCGTAGCGGACGATGCCGCGCTTGTCCCCCAGGGCCTCGCGGATCGCCCGGCCGAGGCAGATGCCCACGTCCTCCACCGTGTGGTGGAGATCGACCTCGATGTCGCCGCGGGCGTCCACCGTCAGGTCGACTAGGCCGTGCTTGGCCCACGCCTCGAGCATGTGGCTGAAGAAGGGGATGCCGGTCTCGACCTTGGAGGTGCCGGCCCCGTCCAGGTCGAGCCGCAGCACGATCTGGGTCTCCTTGGTCATGCGCTCCACGCGCGCCTGGCGCGCGGCCCCGGGAGCGGGTGTCGTCGCGTGGGTCACGGGTCACCTCCTGGACCGGGCCGGCGCAGGCTCGCCGCGCGGCCGTGTCCCTCGAGCCCTTCCACCTGCGCCAGCGCGCGCACGTGGGGGTCGGCCTCCTCGAGGCCGCTCCGGCTGTACTCCAGCACCGACAGGCGCGTGACGAAGTCCTCGGTGGAGAGGGGCGACGCGAAGCGCGCGGTGCCCGCCGTCGGGAGCACGTGGCTCGGCCCGGCCACGTAGTCGCCCACCACCTCGGGCGTGAACCGTCCGAGGAATACCGCCCCGGCGTTCTGCACCTGGTCCAGGACCTCCCGCGGCCGCTCCACCAGGAGCTCGAGGTGCTCCGGCGCCAGGCGGTTGGCCAGGTCGACGGCCTCGGCCACGCTCCCCGTGAGGACGAGGGCACCGTGGGCGCGGAGCGCCGCCGCGGCGATCTCGCGCCGGGGCAGCGCCGCCAGCTGGCGCGCCAGCTCGTCGGCCACCCGGTCCAGGAGCGCCGCCGACGGGCTCACGAGCACGGCCCGCGCCATGGGGTCGTGCTCGGCCTGGGCCAGGAGGTCGGCGGCGGCCGTCACGGGGTCGGCGGCGGCGTCGGCCACGACCAGGACCTCGCTCGGCCCGGCGATCATGTCGATGCCGACCTCCCCGAACACCTGCCGCTTGGCCAGCGCCACGTAGACGTTGCCGGGTCCGACGATCTTGTCCACCCGCGGGATCGACTCGGTGCCGTAGGCGAGGGCGCCGATGGCCTGGGCGCCGCCCACCCGGTACGCCTCGGTGACGCCGGCGATGCGCGCGGCGGCCAGCACGGCGGGGGCGACGGACTTGTCCCGGCCCGGCGGCGACACGAGCACGATCTCGGCCACGCCGGCCACCCGCGCCGGGATGGCGGTCATCAGGACGGTGGAGGGATACGCCGCGTGTCCGCCGGGGACGTAGACGGCGACCCGCCTGAGCGCGCGCACCTCTTGCCCCAGGCGCGAGCCACGCTCGTCCTCCATGCTCCAGGAGCGCGGCGAGCTCGCCCGGTGGTAGCGCTCGATGCGGTCGGCGGCGTAGCGCAGCGCGGCCGCCGTGGGCGCGTCGATCGCCGCCAGCGCGGCGTCGAGCTCCCGGCCGGGGACGGCCAGCTCCTCGGGGCGGAGCGCGACGTGGTCGAAGCGCTCGGTGAACTCCAGCACGGCCGCGTCGCCCTTGTCGCGGACGGCGGCCAGGATGTCCGCGACCTGGCGGTGGATCGCGGGGTCCACGGCGCCCGGCGGCCGCTCGAGGGCCCGGGCCACCCCGGCCACGCCGAGGGCCCTGGTGTCCAGGCGGCGGATCACCGCGCCACCTCCTGACGCATGGCGGCGATCAGGGCGTTCACCCGCGCGTGCGCCGTCTTGAGCGAGGCCCGGTTGACGATCAGCCGCGCCGTGGACGTGACGATCTCGGCCACCTCCACGAGGCCGTTGGCGCGCAGCGTCTCGCCCGACTGCACGAGGTCGACGATGCGCTCGGCCAGGCCCACCTGCGGCGCCAGCTCGATGGAGCCGTCCAGCCGCACCATCTCCACCTGGATGCCGCGCTCGGAGAAGTACCGCTCGGTCAGCGCCGGATACTTGGTGGCCACCCGCACCCAGGACCACTTGGCCGGGTCGTCGCGCTCCCACAGCTCGCGGGGCTCGGCCACCACCAGGCGGCAGAACCCGAAGCCCAGGTCCACCGGCTCGTAGACGTCGGGCTCCCGCTCCAGGAGGATGTCCTTGCCCACGATGCCGAGGTCCGCGGCGCCGTACTCGACGTAGGTCGGGATGTCGACCGGCTTGAGGAAGATGAAGCGGAGCCCGGCCGCGTCGTCGCGAATGAGGAGGCGGCGCGTGTCCGCGTCCAGGGTCCGGATGCCCATGCCGGCCAGGAGGCCGACGGCGGGCTCCAGCAGCCGCCCCTTGGGCAGGGCCAGGGTCAGGGGGGCGCTCACGACACCCGCCGGATGCGCGCGCCCAGGCGCGCGAGCTTGACTTCCATGTGCTCGTAGCCCCGGTCCAGGTGGTAGACCCGGGACACCTCCGTCGTGCCCCGGGCGGCGAGCCCGGCCAGGACCAGGGAGGCGGAGGCGCGCAGGTCGGTGGCCATCACCGGCGCCCCCTGGTAGGCCTCGACGCCCCGGACGAGGGCGGTGTGCCCCTCCGTCGCGATGCTGGCGCCGAGCCGGGTGAGCTCGGCCGCGTGCATGAACCGGTTCTCGAAGATCGTCTCGGTGACCCGGGACAGCCCGTCGGCCAGCCCGAGGAGCGCCATGAACTGGGCCTGCATGTCGGTGGGGAAGCCGGGGAAGGGGCTCGTGAGCACGGTGGCGGCCCGGGGCCGGTCACCGCCCTGGACGCGGATGCGGTCGTCGGACACCGTCACCGCCGCCCCGCACTCCTCCAGCTTGGCCAGCGTGGCCGTCAGGTGGCGCGGGATCACGCCGGTGACCGTGACGTCACCCCGGCTGATGGCGGCCGCCACGAGGAGGGTGCCAGCCTCGACCCGGTCCGGGATGATCCGGTGGCGCGCGCCGCCCAGATCGGACACGCCGTCGATCACGATCCGCTCCGTCCCCGCGCCCTCGATGCGGGCCCCCATCGCCACCAGGAGCCGGGCGAGGTCGGCGACCTCTGGCTCGCACGCGGCGTTCTCGATGACGGTGGTGCCCTCGGCCAGCGCGGCCGCCATCATGAGGTTCTCGGTGCCGGTGACCGTGACCACGTCGGTGCTGATCCGCGCCCCCTTGAGACGGCTCGCGCGCGCCTCCACGTACCCGCCGACGATCGAGATGTCGGCGCCGAGGCAGGCGAACCCCCGCAGGTGCTGGTCGATGGGCCGGGGGCCGATGGCGCACCCGCCGGGCAGGGCCACCCGGGCCACCCCCGCGCGCGCCAGGAGCGGCCCCAAGAGGAGCACCGAGGCCCGCATAGTGGAGACGAGCTCGTAGGGGGCCTCGTGCCCCTGGAGGGTCCGGGCCGTCACCGTCGTGACGCCCGGGGCGCTCTCGGAGACCTCCGCGCCCAGCCGCTCCAGCAGCTCCCGCATCGTCGCCACGTCGGCCAGCGCGGGGACGTTGGGCAGCACCACCGGCTCGCTCGTCAGGAGCCCGGCGCACAGGGACGGGAGGGCCGCGTTCTTGGCGGCGCTGACCGCCACCTCTCCCCGCAGCGGGACGCCCCCCTCGATCACGAAGCGGCTCGGCATCAGCGATCCTCTCCGGGGACGCCCGGCCACCGGCCGGCGAGATACCGGACCACCCCGCTGAGGTCGGCGCGCGTCTCCACCGCCTCGAAGCCGAGCGGGGACAGCGACGCCCCGAGCGGACCGGCCTGGCCGGGCCCGATCTCGAGGAGGAGGGAGGCGCCCGGTCGAAGCGCCTCGTGGGCCTGGGCCAGGAGACGGCCGATCACGCCCATGCCGTCGGGTCCGCCGTCCAGGGCCAGGCGCGGCTCATGGCGCGCCACCTCGATCGCCAGCGTGTCGATACTCCAGCCGGGCACGTACGGCAGGTTCGCGACCAGGAGGTCGACCCGGGTGCCGCGCGCGATCAGGGGCTCGAGGAGGTCCCCCTCGAGGAACTCCACGCGGTCGCCGAGACCCAACCGGTCCCGGTTGTCCCGGGCCACCGTCAGGGCCGCCGGCGAGCGGTCCACCGCGACGACCTGAAGGGCGGGCCGGGCCGCGGCCAGCGCCAGGGCGATGGCGCCCGAGCCCGTGCCGATGTCGGCCACGAGGGCGGGCCGCTCCTCCGGGAGCCGCTCGAGCGCCCACTGCACGAGCCCCTCCGTCTCGGGCCGGGGAATGAGGACGGCCGGAGAGACGGCGAGCCGGAGCCCGTGGAAGTCCTCGTGCCCGAGGAGGTGCTGGAGCGGCTCCCGGGCCGACCGGCGAGCGAGCAGCGCCCGGTACCCGGCCACGGCGGCGGACTTGAGGGCCCGCCTGGGCTCCAGGTAGGCGGCGAAGCGCGGCGCCCCGAGCACCCGCGCCAGCAGCCACTCGGCCTCGACGCGGGCGGTGCCGATCCCGGCCGCGGCGAGGGCGGCCTCGCCCTCCGTGAGGAGATCTCGCAGCGTGGGGGCGGCGTCCGGGCGCGTCACGGCGCGACCTCGGCCTCGAGCTTCTTGCCCTGCTCCCATTCGCGCAGGGCGGCGACGACCTCGTCCAGGTCGCCGTCGAGAACGGTCGGCAGCCGGTGCACGGTCAGGTTGATGCGGTGGTCGGACACCCGACCCTGGGGGAAGTTGTACGTCCGGATCCGCTCGCTGCGCTCCCCGGTGCCCACCTGGCTCCGACGGTCCGCCGCGATGGCGGCGGCCTGCTCGACCTGGGCCCGCTCGAGGAGCCGGGCCCGCAGGACGCGCAGGGCCTTGGCGCGGTTCTTGATCTGGGAGCGCTCGTCCTGGCAGGTCACGACCAGCCCGGTGGGCAGGTGCGTGATGCGCACCGCCGAGTCGGTGGTGTTGACCCCCTGCCCCCCCGGGCCCGACGAGCGGTAGACGTCCACCTGCAGGTCCTTGTCGTCGATCCGGACGTCCACCTCCTCGGCCTCCGGGAGGACGGCCACCGTCACCGTCGAGGTGTGGATGCGGCCGCTGGACTCGGTCACCGGCACGCGCTGCACCCGGTGGACGCCCCGCTCGAACTTGAGGCGGCTCCAGGCCCCGCGCCCCTGGATCAGGAGCACCACCTCCTTGAAGCCGCCGATGCCCGTCGGGTGAGCGTCCATGACCTCCACCTTCCATCCCTGCCGCTCGGCGTACTTGGTGTACATGCGCCCGAGGTCGGCCGCGAACAGGGCCGCCTCGTCGCCGCCGGCGCCGGCACGGACCTCGACGAACACGTTGCGGTCGTCGTTGGGGTCCCGCGGGAGGAGGAGGGTCCTGAGCTCGGCCTCGAGGGTCGCCTGGCGGGCCAGCAGCTCCTCGAGCTCGACCTGGGCCAGCTCGCGCAGCTCCCGGTCGTTGTCCTCGGCGAGGATGTGGCGGGCCTCGCCGACCCGGGCCAGCACCCGCTTGTACTCGTCGAAGCGCTGGACGGTGTCCGCCAGGTCGGCGGCCGCCTTGGCCGTCCGGGCGTACACCTCGCGCTGGGCGATCACGGCCGGGTCGGAGAGGGCGCGGTTCAGCTCGCGGTAGCGCTCCTCGATCTGGCGGAGCTTGTCAAACATCGCGACTCCCGAGGGTCACGGGCACCCCAGGAGGGCGCCCGCGCCGGGCCCGCGACGGCGGCGCCAGGCGCCGGATCGCACCCCGGCCGCCGGTCCGTCGTCGCGCGGACCCCTACCCGTCTCCGACGGCCTTGCGCTTGTACTTGCGCTGGAAGCGCTCGACGCGTCCGGCAGTGTCCAGGAGCTTCTGCTTGCCGGTGAAGAAGGGATGGCACTTGGAGCAGACCTCCACCCGGATCTGGGGCCGGGTGGACCGGGTATGGATGACCTCGCCGCAGTTGCAGGTGATCGTGGTGTCGACGTACTCGGGATGAATGCCAGCCTTCACGGCCCACCTCCTCCTGAACGGTTGATGCTAGCAGCCGTGCCCGCCGATTGCAAGAACACGGCCCGGGCGGTAGTGTCCTAATTCGATCCTAGGTCTGGTGGCGGCCGGGCGAGGAAGGGCCGCCACAGGCGCACGGGACGCCTACTCCTTCGGCGGCGGCAAGTAAAGCCGGTACTGAAGCGGCATCTTCCCCTGAAGGGCCGCCATCCGGTCGCGCAACTCGGTGAGGCTCGCACACGTTCTCGACACGCCAATCAGCATCCAGATGTGTTCCACCAGCTTCCTGAGCCCGTACTGGCCGCTAAGCCATTGGTGGTAGTTCTGGCCGTGGCGGGGCTTGGGCGCGTTTTCCTTGAGCCATTGGGCAACGTCCTTGTCCAGGTGCTCGTACACCAACTCCATCACGAGCTTGCCCCAGTATTTCGGCCGCTGGGTAACCGTCCCACGCCACCCGGTTAGCCGGGCTAGCTCCTCCCAAATCTCATCGGGGAAGGTCTTCTCCCACTTGCGCATCTCATCGGCTAGGTAGGCCTTCAGCTTGACCTCAAGAGCATCCTCGGCCCGCGCGTACTGGTAGCCGGTAGCTTCATCCACCAGGGCGTCAAGGCCGACCTTAGCGCAGGCAGCCAGGAACATCCCGGCCTTGAGCGCCATTACTTGCTGCCTCTCTGTCAGCCTGGTTCCAGAATCAGGCCGGTGGTGAGCCTCCAGGGCGGCCACAAAGCCCTTGCAGACGTCGATCAGCAGGTCAGTGGGAAGCCCCTTCACGTCTCGTTCTAGGCCTTCAACTTCGGGTAGTGGGTCAAGTTGGGAATTGACCCCGCCTAGCGCCGCTTGGCTGTCGCGCGCGCCCGTGCGATACTTGAGACATGCAAAGGCGCTCAAGGATGCCCCGAGACGTGAACGAACTGGCCCACAAGATCGGCCGGATCACGACGGGCCAGGAGCCACCGGAGCCGGAGTCGAAGAAGAATCCCGCCGCCGTGGCACTCGGGAGGCTCGGCGGCGCTAAAGGAGGGAAAGCCAGGAAAAAGGCTCTCTCAAAGCAGAGGCGTCGCGAGATCGCCGTGCTGGCGGCTAGGACTAGATGGGGTGCTAGACGGAAGCGGAGGGCCGAACCAGGTCGAAGCTCCTAGCCGGCCCATTTAGCGTCGCAACAAGTTCGGCGAGCACATTCCGACCGATAAGCGCTATCGGATACTCGTCAGAGATCATCTCTACCGCCTCAAAGGTCATTCCTAGGAATGAGATATCTCCGACAAAGAGCGGGCTCTCTCTCCAGTCCCCATGGGCGCTCTGAGAGTCGATCGTATCGATTTGCTGAAGTTCCAGTTCTTCCGCTGCCGTGTGCGGGATTTGAACGTAGTCAGCTCCTGTATCTACTAGCGCCAACAAGGGTCTGTCCCGCCCGTTCCACCTAACCGTGAGGTCAAGGTAAGGGCCAAAGAGATCGTCGCCGAACGGATCGCGGTAGTTAGGCACTGCGGCGAATTCGGAGGGGACTAACCTGCCGCGCTGCCTTGGCTGGTCCTACGTACCCCACGTAGACAGGAACGCTCCGTCGGCTCTCAACCTGGAAATACCGTCGCAGAAGTACCCTGCGCGACGTGTCGTGATCGACCACCTCGCCACCGGCTACTGCAACGAACTCACCGGCTCTCCTTGCCAAGAGCATCGGCAGCATTCTCCGAAAGGCTTGGCGCTCTTGCTCGAATGAGCGCCGGCCGGAACTGGGGGCCGGTTCGGGAAACGCCGACACGCCAACGTCCGTGAACGTGTCCGCTCGATTCCATACGTCGATGTTGCCCGGCAACACTGAGTGTGTCGGGTTCTCGAAACGGATCGGCTCGTTAATGGTTAGGGTCATGCCCAGCCCTCCAGCACGCGTCCCAATCTTCGCGGCCAATTCGCAGTTGGTTCAAGACCTGCTGCGGTATAGGAACGCGAACCCCTGTTCTTCCCTCAAATTCTAGCATCTGTCGGCGCAATAGAAACACCATCACCTTCAGGTGCTCGTGGCTCATGCGAACGGTCGAAACAATCTCGCCCTGTATCGCGCCACCCGGGGGCGGAGGCACAGCATTCGAAAGAGAGAAGTTGATCGCGCAGCCGAATGGCCCCATATGAATGGCGACCTGATCCGCGTAAACGTCAGGCATGGGGGGCTCCCCTCCTTTCGGGTGGGTGCCTACGTTAGCACGCCCCGCCGACCCGCCAGCGATTTAGCGCTTGACAATGCATAGACGCTCAAGCATGATGGCCACCATGAACAAGCTGAGCACCGCCAAGCGCTCCCAGGTCGTGGCCGCTCTCTGCGAAGGGGTCAGCATCCGGGCGACTTGCCGGCTGACTGGTGTGGCCAAGGGCACGGTGCTCAAGCTGCTCGTGGACTTGGGCGCAGCCGTCGAGCGCTACCAGGACGAGACGCTACGGAATCTCAAGAGCAAGCGGATTCAGTGCGATGAGATTTGGAGCTTCGTCTACGCCAAGGCCAAGAACGTCCCCGAGAGCATGAAGGGGGCCGCTGGTGTGGGCGACGTCTGGACCTGGGTAGCGATCGACGCAGACACCAAGCTGGTGCCCTCGTGGGCCGTAGGGCGGCGCGACGCCTACACCGGCCACGCCTTCATGCTGGACCTGGCTTCACGGCTTGCCAGCAAGGTCCAACTCACGACGGACGGGCACAAGGTCTATCTAGAAGCCGTCGAAGGGGCCTTCGGAAGCGCGATCGACTACGCCATGCTGGTGAAGCTGTACGAGGGAGACTCAGGCAAGAGCGCACCGGCTGAGACGCGCTACAGCCCGGCTCGCTGCACCGGGGCCCGGCAGCAGGCCATCACGGGCCAACCCGACCCCCGCCATATCAGCACCAGCTTTGCCGAGCGGCAGAACCTGAGTGTCAGGATGGGGCTCCGGCGCTTCACCAGGTTGACCAATGCCTTCTCAAAGAAGGTGGACAACCTCAAGGCCGCCGTGGCGCTCTACTACATGCATTACAACTTCGCCCGGATTCACCAGACCCTCCGGGTGACCCCGGCGATGGAGGCAGGCGTCACCGATCACGTCTGGTCCATCGAGGAAATCGTCGGGCTGCTGGATTGGGCCGCCGCTCAGCCCCCGGACGCCGGGGGGTCAAACTGACCCACTACCGCCCGGGCGGTGGGGACCGGTCGGTGCGGATGGCGCCGGGGGGGATCCGGCGCTCAGTCGTTCATCTTGTTGAGGAAGTCCCGGTTGGTCTTGGTGAGCTTGAGCTTGTCCAGCAGGAGCTCCATGGCCTCCACCGGGTTCAGCTGGGACAGGGCCTTGCGCAGGAGCCAGACCTTCTGCAGCTCCTCCTTCTCCAGGAGCAGCTCCTCCTTGCGCGTGCCGCTCTGGCCGATGTCGATGGTCGGGAAGATCCGCTTGTCCATCAGCCGCCGGTCCAGGTGGACCTCCATGTTGCCGGTGCCCTTGAACTCCTCGAAGATCACGTCGTCCATCCGGGAGCCGGTGTCGATGAGGGCGGTGGCGATGATGGTCAGCGAGCCCCCCTCCTCGATGTTGCGGGCGGCGGCGAAGAACCGGCGCGGGCGCTGGAGCGCGTTGGCGTCGAGACCGCCCGACAACACCTTGCCCGACGACGGGATCACCGCGTTGTGGGCGCGGGCGAAGCGCGTGATGGAGTCCAGCAGGATGACCACGTCACGCTTGTGCTCCACCAGCCGCTTGGCCTTCTCCAGCACCATGTCGGCCACCTGCACGTGCCGCTGGGGCGGCTCGTCGAAGGTCGACGACACCACCTCGCCGCGCACCGACCGCTGCATGTCGGTGACCTCCTCGGGCCGCTCGTCGATGAGGAGGACGATCAGGTACACCTCGGGGTGGTTCTTGGCGATGGCGTTGGCCACGTGCTGCAGCATCATGGTCTTGCCGGTTCTCGGCGCCGCCACGATGAGCCCGCGCTGCCCCTTGCCGATGGGGCACAGGAGGTCCATGGCGCGCGTCGTGAGCTCCTCGGCGTCGTGCTCCAGGCGCAGCCGCTCCATCGGGTAGAGCGGCGTGAGGTTGTCGAAGATGATCTTGTCGCGCGCCTGCTCCGGCGTCTCGAAGTTGATGGCCTCGACCTTGAGCAGCGCGAAGTAGCGCTCGCTGTCCTTGGGCGGCCGCACCTGGCCGGAGATGGTGTCGCCGGTGCGGAGGTCGAAGCGCCGGATCTGGGACGGGGACACGTAGATGTCGTCCGGCCCCGGCAGGTAGTTGTAGTCCGGGGCCCGGAGGAAGCCGAACCCGTCGGGCAGGACCTCGAGGACGCCCTCGGCGAAGATCAGCCCGTCCCGCTCCGCCTGGGCCTGCAGGATCTTGAAGATCAGCTCCTGCTTGCGGAGGCCGCCGAAGCTCTGGACGCCCAGGTCGCGGGCCAGGCTGTTCAGGTCGGCGATGGGCTTATCCTTGAGCTCGGACAGATTCATCCTCATGCCTCCTCCCCCGGTGGGCTCGGACGAGCCCGGATCGGGGGGTACAGCCGTCCTCGGCGAGGGGCGCTTGGGGCCGCGTTGAGAGATGGCGATCTCCGGGGGTGGCTAGTCGGTATCCGAGGTGCCTGACAACCTTACCGCATAACCTTCCCACAAGCCTTCCGGTCGTGTCAACTGATTTTCCCGCCCCGTCCGGGGCCCCCCGGGCGACCCCGTCCGGACCCCGTCACAGCCGCACATCGATGATCGACCGCTGCCGGAGCTCGGCCAGCCACTCCTTCAACCGCACCTCGTACTTCTCGCGGAACAGGATGTCCCGGATCTGGCTGCGCGCCTGGGTCAGCGCCTCGCCGGCCAGCGCCTCGCGCGCGTCGAGGCGGAAGACGTGATAGCCGACCTGCGACCGGAACGGCGCCGAGACCTGCCCCGGCGACAGCGCCAGGATGGCCTGCTCGATGTCGGCGGCCAGCTCGCCACGCTTGAGCACGCCGAGGCTCCCCCCGTCCTTGCCCGAGCCGTCCTCGGAGCGCTCGTGGGCCAGCTCGGCGAAGTCCCGGCCCTCCCGCAGCAGGGCGTGAACCCGCTCCGCCTTCTCGCGCGCCGCCTCCCAGCCCTCCGCCCCCCGGCCCGCCTCGGGCAGGAACAGGATGTGCCGGGCCTCGAACGTGAGACCGGTCTCGAGCTTGTCGCGGTTGGCCTGGAGGTAGCGATCGATCTCCTGCTCGGTGACGGAGATCCGCAGGACCACCTTGCGGCGGGTGAGCCGCTGCACCATGAGCTGGTTGCGCAGCCGCTTCCGGAAGCCATCCAGCGTGAGGCCCTGCTGGACCAGCAGGGCCTCGAAGGCGGCCTGGTCGCGGGCGCCGACCTTCTTGATGATGTCCGCCATCTCCGTCGCGACCTCGGACTCCTCGACGGTGATCCTCTCCCGCTCCGCCTGCTGGAGCTGCATGCGGTTCTGGATGATGTTCTCGAGCAGGCGCTCGCGCAGCTCGCGCCGCGCCTCGCCCTCCAGGGGCTGCGCGCCGCGGTTGTCGTGCAGGTACGCGACCTCGGCCTCGTCGAGCTCGTAGAGCGTGACGGCGTCGTTGTTCACCACGCAGATCACCCGGTCGACCGTGTCGGGATCGTCGGGCAGGCGCTCGCGCCGGGTCAGCAGCTCCTTGGGGTCCTTGGGCGTGACGGGCGCCTCCGGCCCGCTCCGTGACCCGAGCCACGGCACCCAGCTCGGCATGGACGGCGCCTCCGGGATGGAGATGGCGGGCAGGGTGAAGGACGAGCATCCGCCGAGGGCCCCGCCGAGGAGGGCGGCCGCGAGCCAGGTCCGCCACGCCCTCACGCCAGCGCCCCCAGGATCCGGTGTACGGCGTCGCGGACCGCCGGCCAGCCGCCGGTCTCGGGCATGCGGGCCTCGATGGCATACTCCCGCTTCAAGGTCACCCCTCCACGGCTCTTCGCGATCACCTCGAGCAGGCGCTCGGGCGCGACCGGGGTCGAGGGAGCGAAGGTCACGACGATGCGATCGCGGCCGGCCTCCAGCCGCTCGACCCCGAGCCGCTGGGCGCGGCCCCGGATCGCCACCACGTCCAGCAGCGCGTCCACCGCCGGGGGCGGCGCCCCGTAGCGGTCCACGAGCTCGGCCCGGATCTCCGCCAGCTCCGCCTCTCCCCCGCTCTCGGCCAGCCGCTTGTAGAAGGCCAGGCGCTGGTTGACCTCGGACACGTAGGACTCGGGCAGGTACGCCTCCACGCCGAGCGAGATCACGGGCTCGACGCGGGGCGGCCCCGCTTCGCCGGACAATTCTCGCACGGTCTCGGCCAGGAGCTTCGAGTAAAGATCGAACCCCACCGCCGCGATGTGCCCGTGCTGGGCCGCCCCGAGGAGGTTGCCGGCGCCCCGGATCTCGAGGTCCCGCATGGCGAGGCGGAACCCCGCCCCCAGCTCGGTCATCTCCTCGATGAACCGGAGCCGCCGCTGGGCCGTCTCGTCGAGCCGTCCGTCGGCGGGGACCAGGAGGTAGGCGTACGCCTGCTGCCGCTCCCGCCCCACCCGGCCCCGCAGCTGGTAGAGCTGGGCCAGGCCGAAGCGGTCGGCGCGGTTGACGACGATGGTGTTGGAGGCGGGGATGTCCAGCCCCGACTCGATGATGGCCGTCGACACCAGCACGTCGATCTGGCCGTCGACGAACTTGACCATGACCGCCTCCAGCTCGCGCTCGCCCATCTGCCCGTGGGCCATGGCCACCCGCGCCTCCGGCACCAGCGACCGGACGAAGCTCGTCATCGACGGCAGCGACTGCACGCGGTTGTGGACGAAGAACACCTGCCCGCCCCGGCCCAGCTCCCGCTCGATGGCCTCGCGGATGAGCCCGCGGCTGAAGGGGGCGACCACGGTCTCGACGGGCAGCCGGTCGAGCGGCGCCGTCTCGATCAGCGAGAGGTCGCGCACCCCCGACATGGCCATGTAGAGCGTGCGGGGGATGGGCGTGGCCGTGAGCGTGAGGACGTCCACCGAGGCCCGGAGCTGCTTGATGCGCTCCTTCTGCGCCACGCCGAACCGGTGCTCCTCGTCGACGACGAGGAGGCCGAGGTTCTTGAACACCACGTCCTTGCCGAGGAGGCGGTGGGTGCCCACCACCACGTCGACGGCGCCGCGGGCGAGCCCCTCGATGACCGCCTTCTGCTCCTTCGGGCTCCGGAAGCGGGACAGCAGCTCGACGCGCGTCGGGAAGGGGCCGAAGCGCTCCCCGAAGGTGTTCCAGTGCTGCTGGGCCAGCACGGTGGTGGGGACCAGCACCGCCACCTGCCGCCCGCTGGACACCGCCGCGAAGGCGGCCCGCAGGGCGACCTCGGTCTTGCCGTAGCCCACGTCCCCCGCCACCAGGCGGTCCATGGGCCGGCCGCCGGCCATGTCCCGCATCGCGTCGGCGATGGCGCGGAGCTGGTCCGGCGTCTCCTCGAACCGGAACGCCGCGTCGAACTCCTGCTGCCAGGGGGCGTCGGGCGCGAAGGGGGGCCGCTCCGTCACCGACCGCGTGGCGTACAGGCGGAGGAGCTGCTCGGCCATCTCTCGCAGCGCGGCCCGCACCGACTCCTTGACGCGCTGCCACGCGGCGCCGCCGAGCCGGTCCAGGCGGGCCGCCCCCTCGGGGGCCCCGAGATACTTGGTGATCAGGTCGAGCCGCTCCACCGGCACGTAGAGCCGCCCCCCCTCCGCGTACTCGAGCAGGAGGAAGTCCCCCTCGCGGGCGTCGCTCCGGAGGGTGCGCAGGCCGTGGTAGCGGGCGATGCCGTGGTCCTCGTGGACGACGAGGTCGCCGGGCTGGAGGTCGGTGAACGCCGCCAGCGCGGCGCCGCGCTCGTACCGGGGCCGCCGGAGCCGCCGGCGCTGGGCGCCGAAGACGTCCTGCTCCGTCAGCACCACGAGGGCGAGGGCGGGCAGGATGAACCCCGCCGAGCACGACCCGACCAGCACGCCGAGCCCCTCGGACGACCAGAGCGAGGCGCCGGGCCAGGCCTCGAGGTCGTGATCCTGGAGCATCTGCCGCACCCGGTCCGCCTGGCGTTCGTCGTCGGCCACGAGCCGCACGGCGAACCCCTCCTCCCGCCAGCGGTGGATGTCGGCGGCGAGGGCCTTCCACTGCCCGCGCACGCCGCCGACGGACCGCGTCCCCAGGTCCACCGCCTCGGCCCCGGCGCGACTCACCAGGGGCATCTCGAGCACCTGGAGCCCCGGCAGCAGGTCCCCGAGCGGCCGGGCGGCGGGCGCGTCGTCGGCGGGGGCCTCGGCCGCGCGCCGGTCGCCGAGGGCCACCACGGTCCGAGCCGGCAGGTAGTCCGCCAGCGTCGCTCCCGCCGGGCCCTTGCCCGGCAGCGGCAGGATCTCCAGCGCGGCGAGCGTCCCCTCCGAGCGCTGGGTGGTGGGATCGAAGACCCGGAGCGACTCGATCTCGTCCCCGGCGAACTCCGCGCGGACCGGGCGGGGGTGGGCCGGCGAGTAGACGTCCACGATGCCGCCCCGCAGGCTCCACTGCCCGACCTCCACGACGGACTCCACCCGCTCGTACGACGCCGCCTCGAGCAGGCTCACCAGCGCCTCGCGCTCCTGGGTCTGGCCGACGGCGAGGGATCCCAGTCGGTCGACGAACTCGCCCGGGGCGAGGACGGGCAGGCTGACGGCCGCCGGCGAGGCCACCACCGCCACCGGCAGGTCGTCGAGCAGGCTCCGGCAGACCTGCGCCCGCTCGGCGTCGGTCTCGCGATGGCGGCCCGGCCGCCCGCCGCCCGGCTCGGCGGCGGGGAACTCCAGCACGGCCGCCCCCGCCGGCCCCCCGAGGGCGTCGAGGAAGAACTGCACGTCCAGGGCGAGGGCGTGGCGCTCGCCGGCGCTCTCGGCGAGCATCAGGATCGGACGGCGGGTGGCCGCCAGGATGGCGGCGAGGGCCAGGGCCCGCGCGCTGCCCCAGAGCCCGGTCGCCGCCAGGCAGGGAGCACCCCGGGCGAGGGCCGCGAGGAGGTCGTCGAGGGCGGCCCACCGGCTCAGGACGGACGCGGCCGGAACAGATCTCATCGAACGGCGGAAAGTTCGTCTACGCCTATCATCCCGGCGGCCCGCCCGTCAACGTGGCGTCCACCGTAGCCCGGGGCCGCCTACCGGGCGGCCTGGGCCAGGTAGAAGGACAGCGTCTCCAGCTCGATGGAGAGGTCCACGTTCTTCAGCCGGACGTCCTTGGCCGCCTTGATGCGGCCCGGGGCGAAGTTCAGCACGGCCTTGATGCCAGCCACCGCGAGCTTGTCGATGACGCCCTGGGCCGACTCCGCCGGCACGGCGACGATGCCGATCTGCAGGTTGCGGGCCTTGGTCTCGCGGGGCAGATCCCGCAGGGGCAGGATGGCCACCCCCTCGATCTCCCGCCCCCACTTGGCGGGGTCGTCGTCGAACACCGCGGAGATCCGGAAGCCCTGGCGGGCGAACCCCTTGTAGTGGAAGAGCGCCGAGCCCAGGTTGCCGAAGCCCACCAGCGCCACCTGCCACTCGCGGTCGAGACCCAGGATCCGCTGCAGCTCCGCCTTGAGCCCGGACACGTAGTATCCGATGCCGCGCACGCCGAACTCGCCGAAGTAGGCCAGGTCCTTCCTGACCTGGGCCGAGTTCAGGTTGAAGCGGTCGGCCAGCTCCTGGGAGGAGATGGTCTTGACGCCGTCCTCCTCGAGCTGCAGGAGGCAGCGCGTGTAGACGGACAGCCGCCGGACGGTCATCTCCGGGATCCGGGGGATCTTGAACGACGACCGTCTCGCCACAGCCCGCGCGTGTCGGGACCCGGGCGGCGCGGGCCGGAGACGGGCCCGCGCCCCGCGAATCCGCTAGGACTTGACGAAGAGCAGGATCACCGCGACCACGAACACGAACAGCGTCAGCGACTCGATGAAGGCCAGGCCGAGGAGCATCGCGGTCTGGATCCGCGCGATGGCGCCCGGCTGCCGCGCCATGGCGTCCACCGCCGACCCCGCCGCGCGACCCTGGCCGAGGCCGCAGAGCCCTGCCGCCAGGCCGAACCCGATCCCCGCCGCCAGCACCGCGAATGCCTTCGGCCAGTCCGCCACGCCGTCGGCCGCCCAGGCCGCGGCCGGCCAGGACGCCACCATCGCCAGCGCCACCGTCAGAATACGTCGCACAGCGTCCCTCCTTGGAGTGTGATGGTTCCCGGTCTAGTGATGCTCGCCGTGCTCGGCCTCTTCGAGCGCCCCGGCGATGTAGAGCATGGCCAGCTTGACGAAGATGAAGGCCTGGATGAACGACACCAGGATCTTGAGCGGGAGGAGGAAGCCCACGACGAACACCACCATGATCAGCGTGGCCGGCGCCCCGAGGGCGAGGCCGCCCAGCGAGCCCTTGACGGCCCAGCCCAGCATCCCATCGAAGCCCATCATGAAGAAGAAGATGGCCAGCAGGATGTGGCCGGCCATCATGTTGCCGAACAGGCGGAGCGAGAGGCTGAGCGGCCGGGCGCAGTGGCTGATGATCTCGATGACGAACATCAGGGGCTTCAGCGGCAGCGGCACCGGCCCCGCGAAGTGCTTGAGGTAGGGCAGGAACCCCTGCTTGCGCACGCCGATGACGTGGTACGTCACGAACACGATGAGGGCGCACGCCGCGGTGGTGTTGAGGTTGGCGGTCGGCGCCACGAGGCCGGGGATGAGGCCCATGAGGTTGGAGGTCAGGATGAACAGCCCGAGCGTGCCGATGAGCGGCAGGTACCGCCGTCCCTCGGGCCCGACCGTCTCGTCCAGCTCCCGAAGGAACTGCTCGAGGACGACCTCCATGGCGTTCTGGGCGCCTCGCGGCACCAGGGCCATCCGCCGCGTCGCCATGAGGCTCACCACGACGAGCAGCGCCATCACGATCCACATGTAGACGACGTGGTCGGGGACGCCCGGCAAGCGGAACAGCGGCGGGTGCTCGATCAGGTCCATGGCCGTCTAGGCGGCCGCGCGCGCGGCGCGGAGACCCTCCACGAGCAGCACGGGCGGCAGGCTGGCGAGGCCCACCGCCACCCCCACCGGGTGCGCCCAGCCGAGGCCGATCATGCCGGCCAGCGCGCCGAGGCTCAGCGCCTGCCGGAGCCCGATCCGCGGCAGCCGGGCCTGCCCCGGCGCGCCGGCCGTCACGAGGGCGGCCAGCCGGGCCACCTCGCGGGCCATCCCGCCGAAGTTGCCGAGCGCGACCACCCCGCCCCCGAGCACGCCGAGACCGACCCACGGGCCCGCCGCCCAGGCGAGCACGGCGGCGAGGAGCGCCACCGTCAGCGCGCCGGAGCGCAGCACGCGAGCAGTCAGGTCAGGTGCCGTCATCGTCGTCCTCGGTGCGGTTGAGGGCCCGGAGGGCGCGCGCGAAGTTGACCGCGGCGGCGGCGATGCCGAATCCGAGCCCGACCAGCGTCAGCCACGGCAGGGACCCGAGCCACCGGTCGAGCAGGTAGCCGCCCCCCAGCCCGACCACCACGCACCCGAACAGCGTGGATCCGAGGTGCACCAGGCCGGGCGTCGCGGCCCGCCGCCGCCCGCCGCCGGGGCCGCCCTGGGCCATGTGAACAGGAACACTATCACATCGGTCGAGGCCCGACAAGGGACTTCAAGTAGTTGATTCAGTGGGGTAATCTGACACCTATTCGAGGCCGGTGCGGTACAACCAGGCGGTAACGGCCCGTCGCGGAGCCGCCCATGGCCACCGGTCCGCTGGCGCGCCTTCCGCCCGGCGGGGCTCAGCCGAACACGCCGCCCATCCGCGCCCCCGCCACGCGGTTGATGGCCACCGTGCTCGCCGCCGCCACCAGGATCAGGATCACGCCGAGCGCCGCCGCCTCGTTGGCGCTGCCGGCGATGTAGAAGGCGAAGATGCCGTTGGTGATGCCCTCCCACCCGCCGAGAGCCAGGAAGAGGACGGCCGAGGCCTCCTGGAGCGAGGTCATGAACGAGAAGAGGCTGCCGACGAGGATGCCCTTCCAGATCAGGGGCAGCGTGATGTCCCGGAACGACTGAAGGCCGGTGGCGCCCACGCTGGCCGCGGCCTCCTCCATGGAACGGTGCACGAGGAGCAAGGAGGCGTAGGAGCCGCGCACGGTGTAGGGCAGCCGCCGCACCGCCAGCACCAGCGGCATGATGATCCAGAACGAGGTGAGCCCCCGATCGAAGCCCGGCAGGTCGAAGTGAAAGGCCCGGATGTAGGCGATGCCGATGGCGGTGCCGGGGATGGCCAGGATCAGCGTGTTGACGGCGTCCAGGGCGCCGCGGCCGGGCAGCGTGGAGCGGCCCAGGATCCACGCGATGGGGACCCCGACCAGGATGCACAGCGCTACCGCGATGCCGGAGTAGAGGAAGCTGTTGAGGATGTACTTCGGCGTCTCCACGATGACCCGCTCGTAGTACTGGAGCGTGTAGGCCACCGGCAGCGGCGTGAGGGACCACCCCTTGCCCACCGAGGCCAGCCCCACGCCCAGGTAGGGGATGAAGGACAGCAGCATCACGCCGCTCAGGAAGGCCACCGCCACCGCCTGCCGGGGACCCCGGAGCCGCCGCCGCTCCACCCGCGAGTAGGACAGCGAGGAGTAGTCCTTGAGGCCCACGTAGTGTCGCGCCACCAAGAGGAACAGCACGGCGAGCAGCACCATGAGGGCCGAGATCACGATGCCCATGCGGAAGATGCGCCGGTCCACGAACTGCACGATGTTGAGGTAGGCCTGGGGGGCGAGGAGGTCCTGCACCCCCAGCACGAGCGGCGTGGCGAAGTCGGAGAAGGTCCAGATGAAGACCAGGAGCGCCCCCGCCACGTAGCCCGGCGTGGTGAGGGGCAGCGTCACCGTCCAGAACTTCCGCCAGCCCCGGGCCCCCACGCTCTCCGCCGCCTCCTCCAGCGACGGGTCGATCTTGGCCAGGGCGTCGACCACGTTCAGCGTGATCATCGGGAAGAGGTGGAGCGTCTCCACGAGCACGACGCCGTGGATCCCGTACAGGAAATTCACGGGCCGGAGCATGTCGAACGTGTCCATGAGCAGCACGTTGACGGTGCCGGCCCGGCCCAGGATGAAGGTGAAGCCCAGCACCCCCACCAGCGGGGGCGAGATGATGGGGATGATCGTGAGGTAGCCGAACAGGTTGCGCCCGGCGAACTCGTAGCGCACGAGCAGGACGGCGACGGCGATGCCCAGCACCGAGGACGCGAGGACGGTGGCGACGCCGAGCACGAGCGAGTTCACGAGGGAGCGGACGTAGAAGGCGTCGGTGAAGAACTCCCCGAAGTTGGCCAGCGTGAGGCGGCCGGCCTCGTCGGTCACCGCGTCGTAGAACACGCGGCACAGGGGGTAGACGAGGAAGAGGCCCAGGAACGCCCAGATGAGGCCGAGGCCGAGCCAGAGCCCGGCCCGCGTGCCGGCCCTCGTCCGGGCCGGGGCCGCCGCCGCGCTAGTGGTCATCGCGGACGGCCAGGGTCGCCGAGGCGGGGAAGCGCAGCGTGACCGCCTGGCCCGGCGGCAGGGGATCGTGGTGCCACGGGTCGCGGATGTCCGCCTTCAGCACGTGGTCGCCCACCTGGATGTCGTAGCGGAGCGTGTTGCCGAGGTAGGAGACGAGCGTGACGCGCCCGGACAGCGCGTTGCCGCGGGCCCCGGCGGGGGCGCCGCCGGCGGCGACGTCCACGTTCTCGGGCCGGACCGCCAGCACGCAGGGGTCGTGGAGGCGCCGCTCCCCGATGGCGTGGAGCGGGCCGAGTGCGGTGCGCACCACGAGCCCGCCGTCCCCCAGCGCCTCCACGGTGCCGGGCAGGAGGTTGTTGGTGCCGACGAAGTCCGCCACGAAGCGCGTGGTCGGCCGCTCGTAGAGCTCCCGGGGGGCGCCCACCTGGAGCACCCGCCCGTCCTTCATCACCGCCACCCGGTCGGACAGGGACAGGGCCTCCTCCTGGTCGTGGGTCACGTACACCGTGGTGATGCCGAGCTCGCGCTGGAGCTTCCTGATCTCGGCGCGGACCTGGACGCGGATCTTCGCGTCGAGGTTGGACAGGGGCTCGTCGAGCAGCAGGATGTCGGGGTTCAGCACGAGCGCCCGGGCCAGGGCCACCCGCTGCTGCTGCCCGCCGGAGAGCTGCCCGGGGTAGCGGTCCTCGAAGCCGGTGAGGTTCACCTTGGCCAGCCCCTCGGCCACCCGGCGCGCGGTCTCCCCCGCCCCGAGCCGACGCAGCTTGAGCCCGTAGGCGACGTTGCCCCGCACCGTCATGTGCGGCCACAGGGCGTAGTTCTGGAACACCATGCCGATGTTCCGCTCGTAGGGGGGGAGCCGGCTCACCACCCGCTCGCCGAAGCGGATGTCGCCCGCGTCGGGCTGGTAGAACCCGGCCAGGAGCCGCAGCAAGGTGGTCTTGCCGCAGCCCGAGGGGCCGAGCAGCGTGAACAGCTCCCCGTCCTCGATGACGAGGGTGGCGCGGTCGACGGCCGTGACCCCGCCGAACCGCTTGACCGCGGCGTCGACGACGAGCTTCACGGCCGGGACCGGCGGCCGGCCGGGGGGCCGGCGGCTACCGCTTCTTCAGCTCGTCCCACTTGGCCTCGATGTCCGAGCGGAACTTGGCCTTGAGGGACTCGGAGCGTCGGGCGGCCACCGCCTCGTCGTAGACGTTCTGCACCTCCTGGTCGAAGTAGGAGCGGACCCCGCCCGTGAACTGCACGGCCAGCTCCGCCGTCGAGCCCGGCGGCCCCTGCACCTTGTACTTGGGCGTGATGGGGAAGAGCCCGCGCTCCATGAACACGCGCTGGCCGCGCTCGGTCAGGAGGAACTCGATGAAGGCCCGGGCCGCCCGGGGGTTGCGGGAGCCGGCCAGCACGGCCATGGGCTCGGGCGTCACGAAGGCGTTCTGGGGCGCCACGAACTTGAGGTCGAACCCGGCCAGCTTCTCCTCGAAGGCCATGTAGCTCGGCACGGCGAACCCCGCCGCGAACTCGCCCTTGGCCACCACCGTGGGCACGTCGCGGCTGCGGGCCGTGAAGTGGCCGGTGTTGCCGGCCAGGCGCCGCAGCCAGTCCCAGCCCTTGTCGTCGCCGTGCATGGACAGGATGACCTCGTAGGTGGCGTTGGACGACGAGGAGCGCGTGGGCGCGCACTGGGCGACCTCGCCCTTCAGCTTGGGGTGCAGGAGGTCCTCCCACTGCTTGGGCTCGGGGGCGCCGAGGCGGGCGATGCGCTTCGGGTGGTACACGAGCCCGTAGGGCTCCAGCGCCGTGCCCACCCAGTACCCGTCCTTGTCCTTGAGCGGGATCGGCTTGGGCTTGCCGATGGAGGCCGGGATGGAGTCCCACGCCTCCTTCGAGATCTCCACCTTCTGCAGGAGCTTCTGCTCCACCAGCTTCTCGAACAGCGCCGACTCGCCGCCCCAGAAGATGTCGGCCTCGGGCTTGCCCTTCCACTCCACGATGCGCCCGTAGGCGACCGGCGTCCCGGCAGGGATGGCGTTGGTCTTCACGGTGACGCCCCACTTCTCCTTGGCGTGCTCGGCAAAGGCCTTGAGGGCCGCGTCGTGGATGAACTTCGACACGGGGGTGATGAGGGTCAGCTCGCCCTCGATGGGCGCCTGGGCCGCGGCCGGCGGGGCGACCCTCGCCACGCCCAGCACGGCCACCGCCAGCCACCGCATCCACATGCGTCGTTCCATGGAGGCTCCTCCAGTCGGCTACGGGTGAGCCCAGGCGCGGGCGCGCTCCACGGCGCGCCGCCACCCGGCGTGAAGGGTCTCGCGGGTCCCGGCGTCGAGCGCCGGCGTGAACGTCCGCTCCACCGACCATCGGGCGCGCACGTCGGCGGGGGTCCACAGGCCCACGCCCACCCCGGCGAGGTAGGCGGCGCCGAGCCCGGTGGTCTCGGTGACCGCGGGGCGGAGCACCGGCACCCCCAGGACGTCGGCCTGGAACTGGCAGAGGAAGTCGTTGGTGGCGGCGCCCCCGTCGACCCGGAGGCCGTCGAGCGGCATCCGCGCCTCCTCGGCCATGGCGCCCAGCACGTCCAGGCTCTGGTAGGCGATGGCCTCCAGCGCGGCCCGGACGACGTGGGCCCGGGTCGTGCCGCGCGTCAGGCCGACCAGGGTGCCCCGCGCGTAGGGATCCCAGTGGGGCGCGCCCAGCCCCACGAAGGCGGGCACGAAGTACACGCCGCCCGTGTCGGGCACCGAGCGCGCCAGCGCGTCCGTCTCCTCGGCCCGGGCGATGAGGCCGAGGCCGTCCCGGAGCCACTGCACGGCGGCGCCGGCCACGAACACGGCGCCCTCGAGCGCATACTGCACCGACCCGCCCACCGACCAGGCCACCGTGGCCAGGAGGCCGCGCTCGGAGTGGACGGGCTGCTCGCCGGTGTTCAGGAGGGCGAAGCACCCGGTGCCGTAGGTGTTCTTGGCCAGGCCCGGCGTGAGGCACGCCTGGCCGAACAGCGCTGCCTGCTGGTCGCCCGCGACGCCGGCCAGCGGGATGCCCGCCGGCAGCCCGTCACCGGCCGTCTCGCCAAACACGCCCGCCGAGGGCCGCACCCGCGGCAGCAGCCCCCGCGGCACCCCGAGCTGCTCGCACAGGGTGCCGTCCCAGTCCAGCTCGTGGATGTTGAAGCAGAGCGTCCGCGAGGCGTTGGACGGCTCGGTGGCGTGGACGGCGCCGCCGGTGAGGCGCCAGAGGAGCCAGGTGTCCACGGTGCCGAAGCACAGCTCCCCGCGCTCCGCGCGCGCCCGCGCGCCCGGCACCGCGTCCAGGAGCCAGGCGATCTTGGTCCCGGCGAAGTACGGGTCGATGACGAGCCCCGTGCGCCGCCGCACCTCGGACTCGAGGCCGCGGGCGCGCAGGCGCTCGCAGAGCGGCGCCGTGCGCCGGCACTGCCAGACGATGGCCCGGTGGATGGGCCGGCCCGAGGCGCGCTCCCAGACCAGCGTGGTCTCGCGCTGGTTGGTGATGCCGATGGCGAGGATCTCGGCCGGCGCGACGCCGGCCGCGCCGAGCGCCCGCCCGAGCGCGTCCAGCGTCGTCCGCCAGATCTCCTCGGGGTCGTGCTCCACCCACCCCGGGCGCGGGAAGTGCTGGGGGAGCTCGGCGTAGCCCCGCCCGACGAGCCGGCCTTCGGCGTCCACGACCAGCACCGTGGAGCCCGTGGTGCCCTGGTCCAGGGCGAGCACGTACCGCCGGGCCGTCACGGTCCGAGGGGGTCCTTCACCGTCCGAGGAGCTCCTTGGCGAGGTCGGGCCGGTCGGTGATGACGACCCCCACCCCGTCCCGGATCACGCGGGCGAGGGCGTCCCGCTCGTTGACCGTCCACGCCCCGAGCAGGAGCCCGGCCGCCCGCGCGGCGCCGACCGTGGCCGGGTCGATCAGCGCCTGGTGGAGGCCCAGGAAGGCCACGCCGGCCGCGCGCGCCTCCTCGAGGGCGCGGGGCAGGGTCGTGCCCTGCCGCTCGAGGCTCCGGCCCGAGTAGAGCGCGCCCGCCTTGACGTCGGGCCGGAGCTCGCGCACACGCTGCCACGTCTCGCGCTCGAAGGCCATCACGATGGTCCGCGCGGTCATCCCGCGCCGGTCCAGCGCCGCCAGCACCGTCTCCTCGATGCCGGGGTAGCGGCGGCGCTCCGGGTCCACCTTGATCTCGAGGAGCAGCCGGCGATCCCCGGCGGCGGCCACCGCCAGCACCTCGTCCAGCGACGGGATGGGCTCGGCGGTGACTCGTCCCTCGCGGTCCTTCAGCCGGAGCGGGCGCAGCTCGGCCAGCGTCCGGTCGCGGACCGGCCCCGCGCCGGTGGTCGTCCGGTCCAGCGTCGGGTCGTGGATGACCACCACCTGGCCGTCCCGGGTGGCGTGCACGTCCAGCTCCAGGTAGTCGGCGCCGAGGGCCACCGCGCTCCGGAACGCGAGCAGGCTGTTCTCGGGCCAGAGGAGCGCCCCCCCGCGATGGGCGGCGAGGAGGGGCCGGCCCCCGTCCGCCGCCGCCGGGCCGGCGAGCGCCCCGAGCGTCACGAGGACGAGGGCCAGGCCGCCGAGCCGCCGGGCGCCCATGTCACGCGCGGTCCCCGGTCGTCCGCCCCGGGCCGCTCACTTCTCGCTCTCCACCAGGCCCTTCACGAACCAGCGCTGCATGAACAGGATCACGGCCACGGGCGGCAGCAGCGCCATCATGGCCGCCGCCATCATCACGTTCCACTCGGGGATGTGCGTGCCCGTCCGCGGGATGAGGTCGTTGAGCCCGATGACCACCACCCGCATGGCCTCGCTGTTGGTGATCATGAGCGGCCACAGGTACTGGTTCCACCCGAAGATGAACAGCACGACGAAGAGGGCGGCGATGTTGGCCCAGGACAGCGGGACGAGGAACGACCACAGGAAGCGCATGGGCCCCACGCCGTCCAGCTGGGCCGCCTCCGCCAGCTCGTTGGGGATCGTGAGGTAGAACTGGCGGAACAGGAACGTGGCGGTGGCGGAGGCCATGAGCGGCACCGTGAGCCCCTGGTAGGTGTCGAGCCATCCCAGCGCGCCGATCACCTCGTAGGTGGACATGATGCGGACCTCCACCGGCAGCATCAGCGTGACGAAGATCATCCAGAAGCAGACCATGCGCCCGCGGAACCGGAAGTAGACGACGGCGAAGGCTGACAGCATGGAGATCACGATCTTGCCCACCGCCGACACCACGGCCACGACCGCGCTGTTCCAGAGCAGCCGCCCCATGTTCGCCCGCTGCCAGGCCTGCGTGTAGTTGTCCACGGCGTGGACGGACGGGAGGAGCAGCGGGGGGCGCTCCAGCACCTGGTCGACCGTCTGGGTGGAGATCACGAGAGCGTAGTAGAGGGGGAACGCGATGACGGCCACGCAGGCCAGCAGGAGCGCGTGGACGACCACCGTGCCCCAGTCCACCGGGCCCTGCCGCCGGGCGGCGGCCACGGGGAGCCGGGCCGCCACTTCGCCCGCGACGGCCGCGCGGCCACCGGCGACGCCGGGGGCGCTCACGAGTAGGTCACCTTCTTCTCGACGAACCGGAACTGGAGCGCGGTGAGCCCGATGACGATGGCCATGAGGATCACCGACTGCGCGGCCGAGGCCCCCAGGTTGAGCCCGACGAAGCCGTCCTTGTACACCTTGAAGACCATGATCTCGGTGGCGTTGCCCGGGCCCCCCTGGGTCACGGCGTGGATCACCCCGAACGAGCCGAAGAAGGAGAAGATGAGGTTGACCACGACCAGGTAGAAGGTGATCGGGGACAGCAGCGGGAAGATCACGAAGGCGAACCGGCGGACGGGGCCGGCCCCGTCCACGCTGGCCGCCTCCAGCACCGAGGCGGGGATGGCCAGGAGCCCGGCCAGGAAGAAGGCGATGTTGTAGCCCACGTGGGTCCAGGCCGTGGCGATGATGACGAGGGCCATGGCCACCCAGCCCTTGAGGAGCCAGTTGAACTCGTACGCGGTCACGAACGACAGCCAGTACGGGAGCACCCCGTACGAGGGATGGAACACGAACAGGAAGATGATGCCGGCGATGGGCGGCGCGATGCCGTAGGGCCACAGCACCGCCGTGCGGTAGGCGACCAGTCCGCGGATCTTCTGGGTGGCCAGCGCCGCCACGAAGAGGCCGGCGCCCACGCCGAGCCCCGTCACCCCGAAGGCGAAGATGAACGAGTTGACGATCGACGCGTAGTACTCCGGCGAGACCAGGAGCTTCTCGAAGTTCTCCAGGCCGACGAAGTAGCTCCGGTCGCCAAACGGCGACGTCTTGAAGAAGGACAGGCGCAGCGACTCGAAGGCCGGCCAGAAGAAGAACGCCACCGTCACCGCGAGCTGCGGCGCCACCAGCAGGTACGGCAGCCAGCGGTTCTTGAAGACGGCCCGCGTCATCGCCGCGCGTCCGGACGGGCCGCGCTCACGGCTTGTTGGCGGCCGCGAACTCCTTCAGGATGTCGTTGCCCTTGGCCACCGCGTCGTCGAGGCCCTGCTTGGCCGTCTTCTTCCCGGCGAAGATGTTCTCCATCTCCGCCTCGATGGCCTCGCGGATCTGCACGAAGTTGCCCAGGCGGATCCCCTGGCTGTTGGCGGTGGGCTTGCCCGAGAGCTGGGCCAGCGCCGTCCACTGGTCGGGCTGCTTCTTGAAGTGGTAGCCGGCCTCCAGGTTCTTGATGGCGGTCTGCGTGATCGGCACGTAGCCCGTCGTCACGTGCCACCACATCTGCTGGTGGGGCTCCGAGATGAACTTCATGAAGCGGGCCACGCCCGCGTAGTCGGCGGCCTTCTGCCCCTTCATCACCCACAGGGTGGCCCCGCCCACGATCGTGTTGAGCTTCTTGTAGGGCGCGCCATAGTGGGGCAGGGTGCCGGTCCCCCAGGCGAACTTCAGCGTGCGCGAGAAGTTCCCGATGACGGCGGAGGACTGGATCAGCATGGCGCAGTCGCCGTTGATGAACTTCGGGTCGGGCTGGCCCATGCGGCCGCCGTAGGAGTAGACGTTCTCCTTCTGCCACGCGGCGAGCTGGCCGATGTGCTTGACGCCGAACTCCCCGTTGACCAGGAGCTTCGTGTCGAGCCCCTTGTAGCCGTTCTCGTTGGTGGCGAAGGGCTGGTCGTGCCACGGGAACGTGTTCTCGAGCATGGTCCACGACGGCCACGAGGTGGTGAAGCCGCACTTGGCCGCCCCCGCCGCCAGGACCTTCTTGGCCGCCGCCCCGACGTTCTTCCAGGTGGCGGGCGGCTTCTCGGGGTCGAGGCCGGCCTTCTTGAACATGTCCTTGTTGTAGTACAGGATCGGGCTCGACGAGTTGAACGGCATCGAGTAGAGCTGCCCGTCCTTCGAATAGTAGCCGGTGACCGGCTTGATGAAGTCGCCCCAGGCGACCGCGATCTCCTGCTGCTTCATCAGATCGTGCACGGACAGGATGGCGCCGGACAGGAGCATGGTCTGCGTGCCCACGTCGAAGACCTGCACGATGTGGGGCGGGTTCTTCTGCCGGTAGGCGGCGATGGCGGCGTTCAGCGTCTCCGGGTAGCTCCCCTTGCGGACGGCCTTGACCTCGAACTGGGTCTGGCTGTCGTTGAACTGCTTGACGAGCTCGTTCACCGTCTCGCCGAGCTGGCCGCCCATGGCGTGCCAGAACTGGATCTCCGTCCGGGCGAGGGCCGGGGTCGCGACCAGGAGCGGCAGCAGGGAGAGCGTGAGCGCCCAGGCCGCGCGCTCCCACATCGGCATCATCCGTCGCATGGCTGACCTCCTGTGTCCTCTCGAGGGTGGCGGGACTGCCGCTCCGGCCGGCGAAGCGGGGGAACGGCGAGTTCGATCGCGATCGAGCGTGGCAAATGGACGTCTCACGTCGGTTGCGCCCTGATGACGTGTGGGTTGCGCCCCCGGGGCGACCGGACTATAGCACGGATCGTTACGAAACGGTTACGGGGTCAGCCGCGGAAGCGCTGGCTCCGGTCAACGACCTGGGCGTAGGCCTCCAGCTCGGCGTCCAGCCGCCGGCCGGACCAGCCGCACAGCTCGGCCATGCGCTGCCCCACCGCCTCGGCGCAGTCCACGCCCTGGCAGGGCCCCTGGCCGAGGCCCGTGCGCCGGAGCAGCACGTCCTGGAGCGACACGGCCATCTCCTCGGCCACGGCGTGGTGGAGCTGGGCCACGAGGGTGGGGGCGGCGGGACACAGGCGCTCCAGGCCGTCGGGCAGCTTCCGGCCGAGCTCCAGCACGCGGCCGTACCCGCGGCCGTAGGTCTCGACCTGGTGCTCGAGCGTCTCGCGCGGGAGGCCGGTCGACGCCAGGTCCTCCGACACGTCGAGCCCCACCCGCGCCTCCACCAGCGCCACGTCCTCGTCGAGGCCGTCCAGCGTGAGGCGGGCCGATGGGGCCGGCCCCGTCGCCGGCCGGCCGAGGAGGGCGAGGACCCGCCGCCCCACCGCCTCGGCGAGGCTCCGGAAGCAGGTGAGCTTGGCCCCCGTCACCGTGAGGAGCCGTCCCCCCGGCCCTTCCGGGATCACCCGATGCTGGCGCGACACCCGCGAGGCCGAGGCGCCGGCGGCGTGGGACAAGGGCCGCACCCCGGCGTAGGTGTAGCGCACCTGGCCGAGGTCCACCCGGGGGTCGGGCAGGACCTCGCGGACGGCGTCGAGGAGGTACTCCACCTCTTCCCGGGTCGCCCACAGCCGGTCCGGGTCGCCGTCGAAGTCGGTGTCCGTGGTCCCGACCAGCGAGAACTCCCGCCACGGGATCACGAACACCATGCGCGCGTCCGGCGTGGACAGGTAGACGGCGCGGTCCGTCATCCGAGGCAGGAGGCAGTGGATGCCCTTGGTGGTGCGGACGACCGGCTCCTGCCGCCCCCCCACCCCGGCCAGGTCCCGGAGCCGGTCGGCCCAGGGGCCGGTGGCGTTGACCACGGCCCCCGTCCGCACCCGGACCACGTGGGAGGTGAGGAGGTCGCGGACGGTCAGGACGCAGTCCCCGTCCGCCGCCCACGTGAGCCCCTCCACCTCGCAGTAGTTGTGGGCGCGCGCGCCGTGGCGCACGGCGGAGAGCACGTTCTCCAGGCAGAGGCGCTCCGGGTAGAGGAGCAGGTCGTCGAAGTAGTAGCCGGCGCCCTTGAGGTCCTCGGCGCGGAGCGACGGCTCCAGCGACAGCGCCTCCACCGGCGGCATGATGCGGGAGCGCTCCGGCCCCGCGCCCGGCGCCAGGAAGTCGTAGAGCGCGAGCCCGATGCGGACGGTGACGAGGCCGCGCCGGCCGCCCGGGTAGATGGGCACCAGGAAGGGCAGCGGCCGCACCAGGTGGGGCGCCAGCCGCTCCAGCGTCCGCTTCTCGCGGAGCGACTCCCGCACCAGCGCGAAGTCGAACAGCTCGAGGTACCGGAGGCCGCCGTGGACGAGCTTGGAGGACTTGGAGGAGGTGCCGGAGGCGAAGTCGCCCTTCTCGAACAGCGCCACCCCGACCCCGCGCAGGGCCAGCTCGCGCGCCACGCCCGCCCCCGCCATCCCGCCGCCCACCACGACGGCGTCGAGGCGGGCGCCGTCGACCCCCGCCAGCCGCGAGCGCGATTCCCCACTCATCCCACCAGGTCCTCGAGGGATCGTAACACGTGATCGGGAGCGACCTCGGCGATTCGCGGGTCGTCCGGCGCGGTGACGCCGGAGAGCACGAGGATCGTGGCGACGCCGAGCCGCTTGCCCATGACGACGTCGGTGTCGAGGCGGTCCCCCACCATCACCGCCTCGGCGGCGGGGACGCCGAGGACGGCCAGCGCCGCCTCCAGCATCAGCGGCGAGGGCTTGCCCACGATCGTCTCCACGCTCCGGCCGGTGACCGCCTCCACCGCCGCGGTCATGCCGGCGCAGTCCGGGATCTCCCCGCCCTCCACCGGGCAGGTGCGGTCCGGGTTGGTGGCGATGAGCCGCGCCCCGCGCCGCACGGCCTGCAGCGCGACGTCGAGCTTGGCGTAGGTGAAGGTGCGGTCGAAGGCGATGACGACCCAGCGGACGGCCGCGTCGGGGCGGACCTCGAAGCCGTGGGCGCGCATCTCGGCCAGCATCGGCGGCTCGCCGATCACGAACACGGGGGCGCCCGGGTCGAGCCGGGCCAGGTGCCGGGCCAGGACCAGGGAGGAGTTCACCACCTCGTCCGGCGTGGCCGGCACGCCGAGCCGGGTCAGCTTGGCCGCGTACTCGTCGCGGGTCTGGATCGGCTTGTTGGACAGGAACGCGACCCGCCGCCGCTCGGCCCGGAGCGCGGTGACGGCGGCGGCGGCCCCGGCCACCAGGCGGTCCCCGACGTACACGGTGCCGTCGAGGTCCAGCAGCCAGCCGCGATAGGGGAAGCGGACGCCGGGCACTAGCCGCCCGCCGCGGGCGCGGGCCCGCCCCGTCCCGGGTCGGCCACCTACCGGAGGAGCGGACTCACCGCCGCCTGGGCGAGGCTCAGGAGCGGGGCGGGCAGGACGCCGAGCTGGACCACGCCCCAGACCGACACGACCAGGGCCAGGCTCCCTGCCACCGAGGGCACGGCCACCGTCGGCGGACCGTCGGCGGCCTCCCGCATGTACATGAACACGATGAGCCGCAGGTAGTAGTAGGCGGCGATGGCGGAGTTCAGCACCCCGATGACGGCGAGCCAGATGTGCCCGGCCTGCACGGCGGACCCGAAGAGGTAGAGCTTGCCCACGAACCCCGCCGTGGGCGGGATGCCGATGAGCGACAGCAGCAGGATGCTCAGGGCCAGCGCGAGGAGCGGATGGCGGGCGGCGAGCCCGCCGAGGTCCCCGAGCTCCACCGCCTCCCGGCCGCTCCGCTCGAGCAGCACGAGCGCGCCGAAGGCGCCGGCGGTGGTGAACGAGTAGGCGAGCAGGTAGAAGAGGACGCTGGCGTTGCCGAGGGGGCCGCCGGCCACCAGGCCGACCAGCACGTAGCCCCCGTGCGCGATGGACGAGTAGGCCAGCATGCGCTTGAGGTTCTGCTGGGCGAGGGCGACCACGTTGCCGAGCGTCATGCTCAGCACCGACAGCACCCACAGGAGCCCCGTCCAGTCCAGGTCCGCCACGCGCACCGCCTCCAGGAGCACCCGGCCCAGCGCGGCGAAGGCGGCCGCCTTGGACCCGGTGGCGATGAGCGCGGTCACGGCGGTGGGCGCCCCCTGGTACACGTCCGACGCCCACATGTGAAAGGGCACCGAGGAGATCTTGAAGCCGAACCCCACCAGCAGGAGCCCGAGGCCGATGAGCAGCATCGGGTCCCCGGCGGCGCCGCCCGCCACCGCCGCCCCGACCCGGGCCAGGTTCGTCGAGCCCGTCACGCCGAAGATCAGCGCGATGCCGTACAGCAGGAAGCCGGAGGCGAAGGCGCCGAGGAGGAAGTACTTCATGGCGGCCTCCCCCGACTCGAGGCGGGTGCGGAAGAAGCCGGCCAGCACGTAGAGCGAGATCGACATGATCTCCAGGCCGAGGAAGACGATGATCAGGTCCGTGGCCTGGGCCATGAGCACCATGCCGACCGCCGCGAACAGGACGAGGACGTAGAACTCCCCGGACTCCGCCCCCTGACGGCCGACGTAGTCGAGCGACGAGAGCAGGACGAGCCCGGTGGCGTAGCCGATCACGAGGTTGAAGAAGAGCGCGTAGCCGTCCAGGGCCACCATGCTCCGGAAGCCCTGGACGTCGGTCCCCCACATGGTGAGGCTCAGCAGGAGCGCCACCACCACCCCGGCCAGCCCGAGCAGCCCCAGGTGGTCCTTGCGGTGGCGCGGGGGCAGGAGGTCGGCCAGCATCAGCACGAGCCCGGTCACGGTCAGGGCCAGGGCGGGGGCGATGACCCGGAGGTCGACCTCGGGGAAGGTGAGGGGCGCCGGCGTCACGGGCGCGCCCCCGACGCCGAGGAGCGCGGGCCGCCGGGCTCCGGCCGCCGCCCGCTCATCGCGCCACCAGGGCGGCGGTGGCGGCGGCCTTGGTGTGCACCTGGCCGATCAGGGCCTCGACGCTGGCCTCCGACAGGCCCGTGAACGTCGTCGGATACACGCCGATCCACACGATGAACACGAGCACCGGCGTGAGCACCACCCACTCGCGCGGCGTGAGGTCGGCGACCCGCCGGTTCTCCTCCCGCGTCACCTCGCCGAAGCACACGCGCTGGTACATCCAGAGGAGGTACACGGCGGCGAAGATGATGCCGGCGGTGGCCAGCACCGCCACCAGCCGGTTGACCTGGAAGGCGCCGAGCAGGATGAGGAACTCGCCGACGAAGCCGTTGAGCCCGGGCAGGCCCAGCGAGGACAGCGAGACGACGAGGAACAGCGCGCACAGCGCCGGCGCCACCCGCCAGAGCCCGCCGTACTCGGCGATGAGCCGCGTGTGCCGCCGCTCGTACAGCATCCCCACGATGAGGAACAAGGCCCCCGTGGACAGGCCGTGGTTGACCATCTGGATGATGCCGCCCACCAGGCCCTGGGGCGTGAACGTGAACAGGCCGAGCATGACGAAGCCCAGGTGGCTCACGCTGGAGTAGGCGACGAGCTTCTTGATGTCGGGCTGCACCGTCGACACCCAGGCCCCGTACAGGATGCCGACTAGGGCCAGCCCGAAGACCAGCGGCGCGAAGGCCAGGCTCGCCTCGGGGAACAGCGGGAGGCAGAAGCGCAGGAAGCCGTAGGTGCCCATCTTGAGCAGCACGGCGGCCAGGATCACGCTGCCGGCCGTGGGCGCCTCGACGTGGGCGTCGGGGAGCCAGGTGTGGAACGGGAACATGGGCACCTTGATGGCGAAGGCCAGCGCGAAGGCCAGGAACAGGAGGGTCTGGGTCCGGCCCCCTGGCAGCACGAACTGCACCAGCGCCGGCAGGTCGAACGTGTACACGGTGGTGGCGGCGCCGTGCTGGAAGTACAGCACGAGGATCGCCACAAGCATGAGCAGCGAGCCGGCCAGCGTGTACAGCACGAACTTCACCGCCGCGTAGACGCGGGCGGCGCCCCCCCAGATCCCGATGACGAGGTACATCGGGATCAGCATGGCCTCCCAGAAGATGTAGAAGAGGAAGAGGTCGAGGGCGACGAACACGCCCACCATGCCCGTCTCGAGCAGCAGCATGGTGACCGCGAACTCCTTCCAGCGATGCTCGATGCCGTGCCACGCCGACAGCAGCGTGAGCGGCATCAGGAAGGTCGTGAGCAGCACCAGGGGCAGGCTGATGCCGTCCACCCCGAGGTGGTAGGAGACGCCGAGGCCCGGCATCCACGCCCGCCGCTCCACGAACTGGTAGGCGGCGGTGGAGGCGTCGAAGCCGGCGTAGAGCGGCACGGAGACGAGGAAGGCGAGGAGCGCGGTGCCCAGCGCCGTGCCCTTGACGAGGCCCTCCCGGTCCCGGGGCAGCAGCACCACCGCCAGCGCCCCGAGCGCCGGCACGAACGTCACCGCCGTGAGCCACATCGGCTCAGGCCCGGGCGAGGAGGTAGGCCACCGCCGCGACGGCGCCCAGCAGCATGGCGAGCGCGTAGTTCATCACGAAGCCCGTCTGCACGCGCCGGAGCCCGCCGGCCGAGGCCTGCACGAGCCGCGCCACGCCGTTGACGGCCCCGTCGATGACGCCGAGGTCGACGCGGCGCGCGCACCAGCCGGACAGGCGGTAGAGCGGCTGGACGATGACCGCGTCGTACGCCTCGTCCACGTAGTACTTGTTCAGCAGGAGCCGGTGCAGCGCATTGCGGGGCGTGCCGATGGCCCCCGGCCGCACCTCGCCGCGGGCGTAGACGGCCCACGCCAGCACGACGCCTGCCACCGCCACCAGCGCCGAGAGCACGAGGAGGGCGAGCGCGGTGGCGCCGCCGTGCCCGCCGGCCGGCAGCGGCAGGACCGGCTGCAGGAACCGCGCGAAGGGCGTGCCGTGGACGCCGGGCACCCCCACCGCCGCTCCCGCCACCACCGTGAGGGCGGCCAGCAGGATGAGCGGCACCGTCATCACGGTGGGGGACTCGTGGACGTGGTGCGCGACCTCCCGGGACATGCGCGGGTTGCCGAAGAAGGCCAGGAACACCAGCCGGAAGGAGTAGAAGGCGGTGAGGAACGCGCCGACCAGCAGGAGCGCCCACAGCGCGGTGTGCCCCTCGTGGAAGGCGGCGGCGAGGATCTCGTCCTTGGAGAAGAAGCCGGCGAGGGGGGGTACGCCGGAGAGTCCGAGCGCGCCCACCACGAACGTGATCGTGGTGATCACCAGCTTGGGCGCCAGTCCGCCCATGCGCCGCAGGTCCTGCTCCCCGCCCATGGCGTGGATCACGCTGCCGGCGCCGAGGAACAGGAGCGCCTTGAAGAAGGCGTGGGTCACCAGGTGGAAGATGCCCGCCGCGTAGGCGCCCACGCCCACCCCGACGAACATGTAGCCGAGCTGGCTGATGGTGGAGTAGGCGAGCACGCGCTTGATGTCGGTCTGGACGAGGCCGATGGTGGCCGCGAACACCGCGGTGAGGCCGCCCACCCAGGCGACGACCTCGAGGGACAGCGGCGACATGGCGAACAGGGCGTGGCAGCGGGCCACCATGTAGACGCCCGCCGTCACCATGGTCGCGGCGTGGATGAGGGCGGAGACCGGCGTCGGGCCCTCCATGGCGTCCGGCAGCCAGGTGTACAGCGGCAGCTGGGCCGACTTGCCGCAGGCGCCCATGAAGAGCAGCAGCGCGATGGCCGTGTAGGTGCCCGCCGTCACGCTGGCGTCGGCGCGCGCGAAGACCTCCGCGTACTGCACGGTCCCGAAGGTCGTCCAGATGAGCATGATGCCGAGGCCGAAGCCGAAGTCCCCGACGCGGTTGACGATGAACGCCTTCTTGCCGGCGTCGGCCGCCGCCGGGCGCTCGTACCAGAAGCCGATGAGCAGGTACGAGCACAGCCCCACCGCCTCCCAGAACACGTAAAGCAGGAGGAAGTCGCCGGCCAGCACCAGCATCACCATCGAGAACACGAACAGGTTGAGGTAGGCGAAGTAGCGGGCGTAGCCGGGGTCCCCGTGCATGTAGCCCACGGAGTACAGATGGATGAGGAAGCCGACGCCGGTCACCACCAGCAGCATCACCGCCGAGAGCTGGTCGACCTGGGCCGTGACCGCGGTCTCGAACGTGCCGGCCACGATCCACGGGAACAGATCGCCGGTCCACGTCTCGCCGCGCCACACGCGCAGGAACACGGCGCACGACGCGAGGAAGGCGGCGCCGAGGGCGGGGACGGCGATGAAGTGGGCCCGCGCGCCCAGGACCCGCCCGAAGAGGAGGTTGACGAGGCTGCCGACGAGCGGAAGGGCGGGAATCAGCCAGACGAGGGACGCCATGGTTGTGCTTTTTGGTGCAAGCCCGCCACACTCTAGCGGATGGTCCAGGGGGTGTCAAGGACGGCGCCCCCCTGACGCGGCGCCGGCGCGGGCGGCTAGCGCGGCGACAGCGGGTAGACGAGGGGCGTGAGCGTCAGCGTCACCGCCATGACCAGGAGGTCGAGGCCGAAGCCCAGCCGCACGAAGTCGCCGAAGCGATAGCCGCCGGCGCCGTACACCATGAGGTGCGTCTGGTAGCCGATGGGCGAGGCGAAGCCGGCCGAGGCAGCGACGGCGATGACGACGGCGAAGGGCATGGGGCTCACCCCGAGGCTCTGGGCGGCGGCGTGGGCGATGGGGAAGGCCAGCGCGGCGGCCGCGTTGTTCGTGACCAGCTCGGTGAACAGGAGCGTGAGCAGGTACACGCCGGCCAGCACGCCCCAGGGGCCCAGGCCCCGCGCGGCGTCGATCATGGCGCCGGCGACGGCGGGGGCCAGGCCGGTGCTCTCGATGGCGCGGCCGATCAGCAGGGCGGCCACGATGGCCAGGAGCGTGGGCAGGTCGACGCTCCGCCGCGCCTGCTCCGCCGACAGGCACCGCGTGAGGCCCATGGCGGCCGCGGCGAGCAGGGCGGCGCCGAAGACCCCGAGGCCGGTCACGCTCTCCAGCGCGGCCGCCCCCACCATGCCGACCATGATGAGGAGCGCCGTCCCCGCCCGCTCGTGTCGCACCGGCCGCGAGTCGCTCACCGAGGAGACCAGGAGGAAGTCGCGGCTGTTCCGCTGGCGGGCCGCGAACCGGGGCGGCGCCTGGAGCAGCAGCGTGTCCCCCGGCCGGAGGACGATGTCGCCGATCTTGCCCGGCAGGCGCTCGCCGTTGCGGCCGACGGCGATGACGGCGGCGTCGTACCGCGTCCGGAAGCGGGCGTCGCGGATGGTCTGGCCGGTGACCGGCGAGGTGTCGCTGACGACCGCCTCAACCAGGAGGTGGTTGAGGCGCTTGGCCGTGCGGTCGAAGGCGTCGTCGGTGGCGGGGACGAGGCCCCGGATCTTCTGCAGGTCCACCACCGAGTCGACGAGCCCGACGAACACCAGCCGGTCGTCCGCGTGCAGGACCTGGTCGGGGCCCACCGCCACCAGCGTCTCGCCGTTGCGCTCGATGGCGGTGAGGAACACGCCGGGCAGCCGCCGGAGCCCGGCCTGCTCCACCGTGTGCCCGTCCACCGGGCTGAGCGGCTCCACCAGCATCTCCACCGTGTACTGGCGGGAGTCGGCCACCTGGGCGCGGAAGCCCGGGCGATCGGGCAGGAGCCAGCGGGAGACGGCCACGACGTAGGCGATGCCGGCGAGCGCCGCCGGCACGCCCACCGCGCTGAGCGTGAACATGCCGAACACGGGCGCGCTGGGATCCGTGCGACGCGCCTCCACCAGGAGGGCCTGGACCAGGAGGTTGGTGCTGGTGCCGATCAGCGTGCAGGCGCCGCCGAGGACGGCCGCGTAGCTCAGGGGCAGGAACAGCTTAGAGGGGCTGATGCCCGTCTTCTTGCACCAGTCGGACACCACCGGCATGAACATCGCCACCACCGGCGTGTTGTTGAGGAAGGCGCTGATGGCGGCCACGGGCAGCATGAGGCGGAGCTGGCCGTCGCGAACGGAGCGCGGCAGGCCGAGCAGCCGGTCGGTGAGCTGCGTCATGGCGCCGGTCTCGGTGAGCCCCGCCGCCACCACGTAGAGCGCGGCCACCGTCAGGACCCCCTCGTTGCCGAAGGCGGCGGCCAGGTGGCGCGGGCTCGGGAAGCGCGGCGACAGCGCCCCGAGGGCCGTGAGCAGCACCGCGGCGCCCATGAGGAGGACGTCCGGGCCGGCGACGTTCCTCGCCAGCCCCCAGAGCAGGAGCAGGACGACGGCGAGCGTGACCCAGGCTTCCCAGCCCATGCGTGTGAGGCCCCTTCCGGCACCGGTCCCGAGCCCGGAACGGACCCCGGTGAACGAAGCAAGATCCGTACCCAGGGCGGGGCGGCTGCCCAGCGCGAAGGCAACCCGTTGACCGACGGGAGGATCGGCCGACCCGGCGGTGGGGCTGGCCCGCCCCCGGCCCCGGGCCCCCGAGGGTCGCCCCGCGCCGCGAGGCTCGGCCGGCCCCGGGTGGCGGCCCTTGCTATCATGGCTCGGTGGCTCGCTCCCGCGTCCGACCCTGGGTCGTCCTCGTGCTGGTCCTCCTCGTCCTCGCCGGTGGCGGCTTCGCCTTCCTCGCCTGGCGGCAGACCGTCCCCGGCGTCCGGGCCGAGCTCAAGCCCGCGCCGAAGTTCATCGGCGTGAGGACGCCCCTCACGCTGGAGCTCCGGGCCGCCCGGGGCGGCGTGGCCGCCGTCGAGGTCCGGCTCGTCCAGGGCCAGTCCCGGGTCACGGCGTTCCAGCAGACGTTCCCGGCCCCGTCCGGCGTGCAGCGCGTCGACGTCGTCGTGGCCGGACGCGACCTCGGGCTGCGCGAGGGCGCGGCGACGCTCGAGGTCCGCGCCCGTGACGACTTCTGGCGCCCCATGCGCATCGACGAGCATCCCGTCGTCACCCAGCCCGTGCAGCTCGACTTCACGCCCCCGTCGCTCGAGGTGCTGGCGGCCACCCGCTATCTCCACCAGGGCGGCGGCGGCCTGGCCGCGCTGCGGGCCCGCGGCGCGGCCCGGGTCACGGTCAAGGTCGGCGACCGCCAGGTCCCCGCCTTCCCGGCGGGGTCCGAGGAGTCCGGCCTCGCCGTCGCGCTGTTCGGCCTGCCGTGGAACCTGCCGACCACGACGCCGATCACCGCCCACGCCGAGGACGAGGCCGGCAACACCGTGTCGCGCCCCGTCCCCGGCGAGATCCGGGCCCGGCGCTTCCCGACCGACGTGATCGACCTGTCGGAGCGCTTCCTGGCCGCCAAGCTGCCGGAGCTGCTGCCCGAGCGCGGCCCGATCCCGCCCGATCAGTTCGCGGCGGCGTTCCTCGTGGTCAACCGCGACCAGCGCCAGGCGGCGGAGGAGGCCAAGCGGCGGATCGGCGCCCGCACCGAGCCGCGCCCGCTCTGGGCCGGGGCCTTCGTCCAGCCGCGCAACACCAAGGTGTTCTCCAACTTCGCCGAGACCCGCTCGTACCGTTACGAGGGCCGCGAGGTGGACGTCCAGGTGCACCTCGGCTACGACCTCGCGTCGCTCAAGCAGAGCCCGGTGCCGGCCGCCAACGCCGGCCGCGTGGTGTTCGCGGGCCCGCTCACGATCTACGGCAACACGGTGGTCGTGGACCACGGGCTCGGGCTGCAGACCCTCTACGGCCACATGTCCAGCCTCGAGGTCAAGGAAGGCGACCAGGTCACGCAGGGGCAGGAACTGGGCCGGACGGGCACCACCGGGCTCGCGGTGGGCGACCACCTGCACTTCGAGGTGCTGCTCCACGGCGTCTCGGTCACGCCCGTGGAATGGTGGGACGGCAAGTGGATCCGTGACCACGTGGGCCTGCCGCTCCGGGAGGCGGGCATCCCCCTCCTCGAGGCCGAGCAGCCCGCGAGCCCGGCGCCGGAGCCGCCGCCCGCCGCGCCGAGCGGCCGGCGCCGCCCGTCGCGGCCCCGCTGACCCGGCGGTCCGCCCCCCCCCCCCCCACCCGC
>Ga0187892_10001881_pt1 | contig 45509 bp, 36 predicted proteins | sample MA1701073metaG_FD_139345 | JGI IMG/M metagenome (GOLD analysis project Ga0187892, IMG submission 139345) | Bio-ooze microbial communities from a basaltic lava cave in the Kipuka Kanohina Cave System on the Island of Hawaii, USA - MA170107-3 metaG ...
AGCCGGCGTCCGAGCCCGGTCCCGCGCTCGGTCGGCGCGACGACGAGCGAACGGAGGAGGCGGTAGGCCCCGTGCTCCTCGAGGGCGACGCAGCCGACCAGTCGCGCGCCGCGGAAGGCGCCGGTGAAGCCGCGGAGCGAGGCGATGTCCTGCGTGGGGAGCCGCGCGTCGCGGAGGAGCGCGAAGGCGTCCCCGCGGTCCGTCTCCGCGAGCGGCCGGAGCGCAACGTCGTTCATGGACGGGGATTCTCGGGCGCGCCGCCCGGGCCCGCAAGCGGACCGGCACTTCGTCGGTGATGGCCCTCGACCGGGTCGCACCGCCTCGAGGCCCACCCGAGTGGGGAGGTCGTGGCGGCGAGGTCGAGGTAGGTCGTGGGGTCAGCCTCGGACGTGGCGGTCGTGAAGAGAGCCGCCGCTGCTGGCGGGGTCGGTGAGGCCGCGGAGGATGGCAAGTCCGTCGGGGAAGGAAGGTGAGGGCGAGGCCCTCGGCAGTGAAGCGCAGGTATGCGTGTTGGCCCCGGCGACCGGGGCGGGGCCCAGGCGGGCGGGCGAGCGCTGTGAGACTGCTGCGTGGCGGTTGGGGGTCAGCGGATTCGCTCCCGGGTGACCTCGGGGGCAGGACCCGTCTCTTCGAAGAAAGCGGCCTGGCCGCGAAGGGAGGACGCGGAGAGTCACTGTTCCCCCGCCCGGAGTCCTCCCCCTGCAGGCGGCCTAGGACGTTCGCGCTCTTGGCGGATGCTCCAGCGGGCGGAACCGGGGAGCTTGGAGTCTCGGAGAATCCAAGTAGAATGCCCGGCCATCGAGGGAATCCGATGAGCATGAGCGGGTTGGGAGCGCCGCCAGTTTCCTGGGGACCGACTCTTGGAGTCGGAGGCGAGCTGCGCTCGTCGAGCCGGAGGCAGGCGCCCTTGAAGCGGGTGTCGGTCCGATGGTTGCCTGCGAGCCCACGCCTCCGCCGGTCCGGCGCGGCCGGCTCGAGGTCCTCCAGGGGACGATCCGCGCTCGGCCCGGACGGACCGAGAAGGCGTACGTGGCGTGGGTCCGACGGTTCCTCTTGTTCCAAGGCAAGCGCCATCCCAAGGGGGGGGCCTGAGGTGGCCAGCTTTCCTGGTCCTCTGGCGACGGCGGGGAAGGTGAGTGCCTCGACTCAGAACCAAGCTCGGAGCGCTCTCGGGTTCCAGTATCTGGAGGTGCTTCACCGCGACCTTGGAAAAGTGGCTGGTCTGGTCCAGGCCCGCCGCCCCCCGGCGAGGAGGTGTAAGGCACGTGCCACAAAGGTCTGCCTAGTGCCAGGAAGACCACCCCTGGTCACAGGGTCATCCGTGTCGTTGAATATCCACCCACGACTTCCACGAATTGACGAAATGGAGTGTTCATTGCCATGCGCGGTACAAGACAGGCAAAGCTGCACTGTGTCGGCAATTAGACAGTTCAATCCAATTCTAGCTAGGCACAATTGAGGTTCGAGGAAGCGGAGGTCGAGAATGCGGGCGATACGATCCTATGAGTCTCTCCTTAGGGGTCTGGCTGACATCTTCTACCCGCGATTCCGACAGTCCGGACAGAGTGCTCGAATGCTCGGACTGATCCTCGCCAGACCCGAATCGAAACTCGGCCAATCAGTGGCGACCGCTCAGCATGAGTACTGGCACCATCGGTCCGGCGAGCATATTGACTTCTTTTGGCCTGGGTACGAACAGGATTGGTCCTTTGATCCCAAGCTCTTCAATGGGTTTAGGAGAGAGTTCGAAAGCGCGACGCGCTGGCAATACAGCGGCGGGTCCGAGTTGATCCTGCTTGATGCCGTATACGATCCCAACTACAAATCAGACTCCTGTCCGTTTGGGCGCGCGAACCTCGACTTCACCGCCGCCCTCTGTATCGACCTTGACTCGGACGAAGTCGTGAAGCGTGCCGGCTCAATCGCCAGACTCTTCGAAGGAATCTTTCGGGCGGCAGAGGAAGGACTGGGGAAGAACCCTACTCGCCGGTACGCCCACAAGGCTGGAGTTACCTCCGGTTCAAGAGCGCTGTGGGCGATAGTGGTGGCCTTTTTGCCAGAGCCGATCAGGGAATTGCTTTTGGGGAAGCACCGGATTCCCATTGCCCGTAGCATAGCAAGGGCTGAATGAATATGTCTAGCAACTCGATGCAGTCGGGCGGCGCTTCGCGCGGCCGTTGATCGCCAGCGTTAGCCAGCTCACTTCAGGTGTTCGTATGACGACCGAAGAGCAGACAAGGTGGGCAGGCGCATTCGGCGCAATCCTCACAACCTTGACCACAAAGGTGGTGCATGGTGAGTGACAAGGGCGCCCACTTCTTCCGTTGCGACCTCCAGGTTCACACACCCCGCGATATCAATTGGGCCGGCAGCGATTGCGTTACCGACGACGAACGGTTGGCCTATGCCGCCCGGCTCGTGCAGGCGTGCCGTGAACGTGGGCTGCAGGGCATAGCCATAACCGATCACCACGACATGGCCTTCGTGGAGTACGTCCGGCGAGCTGCAGCCGCAGAGACGGATCACGACGGCAAGCCGCTTCCCAAAGAAGGGTGCCTTACCGTCTTCCCTGGCATGGAACTTACCCTCGGCGTTCCTTGTCAGGCGCTGGTGATTTTCGATGCGGACTTCCCCACCGACATGTTCTCGCTTGGAATGACGGCCCTCGCGATCACACCCAACCCGCCGATCGAGGCGAAGACAGCACCTATCGTACGGCTCACACACATTGCGTCTCTGCGGCAGCTCAAGGATGAGCTCGACAAGCACACGTTCCTTCGGAACCGCTTTATCGTCTTCCCGAATGTCGGAGAGAACGGACAGTTCTCGCTACTCAGGCTTGGACAGGCCGGAAAGTACGTCGAGATGCCTTGCGTCGGAGGTTATGTCGACGGGGAGTTCCGGAAAGTGGGAGTGGGGAATCAAAACATTATCGCCGGCAGGGCGAAAGAGTGGGGACACAAGCGCATCGCCTGTTTCCAGACTTCCGATAACCGCCAAGAGGATCACCGGGATCTCGGCCGGGTATCGACGTGGATCAAGTGGGCTGTCCCAACGGCTGAAGCGCTCCGTCAGGCTTGTCTCGCGCAGGAGTCACGGGTCTCCCAAACGGCGCCGCAGCTTCCTGCGGTCGTAGTCGTTGGCGTCAGCGTCAGCAACAGTGCGTTCCTCGGTCCAATCGATCTTGAGATCAACCCACAATATAATGCCCTGATCGGGGGGCGCGGCACCGGGAAGTCGACAATTCTGGAGTACCTCCGGTGGGGTCTCTGCGATCAGCCACCCGGGATCGCGGACGAGGACAGCCCCAACTATCAGGCTCGGCGCATTCGGCTAATCGAGCAGACGCTAGAAACTGTTAATGCGACAGTGCAGATCAGCTTTGAAGTCAATGGTGTTCCGCACGTTGTTCGACGCAACAGCCAGGATGGCTCGCTCCTTATCAAGATCGCCACTGACGAGATGCGGCCGTGCTCGGAAGACGAGGTGCGGGCTCTTCTCCCCATCCAAGCCTACAGCCAAAAACAGCTCAGCGACGTCAGCGTCCGCGTCGATGAGCTCTCTCGCTTCATTACGGCGCCGATCCGGACCGAGCTCGCTCAGATCGAGCGTCGGACGGCAGACCGTGCTGAGCGCGTCCGTGAAACGTTCGGCAGCAGGCGCCGTCACCAGAGCCTTTCGCAGACGCTACAGGGACGGGACCTCGAAGAGAAATCTCTGACGGGACAAGCCGACGCGCTCCGCGCGGGATTGACGGGGCTCTCCGAGGATGATCGCGCGCTGCTGGGCAAGGGCAGAGTATTCGATGCCGCTGACCGATCGGTTCAGGCCTGGCAGGACGGCGCCATCGCTTTTCGCGACGGAGCGTCGACGCTGCGCCTGACGATCGACTCCTATCTCACTTCGCCAGACCCGCTACCGACTGAGCCAGAGCCGGACATCTTGCGCGCCGCACATGAGGAGTATGAAAAGCTCCTGAGCGATGCGAAGTCAGGCCTCGAAGATCTCATCAGACGAGCCGAAGACATCACAGCATCGGTAGCGACCTTGCCCGCGGCGAACCCATGGCGCCAATGGGCGGAGAAGATAGGGGCATTCCGTACCGCCTATGATGCCGCGGTACAACGATCCTCTGCGCACAGCGAGAAGATGAAGCAGCTAAAGGACGTCGAGGAGCAGCTTAGCAAGCACGTCCGGGAAACGGACCGTGTCCGTGAGGAGCTGCGCACTCTCACCAATGCCGAGGCTGCTTACCGAACCGAACGGGACGCCTGGGCGTCCCTTCTCAGGGAACGCGATGATCTACTCGAAGCGCAGTGCAAGGCCTTGACCGAGAGCTCGGGCGGCGCAATCCGCGCGGGCGTCAAACGCCACGCGGACACTGGAGACTTCGTCAACGGCCTCCGCCAGTACCTCAGCGGCTCGCGCGTGCACATGGCCAAGATCGAGGCCCTCGGAGAATCGATCGCTGGTGCGGCAGGTGCCGGCACACAATGGAGCGCACTCTTGGGCGATCTAGAGAAGCTCGCAGAGTTCGACGCCGACCGCGACAGCAAAGAACGACGGCCGGAAACGCCGGTGCTAACCGCAGCCGGCCTGACGGCCGGTGACCTCGACCGCATCGCGCGCGCGCTCAAACCTGAAGACTGGCTCGCACTGTCGCTTACGCCTGTCAAGAGCGTGCCGGTCTTCGAGTACCGGGCGCGGGAAAGCGAATACATACCGTTTCGGAATGCTTCCGCAGGACAGCAGGCGACGGCTCTCCTCAAGACGCTACTCAACCAAGTCGGCCCTCCGTTGATCATCGACCAGCCAGAGGAAGACCTTGACAACCCCGTGATGCTTGAAGTCGTCGAACAGGTCTGGCGGGCGAAGCAGAAGCGCCAGCTCATCTTCGCGAGTCACAACGCCAACCTCGTGGTCAACGGCGACGCCGAGCTAGTAATCTGCTGCGACCACCGGACGACTGGCGACCAGTCTCGTGGAACGATCGTCGCGGAGGGCGCGATCGACGTGCCAAGCGTCCGGCACGCCATCAAGCGGATCATGGAAGGGGGAGAAGCGGCGTTTAATCTTCGAAAGGCGAAGTACGGCTTTTAGGGTAGCAGTCGATCAATTATCGGGAATGGCCAACAACTGCATGCAACGGAGGGCGCTGCGCCCGCCGTTGATGCTGAGCGTTAGACGGTCGACGGGACGAGCGTAGCGATTAGGTGATTTAATGACCATCCTCACGAAGAACCGTACGGTGAAGTTCGACGGGCACACGTACAAAGTCGAGAGACTAATGGCTGAGGGCGGCTCGGGCGAGGTATACCTCGTCAAGGAAGGAGACCGCCCGTTCGCGCTCAAGCTGTTCTTTCCCTAGTACCAACTGCGGCTAATGCGGGCGAGCCAGGCGGTACGCAGCAAGAGGTTGTTTGTGGTGGCCCAGTACGCCGATCTGGAGCAACGATAGAGATCGCCGCTTAACAACTTCATCAGCGGACGGCGCTGCGGGCCGCCGCTGATGCTGAGCGTTGGGCGCCTTAGGTAGTTATCCCGAAGATTTCAGTTCCCGCGGAGACATAGTGTTGGTCGACTTGTCCGGAGCGGTGGGTTGCGAAAAGCAAAGCGATCGTAGTTCAGGTTCCAGGCCCTGCATCGTGGTTCAAGAATGACGACGGAAATCGCGCCTCACCGCTAACAATCGTTGCACCCCTAACTGGGATGGATCAGCACAAAGCGTGTCGTCAGCAAGTAATTGTGACCGCAGTCGAGCTAGGGAAAGCCAATGCTTAGGATTGTGTTATTGAGTGTGACCACCTCCGGAACATCGACCGCGATAGCCGCAAACAGAAGCACCTTGGCCGTCTTGATGCTGTGGTCATGCCACGCATTGACGCGGCGCCTAGAGCAAGTCTGGGCCTGCGGTAGGCGCCTAACAGTTCATTGAAGTTGACGCCGCTTCGCGGCGCGGCTCAGTTCAAGCGTTAGCTGGCCAAGGGGGGCACCGGGATGATGAGTACGGTTCGAGGATGAGCGAAAGTCAGGCGGTAGCTCACCCCCGTGTCGGGATGCTCGCGACGATCCGCAATCGCCGCGGGCTGGTGGCCTCAGTCGAACCGTACGACACGACCTCGGAAGGTCGCCTCCATCTGGTTCGCGTCGAATACACCGACGCCGACGGCACGCCCGAGGACATCGTCCTCTGGGAGCGCGAGCACAACGCCACCCTTCTCGAACCCACTGCGCTGCCCCGCGTCGGCGACGAGCCGCCAATGCCGCCCGCGGACTTCGACGCCCTCGTCCGCGCGTGCCGGTGGGCCGCCGTGACGCCGTTCGCCAACGCCGATCCGAGCGCGCTGCCGATCGCATCGCCGGTCTTCGGTGCCGTCCAGGTGGAGGACTTCCAGCTCGTCCCGGTGCTGACGGCGCTGCGCATGCCGCGCGTTTCGTTGCTGCTCGCCGACGATGTCGGACTCGGCAAGACAATCGAGGCGGGTCTGATCCTCACGGAGTTCCTCATCCGGCGCCGAGTTCGTCGCGTCCTCATCCTTTCCCCGGCCTCTCTACGCCAGCAGTGGCAGCAGGAGATGCGCGAGAAGGTTGCACTCGGCTTCGACGTCGTCGACCGAGCTGAGACCCACGTGCTGCAGAAGCGCCTCGGGCTCGACGCCAATCCGTGGAGGACCTTCCCGAGGATCATCGCCTCGTACCACTACCTGCGCCAGCCGGACGTTCTGGAGCGGTTCCGCGCCGCATGTCGGCAGCCGGAAGGATCGTCAGTCCTTCCCTGGGACCTGCTGATCGTCGACGAGGCGCACAACCTGATGCCCTCAAACTTCGGCGAGGATAGCGACCTCTGCAAGATGCTGCGCCTCATAAGCCCGTGGTTCGAGCACAAGCTTTTCCTGACGGCCACGCCGCACAACGGACACACGCGCTGTTTCTCCGGCCTCCTCGAACAGCTCGATCCCGTGCGATTTACACAGACGGCCGAGTTCACCGCACAGGAGTGCAAGCGCGTCGAGGAAGTGGTCGTCCGCCGCCTGAAGCGGGAGGTGAACGCTCTCGACAAGAGCCAGGGCCGCCCAGAGCGGTTCGCTGAACGATTTCTGGAGCCCGCGCCCCTGTTCTTTGGCAGCCACGAGAAGGCGCTCTCGGCGGCGGTCCTGAAGTTCCGGCAAGGCGTGCGGTCCGCCGTCGCGGCGTCGCGCCGGGCAGAACAGCTCGCCGGCACGTTCGCGGTTGAGGTCCTCAACAAGCGCCTTCTCTCGTGCCCGGCCACGTTTGCCGACTCGTGGTTCCGGTTCAAGGAAGGCATGGAGGAGAGCGATGCTGCCCGCGCGGAGGAGATGTCGGCCGCGCACAGGGCCAGCGAGGAGGACCTTGCCGACGATCGCGAGAAGGTCGGCCGCGGTCGCCATGCCAGCCGCACGGCAGGTGCGTGGCTCAAGCCGCTCGCCGCGAAGTTGAAGACGGAGATCGCCGCCGTGGACGCCGCACTCAAGGCGCTCGGCATCCGCGTCGAGGACGAAAGCGTCACGACGCCGAAGGAAGATCAGCGGTGGGAGCGCCTCCTCGGTCTGGTGAAGCATCGCCTCCGCCAGGGGGCCGGTTGGGTCGCGGACGAGCGCCTGATCGTGTTCACCGAGTACAAAACGACGCTGGACTACCTCGCGGGTCGGCTTAAGGCGGAATTCAAAGACGACGGTCGCGCGATCCGTGTGCTCTTCGGCGGAGAGGACTGCGACCGGGAGGCGATCAAGGCCTCGTTCAACGACCCGACTGACCCGGTGCGCATCCTCGTCGCAACGGACGCCGCCTCAGAGGGCATGAACCTGCAGGAGACAGCGCGCCTGCTGCTTCACTTCGACGTTCCGTGGAACCCGTCGCGGCTCGAGCAACGGAACGGTCGCCTCGACCGACACGGCCAGGCGCGCGATGTCACGGTCTTCCACTTCGTCAGCGACGACGATGCGGACCTGAAATTCCTCGCGCACGTCGTGGGCAAGGTCGACGCGATCCGCGAAGACCTCGGGGCGATGGGCGAGGTCTTCGACGCGGCTTTCCAGCTGCGGTTCGCCGACCTCCAGGACACCGATCGCGTCACCCGGACGCTCGACGTTGCGGTGGAGAAGACGAGGGGGCGGGCGGAGATTCCACGCGTACCGGACCTCGGAACTGCCGAAGCACAGCGCCTGACGGACCTCTGCCGGCAGATCGACCTGTCGCCGGAAACCCTTCGGAAGACTCTGGACGTCGCGCTCGGACTGAACTTCGGTCGGCCTCGACTCGACGGTCCGGACGGACGCGGCCGCTTCCGACTCCGGCACCCGCTACCGCCGCGGTGGAAAGGGATCATCGACGACGCGCTGCGTATGGAGCGCGCTGGGCGCGACCAGGGCGCTCTCCCTGCTGTGGTTTTCGATCCGAGGCATTTCGTACAGGTCCTTTCCGGCCGGCCCGTCTTCCGGCCTGCGAAGGACACGGTTCTCTTGCACCTCGGACATCCCCTGTTCCGCCAAGCGCTCGGACTCTTTGCCCGGGCGCGCTTCCCGGGAGGACACCAGGGCGGCTCGGCGAGCCGCTGGACCGTGCGCTACGACGATATCCCGGCCGGCGTCGACGCGATCCTGCTCATGACGGTCGAGGAGCTGGCGGTCAACGAGCTGCGTGAGCCCTTCCATCACTGGGTTCGCTCGGTCCGTCTGCCCGTGCGTAGGGGCACCCTCGACGATCCTCTCGAAGCGGTGCCACCGGGCGACGACGATCCGCCGGACTCTCCCGTCGAGGAAGCCGCCGTCGAGCGCGCGGCGAGCCTTTGGCTCGAGGTTGCCCCCGAGCTGCCTCCGCTCCTCGAGCGCATGGCCACCGAAGCCACGAAGCGCGTCGAGCAACAACTCGGTGCCGCGGCCAAGGCGGCTCTCGCCAACGAGAAGGAGCGCTTCCGCCATCGGCTCAAAGAGGTGGAGCGTGCAATGCAGGAGACGACGCTCCAGAAGCTCGAGCGCGAGCGCGAGAAGCTGCTCGCGGAAATGCGTCAGGGTGCGCTCTTCGCCGAGCTCATCCGCGAGAGGGAGCAGGAGCTACGCGATCTCGAGGAAGAACTTCGCCGCCGCCGGCACCACTACCAGGAACTCCTCGATCAGCTCCGGGTCGAGCAGAGCCGGGTGGTGGAGAGGCTCTTGCCCAAGCGCTACGCGCTTCGGGGCCGAGTTCAGATCTTCCCAGTGGCCGTCGAGGTTCGCCTCCGCGAGGCACGCCGATGACACTCCCGGCCGCACTTTCGGACGCCCCGAACTGGTGGGCATCTCTGAAGCACGGGGGCATGCTCATCGCCCCCGCGCGCCTGGTCGAGCACTTTGCCTCGGAGTGCCCGCCGCTGGCTCGCCACCTCACGGATCGTCTTCGCCGAGATCTCCTCCGCCTTCGCAGTGGCGACGGAGAGCAGCTCAGCGCTCTTCTCGATACCGTGCTGGAGGACGTCATCGGGCTCGCTCGATCCCGGTGGGTGAAGGGAAGCGACGTCGAGACGCGCTGGTCCCACAAGGCACTCACCGGCGAGATCATCAAGCCACGCCGTCTCTGGCAAGCCGGCGACGGCGTTGTGCTGCCGATCTTCGTGGCGGACGCCTCGACGACCGGAGACCGTTACGCCGATGAGGGCCGCCTGGGCATCGGTCGCGGCCGGCGACCGGTGTCGCGCGTGGTGGAATGGCTCCGGCGGTCCGGTGAAAAGGTCGCCCTGCTCACGAACGGGCGTCAGTGGCGTCTGATTCACGCAGGCGCCGATTACGACGCATGGTGCGAGTGGGACACGGATCTCTGGTTCGAGGAAGGCGTCCCGAGCCCGCAGGTCACGGCGCTCCGGATTCTACTCGGTGAAGCCGCACTGCAGGCGCCGAAGCCCGGCGAGTCGCCGCCGCTCGTTGCCGCCATTCTCGCGTCTCGCCGCGGCCAGGCCGAGCTATCGGCCGCGCTGGGCGAGCGCGTGCGTCTCGCGGTGGAGATTCTCATCCGCGAATCGTCCGCCGCTCTCTCTGCTGTCGACGGCGATGGGCCGGGGCATGTCTCGCGGCGTGACCTGTACATCGCCGCCACGCGTATGGTCATGCGCTGTGTGGTCGTCCTCTTCGCGGAGGCGCGGGATCTGCTGCCGCGCGACAACGCGATCTACCACGAGTGCTACGGCGCCCAGGGGCTTCGCGAGCAGCTCGCACGGCTGGCCGGCGGCCGGGCCGAGCGGCTTCGCCACGCGCACAGCGGCTGGCCTCGCCTCCTCGCGCTCTTTCGGCTGATCCACCATGGGTCGCCTCACGAGGCGCTGCCGATCCCGCGCTACGGGGGTGGGCTCTTCGCACCGAGCGACCGCGCATCGAGGGACGGCGTGCTCCGCGCACTCGCCGCGTTCGAGGACCCGAGCAACGCACCCACGGACGCAGCGATCCACGAGATCCTCGAGTTGCTCTGCATCAGCAAGGTCAAGGTCCGGCAGGGCCGCTCGAGCACCTGGGTTTCCGCCCCCGTCGACTTCTCCGACCTCTCGTCGGAGTACATCGGCATCCTCTACGAGGGTCTCCTCGACTTCGAGCTACACCGCGCGCCCGATCACGATGCAGTCGTGTTCCTCCGTCTGGGCGACGAACCGGCCTTGCCGCTCTCGCGACTCGAGGAAGAGATGGCGCCGAAGAGGCTCGCAGAGCTCATCGGCAAGGTCAAGAAGAGCACCAAGAAGCTGGCGGCCGCGGAGGACGACGACGAGGAAGAGGAGGACGAGGAGACGGAAGAGGAACAAGAAGAGGCGGAGGATCCCGACGAAGAGGCTCAGCCCGAGGAAGCACACGGTGAGCAGGAATCTTCTGATCCTGATGCCGTCGAGCGCTTCGACGTCGTGCGAGTGGTTCGCGAACGCGCCGAGATCTGGGCCGAGAAGGCGGTAAAGGAGGCGAAACTCGTCCCATATCCCCGCCGCGACACCGATGCATCAGTGCGCGACCGCTGGGCCGAGGAAGTGAAGCGCCGCGCTAGCGCGCTATACCGGCTGGTGCTGCCCGGTGAGTGGTATCTCGTCAGGTGGGGTGGCACGCGGAAAGGCGCCGGAACGTTCTACACGCGCCCCCAATTGGCCGTGCCGACCGTGCGCCGGACCCTCCAGCCCCTCTGCTACGAGCCCGCGGAACAGGAGACGAACAGCGCGACCGGTCTAACGAGCGTCACCAAGTGGAACCCGCGCCGTCCGGAGGACATCCTTGCGCTCAAGGTCTGCGACCCGGCGATGGGGTCCGGCTCCTTCCTCGTCGCCGCGCTGCGTTACCTGACCGACGCGCTCGTCGAAAGCCTACACTGCCACACGCGGCTCCACGCGCGAGCTGACGGTGCGATCTGCAAACTTGCGGATGGCTTGCCCCTCGACCATCCGTCGCAAGAGACGGTACCAGTGCCGCTCGATCACCCGGAGTTCGACGACCGCCTGCGCGCGCGCCTCAAGCGTCACGTGGTCGAGCGGTGCATCTACGGCGTCGATATCGACCCGCTCGCCGTCGAGCTCGCGCGCATGGCCCTCTGGGTCGAGACGATGGACCGCCGACTGCCCTTCGGCTTCCTCGACCACAAGCTGCGCTGCGGTAACTCGCTCGTGGGCTGCTGGTTCGACTGCTTCCAGGATTACCCGGTCATGGCGTTCGAGCGCGACGACGCTGGCGACAAGAGCCACGACCGGTACGTGCGCCACTTCCGCGAGTACACCGCCCAGCGCGGGAAGAAGAAGGGTGAAGTGCAGCGCTCGGGCGACGTGTGGACGCAGCGGTGGAAGCAGGTGCGCGAAGACGTCATCAAGCTCGAGGCGCGTGCCGCGATCACCGCCCGCCGTGACGACGTCTTCCGGTTCATGCGCGAGGGGTACTCGGCGACTGGGATTCACGACGAGGCCCTCGCGGTCTTCCGTGAGCTTCACGAGCTACCTGTGCACGAGGCAGATCGCCGCGAGGATCTCTACCAGCAGAAGATCGTCGACAACCCCGCGCTCGCCCGTCTGCGCGAGGCATTCGACACCTGGTGCGCCATCTGGTTCTGGCCCGGCGACAACCTCGACCTCATCCCTACGCCGAAGAACCTCCAAGATCCGCCGGAGGCCGCGCGCACGATCATCGCCCGACTGCGCGATGAACACCTCTTCTTCCACTGGGAGATTGAGTTCCCCGACGTCTTCACCGGTACGGGATCAGGATTCGACGCGGTCATCGGGAACCCGCCGTGGGAAATCCAGAAGCCGAACTCCAAGGAGTTCTTTTCGAACATCGATCCCCTGTACCGCACCTATGGGAAGCAGGACGCGCTTCGCTCGCAGAGAGAGTACTTCGAGCGCGACGGCGCGATCGAACACGGCTGGCTCTCGTACAGCGCGCGATTCAAGTCGCTCTCCGCCTGGAACAAGTTCGTTGCCCATCCCTTCGGAGATGCGCAAGACGGTGAGGGGCGCTTCTCCCTCTCGAGGTCGGGTCGCGACAATGCGATCTTGCATGAGGTCTGGCGTCGGAGCCGTGCGCGTCGCGCGGGATACGCCGATCCAGAGCATCCCTTTCGCCACCAGGGGTCAGCAGACATCAACACGTACAAGTTGTTCTGCGAGATCGGGCGCGCGCTGCTGCGGGAGGACGGCTATCTCGGCCTGCTGACGCCCTCGGGCATCTACACGGACAAGGGATCGACGGACCTTCGCAAGCTGTTCCTCGAGAAGAGCCGATGGGAGTGGCTATTCGGCTTCGAGAACCGGCAGAAGCTGTTCGACATCGACAGTAGGTTCAAGTTCAACCCCATCATCGTCCGCAAGGGCGGAACGACCTCCGCAATCCGCACCGCGTTCATGCGTCGCGCAGTAGAGGACTGGCAGGACGCCGAGCGCCACGCGCTCCCGCTTCCGGCCCATGCCGTCCCGAGGTTTTCGCCGTCCTCACTATCGATCTTGGAGATCACCTCGGCACGTGATCACGACCTCGTAGATCGACTCTACTCGGCACACAAGACCATCGATCAGCACTCCCGTTCTCATGAGGCTGACTCATGGCACGCCAGGTACATCCACGTGGAGTTCTTTGCGACGGGCCATTCGGGGCGATTTGCGCCAGTAGGATCGCGAGACGACTTGCGGCCTCATCCAGCCGGGGATGGCGCTATTTGGATAGATCGATCAGATCGTTGCCTGCTCGCAGTGGTCGAGGGTCGCATGATCGACCACTACGACTTCTCCTCAAGCGGCTGGGTGTCAGGCAAGGGTCGAAGAGCCAAATGGCGCCAAGTGCGATGGGAAGGAAAGACACTTGAGCCGCAATATCTTGTGCCCTTACAGGAGTGCCTGAGTCAGAAAGGGTACTGGCGAGGCTTCAAAGTGACGCTGATGGACATCGTATCCGCCACCAACGCTAGGACAGCGCTCGGTGCGGTGCTTCATACTCTGCCGAGTGTCGACTCCTGCAGACACTTCGTGGTGCGCGATGGTGATTGTGTCAGCACATTCGCCTTCCAGCCAATCATTGCGAGTTTAGCATTCGACTATGTGACCAGGCTCCGCGTTGGAGGCTTGCATCTCACGTGGTTCCAGTATCAGGACTTGCCGATTCCGCGGTGGGCTAGCGCGAGGGAGGCTGCGCTTGGCCGTCTAGCCTTGCTCTTGGCGGGGGCACATAGGTGGTTTGCGCGAGCATGGCTTGAGTTCCGTGCCCGAGGGCTGAATGTTTCCAAGGCGCCAGTCAGAGACTGGGCAGTCTCCGACTACGAGCGCCTTCGCCTCCGATGCATCCTCGACGCCGTCGTCGCCCACCTCTATGGCCTTGAGTCGGATGACTTCGCCTGGATTCTGCGGGACTGCGATCATCCGAAAGTCGCTACTAGATCCAACGAGTTCACCGGGACGCTCGACCCAAAGGGCTTTTGGCGCGTGGACAAGGAGAAGGACCCCGAGCTGCGCCACACGGTCCTCGCGCTGCTCGCGTTCCACGAGCTCAAGCGCTTGGGCCTCGACGCCTTCCTCGCGCTCAACGATGGCGAGGGGTGGATGCTTCCCGAGACGCTGAGGCTCGCGGACTACGGTCTAGGCCATGACGACCGCGCGAAGGAGGCGCAACCAGTCGCGTCTCGTCTCGGGCCGCGGTTCTTGCCCTGGCAGCTCGAGCAGTCGGCGAAGGCCTCGTGGGAGGAGTGCGAGCGACACGCGGAGCGTCTGGAGGCGCTCCTGGGCCGTCCTTTAGCGGCGGGCGCCGGGAGCGGGGGAGCTCCACAGCCCGGCGCAAGCAAGCCGACCGACCTGTTCGGCCAGCCCCTCCAGACCGACCTGTTCGGAAACGTGATCGCGGAAAGAACAAGCCGCCGAAGAAGACGTAGGTGACGCATGCTCAACCCGATCACGTACACCGAACGCGTCGTCAGCGACTTCCTCCGCTACCAGCTCACGACGTACCCCTTCGCCGATCGAGGACTTCACGACCAGATGCGGCGCCTCCTCAACCTCGAGGAGACGCGCGCGACGCCGCTCTTGAAGGGCCCGTACGTCAGCCTGAGTCGCTCCTTCCGGAAAGGCGCGAGGGTGGCCGACCTCGTCGCGGCAGGCGTCCTGCATCCACACCTGGCGCAGCTCACGCCGCATCCCCACGTGTACGGCCACCAGGAGACGGCGATTCGGTCGGTCGTGGCGGGCAAGACGACGCTGGTCTCCACCGGTACGGGCTCCGGGAAGACAGAGTGCTTTCTCTATCCGATCATCAGCCGCTGCCTGACGCTGCGCGACGAGCATGCGCCGGCGGGGATCGTGGCCGTCATCCTGTACCCGATGAACGCGCTGGCCGAGGATCAGCTCGGTCGCCTTCGAGAGCTCCTCGCCGGTACGGGCATCACGTTCGGTATGTACATCGGTAAGACGCCGGAGCGGACCGAGGACGTTCCCGGAAAACGGCTGCCGACCGGAGCGTCTCGCGCCGACTACGCCAAGTCGCTCGACACCGCACGCAGGGAGAAGCTGCCGCATGCGGTCCACCCTCCGGAGGAGCGCATTGCGCGAGACGAGATGCGCACGACTGGCAAGCAACCGCGCATCCTGCTGACTAACGTGAAGCAGTTGGAGCTGCTCCTCACGCGACAGAAAGACATTGAACTGTTCGACGGGGTTCGCCTCGAGTTCCTCGTGTTCGACGAGGCTCATACGTTTAGCGGCGCTGCGGGTGCGGAAACGGCCTGCCTCATCCGGCGGCTGCGTGCCTACTGCGGCCGCGGCCCGACCGAGACGGCTTGCGTTGCAACGTCGGCGACCATCGCCGACCCGGAGCGCGGTCCGGAGGCAGGCCGTGATTTCGCCGCTCGGTTCTTCGGCGTCCCCGGCGCGTCGGTTGCACTCGTCGGCGAGGAGTATGAGCCGGACATCTGGGCGAGCGGGCGCAGGTTGCCGGGCCCTCTCCCGGGCGATCCGTCGGTCCAGCTGCGCACCCTGCTCGACGCTGTCGCTGGCGTGGAGAACGACGGCCCGTCCGAAGGCGCTGTCCGCGTCCTTCAGAGCGTCTTCCAGTCGATGACTGGCTCGCGCCTGGAAACGGCGCGCTGGCAAGAAAGCCTCTACGACCGGCTCGCGGCGAACGAGCTCGTGTACCAGACGGCGGAGTCTCTGCGGAGTCCTCGCGCGCTCGCGGATCTGGTCGAGGATCTGGGTCGCGCGGTCGGCCGCGCCGTGCCCGAGGAGGAGATTCTCGCGTGGCTCGCCCTTGGTGCGGTGTCCCGCAAGGATGGTCGGCCGCTGCTGCGTCCGGTGGTTCATGCGTTCGTGCGAGGCGTCGGAGGCGCGGTTGTGACTTTCCCCGCGGAACAGGCTGGACCGAAGCTCTGGCTCTCCGCGGAGGAGGCGGTCGCGAGTGACAGCGACCTCTATCGCTTGCCCGTCCTGAGCTGCACGACGTGCGGGCAGCACTACTTCGTTCACCACGTCGCCGACTTCAGCTTCCTCGAAAAGGCGCCGCAGGGTGGGGAGGCTGTCGAGAACCGGGTCGTGTGGCGCGCTCTCGATCCTGCACGGGGAGGTAATCGACTGGTCCTCGTCGATCGGCTCGTGACCGACGACCAGGGCGAGGAGGGAGCAGACGGCGATGGTGACGGCGACCCCACGCCACGCCGGTGGGGCGCTCCGATCTTCCTCTGTCGCTTCTGTGGTGCGCTGCATCCTGCCCAGCAACCGCGCTGCGACGGGTGCGGCCGTGACACCCCTCTCGTCGGGCTCTTCGTTGCGCGACAGAAGGGCGCCGCGCCGGGCTACCTGACATCCTGCGTGGCCTGCGGCGCCGTCGGACGTCAGCGCGTCGGTCTCTACCGGGAGCCCGCGCGTCCGGTCCGCGCCGTCGCCGTGTCAGACGTCCACGTGCTGGCGCAGAACATGTTGCAGTACGCCGAACGTCGCCGGCTCCTCGTTTTCGCGGACAACCGACAGGACGCGGCCTTCCAGGCGGGATGGATGCAAGATCACGCGCGTCGCTACCGCCTGCGTGCGCTCGTCCACGAGCGGCTCGTGCAGGGACCCGTCTCCGTCGGAGATCTGACCGCGCACCTCGACGAGCTCCTGGATCGGGACGACGACCTGTCACGGGCGCTGGTTCCAGAGGTCTGGCGGGTCCACCGCAAGGAGGCCGAGGGCATTCGCCACAGCGAAGAGCGCAAGCGGTTCCTGCGCATCCAGGTGCTCCGCGAGGTGACGACGGGCATGCGCCAGCGGATCGGCCTGGAGCCATGGGGGCGCTTGGTCGTCGAGTACGCGGGCCTGTCGCCCGATCTGCCGTTCTTCCAGAGGTGGGCGGCCGAGCTCGACACGTCGCCGGCGGACCTGACGTCGGGCGTCGCGACGCTGCTCGACATCACGCGACGCAGCACCCTCGTCCTCGACCGTGAGGGCCTCATCTTCTCGCACTTCTGGCAAGACGGCGATTTCGAGATCCAGCGCGGCTACCTGCCTCTGATGCCCGGAGTGCCCAAGGGCCTGAAGGTGCGACGCGGGCCGGATGATGACTCGGGGCGCGTGCAACAGTGGTTGAGCGAGCACGGCGATACGCTGGCGAAGCAGCTCGCTCGACGATTCCACGTGCCGACGGAACGCTTCGACGAGTTCTTCGACGAGCTGTGGCACCTCCTCGCGGACGACCTGAAGCTCCTCGCTCCCGTCACGCTGACCGGATCACGCAACCGCGCGCTTTCCCGCTGCGCTGGAGTCCGGCAGGTCGATGCCGACAAGCTACGGCTCGCCGCCCATCGAGGAGTCTTCCGTTGCAGCACCTGCCGCCGCGCGCACGTCCGACCGACGCCGCACATGGTGTGCGCCGCATGGCGCTGCAACGGGACGCTCGTCGCCGAGCAGGAGTCTGGCGAGGACTACGACCTCATGGTGCTCGACCAGAACTTCGCGATGATGCGGCCGCGCGAACACTCGGCCCAGATCCCCCCCGACGACCGCGAGATTCTCGAACGAGCCTTCAAGGGCGAGCACGAGCTGGTCAACACGCTCGTCTGCACGCCGACGCTGGAGCTCGGGGTGGACATCGGGGCGCTCGACGCCGTCCTCATGCGCAACGTGCCGCCTCTGCCTGCGAACTACTGGCAGCGCGCGGGGCGTGCCGGGCGGCGGCATCGCATGGCGGTGAACGTGACGTATGCCCGGCCGGCGAGCCATGACCGTGCGTATTTCGCCGACCCGCTGAAGCTTCTTCAGGGGCTCATCTCTCCCCCGAGGTTCAACCTGAAGAACGAGCTGATGGTGCGGAAGCACGTCCACGCGGCCGTGCTCACCGTGCTGTTCCGCCTCGCGCGGCCCGGCAGCCCGCTCACCGAGGAGAACCGGCAGGAGGTCGAGGCAGCGCTGCATCAGTGCTTCCCGACGCAGGTGAAGCAGTATCTCTTCGATGACGCCGGACATGTTCGGTCGTCCTCGTTCGACGTGGCGCCGCTCGCTGTCGTCGTGTCGAAGCATGGGGCGAGGATAGTCGAGCACGTTCAGCAGGTGTTTCAGCAGGGGTGGCCGACGGAGGATGCTGCGGTCGTCGCGCCCGAGCGACTCGGCGCGCAGACCTCAGCCATCGCGGAGCGCCTCTCGGACGTCATCGCACGGCTCGCGCGGCGCCTGCAGTGGGCACTCGATCAGATGCGCCGTCTCGACGAGGCGCGTGCGAAGAAGGGCACGCTCGATCCCGACGAGGATGCCCTGCGGCTGCGCTGCGATCGCCTCATCAAGAAGCTCAAGGGCATCGAGACCCGCAGGCGGCGTGAAGCCGAGGGTTACGACGACACGAACACCTACACGGTGCTCGCCGTCGAAGGGTTCTTGCCTGGCTACGGGCTCGACATCGGGACCGTCATCGGCTTTCACCAGGCGCCGCGGTACGGGACTGACCTCCGTGACTGGGAGCTGCGGCGCGCCCTCGCGCTGGCGCTCCGCGAATACGTACCTGGGAACCTCATCTACGCGAACGGCCACCGCTTCTACCCGCGCTTCTTCCATCTCGGGGCGACCGAGCCGACGATCTTCCAGGTCGATGTCGGGAGTGAAGCTGTGGTGGAAGTCGGAACCGCACCCGCGGGCGGCGCCGTTGGGCTGGGCACGACCGCGCTGGCAGCGGTGCCGATCTGCGACGTCGATCTCCCCCACCAGTCGCACATCACCGACGACGAGGACTACCGGTTTCAGCTTCCGGTCTCAGTCTTTGGCTATGAGCAGTCCCGGCATGGCGCGGGCAAGGGGTTTCGCTGGGGCGCGAAGGATGTGTCGCTTCGGTCTTCGGTCCACATCCGCTTGGTGAACGTGGGCGCCGCGCAGCTCGTTCGAGGGACGTCCCGGCTGGGCTACCCGCTGTGCTTGGTCTGCGGGCAGAGCCGCTCGGCGCTCGCCTCTCAGGCCGACCGCGACCAATTCGTGGCGGATCACCGCGAGCGCTGCGGCCGTCCCGTGGAGTCGGCGGGGTTCTTCGCCGACATTGTTGCCGATGCGCTGTGCCTTCGAGCGTGCGCGAACCGGGAGGAGGGATACAGCGTCGCCGAAGCTCTGAGGAAGGGAGCGAGAGAGATCCTCGAGATGGAGCTCGAGGATCTGCAGGTCCTCACCCTCGGACGGGCAGGAACGCAGGAGGTCGACGTCCTGCTTTACGACCCGATGCCAGGCGGCTCTGGCCTGCTGGACCAGATGACGGCTCGATGGTCGGAGGTCGTCGCGGCGGCACGCACGATCGCGGAGAGGTGTCCGTCGGCATGCGCGACCGCGTGCATCGACTGCCTCTATACGTTCCGCAACGCGTTCTACCACCCGCATCTCAACCGCAACACTGCAGCCGATCGGCTTCGGACGTGGGGCGAAACATTGACGTTCGCACACGACATCCCGGCTAGACTTCCGTCCACGGACGCCGGCGGCCTCCCCGTCAACGAGGCTGAGGCGACGCTGCGCGCGCTGCTGGAGGGCGCAGGGTTCCCTCCGCCGATCGGCCAACGGCCCATCGACCTCGGCAGGCCGCTCGGGTCCACGACCCCCGACTTCTACTATGACGATCCGGCAGGGCGAGCCGATGGCATCTGCCTCTACCTCGACGGCATGAGCGGCCACCTCCACGGCAACGCGGCGACCCAGCGCCGCGACCGCGAGATCCGCGAGGAGCTCCGTCACCGCGGCTACGAAGTCTTCGAGATTCCCTTCGGCCACCTTAGCGATCGGGGCGCGATGATCCGGCACTTCTACCGATTGGGCCGCATCCTACTCGGCAGGGAGCAAGCGGAGAGACTGCGTGACGAGGCGGCGTGGTTCGAAGAGCGGGAATGAACGAGGGGGCCAGCTAACTAACAACCGGTTGCAGCGGCGGTCTGCTGCGCGGTCCGCCGCTGAACTCGATCGTTAGGCCGACATGGCGGAGCCCGTTTCTAAGCCGACGTTTCGTGCCCAAGTGGTCCCGTCGAGTAGCGCGAATCGGAAAGGCGCATCCCTCAAGCGAAGGCCGAGGAGCGGCGCGCGATGGGCGCTCCCCTCCAGGATCATGCTGCCCTGGGGGAAGCTCAGGTTTGTCCGCGTCCATCGCGAACGCCTCGAGGGTGGGTGGTGCCGCGATCTTGGTGTGGACGCCGGTCCCGGGAGAGACGGCATGGAGCCAGTGCTCCCGTGAAGTCCGGCTTCCCGGGCGTGGGCCGGGCATCTGAAGGCCGGCCGAGGACGGCGACGGTGAGCGCTAGCTCGACGGGGCGGATCGTCGAGAGAGGCTCCGCTGGTTGGGATGGACGCGTCGCACTAGCACGGTGAGAGGTGCGTCGACTGCGAGCGGGCATGCCCATTGTGGGCGACTCCTACCGGATGAAGGACCACAAGGCCCGGCAGAAAGCAGAGCCTCCGGCGAAGCGACCGGCCCAGGCCGCCAGAGTGGTCGACCTCCAGAAAAGGGGGTCACGTTCGATGGCAATCGAGTGTCACTTGACGTGACAGCTCACAGCGGAGTATGCGAAGACGCACGGCACTCGAAACGCGGCGGGCCTCTTTGCGACGTTGCTCCGCCGCGGCCTCTGGCATTACCTGATGCCTGTGGATGAGGACCGAGCAAAGCGGGCGATCGGCCGTGTCAGCGATCAGCGACACGCAGTGCCGCTGCGCTCGGAGCCTGCCAAGTCGTGGTCCAATAGGCCGGAGAGTCCGGAGTTGGTGCGGGCACTGGTGGCGCGCTCGCTGGACGTCGCTCAGATACGAAGTGACCACACTATCGGAACGTGTCCCCGAGAAGTGTGGACCACAGTCGTTTGCTCTCAGCGTCGTCCGGTGAGTTGAGAGCTCTGCGAGCGAGAGCAGCCGCCCTCACGACGCACGCGTGAAAGGCGGCGAAATCCGCACCCTCGACGCGGCGCATGACATTCACCTCGGGAACACCGCGGGCGGCCAGGAAAGGCGTCGCTCGTCTTGCAGCTTCATCGCGGAAGCGGGAAGCGACCGTCTCTAGCGTGACCGTTAGGCCGTCCGCCACCGTCTTGATGTCATTGGGGCAGCATTCGGCCACGAGATGCTCAAGGGGATAACCCCTCGGGTATTTCGGGTTCGGTTCGACGTGGCGCTTCCACCACTTCACGGCCCGCACGGTGTGTGTGAAGCGACCGTTGCAGTGAGCCTGTTTCGCCGCGGTCCAGTCGATGAGCAAGAGCGGGTGTGTCTTCTCCCAAGTCTCAAGCCGTCGGTCGGGAATCCAGATCGGCTCTGCGCGGTTCCAGTCCATGTCTTTCGTATCGCCCATCGCGATGCTCTCAGGGTCATCGGATGCGGACCAATCGTGGATTGATCTTGCTAGCATCGCGCGGGCGAGCTGCGGCGATTCAGGCCCTGTCGTTGGTACGAGATCAAGCGTCACTTCAGCATCAACGGTGATGCACCAGGAACGGTCTTTCTGGGAATAGCGCCCGTTGTAGTGCGCTTCCAGAAAGGGGCGGAAAAGGTCATGAGCGTGCCGGGCAGTCGTCTTGGAGCGGGGGAGGTTCGTGACAGCAACGATGTCCACATCACAGGGGTGTGCCGTGCTTCCGCGGATGGCGCTGGCGCGACGGTGGCTCCCTTGGATGAAGGTCGAAAGCAGCACACGCTTGAGAGTCGGATCAGACGCGAGTCGTTCGCGGAGTCGCGTGTGCTCGTCAGTCGTCACCTTGCGTTGGCGCTCTGAAGGCTGCGTTGCGATCCTAAAGTTCTCAAACTCTGCTGCCGACTGCATGTTGTCCTCCTCTGGGGCGAGGGTGCCTCACATGTGGCACAACTCGAAGACTGGAGCGTACTGCTTGCTCTCGTTGTCGAAATCATAGACCTGGACAGCGCCGACATTCGTGAGCTGCTGGCCCAAGAGAACTGCGAGAGTGCCTGGGATGGCGATGAAGAGGTGAATCGCGCCCACGCCGCGGCGGGCCTGAAGTCCCACTGTTCGTTGCACGGCTGCCACTGCGAGGCGGTGCTGAAGCCCGGGGTCGTTCATTGGAATCGCGGCATTGGATGGACCGCCGAGCGGCGTGAGTGCCACGATGGCTCCGACATTGATGCCGCGCGCCGTAAGCACGCGGCGAACGTCGGGGGCAATGTCGCGACTGACACCGATGGCGAGGGCAATGTCGCGAGATGCCGGATAGGGTTCGGAGAAGCTTTCCGTCCAGAGGCCAGGTTCGGGAGCGTTTGGGCGTGGGGGGCCAAGAACCGCAGCACCTGTTGCATGGTCAAGAACCTCGAGATCGAACCCTGATCCCCGGCGGAAGAGGAATCCCATCGCCAAGGCCATGGAGGGATGGCAGTGCGGGACGATTTGGACGCGTTTGTCCTTCCACTCGTGGTCGATCGCCGCGCCGAGACGGGAAAGGGCCGCGAGAAGCTGGGTGGAGCCAATGCCGTTATTCGGGAGCATCTTGGACGTTGGCGGATAGAGATGCGACCAATCCACCGCGAGGTCAGTGGGGCAAGCCGTCCAGGGCTTCGTGTGGCGCGTGATGGCGGCAAGTCGAAGACGTGAGCCCGAGGGAGCATGCTTCTTGAGCGTGCGTAGCGTGGAATGGAGCACGCTTGCCGCGGCCGTTGCGAGCTCGGGCTCAAGGTCGAGCCCATCCGTAGCTCGGATGATGTAGCCATTGCTCTTCCGCAGGTCGTACTGTGGTTCGCCGTCTTTGGCGAGCTTGAGGATCCTCTCGGCAACCTCGTCCTTGTGGTGGCGGAACACGGGCACGATGCCAAAGCTGGAGTCGAGCTGGGCGTTCTTTAGGGCTGAACCCAACTCCTTCACCCGCACCCATTCGCTCTCGACCGCATCGTGGGTCAAGTAGAAGGTGAAACCCAGAGCTTCGTCGCCTGCACGCCGGACCTCCTCCTCCGTGGGAGCGCCCTTGGCAAGATCAACGCGGTCCCGCCACAGAGGAACGCCGTGACGGCGGAGCTGACAGTCGAAGAGAAGAACTTCGTCAAGGTTCTTGGAGGCGTAGCTGAGAAAAACGCGTCGCATCGAAGCTCTCACGAGAGGGGGAAGTAATCTCCAAACAGACGCTTGTACACTCGGAGTGCTTCGCCATTTCGGCCCTGCTCACCGAGGTTGATCGCCTCGCGGACAGTGTATTGGGCGTCCCGGAACGCGGCCTCGGCTTTGGCGCTAGCCACGGCATCCATCGAATCATTGACCGGCGGTCCCAAGCCCGCGGGGTCAGGCCACGTCTGGTGGATGCGGCGCTGCGCCGTGGCGAAGAACGCCATGAACTCGCACGGATAGTCGGTGTCAAACGGCGGTCGAAAAAGCTCCAGCGCCATGACCTCCAAGAGGAATGAGGACTCCACCGGGCAGCCAGTGTGCCGGTTCCACGCCTTGAGCATCCGGACCATTCCCTTCCACTCGCCGGAGAATGCTTGATTGGCAGCGGTGGCCTTGTCGGCGTGAACCTCAGGGTCGGTCTCGGTCCATCCCTTCGGATTGCGTTCATCCGGAATCTCGTAGTGACTGCTCTTGGTGAAAGCGGGCACAACGTCAAAGCTCATCACGCGCTCCTCGTCAGCACGCACCGGGAACTCCACGCTCACGCTCCGCCGCTGGCGGTGGACGCGGTCCTTGCCGTACTCGTCGGCCAGTACCTTCTCGACCTTGTCCAAGAGTGGCCCCGGCCCCTTGCCGTCGTCGTAGGTCTTGCGCTCATCGTCGTGAAGCACGCAGAAAATATCCACGTCTTTCAGCGGCTTCGTCTTCGTCCACCGCTTGTACGACCCGCTGAGGAAATCCCGTTCGATCTTGAAGGAGCGGGCCATGACCGCACGGATTTCTCTCTGGCGACGCGAGGCGTCATCCTGCTCTTTCAGCGTGAGCTCCAGATTGCTCTTGAACTTCCTGAAGGCTTCGGTAACGGTGAGCATTATCGACTCCAGTACGCGGCTTCGCTCGCGATGCCATTTCCACCAATGGTCGATCCGAGGCAAAACCGCTTGAGCCCGTTGGTGGACTTGAAGTCAACAGGCGACCATCCCGGCAGCGACTTGGCACCGGGCTTGGTGTGTATGATGATCGAGTAGTCGCACCCCGCCGGGTCGCACCCGGCCTTCTGGATGGCGTACTTGATGGGCCAGGGGTCGGTCCAAAGCGACCCATCCCCGGTGTACCCGTAGACGATTTCCAGATCCCAGCGCGTCACGAGCTTGCCTGTCGTGGGGCTGAAGACTTCCAGGAAAACCTCGATGAGGTCACGGGATTCGAGCCACGTCGAAAGCCCTTCTTCCAGGTCTGACCACTGGCGGGTGAGCGCGGCAGGGTCAAGGCCGATGCCGTTGATGATGGTCTGAAGGGAGTAGAGGAGCTTTGTCGTCACGTAGGTGACGGTGTGGGTGTTGGTGTTGACGGTGACGACGGTACTCATGGGCGGTAGAACTCCTCCGTGTCAACCGTGGCCAGAACGGAGGTGGCACCCTGTGATGTCGATGCCGCTTCCTCAGAGACTTCTGCGCCCGCTGCCCGCGCAGTGACCTTCGATGAAAGCCGGGCGAGCTCGGCCTTTGCCCACGTCATGTCTTCCTCGGGGAACGGAATGGACAACCGCCAGCCGTCGCCCGTGGGCGAGCGGGGTAGCGCGTCTTCGCTCACGCCGTCGCCTGTGATCGCGTCGTCGTTGAAGGCGCAGTAGACGCGCACTCGCGGACCGCCGCCGTACACGACGATCGGGTCGGTCTTCGTAGCCTCTGAGGCGATAGACGAAGAGGCGACGCCAGAGACACGCATGAGTTCCTGCCGCGCGTCACCCTTGGCGTCGGGGGCGAGAAGGCTTGCGATCTTTGCCCAAGTGGCGGATGCGGTGCGATTCGGCGTGGACGCCACCCGGCGGGTGATAACGGTACTCACGTGCCCTCCTTGCGGTTTGGCCGCGCCTCAGCGGCTGCGAGTTCGGCCGCCCTCACGATGTCGGGAGCGGTGAGCCGACTCGGGTCCAAAGCCGTCTGCTTGCTCTGGGCGAGCGCTGAAAGCACGACCTTCCTGATGCGGCGTCCGTCCAAGCCCTGGCAGAGCTTGGCCGCCTTGGTGAGGGCGCTGTCGTCGGGAAGGTGCTTGAGCTTGGGGAAGGCATCGCTCATGGCGGCAACGGTGTCCCGGAGAATCCGTTCGGCTGCCTGCGGTCCGGGCAGATCGACAGTCACGATGAGGTCAGCACGCGAGACAAACGCCTGGTCAATAGCTGCCGGGAAGTTGCTAGTGGCGATGAAGAGGATGTTGGGGCACTCGTCTGCGAGGTGGTCGAGTTGCGCCAAGACAGCATCCGTGGCTCGGTGAACGTCAACCGGGTTTGCCTCAAGGCTCAGGCGCGTGCGGTCCGCGGCGAGCGTCTCAACCTCGTCGAGAACGACGATCAGAGGACCCGCTTGAGCGGCCTCGGCGATGGTCGTGCCGAGAAGGTGGTGGACGGCCTGCTGACTCTTGCCGAGCGAGGAGCTGGCGAGCGCATGCGGCTCGACCTCAAGGTACTGGAAGTCGCCGAGTGCCTTGAGGGCTCCGGCGGTACGCGAAGAGAGCGCGCGAGCAAGCGAGGTCTTGCCGGTCCCGGGTTCGCCCACAAGGAGGATAACTCCGTGGAGGGGAACCGTGGATCGTGCAAGCCTTGGCCGGACAGTGAAGTTCAAGATGGCTTGGCCGAGCAAGCGGTCCTTGAGGTCCTGGTCAACGATGATGGCCTCCCAGAGGCCCTCGAAATCGGGGTCTGGGAGGGCCCGTTGATCAAGTACTCCCTTGGCTGTGGAGCAGTCGCTCGAGCCTGTCGGAGTCCCGTTTGCGGCCTCACGTCCTCGCCTGGTACGCATCATCTTGAAAGCCTCCAAAGTGCCTGAAAACGGCCCGATTCTGGGCCCTCATCGGGAGGTTACCGAGCGCTAACCTAAAACAGTATACCATAAGTGGCCATAAACTAAACATTATGTGGTCTAGCCACGTTTATTCCTTGGCCGTATGTGGTACAGTGAATCCAAGAGCAACGGAGGACAGCCATGCAGGACAAGCGGACCATGACCCTCAATCTCGCCCCTTCGGAGATGGAGGCCTTGGACGACCTTGCCCGGCGGAAGGACTTGTCCAAGACCGCAGTCATCCGTCAGGCGCTTCGCCTCTACCAATTGGTGCTCAGCCGGGTGGGCCAGGGCGAGAAGCTCTTCTTCGAGGATGAGCTGCAGGGGAAGAAGTCGGAGCTAATGGTGCTCGGGTGAGCAGTCACCCCACCAAGCTCAAGCGTGTCTCGACGGGGGAACTCGTCGATGCCGAGCTGCACGACGATCTCCCTCTTGACGCCCTCTTCGACGCCGAAGAACTCTGGGCACCAGAGCGTGTGCGGATTCTGCGCGACTGCGTGAAGCGCGCTGTGGGCGATCAGGACATCCCGCAGAGCATTCACTGGAACTGGTCGCGCAAGACGCTGGATCTCCGCTCACGCCTGTCCGGCCCTTTGAGCCCATACCGGCTCTTCGGCACGAAGGCAGAGGGTCGCTGGCAGGGTCTCATGGTGTGCTGCTGCGTCGGGTACTTGTCGAAGATTCACACAGAGTCTCGCGACGTGGTCTATGTGAACTTGCTCGAATCGGCACCCTGGAACTGGGAGATCAAAGCCATCGGGCGCACGCCGCTGCTTCGCGGCATCGGCAAGCAGCTCGTTGAACTCGCGGTACGCTGGAGCAATGACCTGGGGTTCAAGGGCAGGGTGGGGCTTCACTCACTGAGACAGTCGGAGACCTTTTACGGAACGAACTGTGGAATGACTGACCTGGGACTAGACAACAAACCACCGATGCGGTACTTTGAGCTGACCGAGAAGGCCGCGCGGATGTTCTTGGAGAACGAGCCATGACGAGCATGCAGCACAATCCGCTTCGGTTGCCCGTGATCCGGGAGAAGCTCATCGCTCGGGCGCTGTCCGCGGACGATGGGTGCATCTCGGCCGGGGGCCTTGCCGCCCAACTGGGAATGTTCAGGCAGGATCCCCTGACAGAGGAGCAAACGGCCTCAGGTGCCTCGGCCGCCTCGGGGCTCGTCGCGCTCTCGCGATTGGTGCAATTTGCCCGCAGGGAGCAACGGCTTACGCCGGAGGCGTTTGCGTCGCAACTGGGTCTCGACCTGAACGAACTCGTCGATCTGGAGTCGGCGGGCAATCCACCGGAGCCGCGTGTTCTGCATCTCGTGAGCGCAGGCCTCAAGGTGTCGTACGAAAAGCTCCAGATTCTCGCCGGCCATCGCCTCGTGCGCGATCAGTCTCTCGAAAGTCAGGCCATTCGATTCGCGGCAAGCTCCGGACCAATGGATAAGCTATCCAAATCGGAGGCCGAGGCTCTACATGCCTTCATTAGGGCCCTCCACGAGTAATCGGGGGCACGCTTGGAAACCAACCGCCTGCTCAATCCGAGAACCTGTCAGGCGATTGATCAGCGAGTCGAAAAACTCCTGAAGGACCTGGGCAATCCCGAGCCACCGCTGCGGATGACGGATGTCCGAGAATTCTTGAAACTCGACCTCGGGTACTACACCAGCAATGACGACTCGTGGATCCGGGAAAAGATCCATCAGATGAAGGTGGCCGGAAAGAATGTGATCGAGCGGGCCACGACGATTCTAACAGTGGTCAAGAGCCTCGGGTTAAAGGCTGTGCTGCTTGCGGAGAGGCGACGCATCCTTCTCGACAACGAAGTGCCGAAGCCCAAGCATCGGTGGAACGAAGCACACGAAATCACGCACGATGTCTTGCCGTGGCACGACGGCATTGCGCACGGAGATCCCGAAACTACGCTCAGCCAGGCTTGCCATGCCCAGATTGAGGCTGAGGCAAACTATGGCGCGGGTCGACTGCTCTTCCTGGGGAAGCAGTTTGAAGAGGTGTTGAGATGCTCACCGTGCAACTTCGAACTTGTGCAGGAACTGCACGCGGACTATGGGAACACGATGACCACGACGCTGTGGCGCGTGGTAGAGCTGTCGCTGGACGCTGCCTTCGGCGTGATCTCGAAGCACCCACGAACAGTGAGCGGGGCGCATGCCGGCGACATCCGATACTTCGTGCGGTCCCCGAAGTTTGAGGCAGAGTTCTCCAAGGTCAAAGTGCGGCAGCTTTTCGATTCAATCAGAGCCAAGTGCTTCGGCCGCCGCGGACCCATCGGTCACGGTGAGTTCGAGATCATCGATGATCGCGGCGACAAACACGAGTTCTGTTTCGAGACGTTCTTCAATGGGCACGACGCCCTCAGTCTTGGCCATTGCGGAAAGGGCCGAGCGGGGAAGATCATTCTGGCAAGAAGATAGGGCTTCAAGATGCGCCGATTTCCCCAAAGGGCCGCTCACAAGCACCGGACACTCCCGTGGTGATCGAGGTAAGGAGTGTCGCCTACCCTGTTGGTAGTGTCTTGCCGCTTCATCTCACCGTTCGCGAGTGGCGAACTGCTCGGCGATTCGGAGCATGGCATCGTTTCACCTTTGGGAGGCCGTAAAGCTGTCTGTCGAGGAGCAGAGCCCGCCGCGGGCCAGGCCGGCTACGAGGTCTGCTTCACCACGATCCAGGAGTTGGCCGCCATGCTCCGCGAGGCGCTGGCCGATCAGAGGGCCGAGGAGCGCATCGCCGAATTCACCACTCTCGACGTGGTCATCCTGGACTTATGTCGAGTGCCTGGTTATGTGGAGCGCTCCCGTCGCTCGCGCTTCGTGGTGCAGGGATGGCGCATTTCGCAGCCAGCCCACTCCACATAACTCGGGAATAGCATCGCGACCATGCCAGTGGAAGTTCCCTCTGGCAGGGAGGTGTCGATGCTTGCCGAAGCCTCGGAGGTGCGATCTAGAGGTGTGGAAAACGAAAAAGGCGGCGTAACCTCCTGGTGTTGAACCAGACGCGAGCCACGAGCTCGCAGGAGGAAAGCCGCCATGAACGAGACGAAGCATACCGAGGCCGAGACGAATGGGCGAGTGGTCTGGGAGAACTTGGAGGAGTTCACCCGTTCGAGAGTCCGGCAGTTCATCCAGAGCTTGCTGGAGGAAGAAAGTGACCGAGGTGCTCGGACGGCGGAAGTCCGAACGACGCCCCGCGATCGACAGCCCTCCGGTGTACCGGAACGGGCAGGGCAAGGCCCGGAAGCTGACCTTGAGCTGCGGAACGATCAAGGTGCGCCGGCCCCGAGTCCGCGGACTGGAACAGCGCTTCGAGAGCCGGATCCTGCCGGCCTTCGTCCGACGCACCAAGGAAGTCGATGCGGTTCTGCCGGAACTGTACTTGCACGGTCTGGCCGCCGGGGACTTCGACCTGGCGCTGCGGGGGCTCTTGGGCCAGGACGCCCCGGTCTCGGCCAGCACGGTCATGCGGCTCAAGGAGAAGTGGCAGGCGGAGTGGAAGGCGTGGGCCGCAACGGACCTGAGCGCGCTCGAACCGGTCTACATGTGGGTCGATGGGATCTACGTGCGGGCCGGGCTCGAGAAGGAGAAGGCCGCGCTCTTGGTCGTCCTCTTGGGGCTGGCGGATGGTCAGAAGGTCTTCGTGGCGCTCCGTCCTGGACACCGCGAGTCGACCGAGAGTTGGTCCGAGGTGCTGCGCGACCTGAAGCAGCGGGGCCTGCGCTGCCCCAAGGTCGTGATGGGCGACGGACACCTGGGCCTGTGGGGGGCGCTGGCCAACATCTACCCCGAGGTGAAGGAACAACGCTGCTGGAACCACAAGATCGTGAACGTCCTGGATCGGCTTCCGCGGAAGGGGCAGGCGGAGGCGAAGCGGCTCCTGCGGGAGATCGCCTACGCGCCCACCCTGAAGGAGGCCGAACAGGCTCGAGACCGGTTCGTGGTCTGGTGCCGGGCGCGTCAGTGGGACGGTGCCGCGACGATCCTCACGAAGGACTGGGACCGGCTGGTCACCTTCTACAGCTTCCCGAAGGAACACTGGCACCACCTCCGGACGACCAATCCCATCGAGTCGCCCTTCGCCGCGGTCCGGCTCCGCACGGACGCCGCCAAGCGATTCAAGAAGGTCGAGAACGCGACGGCCGTGATCTGGAAGATGCTGATGATCGCCGAGCTCAAGTTCCGTCGGCTCGATGCTCCCGAGCTGCTGCGCGAGGTCAACCTTGGAGCCACCTACGTTGATGGAGTGCGAATCAAAGAAGCAGTCGCTCCTGCTGCCAAAGAATCAAGTGCTTCAGACAAGAAACGTGACCGAAAAGGAGGCCAGCCGCCCGATCGTGGTTTCCACACCTCTTGACAGAACCTCGCTTGCCGAACTCTTTCCGCGAGCTCACGACCGCTACGCGTCTCTTCCGGTCGTCGGGCAATTCCTCGAAGAACTCGCGGCCTCGGAGTGTTCGCGCGGATACCACTTCAGCCTGATCCGTTGGCGTCTGGAGGCCGCTCGACGGCTCGATGGGCTACTGGGGCGACGTGGCGTGCCCCGCGGCAGCGACATCAGCGCTGCGGTGCTCCGGGCCTGCGCGCCGGCGCACTCCCAGGCGGACCCGCAGCTCTCCGCTCTGATACGCTCGCTCGGGCGCCACCTGGAGGCGAAGGGGGTGCTGACGGCGCCACCGGCAGAGGCTCGAGGCTCTATAGGGCTCAGCGTCCCTCACCTTGTTATGTGGAGTTGCCGTCCCCACCATCACGCGCCCTGGCACTGTCCCGGGGCGGCGGCTCCACATAACCAGGCACTCGACATAAGTCCAGTTATGTGGAGCTCCACATAACTGGACGAGCTCGGGTTCACCCCGGTGGACCGGCTCCAGGCCGACGCCTACCGCATCATCGCCGGCCGCTACGAACGGGCCAGCATCATCGTCACGAACAACAAGAGCTTCGACTCCTGGGCGAGATGTTCCCCGATCCGGTCATCGCCAGTGCCGTCCTGGATCGGGTGGTCCATCACGCCACCCTGGTGCCCATAGTGGGCGACTCCTACCGGATGAAGGACCACAAGACCCGGCAGAAAGGAGAGCCTCCGGCGAAGCGACCGGCCTAGCCCGCCACCGTCGTCCGACCTCCAGGAAAGGGGGTCACGTTCGATGACAACCGAGGCGTCACTTGCCGTGACAGCTCACGAGCGTCCGGCCAAGCACACATGGAGTCGCAGGGTCATTCCGGGCAGGATGGCGCTCGTAGGCTTGAAACGCGGGAACGGTCGGACAGGATACTCGTCCCCGGAGAGACGCGGGTTGCTGGAGCCATCACCCATGGTCGGGCGGAATTCGATGCGGCATGAATGGTCGGTCCCTGCCCTCGCGCTGGCGGCGGCGCTTGCTGGTTGCGCGAGTCCGCCGCCCGAGCCGGCGCCGCCGGTCGAGGTCCGGCCTGACGTGACCGCGCGCGAGTCCACGCCCACGCCTCCGCCCATCGTCACCCGCACGCTCGGCCGCTCGGTCGAGGGACAGGCCATCGACGCGCACGCGCTCGGCTCGGGACCGCTCGTCGTCCTCTTCCTCGCCACCATCCACGGCAACGAGGGCGCGGGGACGCCGCTCCTCGAAAGGCTCCGCGCTCACCTCCACGCCCACCCCGCCCTCCTCCGCGGCCGGCGCGCGGTCATCGTCCCGGTCGCGAACCCCGACGGGCTCGCCCGCGGGACCCGCCACAACGCCCGCGGGGTCGACCTGAACCGCAACTTCCCCGCGCCCAACTTCCGCGCCGGCCCCTCCGCCGGCGGACCCCGGCCCCTCTCGGAGCCGGAGAGCCGCGCCCTCCACGCCCTCCTCGGCGAAGAGCGCCCGGCGCGCATCGTCAGCATCCACCAGCCGCTCGCCTGCGTCGACTGGGACGGCCCCGGCGAGACGCTCGCCCGCTCCTTCGCCTCCCTCTGCGGCCTGAAGGTCCGCCGCCTCGGCAGCCGACCCGGCTCCCTCGGCTCCTATGCCGGGATCACCCTCGGCCTCCCGATCGTCACCCTCGAGCTCCCCCCCGGCGCTCCCCGCTCGCGCGACGCGCTCTGGGAACGCTACGGTCCCGCCCTCCTCGCCTTCCTGGCCAACGGAGCACCCTCCTCCTGACCACCGGGGCCATCCTGGGCCGGCTCTGCCTTTTGTCCCATTGACGGCCGGGTCGAAGCTCCTATCATTCGGACCATGCTGCTCCAAAAGCCTAGGACAAAACGCTCCAGCCCGCGGCCCGCGCTGACCCTGGACCGGGACGGGGGCCTCCCGCTCCGCCGGCAGATCGCCGACGGCATCCGCGCCTGGGTCCGCGACGGGCGCGTCCGCCCCGGCGACCAGCTCCCCACCGTGCGCGACCTCGCCGCCGCGCTCGGCGTCGACCGGAACACCGTCGCCTCCGCCTACGGCGACCTCGCCCGCGACGGCCTCGTCGAAGGCGGCGCCCGCGCCGGCACCCGCGTCCGCCCGCCGGCCGCGACCACCCCCGGGACCACGCCCGCGCCCCGCGCCTCCGAGACGCCCGCCGAGCCCCACGCCGAGGTCCAGCGCGTGCTCGCCGCCGGCCTCGAACGCCCCGGCGTGATCTCGCTCGTCGGCGGCCGCGCCGACCCCCAGCTCTTCTTCTCCCCCCCGGTCCGCGCCGCGCTCCGCCGCGCGGTCCGCGAGGGGGACGCCGGCCTCCTCGACTACGGCCCCGCCGCCGGCGACCCCGAGCTCCGCGAGGAGCTCCGCCGCCGCCTCGCCGCCCAGGACATCGCCACCGGCGCCGAGGACACCGTGATCGTCAGCGGCTCCCAGCAGGGGTTCGACCTCGTGCTCCGCCTCCTCACCCGCGAGGGGGACGTGGTCGCCCTCGAGGAGCCCTGCTACCAGGGCGCGGCCTCGTTGGTCCGCGCCCACCGGCTCCGCGCGCTCCCCGTGCCGATCGACGCCGAGGGCATGGACCCCGCCGAGCTCGAACGCCGCGGCGCCGCCACGCCCCCGCGCCTCATCTACGTCACCCCGAGCTTCCAGAACCCGACCGGCGCCCTCATGGGCCGCCCGCGGCGCGAGGCGCTGCTCCGCGCCGCCCGCCGGCTCGGCGCCACCATCCTCGAAGACTCCTGCTTCCACGAGCTCCGCTACGAGTCGCGCGTCGCGCCCCCGCTCCGCGCGCTCCCGGGCGGCGAGGACGGCATCCTGCTCGGCAGCTTCTCCAAGTCGCTCTTCCCCGGCCTCCGCGTCGGCTGGGTCACCGCGCCCACGCCCATCGCCCGCGACCTCGCCCAGCTCAAGCGCGCCGCCGACCTCGGCACCGGCACGCTCGTCCAGCGGCTCGTCCTCGAGCTGCTGAAGGGCGGCGTCCTCGAGAAACAGCTCCGCCGCGTCCGGCCGATCTACCGCGCGCGGCGCGACGGGATGCTCGCCGCCCTCCGGCGCCACCTCCCGGCCGGCGTGCGGTGGACCGAGCCCAAGGGCGGCCTCGTCCTCTGGGTCGCACTCCCCCGCGGGCGGGGCTCGATGGAGCTCTTCCGCCGCGCGGCCGCCGAGGGCGTGCTCACCTCGCCGGGCGCGCTCTTCGACACCGAAGGCCGCGACCTCGACGGGCTCCGCCTGTCGTTCGCGTCCGCCGGTCCGCGCGAGGTCGAACAGGGCGTGCGCAAGCTGGCCGCCCTCATCCAGGAACCACGGAACGAGAACCCCAGGCGGCGCGCCGCGGAGGTCGCCGCCCTGTTGTAGAGGAGACCATGGAACACGGGACGCTGAGGCTCAAGACCGGGCTGGCCGAGATGCTCAAGGGCGGCGTGATCATGGACGTGACCACGCCCGAGCAGGCGGTGATCGCCGAGGCGGCCGGCGCCGCCGCGGTCATGGCGCTCGAGCGCGTGCCCGCCGACATCCGCAAGGAGGGGGGCGTGGCGCGCATGGCGCCGCCCGACCGGATCACCGGCATCCAGAAGGCCGTCTCGATCCCGGTGATGGCCAAGTGCCGCATCGGCCACTTCGCGGAGGCCCAGGTGCTCCAGGCGCTCGAGGTCGATTTCATCGACGAGAGCGAGGTCCTCACGCCCGCCGACGAGGAGAACCACGTCGACAAGTTCGCGTTCACGATCCCGTTCGTGTGCGGGGCGCGCGACCTCGGCGAGGCGCTCCGGCGCATCGGCGAAGGCGCCGCGCTCATCCGCACCAAGGGCGAGGCCGGCTCGGGCAACGTGGTCGAAGCCGTGCGGCACATCCGGGCGGTCACCGGGGGCATCCGGCGGCTCACGCTGCTCCGCGAGGAGGAGCTGATGCACGAGGCCAAGACGCTCGGCGCGCCCTACGAGCTGGTGCGGCTGGTCGCGCGCGAGGGGAAGCTCCCGGTCCCGAACTTCGCGGCCGGCGGGGTCGCGACGCCGGCGGACGCCGCGCTGCTCATGCAGCTCGGCGCCGAGTCGGTGTTCGTGGGGTCGGGCGTGTTCAAGTCGCAGCACCCCGAGCGGATGGCCCGCACGATCGTGCAGGCGACCACGCACTACCGCGACCCGAAGGCCGTGGCCGAGGCGTGCCGCGAGGCCGGCGCCTCGATGCCGGGGCTCGAGGTCAGCCGGATGAAGCCCGAGGAGCTGCTCCAGACCCGCGGGTGGTGAGATGACGATGGACGTCGGCGTGCTCGCGCTCCAGGGTGACTTCGCGGCCCACGCCGCGGCGCTCGCCGAGGCGGGCGCGACCCCGCGCGAGGTGCGCGTGCCCGCGGACCTCGAGGGGCTCCGGGGGCTCGTGCTGCCGGGCGGCGAGAGCACGACCATGTTGAAGCTGATGGACGCGGCCGGCCTCGAACCCGCGATCCGCCTGTTCCATGCGGCGGGCCGGCCGCTCCTCGGCACGTGCGCCGGGATGATCCTGCTCGCGCGCGAGGTGCGGAATCCCGGGCAGCGGAGCCTCGGGCTCCTGGACGTGACGGTGGCGCGGAACGCCTACGGGCGTCAGGCGGACTCGTTCGAGGCGCCGGTCGAGGGGGCGGGACCGCTGGCGGGCGCGCCGCTCGAGGCGGTGTTCATCCGCGCGCCGCGGCTCGAGCGGGTGGGGCCGGGGGTCGAGGTGCTCGCGCGCCAGGCGGGGACGCCGGTGCTCGTGCGCCAGGGCCGCGTGCTCGCCGGCGCCTTCCATCCGGAGCTGACGGCGGACCGCCGCGTGCACCGCCTGTTCGTGGGGATGTGCTGACCGAAAAGGGGTCAGGAACCCTTTCCGCCGCGGAAAAAGGTCCTGACCCCTTTTCGGTCTTCTCGCGAAACAGGCGCTGAGGACCCTTTCACTCGTTGCGGCTGTCTCCGGCTCTTGCGTGGCGGCGGGCCTCTTCGTGGTCGTGCTCCTTCGCTGCTCTTCCTGTATCGTTCGGTCCTCGGCCAGGACCTGCCGTGTGTGTAGAGAAGCCGGCTACGAACCGCCCGTGATCTGCACGCCCGAGGAGCTGATGGCTGATGAATGAACCCGAAGACCACATCGTGAAGGAGATCCGGCTGCGGCGACAGGCGCATGCCGAATCCTTCGACAACGACCTGAGACGGATCATCGAAGACCTCCACCGACAGGAAAGGGAGTCAGGGGCGAAGGTCGTCCACCGGCCACCGCGCAAGGCCCAGGCTCTACCGAAGCGATCGTCGGGCTAACAAGCCGATCCAGCGGACACGCCTTCGGTGCGCCGCTGATCGCCAAGACGTTGGGCAGCCGACGGGTGGAACCGTTGAGGTCGCATCGAGGACGGTGAAGTTGGCGGCGGGTAGAATGCGCGCATGAAGCTTCGGATCTACACGGACACTTCGGTCCTTGGTGGATGCGAGGACGAAGAGTTCCGGGAGCCCTCCCTCCGCTTGCTGGCAGCGTTCGAGCGTGGCGACCTGACGCTCGTTCTGTCGGAGCTCACAGTCCGAGAGCTCGAAACTGCTCCAGCGGCGGTCAGGACGCTCCTTGGGCGAGTGCCGACTGCGCACGTCGAGATTCTTGCGTTGTCTCAAGAGGCCGAGGACCTCGCGGCGGCCTACATCGAGGATGGTGCCGTCGGCGCCCGAATGCGCGCGGACGCGCTTCACATCGCGGCCGCCACCGTGGCTCGAGTCGACGTGCTCGTCAGCTGGAATTTCAAGCACATCGTCAATCTGAAACGAATCCACGCGTATAACGCGGTCAACCTAAAGAGCGGCTACCCCGTTCTCGAGATTCGAACTCCCCGAGAGGTGCCAAGCGATGAGTGACTCTTCCTCAAAGAGATTCGACTCTGTTCAACATATGCGCCAAGCGCGAGACAGGCTAAGCGCGGAAACCGCCAACATGAGCTACGACGAACTGGTCAAGTGGCTTCGCACTCATCGTTACACGGACCCGATCCTCCAACGTCTGGCCGAAAGGGCTGCCCAACAAGCCGATTCAGCGGACCGGCCTTCGGCGGGCCGCTGATCGCCAAGGCGCCAAGGCGTTGGACCGACGGAAATGCGCTGATGATCCATGACTTGCCGAAGAGGGCCAAATGACATGCCGACGGTTCGACGGATCGGCTCGGCGAGGTTCTTCTTCTACAGCAACGAAGGCGCGGAGCCGGCGCACGTGCACGTGGAACAGGCCGGCGACGTTGCGAAATTCTGGCTGGATCCAGTATCTTTGGCTTCGTCCAGCCGCCTCCGGGGACACGAGCTCCGGCGACTGGAGCGGCTCGTGGCCGACCACCGAAACGGGTTTTGAAGGCATGGCATGACTTCTTCCAACCCTAGCGTGGAACCTCGAGCGGTCGATGTCGCGACCGATGACGACAACCTGACGGTGGATCTGGCGGACGGCAGAAGGTTGATCGTCCCGCTGGCGTGGTTCCCTCGGCTGCTCCACGCAAGCCCAGACCAACGCGGGAAGTGGCGCCTCATCAGTGACGGTCAGGGTATTCACTGGCCTGATATCGACGAGGATCTCAGTGTGAGCGGACTGCTTCGCGGAACAGCCGCTGCTGAGGCCTCACGACGAGTGGTCTAACAAGCCGTTGCAGCGGGCCGGCTTCGGCGGCCGCTGATCGGCCAGGCGTTAGGCACACTGAACTTGGAGGAGCGGAAGAGTGCCAGTGATCTCGGTCTTCTTTGGGATCGTGATTCGCATGTTCTATCGTGAGCACGGTGTCGCGCATTTCCACGCCGAGCACCAGGGGCAACAGGCGACGTTCACGTTTGACGGCGAGCTTCTGGCCGGTAGCATTGGTTCGCGCACGGCTTCGCGGCTGATCACAGAGTGGGCAGGCGCGCACAGGCCCGAGCTGGAGGCGAATTGGGAGCGGATGAAGACGGGGCGCGCGCTTGAGCGAATCGAGCCCCTCGACTGAGGAGACGCGAGGATGTTCCTACCCAGCGTAATACGCGCGGAATACCGTGGCGAGTATCGCATCCATGTGACTTTCAACGACGGAAAGTCCGGGACGATCGACTTTGGGCCGTGGCTGGAGGGGCCAGTCTTCGAGGCTCTCAAGAACACCGAGTACTTCAAGCGCTTCTTCGTCGACGGCGGAACAGTGTCATGGCCAAACGGTGCGGACATTGCACCTGAGACGCTCTATGCCCAGGCACAGTCCAGTGCGGCGGCCTAACAACAGCATGCAGCGGACGGTCCGCTGCGCGACCCGCCGCTGAGCCGCGGGGTCAGACCGGCCAAATAGATGGATTTCGAACTTGTGGGCTTCGGGGCCATCTCAGAGCGGCTCGAGTCTCTTCACGATTGTCCGTTCGACCTCGGCCAAGCCCAGTTCGACGCGGAATCGCACCAGTGGCTCGGTCGCTTCTTGCGGCCTGTATGGGAAGCACCGGAGGCACAACACCGGCGACGCGCGATCCTGATCATGGAAAGCCGGCTGCCGGTTGTGGAGGTGCGGCTTCGTCTTCGGGCGATTACCACGGTCCGGATTGTCGATGATCAAGGAATCGGCAGGTACACCTTCAATCGCGTCGAACGAATCAAGGGGGGCCTGCAGCTCGTGTTCAACGAGCGGCTGAAGGTCGAGATGACGATCGAGGGCGAGCCTACAGCCACGTACGAAGAGGCCGCCATGGTCGACATTTGGGCGGAGTATCGGCAAGTGCTGTTGGTGCAGACCGGCCCTACGCTCAGATTCGCGCCAGGGACCTCGACCAGATGGGCGGTCTAACATGCCGCTGCAGCCGGCGAGCTCCGTGCAAGAGTGAGGATCGAGGCGGCCGCTCGCGGCCGAGCGACGCCGCGAGCCCGCGATTCGCGCATTCCACGCCGCCGGCCGGCCGCTCTACGGCACGTGCGCCGGCATGATCCTGCTGGCCGGCGCCTCCATCCGGAGCTGACGGCGGATCGCCGCGTGCACCGCCCGTTCACGGCAATGTGCAACGAAAAGGGGTCAGGACCCAACGGGTCCTGACCCCTTTGCGAGAGGCTCGACTACTTCGGGTCGGCCGGGCCCTCGGCGACCACGGTGCCGCACTCCGGCATCGCGTCCTTGCACCAGGGGCAGAACTTCTTGTCCGCCTTCACCTGGGTCCAGGTCTTGCCGTTGCACGGGCACTTGTAGGTGATCATCCCGGCCGCCGGCTTCGCGGTCTCGGCCGGCTTCGCGACCTCGACGGCCGACACCAGCCCGACGCTCTTCTTGCTCTCGCAGCAGGCGTCCCCGCCCTCCTGCTTGGCGCTGGCGCAGCCCATCAGGGCCTTCGTCTGCTCGGGCGTCAGGAGCCCCACGAAGGACTTCAGGAACCTCACCCGCGTCTCGTAGGCCTTGGCCTGGAGGTTGAGCGCCGCGTCGATCCGGGCCTGCACGTCGTCGTCGGACTCGCCCTTCAATACGGCGAGCACCAAGGCCCGCTGCGCCTCGTCGCTCTTCTTCGCGCCGGCCGCGCACTTCTCCATCGCGCCGTCCAGGAGCTTCAGGAACTTCTCCTTCTGCTCGGCCGTGATCTTCACGTCCTCGGCGCACTTGCTCATCTTGGCGACGTCGAGCGTCAGCAGCGGACACCCGCCGTCCGCGCAGCAATCCTCGACTTTACCGCCCTCGGCGGCCGCCGGCGCGGCTGCAAGCGCGATCGCCGCGGCCTTGCCCTCGGCGCAGCACGCCTTGCCCTCGCCCTTCTCGGCGACGGCGGCGGCGGCGCCCGGCCCCTTCGCCTGTCCGGCGACGGCGGCCCCGCCCGGTGCCGCCTTGCAGCACCCCTCGCCCTTCGCGGCCACGGCGCCCGCGGCGGCGGGCGCGGCCTTCTTCTGGCAGCACTCCTCGCCCATCAGGAACGCGGCGCCGCCGCCCGCGAGCAACGCGAACGTCAGAACACCCCAGGTCAGAGCAGCGCCTCGATTGCGCGTCATGAGCCAAACCTCCATGTCTGCATCCAATGGACCGTCATCCAGCGAAAAGAACCCTACTGGCCTCTGGAACCGCCGTCAACTCAAGCGTGCCGCGACTCCATCCAACGCTCCGCGTCGATCGCGGCCATGCACCCCATGCCCGCGGCGGTCACCGCCTGGCGGTAGCGGTGGTCCACGCAGTCGCCGGCCGCGAATACGCCCTCCACGTTCGTGGCGGTCGTCCCCTCGCGGACGATCAGGTAGCCGTTCTCGTCCAGCTCGAGCTGGCCCTTGAACATCCCCGTGTTCGGGTCGTGCCCGATCGCGACGAACATCCCGTCGGCCTTCACGTCCCGGGTCTTCCCGGTCTTCACGTCCTTGAGCCGCACGCCCTCGACCTTCTTCTCCCCGAGCACCTCCTCGACCACGGTGTTCCACGCGACCGTGACCTTCGGGTTCTTGAGGATGCGGTCCTGCATGATCTTCGAGGCGCGCAGCGAGTCGCGCCGGTGCACGAGCAGCAGCGTGGACGCGAACCGCGTGAGGAAGTTCCCCTCCTCGGCCGCCGAGTCCCCGCCGCCCACGACGACCAGCGGCTTGTTCTTGAAGAAGGCGCCGTCGCACGTCGCGCAGGTTGAGACCCCCTTGCCCAGGAGCCGCTGCTCGGTCGGGAGGCCGAGCATCCGCGCCTTGGCGCCGGTGGACACGATCACGGACTTCGCCTCGTGCCACTTCCCGTCCGCCTGCACGCGGAACGGCCGCTTCGAGAAGTCGACAGCGGTGACGTCGGTGGTCTGGAACTCGGTCCCGAACCGCCCGGCCTGCTTGCGGAAGTGCTCCATCAGCTCCGGGCCCATGACCCCCTCGGGGAACCCCGGATAGTTCTCGACGTCGGAGGTCAGCATGAGCTGGCCGCCCGGCGGGCCGCCCGAGCCGCTCCCTTCGAAGAGCAGCGGGGCCAGGTTCGCGCGCGCGGCGTAGACGCCGGCGGTCAGCCCCGCCGGTCCGCTCCCGATGATGATGACGTTGCGCATGGCTCCTCAGGGGTCCTCCCCGACGTTCCCGGGCGGGGATTGTAGCCTTGAGACGTCAATGCGCTCCACCGCCCAACCGTGCGGCTGTTAGGCGATGCCTTGGGATTTCAGGTACGCCACGGCTGTAGCCTTGATCCTCTCAAGTCGACTGACGCGAAGCTTTTCCACGTCCGCCAGCGTACCGAGGATTTTCAGGCCATAGCGCGCATCGTTGCAGTGATCTTTCAGGTGTCGATAGTCCCGCCGTATCGGTCTCAGGACCGGATTCCTGAGAATGGCCCATCCTCTCTCGCTGTGATTGTTGAATGGTGGGACCGGCTTCTGAATCGACAGGACCGCGTTCACGTAGTGCAGGGCACAGTAGAAGAGGACGACCGTCGCCCAGTCGCGGTGTTTCTCACCGGCGGCCTTGGCGTAGTCGTAGAAGGACTCGTTCTTTTTCGCCTGACCGAGGTAGTCAACGGCCGTCGGCATTCTGGGGTGGGAAACTATCGAATCCAGACGAACCGATAACTGGGATCGTCGAGACGATAGAACTCGGACTTTGGGATGTCGGTCACGGAGAAGTCGAGGACCGAATCCGGGGGAATGCGCGAGTAAACCCTTTCTTCGGCCTCATAGACCTTCTCCCTGAGAGCATCGTTCGCGTTCTCCAGAACGCTCACGATCACGCACTCACCCTCGTCTTTGGAAACAATGATGGCGAGCACTTCCGGCACCTTCTCGCCGATCTCTTTTACCAGGGCGAGATCAATCGCGTCCCAAACGTACCTTGTCCACGGGAAAAGAAGGGTGGAGCTGGATTTGGAAAAGGTCCATTCAAGCTTGTCGGGCATGATGTTCAGTGGAACGATGCTCGGAACCTTTGAGCCGACAAAGGAGCCCGCATCACTTCTGACAGGCTCAGGAGCCGCGAGCTTCATTTGTCCTTCTCCTCAACTGACATTATGTTTGTCGATTCAAGGAGATAAATCGGGTTGCCCTGTTGGTCCTGCTCGTTGTTGAGCCTTAGTATTTCCTTGGTGACCAGCTTGATCTTGACTAGAGTCCCGTCCTCCAAGAGATAGGAGTTCCAGTACTCACGAGACTCAGTAACGGGCATGATCTCTCCCTCGACTTCCTTGTCCCCGATCTTGATACGCTTGGTCCTTCCCTTGCCCATTATCTGGTCGCCCTTCTTCTATTCTTGTGCTGGGTTCATCGTGCCGTCTCATCGGCCAGTAACCCTTGCCGTCTCAAGCCCCTGAGGGCAGGGACAACGGCACGATGACGTTCGCATTATGTCATGACATAAGGTATACGTCACGCCCTCCGTCGCGGCCCTCGTTCCTGGCTGATTAGGACACTACCCACCGCCTACCGGTTCCGCCGCGGCGTGAGCACGACCTCGCCGCCGCCGTCCCCCTCGGCCGGTCGGGACGACGGGCGCCGCTCGTTGATCCGGTCCTCCGCGATCCCCGCCTCCACGAGCGCCGCGCGCACCGCGGCCAGGCGCTCCTCGCCGAGGAGCCGGAGCCCGACGCGCGTCCGGGCCGCGCGCCGCCGCGGGGTTCCTGGGACGAGCAGCTCGGTGATCCGGTCGATCCCCGTCTCCACCTTCGCGCGCTGCGCGTCCACGTCGCGGAGCCGCGCCGCGCCTTCCTCGGCGCCCGTGCGGTCCGAGAGAGCCAGCGCCGCGCGCACCGCGCCGGCAGCGGCGGCGCGCCGGCGCTCCAGCTCGTCGCGCTCGCGGAGGAGGCGGACGCGGAGCTCCGCGCTCGCGGCCGGGTCCGGGTTCGCGCGCGCGGCCACGAGCTCCACATCGGCCCGCCGGAGCACGTGCCGGACCGTCACGGCCAGCTCGGGCTCCCTCCGGAGACGCTCGGCGGCGATCACCACGCGCGCGCGCTCCTCGGAGGTCAGTGCGAGGTCCCCCGGGGGGAAGCCCACGGCGATCGGCGCGCGCGAGGGCTCCACGGCCGCGGCCGTCTGCGGCAGCGCGAAGCCGACCAGCCCGCCGAGCGTGCCGGTCACCGTGTCCGTGATCCGGAGCGGCGACCGGGCGATCGCCTCCGCGATCAGCTTGCCCAGCGTGACGATCAGCACCTCGGTCGCGCCGGCCAGCGACATCTGGTTCCCCTCGAGGGTGAACGTGAGCGGGAGGCGGTGCTGGCCGCGCCCCCGGTCGAGCACGAAGAGCACGGTGTCGAGCGACGCGGGCAGCTTCAGCACCCGCGAGAGCGGCCCGCCCACGGGCTCCGAGAGCGAGAGGTCGTCGAGCGTGGTCAGCGACTTCACGGTGAGCGACCGGCCGTCGGCGTAGAGCTCGATCTTCGTGGTCGCGACACCGCCGCGGAGCGTCACGCCCGCGCGGTCCGTGAGTCCGCGGAACCCGGTGAGCTCGAGGCCCTCCGCGAGGATCGTGGCCCACCCCTGGAGCACGGGCTGGAGCGCGAACCGGCCGCGCGCCACGACCTCCTGGAACAGGGGCGCCCGTTCCGGGCCCGCCGGCTTCTTCGGGCCTCCGCCGGTCACGGCCGCGAGCAGCCCGCCGATCATCGACCCGGACTCGCGCGAGGGCAGCTCCACGGCGCCGGCCCGGAGCGCCAGCTGGAAGTCCAGCGGCACGGGCTCGGGGTCCGTGCGCGTCGTGAACCGGCGGACCACGAGGTCGAGGTCCTCGATCGGAACGACGAGCGGCGGGCTGACCGCCTGATCCAGGTACCGGAAGTCGATCCCCTCCACGGTGAGGACATCGATGCGGACCTCGCGCCGGTTCCCGGGCGCTGCGGCGGCCGGCGCCGGAGCGGGGGGCGGGGCCGCGGCGGCGGGCGCGGCCGCGGGTTTCCAGAGGAGGCCCGCGAAGAGGGTGCCTTCCGGCCGGCTCAGGAGCTCGCCCGAGGGCTTGACGATCTCGATCTCCCGCACGCGCACCTCGCGGTCGTCGACGCGCGCGACGTCCACGCGCACCGACTCGAGGCCGGCCACCACCGGGCCCCCGGGTGCGGCGCGGAGCGCGAGCCCGGTGAGACCCGCCTCCAGCCCGAACCCTTCCGAGAAGTCGAACCCGAACCGCCCGCGCCGCCGCGCGTGGAGCACGGCCCGGACCCGCGCCTCGAGGCGGCCGTCCTGGAGGCCGCTCGCGTCGAGACGCTCCCGGAGCGCAGGGAAGGCCTCGACGAGCCCCTCGCCCCGGATCCCGTCGAGGGCGATCGTCGCGTCCATCCCCGGATCGCCGCCGGTCGGCGCGAGCCGGAGCCCCACGTCGATCGAGCCCACGACGGGCTTCGCCGCGCCGGTGAGCCGGAGGCGGAGCCCCGGCAGGTCGTCCGCGTGCTCGCTCAATACCTGCATCGGCTCCAGGTTCTGGAGGTGGAGCGCGACCTCGAGCGGCGCCGCGCCCGGTCGGCTCTCGTCCGTGAACCGCAGGCGGTCCACGCCCACGTTCAGCCGCTCCACGCGGAGCGAGTCGAGGACGTCGTGGAGCGCGGTCGGCGGCGGGGGCGCCGGGACCGCTCCCGGCTCCGGAGCCGCGGGAACGGGCGGCCCGGCGGAGGTGGGCGGCGCGGACCCGAACACGAGGCCCAGCGCGTGGAGGCCCCGCCCGCTCCGATGCGCCGCGACCTCGACCCCGGTGAGCGTCAGCTCCTCGACGGTGAGCGAGGCCGGCGTGGGATGGGAGGCGCGCGCGGTCAGCGCCCCGATCCGGACGAGCGGCTCCTCGCCGCCGTCCCGAAGCTCGAGCCCGGAGACCGACGCGTGCGCGGTCGTGCCCGAGAGCTCGGCCTCGATCCGCGCGCGCAGCCGGCCCGAGCGGAGCTCGGCGGCGAGACCGGGCGGGAAGTAGGCCTGGAGCGGCCCGGAACGGAGCCCGTCGCCCTGGAGGTCGAGCGCGAGCGCGGTCTTCCCGGGCGCCCGGCGGAGCGACCCGCTCAACGAGAGCTGGTCGAGCGCGTCCCGGACCGCGAGCCGGACCGCGAACTGGCCGGTCGCGGGGCCCGCGCCGAGCGGGAGGTCGCTCCCCTCGCCCTCGATCGTGGCCTCGACCTCGACCGGGGGCGTGACGGCCGCGTCGCTCCACCGGAGCGTGACGTCCGCGAGCTGGAGCCGCTCGAGCAGCACGAGCGGAGCGGGCTCCGCGGAGGGGGGGCCGTTCGCCGCGGGATCCTCCGCCGCGGGCGGGACGCTTCCGGGAGCGGATGCGGGTCCGGGCGCCGGCGCGGACGGCCGCGGCGGAGGGAGCCGGAACCCGAGGAAGTGCAGCCCGCCCTCCACGTCCCGCGCCGCGCGGAGGACCGGCTTCTCCAGCGCGACCGTCGCGCGCCCGCCGCCGTCGTCGGCCCCGCGCCACTCCGCGCTGAGCCGCTCCAGCGCGAGCAGCTCGTCGGGTCCGTTCCGGAGCGCGAGCCGCGAGAGCGTCGCGGCGGCCTCGAGGCGCCCGTCGCGCCGCCGCACGGTGGCGTCGATCCCGGCCTCCAGCGATCCCGCGTCGATGAGCGACTCGAAGCCCCACGCGCGGAACCTCGGCTCGAGCAGCGCGAGCGAGAGCCCCTGCCCGTGCACCTGGAGCTTCGCGTCGAGGTCCGGCAGCGCGCCGCGCGAAGCCAGCGAGCCTTCCACCCGCACCTCGCCCTGGCCCTCCACCCCGCACCGGATCGAGACCTGCGCGGGCGCGGGAGCCGCGGCGCCGATCACCAGGTCCTGGATCGAGGCCCCGGCGACGAGCGTGAGCGCCCAGGGCGGCGGCGGCGGCGGCCCCTCGCCCGGGATCGTCCGGAGCCCCGCGAAATGGACCGAGCCCTGCGGGTCGCCGGCGAGCGCGACCCGGGCGTTCTCCAGCTCCAGGCTCTTCACGCCGGCCTGCGCGCCGAAGCCGGCCTCCGCATCGACCGCCGCGCGACCGATCGCGACCAGGTCCCGCGCGCCGTCGCGGAGCGAGAGCTCGGAGACCGCGGTCCCCTCGGCCGACGTCTGGAAGCGGAGGGCGAGCTCCCCGCTCTCGAGCGCCGGGGCGAGCCCGGCGCCGCGCAGGTAGGGCGCGAGCGCGTCCGGCCGGAGCGCGCCCGCCTGGAGGCGGACGTCGCACGCGAAGCGCGGCGCGAACGGCCGGACGGTCCCGTCGAGCCGGAGAGCCTCCGCGATGCCGGGCGCGCGGAGGCGGGCGGCGATCCGCGCGTCCCGGTCGGGCGTCGCCGACCCCAGCCCCTCGACCGTGATCTCCTCGACCTCCGCCGCCAGCTCCGCGGGGGGCTCCACGCCCGCGTCGCGGAACGCGAGCCGCGCGTCGGTGAGCCGGACCTCGCGCGCGGTCCACGTCCAGGGCGCGCCGCGCGCGGGCGCCGGCG
>Ga0187892_10001882_pt1 | contig 45495 bp, 37 predicted proteins | sample MA1701073metaG_FD_139345 | JGI IMG/M metagenome (GOLD analysis project Ga0187892, IMG submission 139345) | Bio-ooze microbial communities from a basaltic lava cave in the Kipuka Kanohina Cave System on the Island of Hawaii, USA - MA170107-3 metaG ...
AAGATTGTAGCGGAGGCCGGCACGCCACAGGAATTCGAAGAATTGCGGCTGCGGGAATTTCGGCGCGCCGCTGATCCCGCCATTGACCGGATCGACCGCTTGCACGAAGCGGCGGGCGAGATCGGCGAGCCTCGCTTCCGGTGGCGGATCGGCGCGAGCGCCGCCGCGGCGCGGCGCGAGCCGGTCTTTCAGCACCTGCGCGTTGTGCCGGACCTTGTCCTTCTCGGCGTGATAGATCCGCGCGACTTCGTTCAGTATACGGACGAATGGGGGACGCCCGAAGCGCTCCTCCTTGGGAAAGTAGGTGCCGCCCCAGAACGGCTCGGCGTCCGAGGTGAGGAACATGGTGAGCGGCCAGCCGCCCTGCTCGCCGAGCGCATGCAGCGCGCCCATGTAGATCGCATCGATATCGGGACGCTCCTCGCGGTCGACCTTGATGTTGACGAAGAGGTCGTTCATCACCGCGGCCGTGGCATCATCCTCGAAGCTCTCATGGGCCATGACGTGGCACCAATGGCAGGCCGCGTAGCCGACAGAGAGCAGGATCGGCTTGCCGGTCGCGCGCGCCTCTGCGAGCGCAGCCTCCCCCCACGGGCGCCAATGCACGGGGTTGTCCTTGTGCTGGAGCAGATAGGGGCTCGTCTCCCGGCCAAGCTGGTTACCGTCTATTCGCTCCTGCATAGTCCTTCCTTTCGCGGCGTCCTAGGATAACGCAAGGACGAGAAGTTCGGTGACTTTGATGATGTTGAAGGGCATTTCAGCCCTCAGACTTTTAGCCATGCGACTTTCACAGCTTCGCGGGGAAGATCGCGGCAGAAATCCCTCTCCCGCAAGGGGAGAGGGATACTTGGGCGTGCCCATTGGCACCAGCCCCTCTCCCCTCGTGGGAGAGGGTGGCGCGCTGGTTAGAGCGCGCCGGGTGAGGGGGACTTACACGCCGAGCGGTCTCACGGCCACGCCGATACGGACTCACCTCAAGTGGCTTCAATGATCACCGCTGAGCCCGACACCATCGTCGCTCCGGCGAGCGGCGCCGGTCTTGCCGCCATCGCCGTGATCCGCATCTCGGGTCCCAAGACGCGCGACGTGCTAGACGCCCTGTGCGGTGGCGCGCCCCCTCCCCGCCACGCGAGCCTCCGCGCGATCGGACTTGCGAACGCCCCGCTCCTCGATCGCGGCCTCGTGCTCTGGTTCGAGGGTCCCGCGAGCTTCACCGGCGAAGACATGGCCGAGCTCCATGTGCATGGCAGCCGCGCGGTGATCCGCGGCGTGATCGATGCGGTGCTCACGCTTCCCGGCACGCGTCTCGCCGAGCCCGGAGAGTTCGCGCGCCGCGCCTTCGAGAACGGCAAGCTCGACCTGACAGAGGTCGAAGGGCTTGCCGACCTCATCAACGCCGAGACGGAGGCGCAACGCCGCCAGGCCTTGGCGCAAGCCGAGGGATCTCTGCGCGCGCTGTACGAAGGCTGGCGCGCTGAGCTCGTGCGAGCGCAGGCTCTGATCGAAGCCGGACTCGACTTCGCCGACGAGGGCGACGTGATCGCCGACGTCGCCGCGAAGGCCGATCCGATCGTCGCATCCTTGCGCGCCGCGATCACGCGCCATCTGTCTGACCGAAGCGGAGAACTCTTACGCGACGGTCTGAGGGTCGTCATCGCCGGAGCACCCAATGCCGGCAAGTCGAGCCTCCTGAATGCGCTCGCCAAGCGCGACGCGGCGATCGTGTCGGAGGAGGCCGGCACCACGCGCGATGTCATCGAGGTGCATCTCGATCTTGGCGGCGTGCCGGTCATGCTCATCGACACGGCCGGCTTGCGCGAGGCGGAAGGAAAGATCGAGGCCGAAGGGATTAGACGCGCCTTGGCGCGGGCAGGGGACGCGGACCTCGTTCTGTGGGTGGTGGATGCGACCGCGCCGCAATGGAACGCGCCTCGCGGCCTTGCGCCGGGGAAATCGGAACCGATCACGGTGCTGAACAAGATCGACCTTGCGCCCGAGGACGGCGCGGGCAGGGACTGCATCAGGGTTTCGGCCAAGACGGGCGAGGGGATCGAGCGCCTTGTCGATGCACTTGCCGAGAAGGCGGCTCTCGCCACGGGGTCGGGGGCAGGGGCGCCGCTTCTGACCCGCGCCCGCCACAGGCTTGAGCTCGAGGGCGCGCATGCCGCGCTCGAGCGCTACGGAGACCAAGCCCTCGGTCCCGAGCTCAAGGCCGAGGAGTTGCGGATCGCCGCCCACCATCTCGGCAGGCTGACCGGCCGGATCGACGTCGAGGAGGTGCTCGGAGCCATCTTCGCCGAGTTCTGCATCGGCAAGTGAGGCTGGGGCTTGATTCACGTGAAACAATTAAGGGCCCGCTTTGACGGGAGGGGCCGAACCGATTAGGTACGGGCCATGGAACGGCTCACGAACAAGGGTTTCGACGTCATCGTCATCGGCGGCGGCCATGCCGGCTGCGAGGCCGCGTCTGCCGCCGCGCGCATGGGCGCCCGCGCGGGCCTGGTTACCCACAGCTTTTCCACCATCGGCGAGATGTCCTGCAATCCCGCCATCGGCGGCTTGGGCAAGGGTCATCTCGTGCGCGAGATCGATGCGCTCGACGGGCTGATGGGCCGCGTGGCCGATGCGGCCGGCATCCAGTTCAGGGTGCTGAACCGGAGCAAGGGGCCCGCCGTCCAGGGCCCCCGCGCCCAGGCCGACCGCAAGCTCTACCGCAAGGCCATGCAGGCGGCGATCTCAGCCACCCAAGGGCTAGAGGTCATCGAGGCGACTGTCGAGGACTTGACGGTCGATGAAGGCACCGTGACCGGCATCGTCACCGGTGACGGACGACGCCTCCCTGCCCGCGCCGTGGTCCTCACCACCGGCACCTTCTTGCGCGGCCTCATCCATATCGGGGAGCGCAAGATCCCGGCCGGGCGCATCAACGAGGCCCCTGCCCTTGGGCTCTCGTCGCGGCTCTATGCTCTCGGCCTCGGCATGGGACGGCTCAAGACCGGCACCCCGCCCCGCCTCGACGGCCGCACCATTCGCTGGGACGGCCTCGAGGTGCAGAACGGCGACGATCCGCCCCGGCCTTTCTCGTTCCTCGCCGGAAAGATCACGACGCCGCAAGTCGTCTGCCGCATCACCCATACGACGGCGGCGACCCACGCCATCATCGAGCGAAATCTCTCGCGCGCGCCGATGTACTCAGGCGCCATCGAGAGCGTCGGCCCGCGCTACTGTCCGTCGATCGAGGACAAGATCGTTCGCTTCAAGGAGCGCGGCAGCCACCAGATCTTCCTCGAGCCCGAAGGCCTCGACGACGACACCGTCTATCCGAACGGCATCTCGACCTCTCTGCCAGAGGACGTGCAGCGCGAGTTCCTGGCGACGATCCCAGGATTGGAAACCGCGCGGGTGATCAGGCCGGGCTACGCCATCGAATACGACTATATCGACCCGCGCGAGCTCACGGCCGGGCTCGAGGTCAAGACCGTCGCGGGCCTGTTCCTGGCCGGCCAGATCAACGGCACGACCGGCTACGAGGAAGCTGCGGGGCAGGGGCTCGTTGCCGGTGTCAACGCCGCGCTCTCGGCCTCGGGCAGCGAAGGGCATTTCGGCGTAAGCCGCGCCGACGGCTATCTCGGCGTGATGATCGACGACCTCGTGACCCGCGGCGTGACCGAGCCTTACCGCATGTTCACGAGCCGCGCCGAATATCGCCTCACGCTCCGCGCCGACAATGCCGATCAGCGCCTGACCCCGCTCGGCATCGGGATCGGCTGCGTCGGGCCCGCGCGCGCCGCAGCGTTCAGCGCCAAGTCGAAACAGCTCGCAGACGGCGCGGCTCTTCTTGCGGCGCTTGCGCTCACGCCCGACGAGGCCGCCAAGTTCGGTCTCGCGATCAATCGCGACGGACGCAAGCGGAGCGCATTCGAGCTGCTGAGCTACGCGAGCATCGATGTCGCGCGGCTCGCCGCGATCTGGCCCGAGATCGGAAAGCTCGATCCGGCAATCGCCGAGCAGCTCGCGGTCGATGCGCGCTATGCCGTCTATGCGAAGCGCCAGGAGCTCGACATCGCGTCCTTCCGCAAGGACGAGGGGATCGCCATCCCGGGCGACTTTGCTTACGCGGCGCTTCCAGGCCTTTCGGCGGAGCTTCGCCAGAAGCTCGCCCGGCACCGTCCGTCGAATCTCGGCCAAGCCGCAAGGCTCGACGGCATGACTCCCGCCGCCCTCATGCTGCTCCTGGCACACCTGAAGAAGGGCGCGACGGCGAGGACCGCCTAAGCGTGAGGGCAGGGCGCGATGCCCGGTGAAAAGCGAGCCGCGGCGATCGGCGGGCCTGAGGATTTCGCGGAAGTCTTTAAAGTTCCACGTGAAACAATCCACAGGCTGGTCCGTTACGCCGATCTCCTGGCGCTATGGCAGAAATCCAAGAACCTGGTCGCGCCCTCGACCCTGCCCTCTCTCTGGTCCCGGCATTTTGCCGATTCGGCGCAGTTGCGCGCCCTTGCGCCAAAGGCGCGACTCTGGCTGGATCTCGGCTCAGGGGCAGGCTTTCCCGGGCTCGTCGTCGCCATCCTTCAAGCCGGGAGGCCGGATTTCCGCATGCACCTGGTCGAAAGCAACCGCAAGAAATGCGCCTTCCTTGCCGAAGTCGTGCGCGCAACCAAGGCGCCTGTGGACATCCACGCGACGCGCATTGAAGAGCTTGGCGAAAGGGCTCAGAGCCTTCGGCCTGACGTGGTGTGCGCGCGGGCTCTTGCGCCTCTGCCGCGTCTCTTCGAACTCGCAAGCCCGTTCTTCGGGCCACGGACCAGGGGGCTCTTCCTGAAAGGACGCGAGACGGAAACCGAGATCGCCGAGGCGCGGGCGCGCTTTGCTTTCGATTGCCGCTTCCATCAAAGCATGACCTCACCGGGTTCCCATATCGTCGAAGTGACAGCGATACGCCGGCAGGGCGAGGGGGCGAGCGCGCCATGAACGCATCGGGGGCCCGGCGCATGCGCGTCCTTGCTCTTGCCAATCAGAAGGGCGGGGTGGGCAAGACCACGACGGCGATCAATCTCGGCACCGCGCTCGCAGCCGTCGGCGAGCGCGTGCTCATCATCGATCTCGATCCGCAAGGAAATGCCAGCACGGGGCTTGGCGTCGACGAGCGCCCGCTATCGACCTTCGATGTCTTAAGCGGGCAGGCGAGCATTTCCGCGGCGAAAGTCCCGACCCACGTGCCGCGGCTTTCCATCGTGCCGGCTACGATCGACCTCATGTCGTTCGAGCGCGAATCGGGGGCGGCAAGCGGGAGGCATTACCGCCTGCGCGATTGTCTGACGGCGATGAGTGCCGACGAGACGCCGGACCTCGGCACAACCTATGTCCTCATCGACTGTCCGCCCTCGCTCAACTTGCTGACTGTTAACGCTCTCGCCGCCGCAGACGCGGTGCTCGTGCCGTTGCAATGCGAGTTCTTCGCGCTCGAGGGACTGGCGCAGCTCTTGAGCACGGTCGAGGAGATCAGGGTGCGCCTCAACCCCAAGCTCCAGATCCACGGCATCGTGCTCACGATGTACGACCAGCGCACCAGCCTGTCGGACCAGGTGGTCGACGACGTGCGGCGAGTCCTCGGCGAGAAGGTCTATGCCACGATCATTCCGCGCAATGTGCGGGTGGCAGAATCGCCCTCGCACGGCAAGCCGGTGCTGCTCTACGATTATCGCTGCTCCGGCAGCCAGGCCTACATTCAGCTCGCCTCGGAGGTGATCGAACGCGAGCGGCGGATGCGTGCGGCGTGAGGCATTAGCGGCAATTTAAGGGGAGGAGGCTCGCCATGGCGGCAGGCGCGCAGAAAAATAGACTGGGGAGGGGGCTCGCGTCCCTGATCGGCGATCGCTTCGACGAAGCGGCGCTCGGGGCCGATGAGGATCGGCAAACGGTTCCGCTCGCCGCGCTGAAGCCGGGCCGCTTCAATCCGCGGCGGAACTTCGCCGAAGCGCAGCTCGAGGAGCTGGCCGCCTCGATCCGCGAGCGCGGGCTGGTGCAGCCAATCGTCGTGAGGCCGTCATCGGGCGACACGTATGAGATCGTCGCCGGCGAACGCCGCTGGCGCGCGGCCCAGCTCGCCAATCTTCACGACGTGCCGGTAATCGTCCGTACACTGAACGACCAGGAAGCCGTCGAGATCGCCATCATCGAGAACGTGCAGCGCGAGGACCTCAACGCGATCGAAGAAGGGGAGGGGTACAAGCTCCTGATCGAGGGTCACGACTACACGCAAGAGGACCTGGCGCGAATTGTCGGCAAGAGCCGCAGTCATCTCGCCAATACGCTGCGCCTCTTGAAGCTTCCCGAGAGCGTGCAGGATTTTGTGCGCTCAGGCGCGCTGAGCGCCGGTCACGTGCGGCCTCTCGTCGGGCGGCCCGACGCCGCGGCGCTTGCAGAGCGTATCGTGAGCCGCAGGCTCAATGTGCGCCAGGTCGAGGCCCTTACCCAGGATCGCGGGCCGCGCAAGTCGAAGCAGCAGAGCAAGGACGCGGACACCCGCGCTGCCGAAGCCGAGCTGCATGAGGCTCTCGGGCTCGAGGTCGAGATCCGCAAAGGCAAGGGCGAGACGGGAGAGCTTCGCATCCGCTATGCGACGCTCGACCAGCTCGAGGAGATTCGTCGGCGTCTGCTCCGCCGACGCTAGGCTAGCCGCAACCGCGTCATTCCGGCGCATGCCGGAATCCAGAAGCGGCATGCACCGAGCTTGTGATCCTGGATACCGGCTTTCGCCGGTATGACGAAGTTTGAGACCGAGGCAGCATGCCCCGTCATTGCCGGGCTTGACCCGGCAATCCATTCCATTGGCGCTTCATCGCTGAAACGAAGCGGAATGACGAACGGTGCGTGCTGCCCCTCAAGTCTCAATTCCTCATCCTGAGGAGCCGCCGAAGGCGGCGTCTCGAAGGAGGCGTTCCGGTCACATGCTTCGAGACGCGCTCCTTCGGAGCGCTCCTCAGCATGAGGCGGTTAGTCGTGATGTCACCCACCTTAAGCGGTCGCGAGAAATTCCTCGGCGCGGAACAGCGACACGAAAGGAATGCCGGCCTTAGCATAGAGCTCGGCAGCACCCTCCCCGCGATCGAGGATCGCGAGAACGAGCGCAACTTTCGCGCCCTGCTCTTCGACGGCCTTGACCGCATCCATCGCCGATGCGCCGGTCGTGGTTACGTCTTCGAGGATGATGACAGTCTTGCCGGCGATATCGGCGCCGTCGACGCGCTTCTTAGTGCCATGAGCCTTGACCGTCTTGCGCACGAAGAACCCGTGCAGGCGGCGCCCGAAGTCGCGGCTCCGGATTGCGACGGGAGCGATGAGCGGCACCGCACCCATCTCCAGGCCACCGACGCAATCTGCCTTAACTCCTTGTAGTTGCTGTAGAATTAGATCCGCCATGAGTGCCGCGCCGTCGGGATCGAGCATCGCCGGCTTCATGTCGAAATAGAAATCGCTCTCGCGTCCCGAAGCGAGCACCACGCGGCCGCGCCTGAACGCGCGCTCCTTCAACAGCGCAAAAAGCCTGTCCCGCGATTCGGCGTTTCCGTCCCGCTCGGTCATTGCCTCACCTCGCCCTTCGCGACATGCTTACAACGTCGCGCCGTCCCGTCAAACTCTCGAGGTGAGCGCGAGCACGAGGCGTTCGGCGAAGGCTCCCTCGAGATCAGGCGAGCGGCGCGAGCGCCTGACCGCCTCTTGAATGAGGGGCAGCGCTTTCGCCAGACGCCCCGTGCCCCATTTCCTGCTACGGGCAAGGAAAGCCTCCTCGCGCTTCCGCGGACGCGGCGGAGGTCTGAGCGAACGGAGTGCCTCCTCGCTCGTTCGCCCGCTCGCCACCGCAGCGGCCACGCGATGGAGCTGGATGAAGTGCCGGCCGAGCGCGGACAGCGCCGCCCCCTCGTCCGTACCCGCCGCAACAAGACGTTGCAGCTCTAAGAGCGCGGCCTTCGCGTCGCCGCCGCTCGTGGCATAGACGAAATTGTCGAGCGCCGTCTCGGCGGCATCGCCGACGATCGCCTCGACGTCGTCGTGGCTGACGGCCCCTCCCCCTTGCGCATAGAGCGCAAGCTTGACGACCTCGGCGCGCGACAAGGCTTGGTCGGCGCCGAGTCGCGTCAACAGATAGTCGCGCGTCTCGCGGTCGATGCTGAGGCCGGCTTCGGCGAGCTCGGATTCGATCAGCCCCGCGAGATCGCGCTCGTCGCTGTAGCAAGGGAGCGCCGCCGCGCGCTTGTCGCTCTCGAACGCTTTGCGCAAGCCGGAATCGGGGCGGAGATTGCCCGCCTCGACGATCAAGACGTTTGCGCGATCCTCAGCCAGCAGTGTCTTGAGCGCGGGCACATCGAGCTTGGGCCCGGCCGTGACGCGGACGACGCTCTGCCCCGCGAACATCGGTATCGTTCGAAGCTCGACCTCAAGCCGCGCCGGATCCTCGGCAAGATCGCGATCGTCGAGACGAACGGTCTCGGTCGGCCCCTGCCCTTGTCGCGCGAAGACTTGCGCAAGCGCGTCGGCGCGCTCGGCCACGAGCCCGGCGTCCGGCCCATAGACGAGCACGGCGCGGCAATCGGCCCTTGGCGAGGTGATGAAGCTCGCGACGGCTGTCGATTTGTAGGCGACCATGCGGAGGCGAAGATAGCAGAACGCCTAGGCGGCGTTGCTCAGATAAGCCGCGACCTGAACCTTTATGCTCTCCGATACGGTGCGCGCGGCGCGGTTCTCTGCGTCGTAGCGCGCCCGAACGTTGGCGAAGATTTCTTGGAAGCGGTTATAGGGCGCGCGCGAGACCGCCTTGCCCTGGAGGATGACCTCGCCTTTGGCGGCATCGATGAGCTTGAAGGTTGCGTCGAGCTGGTAGACTTGGCCGGTGGCATCGCCGGTGATCTGCACCAGCTGGTCGGTGACGCTTTCCTTGACGACGATGTCGAGCCTGAAGCGGGTCGGTCCCGCATTGCCGCCGCCGGTATTGGCGAAGATCAGCTCGTTGCGCAGCCTCTGCCCGACCCGGCCCGGAATCGGCGTGATATCGACCCCGGCCATGACCTCCGACAGCCTGGCGCCTCCGGCCGTGGTCCCGCCGTAAAGGGGCTGAAAGCCGCAGCCAGCCAACGCCAGGGCGGAAAGCCCGGCGAGCAGCGAAGCGAAAAGGGCAAGGCTACGCCACCACATTGACGATCCTCTGCGGCACGACAACCACCTTCTTGATTTTGCGTCCCCCGACGGCGCGGACCACATTTTCGAGCTTTAGCGCCGCTGCTTCAATATCTTCCTTTGCGGCGTCCCGCGCAATCGTCAATTCGTCCCGCCTTTTGCCGTTGACCTGGACCGCAATTGTGACGGTTTCCTCCAATAAAAGGGCCTTTTCCGGGGCGGGCCAGGGCTGTTCGGCGATCAGGGTCTCATGGCCGAGAGCCGCCCAGCACTCCTCGGCCAGATGCGGGACCATGGGAGCAGCGATTCGCACCAGGAGTTCGGCCGCCTCCCGCAACGCATAGGCCACGTCTGGGGAAGGGTGCGGCCCTGTGTTCTGCAAGCCTGAGGCGAGCGCATTGGCGAGCTCGTAGATCTGGGCGACTGCGGTATTGAAACGGAGCCTCTCGATGGCACCCGTGACCGCCGCCACGCTGCGATGGGCCGCGCGTCGGAGCGCCTCGGCCTCGGGGCCGAAGGTCGGAGGCTTCGCCGCCGAGAGCGCTGCGCCCTTGATCGCGACCTCGCTCACCAGCCGCCACACCCGTTGAATGAAACGGTGCGCGCCCTCGATGCCGGCGGCGGACCATTCGATGTCGCGCTCAGGCGGCGTGTCCGACAGCATGAACCAGCGCGCGGTGTCGGCGCCATACAGTCCGATGATGGAATCGGGATCGACCACGTTCTTCTTAGACTTCGACATCGACTCGACGGCGCCCAGGGTCACGGATTCTCCCGTCTCGGCATGCACCAGCCTGCCGTCTTTGCGCGTCACGTCATCCGGGAGCAGCCATCCTCCGTGTACGTCTTTATAGGTCTCGTGCGTCACCATCCCTTGCGTGAAGAGACCGCGGAACGGTTCGTCGACCGCGACGTGCTCCGTCTTGCGCATGGCGCGCGTGAAGAAGCGCGCATAGAGCAGATGCAAGATCGCGTGCTCGACTCCTCCGATGTATTGATCGATGGGAAGCCAGTACCCGGTCGCCTTGACGTCGGTTGGTCGGTCGGATTTCGGCGAGCAGAAACGCGCGAAGTACCAGGACGAGTCGACGAAGGTGTCCATGGTGTCGGTTTCGCGCGTGGCCTTGCCGCCGCATTTGGGACAAGCGACGTGCTTCCAAGTCGGATGGCGGTCGAGCGGATTGCCCGGTTTGTCGAAGCTCACATCGTCGGCAAGCTTGACCGGAAGGTCGCGCTCAGGCACCGGCACGATGCCGCATGACGGGCAATGGACCATCGGAATCGGGCAGCCCCAATAGCGCTGCCGCGAGATACCCCAATCGCGCAAGCGGTACTGAACCTGGCGCTCGCCGGCCGGCTTCCCTTCGAGCTTGATCTTGGAGAGACGTTTCGCGACCGCGTCCTTGGCTGCGGCCACGGTGAGGCCGTCGAGAAAGCCCGAATTGATCATCGTCCCGTCGCCGGTATAGGCCTCATCGCCGATCATGAAGCGTGCGGGGTCTTCGCCGGGCGGCAGCACCACGGGAATGACGGGCAGTCCCTTGGCGCGCGCGAATTCGAGGTCGCGCTGATCGTGCGCCGGACAGCCGAAGATCGCGCCCGTACCGTATTCCATGACGATGAAATTGGCGATGAAGACGGGAAGCGAGGCCCCTTCGATCAACGGGTGATGCACGCGCAAATCCGTGTCGAGGCCCTTCTTCTCTTGCGTCTCGATCTCGGCAGCGCTCGTGCCGTGATGATGGCATTCTTCGATGAAGGCGGCGGCTTCGGAATTCTCTTCGGCGATCGCTTTGGCGAGCGGATGATCGGGCGCAATGGCGATGAAGCTTGCGCCGAACAGCGTGTCGGGGCGCGTGGTGAACACCTCGATCAGATCGTGGCCTTTCGGTGCCGCGCCGCCCGCGATCGCGAAGCGGACGAGCAGTCCCTCGGAGCGCCCGATCCAATTCGCCTGCATCAGCCGGACCTTGTCAGGCCAGAGCTCGAGACTGTCGAGCGCCTGAAGCAAGTCCTCCGCGTAGTCGGTGATCTTGAACACCCACTCCGGTTGTTCGCGCTGTTCGATCAGAGCGCCCGACCGCCAGCCGCGCCCGTCGATCACCTGCTCATTGGCGAGCACGGTTTGATCGACCGGGTCCCAGTTGACCTTGCGGGTCTTGCGATCGACGAGACCCGCTTTCAGGAGATCGAGAAACAGGCGCTGCTGCTGGTGATAGTAGTCGAGATCGCAGGTGGCGAACTCGCGCGTCCAGTCGAGCGCAAGGCCCATGCTCTTGAGCTGGGCGCGCATGGCGGCGATGTTGTCGTAGGTCCATTTGGCGGGATGGACGCCGCGCTCGATGGCCGCATTCTCCGCCGGCAGCCCGAACGCATCCCAGCCCATGGGATGCAGCACATTGTGGCCCTTGGCGCGCATGTAGCGGGCGACGACGTCGCCCATCGTGTAGTTCCGCACATGCCCCATATGGATGCGGCCAGAGGGGTATGGGAACATTTCAAGAACATAGTATTTGGGACGTGCATCCTTCTCGGAAGCACGGAAGATGTCGCGCGCCTCCCAGGCGGCCTGCCAATGCTTCTCCCGTTTCGGCGCGTCGTAGCGGTCCGCCGCCATGGTGCTTGCCCGTTTCGTTGAGTGCATGCGGAATGAACCAGAATGGTGAGAGCGGTCAAGTTACGCTCTCTCCCGAGCCTTGCTAGATAGCGGACATGGACTCCGACCCTCCCGGCCCCGTTGACGTCACCGAGCGGCTCGCCCTGGTGCGGCAGGAGATCGCTCTCGCTGCCGAGGCCTCAGGCCGAGAGCCTGGCGCGGTCGAGCTGGTGGCGGTCGCGAAAACCGTGGCGGCTCCCGTGATCGCCGAGGCGATCGCGGCGGGTCAGCGTTGCTTCGGCGAGAACCGGGTGCAGGAGGCTCATGGCAAATGGCCGGCGCTAAAGGAGCGCCATCCCGATCTCGAGCTGCATCTCGTCGGCCCGCTGCAAACGAACAAAGTGCGCGAGGCCGTCGCCTTGTTCGATGTCATCGAGACCCTCGACCGGGCGAAGCTCGCGCGCGCTCTCGCCGAAGCGATGATGAAGGTGAGCATGCGCCCGCGTCTCTTCGTTCAGGTCAATACCGGCGAAGAGCCGCAAAAGGCCGGCGTTCCTCCCGGAGAGGCTGAGAGTTTCATCGCGCTTTGCCGCGACACCTTCGGGCTCACGATCGAGGGGCTGATGTGCATTCCGCCCCTCGACGAAGAGCCGGCGATGCATTTTGCCCTGCTGGCGAAGATCGCGGAGAAAGTCGGCGTGAAAGAGTTGAGCATGGGCATGAGCGGCGATTTCGCGCGGGCGATTTCCTTCGGCGCGACTTATGTCCGCATCGGCACCGCCATCTTCGGCCCGCGCGACGGCACCACTTAGGCAAGACGTGAATGGCCGGGACACGCCCGGCTATGACGCGAAACTAAGGCAATACCGAAATCGTCGAGTCGGGCCGGAGTTGAGCGAGCAGCATACTAAGATCATGCCGATCGAGCGCGATGCAGCCATCGGTCGGGGTGAGCCCCGGGCGCGCGAGGTGAACGAAGACGGCGCTGCCTTTCCCTCTGACACGCGGCACGTCGTTGTAGCCAAGCACGAGCACGAGATCGTAGAGCTCGTCGGCGCGCTTCAAGCCCTCGGCGCTTCGCCGTGACGGCAACCTGACGAGGCGGTTGTAGTTGCGGTCTGCCGGATCGTCGCACCAGCCGTCATCGTCGCGGATCGCGCGCAAGGGAAGTTGCGTGCGCGGCCTCGTGCCCCGGTCGGCGCGGTAGAGGACCTGGCGAACGGGAAAGCGGCCGAGCGGCGTTCCGCCATCCCCTTCGCGTTTCAAGGCGCGAATGCCGGCGCGGCCGAGCGCAGCGTGCCTTACCTGATGACCGAGCACGACCCGCGCCTGGGAGCGGTTTCCCGGCGCGCGCCTGACGAGGATCGGTCGAGATCGCTTAACCCTCATGATCGATCGGCCCTTTTACGCGCCGCACAAGCCTAGCGACAGGCTTGTCCACCGACCCCGCCCCGCTTACAACTTTGGCCAGCTGAAACAAGCCAGGGGCCCCGATGAGCAACGCCCGCAAGATCCTCATCATCGACGATGACGACGAGCTTCGCGAGTCCTTGAGCGAGCAGCTCAGCCTGCATGAGGAGTTCGACACGGCGCTGGCGGCCACCGCGTCCGAAGGCTTGAAGCAGGCGCGCAGCGGCCATGTCGACCTCGTCCTCCTCGACGTCGGGCTTCCCGATCTCGACGGGCGCGAGGCGTGCAAGCTTCTGCGCCGCGGCGGCTTCAAGGGGCCGGTCGTCATGCTGACGGCGCAGACCTCGGATGCCGACACGATTCTCGGGCTTGAATCCGGCGCCAACGACTACATCACCAAGCCCTTCCGCCTCGGCGTGCTGCTCGCCCGCATCCGCGCACAGCTCAGGCAGCATGAGCAGAGCGAGGACGCGGTCTTTACCATCGGTCCTTACACCTTCAGGCCCGCGGCCAAGCTTCTGGTCGACGGGGCAGGGGCGAAGGTCAGGCTCACCGAGAAGGAGACCTCGATCCTGAAATATCTCTATCGCGCCGGCGAGCGCGTCGTGACGCGCGACGTGCTGCTGCATGAAGTGTGGGGCTACAATGCCGGCGTCACCACCCATACGCTCGAAACGCATATTTATCGCTTGCGGCAGAAGATCGAGAAGGATCCGTCGCAGGCCGAGCTCCTCATCACCGAGACCGGCGGCTACAAGCTGGTCCCTTAGAGCATGATCCATTTAAGTTGCAGCATAGCCTGCATTGGCGAGATGGTTGGCGCGTTCGGCCGGTGTGCGATCGAGCAGCGTGCCGATTTGGCGCCAAGTGTTTTCAGAGGGAATCCCCCTACGATTCGAAAAAATTGAATCCCGCTCTAGTCAGTCTCGATCAGGAACTTTCCCTTTTCGTCATTGCCGGGCTTGACCCGGCAATCCATTCCATTGGCGCTTCAACGCGCCGAGACGTGACGGCATGGATGCCCGGACTCAAGCCTGCGCCCGGGCCGGCGGAGCCGGACCCGGGTGCCCGGGCATGACGAGGAATAAGAAACGGCTGGACTAGCTAGCCCGCAGGCGTCGCGCCGCAAAATCACTCGAATATAAAGTCGGCGATGACCGGCACATGGTCAGAGGTCCGCGGCCAGTCGCGCGCCTTGTCGAGAACGGTCATGGCGCGCGCTGCGCCGTCGAGCCGAGGCGTCACCCAAATATGGTCGAGGCGCCGGCCGCGATTTGAAGCCCGCCAATCGCGATTGCGGTAGCTCCACCAGGTGAACAGTTTCTGGTCGGCGGGGACATGCCGGCGCATGACATCGACCCAATCGTGGGAAGCCTGGACGCGCTCGAGGCGCTCGACTTCGGCCGGCGTGTGGCTCACCACTTTGAGCAGCTGCCGGTGCGACCACACATCGGTCGGAAGCGGCGCCACGTTGAGGTCGCCGACCATGATCATGCGGCTCTTGCTCTTCCCCCGCATCTCTCCGAACCACGCGGCGAGCGCCTCGAGGAATTCGAGCTTGTGGCGGAACCTGTCATTGAGCGCGGGATCGGGAATGTCGCCGCCCGCCGGCACATAGACATTTGTGCAGCAGAAGCGGCTTCACGCCAGCGCCGTCGAGCGCGATTGACAGATGGCGCGCGTGTCCGCGCCCGCAGATGTCGCGGCGCTCTTTCAGCGTGAAGGGAATGCGCGAGAGCGTGGCGACGCCGTGATAGCCCTTCTGGCCCGCGACAGCGATGTATGGGAATCCGAGCGCGCGAAGCTCGCGCAAGGGGAAGCTTCCCTCGATGCATTTGATCTCTTGCAGGCAGAGGAGATCGGGCCGCTCGGCCCTGACGAAGCGGCGTACGAGATCGAGTCTTAGCCTGACGGAGTTGATGTTCCACGTGGCGAGGCGGAAGCGCATGTCACGGCAAGGATCGATGCGCGTGCGACGAAAAGCAAGCGAGGCGCTTCTCGTGTCCACGCTTCGCGTGAAGGTCTGGTCTGAAGGGGAAGCGCACAAAGAAGAAGCCCCGGAGACGGGGGGACTCGGGGCTTCTCCGGTTCCTTATGGGGGGAACCTGTGGCAGGGGAGGGAAACCCCGCCACTGCAACCTAGATAGCCGAGGCCGCGGCCGTTTCAACCCCCTAAGCACGCCTGGATTCTCTCTTATTGCCACATCTCGGGGTTGCTGGAGCGCCACGAGTTTCGGGTTTTCGGCTGGCAACATCGCTAAAGCGCCGCCGCCGAAGGATCAGAAGGCAGACACGAAGAAGAGCCAATCTTTAGACCTCGGGTAGCGGTGCGCAGCACGGCTCCACGCCTTGTTGGATTGGCGGGCATGGAACCGAACCGTAAGAGCAGAAGACGCAGCAAGAGCCCGGAAGCGGCTTCAACGTCTTTCCGCAGCCCCTGCAATCGTAAAAGGCGACGCAGGCGTTGGCGGGCATGGTCTCGGTCGCCCGATAGGTGCAGTGCGGACAGGTGATAGTCGACTGAAGTTGTATCTCTTCCATGCCGCCAATGTGGCATGGGCAGAATTGCCGTTCCAGGTCACTGATGGGCGTGGGTTTGGGAAGTATGCAACAGCCAGTGGGTTTGGGAAGTATACAATAGCCAAAAGAAAGGCTATTGTATACTTGACAAACCCATTCAGATGGCTTGAACACCGACGTGCCGGAAAAATCAAGTGGGAGCGGTTGCTGTCCTAATTGACGCGGGCTTGGCTGAACCTGCAACGCGGTAGTCCGTCGCCCTCAATGACGACAGTGCCTCCCGCTACGTCGCAACACGTCTTGAAGGTGCCTCCGGCCTTTCTGCACCGAAAAAAATCTTCCCCCTCCCTTGAGGAGTCAGCGCGAAAGCGAGGCCTGGCACAGTGGTGGCAAGCGTGGACATTAGTAGCGCGCTTAGGATAAATTCACGTCTTCCCATGGCCAACCTCCATCACTCAGTGCCGTGCTGGAATGTTACACCTACTGACGAAGGCTGACAAACTGGGACACTTGCTTCTTTTTCTTCGCAGCCTAACCGCACGCTCATGGAGGGCTAAACCATGCGCGGACCCTTCCGAACATTGATTGTTTGTCTCGCGGCCTCTTTTGCTTTCGCCGCACTTTCACCAGCCCCCTCCTACGCCAAGAAGAGGACCGCTGCGCAGGAGAGGTGCGAACAAAGCTGTGACCGAGCTTGGGCCTTGTGTCACCATCGGGTGCAGAGAGGAGAACTCCCCGGTGTCACCGAGCGCGGCTGCGCCAATAGCTGGGACGGATGCATTGCTGGGTGCAGGCCTAGGTAGTGACTGAGAGAAAACCCCGGCTCACTTGGCCGGGGTTTGCTTCCGGGGTTTCGTTTTCGGTGACGGCGGTGTCGCCTTCGCGATCTTCCTTAGCCGCTCTTCGAAAGCAGCTTCATCTTCATCGCAGCCGAGTTCGCGGGCCTTTTCGATGAAGCGTTGCGGTTGACTCTGCGCTTTGTTGGTTGCTTTTCTGGCCATTCTCGCCTCAGGGGTGCAGGGTGGCAGCAACATTCGTAGGCTATATAGATGAAGCGGGAGACGAGGGTTTTGGCAAGCTCAATGCCGGACCTCTTGGCGGTCAGTCTCGCTGGCTGATACTTGGCTGCTGCCTTGTTACCCGCGATGCTGACTTAAAGCTGCCGTTGTGGCGCGATCAAATCCTCCAACGGTTTCCGAATAAGCGGGCACGCGATCTTCACTTCCGCCACTTGAATCATCAGCAGAAGATCGTGGCCTGCCAGGAAATCGCCGCGCGACCTATCATTGCTTGCCTGACTCTCTCGCACAAGATCACCATCCCCGGCTCTCGTTGGGAGGATGTGTTTAAGCAAAAGGGGTATCTCTACAACTATCTTCTGCGCTGGCTTCTTGAGCGTGTGTCGCATCACTGTTTCAACAACGATGCGCACTGTTCGTTGAAGCTCGTCTTCTCCCGCCGAAGCAATACCGACTATCAATCGATGATGGACTATCTCACTCTAATGCGAGACGGCAGAGAGGCAATAAGGCCGGTCCGCTCGATCAATTGGAAGGTTTTAGACATAGATACGATCGCCGTTGAGAACCATAGCAAATGGGCGGGTCTGCAAATTGCGGACTGCATCACGAGCGCGTTCTTCTCGGCCGTCGAGCCCAATGTGTATGGCAATTATGAGCCAGGGTACGCGCAACTCTTGCGAGGAAATTTGATGACGGTGAATGGCAGAATTTTGAATTGCGGACTGACAGCGGTGCCCTCGGTGTTCAAAAGCGCGCTGGATGAACGCCAGACGGCGTTCTTTCAATCTTACCGATAACGAAAGAGCAGGCCCCCGGCCCCTGTTCCACACCGCGATGGGTGCTGCCGCCCGAAGGCAACTTGGGGTAGTTCCGGCGCGTGCCTGCCCGTACAAAATATAGGAGATTCGGAACGAATCGTCAACGGACTCAATTTGCTAGGTTTGTCAAGCCCCTATTTCTTCGTTAGGCCGTCGATAGGTCAGGCGCTTTCCCCTGATGCCGCGCAACGCGTTTTCGGCGCGCCTGCCATCCGTCACTCGGCGTTCGTTGTAGCGGAAGTCAAACTCGGCAAGGTAGCGATGCAGGTGTTTCTCGCTGCAATGTTGGTAGATGCCTTTCATGCCGCGCTTGAAGATCGAGAAGTAGCCTTCAATGGTGTTCGTGTGAATGACGCCACGGCCATACTCGTTCTTGCTGTGGCGCACGATCTCATGACCAGCGAAGCCAGCCTTTAGATGCTGGTAGTGCGCGGCTTCGTCCGTCACCATCATCGTCTCTTTCGCAACGTTCTTGCGGATGATCGGAATGATGGTCTTGCCGTCTACGGCATCGACCTTGAACGAGCGAGCCTTGCCGCTAGTGCGGTCTACCAGTGACAGCACCTTGAACTTGTGCGCGTAGCCGCGACCCTTACGCGAGCCTTTGGGCTTCTTCGTGTAGTCGCGACCGAAGAAGGTTTCATCGCTCTCGACAATCGAGCCTTCGCCGCCAAACGGGGCGAGGTCGCCAGTCCGCATGGCCTCGCGCAAGCGGTGCGCCATGAACCACGCCGACTTATACGTGACCTCTAGCACCCGATGCATCTGATGCGCCGAGATACCTTTCTTGCTTGAGCAAAGCAGGTAGGTCGCCTGTAGCCACTTGTGCAACGGGATATGGCTTGACTCGAAAACCGAGCCGACGCGGACGGTGAACTGCTTTCTGCACTTGCCGCACTTGTAGAGGCCGGGGCGAACATGGCCTCGCTTATCCTTGACGCCCTCTAGCTTGTAGATGCGCTCCTTGTTGCCACAGTGCGGGCAGACCGGGCCTTCCGGCCATACGATCTCTTCCAGCTTGGCTAGAGCGGCAGCTTCATCGTGGAAATACGGCTTGGATAGAATCGACATCGGCGAACCCCTTTCCCGTCAAGGGATAGATGGGATTTCACCGTGGGTTTGTCAAGTATACAATGCCCAAAAGAAAGGCGCCCAACCGCTGCGCGTGGTTGGGCGCCAGAAGCGCGTTTTCGCGCGCGTGCCGGGAGGGAAGCCGGCACGAGCGAACCACATCTTCGGCTAGACGGGGGGCACTACCGATGAAAAGTGACGTGGTCCGCTTCTAGGTCCCAGACATAAGTAGATTTCAAGCCGATTTCAACCGGCGCTCCGGGAAAAATTTAATACGACGTAAACAGAGCTGAGGGCCTGGGGCCAAGAGCTTGATTCAGCTATACTTTAACCTTGGGCGGGCTTCCCCGGGGAACTCGGCCGCGGGCCGTCGGGCCTAGCGGAACGGCTGGAAACCCTCCTTGGCGTTGAAGAAATCGGCCGCCACCTTCCGGCCAGAGACCATGTCGGTGACCGTGACCCGCGTCGTTAAACCTTGCGCGTCGGTGATGATCCACTCCTTCAGCTTAAGGTCGGACGCGCTCTCGAAGATCAGCTTGATGCTGCCGGCAGCATCGCCCGACTTGTCCTCGAGCGTGACGGCGAGCGTGCCCTCCTGGCTCTCGACGCCGACGATGCGGGCATCGCGATCGAGATCGACCGCCTCCGTCAGGAGGAATCTGAAGGGCGTCGACTGGATCGGATATTTCTCCACGGTCTTGAGGTCGGAATCCTCGATGGCGAGATGGCTCCCGTCGGCAACGATGCGGAGCGCGCTCGGCGGGGCGTAGTCGAAGCGGATCTTGCCCGGCCTTTGCACGTAGAAGCGCCCCGAGGACTGCTTGTTGGTGGAATCGACCTGCTCGAAGCTTCCTTGCAGATTGGTGATGTTGTTGAAATAGGCGTTGATGCGCTGAACCGCCTTGGTCTGCTCCTCTCCGATCAGAGGTGTCGCCGACTGCGCCGCTTCGACGGCAGCTTCCCAGCCCGCGCCCTCATCGGCGGCGGTGGGAGCAATTTCATCGGAGGGAGGCGGCCCTCCGGTCGCTCCGGTCTCTTCGCCCCGCTGAGGCCCCGGCACATCCTGCGGCTCGGTCAAGCCCTGCGGCGCCGCGGGCGGGGTCGGCGCAGGGGGCGTCTTCGCCACCGTGCTCCCGCTCTCGCCGGCGCACGCGGCTCCGATCGAGAGAAGAGTGGCGAGCGGCAGCCAGAACAACAGCCCGGCGGCTCTGCGGCTAATCATCAACCCCCTCCGGCGACCGGCGTGGCTAGAGATCCAAGAGGAAACCGATAGATGATTCAGGCAAATCTGGTCAACTTCTTGGCAGTGACCGGCCCCGCGTGACGCCTAATACGGCCGTTCCGCCTCGTCTCCGCCGACGAGAATTTCACGCTTTCCGGCATGGTTGGCGGCGCCGATCAGGCCCTCGTTCTCCATGCGCTCGACCAGCGAGGCGGCACGGTTGTAGCCGATGCCGAGCCTGCGCTGCACGTAGCTGGTCGAGGCCTTGCGGTCGCGGAGCACGACGGCCACGGCCTCATCGTAGAGCTCGTCGCCGGAGGAGCCGAGCTCGCCCTCATCTTGATCCTCGCCCTCATCTTCCTCTTCGTCCGTGACGGCGTCGAGATAGCTGGGTGTGCCCTGCTTCTTCAGGTGACGGACCACTTTCTCGACCTCGTCCTCGGCCACGAACGGCCCGTGCACGCGCATGATCCTACCGCCGCCCGCCATGTACAGCATGTCGCCTTGACCGAGCAGCTGCTCTGCGCCCTGCTCGCCGAGAATGGTGCGGCTGTCGATCTTCGAGGTGACTTGGAAGCTCACCCGCGTCGGGAAGTTCGCCTTGATCGTGCCGGTGATGACGTCGACGCTCGGGCGCTGCGTCGCGGTGATGAGGTGGATGCCGGCCGCGCGCGCCATCTGGGCGAGCCGCTGCACCGCCGCTTCGATGTCCTTCCCCGCCACCATCATCAGGTCGGCCATCTCGTCGACGATCACCACGATATAGGGCATGGGATCGTAGTCCATCTCCTCCTGCTCGTAGATGGCGCGCCCCGTGGCGCGGTCGAAGCCCGTCTGCACCGTTCGCGTCAGAACCTCGCCCTTGGCCTCGGCATGGAGGATGCGGGAATTGTAGCCCTTGATGTCGCGCACGCCCAATTTCGACATGCGCTTGTAGCGCTCCTCCATCTCCCGCACGGTCCATTTGAGCGCGACCACGGCCTTCTTCGGATCGGTGACCACCGGCGCGAGCAGATGCGGGATGCCGTCATACACGGATAGCTCGAGCATCTTCGGATCGATCATGATGAATTTGCATTGATCGGGCGACAGCCGGTAGAGCAGCGACAGGATCATGGTGTTGATGCCGACCGACTTGCCGGAGCCGGTGGTGCCGGCGATGAGGAGATGCGGCATGCGCGCAAGATCGACGATGATCGGCTCGCCGCCGATATTCTTGCCGAGCGCGAGGGCCAGCCTCGCGTCGGTCTCCTCGAAATCCGTCGCCTCGATCATCTCGCGCAGCACCACGATCTCGCGGCGGTCGTTTGGAAGCTCGATGCCGATGACGTTGCGGCCGGGCACGATGGCGACGCGGGTGGCGACCGCGCTCATCGATCGCGCGATGTCGTCGGCGAGCCCGATCACGCGCGATGACTTGGTTCCCGGCGCCGGCTCGAGCTCGTAGAGCGTGACCACAGGGCCCGGCCTCACATTGGTGATCTCGCCCTTGACGCCGAAATCCTGAAGCACGCCCTCGAGCTCGCGGGCATTCTCTTGCAGCACTTCGTCGCTGACGCCGCGCCCTCTGCTGCCTTTCGGCTGCTGCAGCAGCTTGATCGAGGGAGGCTCGTACGGCTCGTCGGAGTGCGTTTGCGGCGCAAGCCCGGTGTGTTTCTTCCGCTTCTTTTCCGTGTTGAGACGGGTGATGCGGTAGGCCGGCGAAGTGATGTCGTCCACTTCGTCCTCGTCTTCGAATTCTTCACCGATCGATGCCGGGCCGAACGAGGGTTCGATCCGCCCATCGGCGTCGGGGTTGCGAACGATCTCGTTGCTCTCCTCGTCTTCGCTCTCGTCGAGCGCATCGCCGGGTTCCTCATCGAACTGGTCGCGCCGGCGGAAGGTCTGCCTAAGTCTCGCGCCGGCATGCATGGCGACATGCATGGCCGCGCCAAGCGAGGCATTGGCCCATTCGCCGGCGACGCCGCTCTGCGGGGCCCAGAGCGCGATGAGCCGCGACGTCGAGGTGCCGCAGGCGAACAGGAGCAGCATCGTGCCGATGACGAGAAAGGCGAGTCCGGCCACGAACGACACGGCGGCGTCGGGCAGGAACGGTCCGATCACATGCGCGCCTGCCATGAAGAAATCGCCGAGAATGCCGCCAAGACCGTTCGGCAGAGGCCAGCTCTTTGGCTGCGGCAGAGCCGCGAGCGCCGCGGCAAGCAGAATGACGGAAGCGGGCCAAGCAAGGAACCGCATCCTCTTGCGGCTTGGCGTCGTGTGGAACACGAGGTGCCACCCCCATGCCGCAAGCGGCAGGAACAAGATGATCGCGGCGAGCCCCAAGGATTGGATGGTGAGATCGGCCAGCACCGCCCCCCACGAGCCGAGCACGTTGCGGGGCGCCGCGCGTGTGGCGTTGTTGAGGCTCGGGTCGTGCACCGACCAGCTGGCGAGGCTCGCCCATGCGGCGGCCGCGACGATCACGAACAGGATCCCGTAGCCGCCGAGCATGAGGCGGCGCAAGCCCGACTCGACCGCTCCCGGCAACAGGCGCCGGCGCGCCTTCGATCTCCCTCTGCTCGCCATCCCTCAACCCAATGTGGCGACGACCCGCGTCAAGGCCTCGCGTGTGGTATCTGCGTCATGCACGAGCGCGATCCTGACGTAGTCGGTACCCGGATTGACGCCATCGGGTTCGGCTTGTGCGAGATAGGTGCCCGGCAGCACTTTGACACCACACCCTTTCCAAAGGGTTTTCGCCGCCGCTTCGCCACCGCCAAAAACGGCCATATTCAGCCAAAGAAAGAACCCCCCGCGCGGGCGCTGGAAGCCGTACCGCCCGGCGAGAAGGCCCTCGGCGACGGCGAAATTCCGCCGGTAAAGCGCCCGCCCCTCCTCGACGTGACGCTCGTCCGCCCAGGCCTTTGCCGAGACATGCTGCACGGGGAGCGGCACTTGCGGGCAGGCGACGTTGCGGAAGCGGCCGAAGGCGGCGATGAAGTCCGGGTCGCCTGCGACGAAGCCCGATCTGAGTCCTGGCAGGCCCGAGCGCTTCGACAGCGACTGGAACGACACGACATTGGCGAGGCTCCCGGTCTCTGCCCATGCCGTCTCGAGCACGCCCGGAGGAGGGGCGTCGTCATAGATCTCGGAATAGCATTCGTCGGCGAAGAGGAGAAAGTCGAAGCGCCGCGCGAGCGCGATCGCGCGTGCAAGATAGAGGCTGTCGGCGACGGCGCCTTGCGGGTTCGACGGCGTGTTGAGATAGAAGGCGGCGGTGCGCTCGAGAAGTGCTGCATCGATGACATCGAGGTCTGGCAGGAAGCCGCCTTCGGCGCGCGCTTTGAGAAACACGGGTAGGGCGCCGGAGGCTGCCGCGGCCGCGGCATAGGCCTGGTAGAACGGGTTGGGGATCAGGACCGCCGGTTCTACGAGATGAGGCTTTCGCGCCTTTGCCGGAAAGATCGCCGAGAACAATCCCTCGCGCGATCCGTTGAGCGGGAGGATGTTCCGCTCGGCATCGATCGCGCCGTTCAGGATCGGATAGCGCCGGCCGATCCAGCTGGCGATGGCGCTGCGGAGCGATGGGATCCCTTTGATGGGCGGATAGCGGCCGAATTCGCCAAGATGCTCTTGCAAGGTGGGACCGAGGAAGGGCGGGACCAGCGCCTTCGGCTCTCCGAGCGAGACATCGATGGGGGGCGCGCCAGGCGCAATCCCTTCGAGCAGAAGCGTGAGCCGGGCGAAGGGCGAGCGCACCAATTCGTCGAGGCTCAACTTCGTGTCGCGGAGTGACATGCGGCCGGTGTTACGGGATGGCGAGGCTCCCGGCAATGCCCGCGCGCTTCCGGCAATAAGGAGCCCCGGCACGAGGCCGGGGCTTGAAGCGAGAGCGAAGTCACGGGAAGGTCGCTCCGATCGTGAGGGTTAGTGTCCCTCGATAGCTTTGGAGATGAGGCCTACGGCACCACCTCGCCATGAAGGTTGATGTCGAGACCCTCGATCTCGACGGGCTGGCTCACCCTCACGCCGGTGAGGATGTTCACCACGACGAGGATGACGAAGGTGGCCAGTCCCGACCAGATCACGGTTGCGGCAATCCCTTCGATCTGGGTCCAGATCTGCCCGACATTGCCTTCGAGAGCGCCCTTGGCGCCGCCGATCGCCTCGACCGCGAACACGCCGGTCAAGATCGCGCCGATGATCCCGCCGACGCCGTGCACGCCGAACACGTCGAGCGAATCGTCGTAGCCGATGGCGCGCTTGACCGTGGTTGCCGCAAAGAAGCAGCCGACGCCCGCTGCCGCGCCGATCCACAGCGCGCCGGCCGGACCGACGAAGCCGGAGGCCGGGGTGATCGCGACGAGGCCGGCGACCGCGCCAGAGATGATGCCGAGCACGCTCGGCTTCCTGTGCACGAGCCATTCGGCGAACATCCAGGCGAGCGCCGCCGTGGCCGTGGCAATCTGGGTCACCGCCATGGCCATGCCTGCGCGTCCGCCGGCGGCCACCGCCGAACCCGCGTTGAAGCCGAACCAGCCGACCCACAGCAGGGCGGCGCCGGCCAGGCTATAGACCAGGTTGTGCGGGGCCATGTTCTCCGTCCCGTATCCGGCGCGCTTGCCGAGGTAGACGGCCGTGACCAGGCCGGCGATGCCGGCATTGATGTGCACGACCGTTCCGCCTGCGAAGTCGAGCACGCCCGCGCCGCCGAGAAAGCCGCCGCCCCATACCCAATGCGCGATCGGCGCATAGACGATGAGCACCCACAGCGTGATGAACAGCACCAGCGCCGAGAACTTCATGCGGTCGGCGAAGGCGCCGACGATCAGCGCGGGCGTGATGATGGCGAATGTCATCTGGAAGGTCATGAACACAGACTCGGGGATGGTGGCCGCGAGCGCGTTCGTGCTGTCGATCGTCATGCCCTTGAGCATGAATTGCGACATGCCGCCGAGATAGCTCTGCATGCCACCGCCATCGGTGAACGCCCACGAATAGCCGATCACCATCCACGCCACGGTGACGATACAGGTGGTGGCGAAGCACTGCATGATGATGCTGAGCACGTTCTTTTTCCGCACCATGCCGCCGTAGAACAGCGCGAGTCCGGGCACGGTCATCATCAAAACCAGAGCCGTGGATGTGAGCATCCACGCCGTGTCGCCGCTGTCGATTGTCGGCTTTGCCGCCTCGGCCGCCGCCTCTTGCGCGAGCGCGGGATCGAGCTTGGCGATCAGGAGCGCGGCGAGCGCCGCAACTGCCCCACGAAGATATTTGGCAAGGGTCATGTTATCTCCCCCTCTTACAGCGCTGATTCGTTGGTTTCGCCGGTGCGGATGCGCACCGTCTGCTCGACGGGGACGACGAAGATCTTGCCGTCGCCGATCTGTCCGGTCTTTGCCGCGGCGACAATGGCCTCCACGGCCTTGTCGACCATCTTGGTCGGGACCACGACCTCGATCTTGATCTTGGGCAGAAAGTTCACGGCATATTCGGCGCCGCGATAGATCTCAGTATGGCCCTTCTGCCTGCCGTAGCCTTTGACCTCGGTCACGGTCATGCCTTGCAGGCCGAGCTCGGTGAGGGCTTGGCGCACCTCGTCGAGCTTGAATGGCTTGATGATCGCCATCACCAGCTTCATCTGTCTCACCCCTCCATGGTTGCAGCCGGCAAGGCCCGGGAGGCCGTTCCGGCGGCGCGAACGGGGAGGGAGAGTCAAGCGCCGTGCCAAGTCCCGTCCGACGCTCTAAGTGTCTCATTACCTTGACTCTTTTCGGCAGACGCGGGCCCAGGCCACGCCGGCATGAGCCGGGCCGAGCCCAAAAATTGGGCGAATAGCAACGATTGCCTATGAAATAGGCGTCAGCTCTGGGGCCGACTCGCGCAAGAGACCTTCCTGCGCCGTGGACGCCACCAACACGCCCACGCGCGTGAACAGCGTGCCGCGGCAGAAGGCCCGTCCCACGCCCGAGGTGGGGCTGTCCTGGGCATAAAGCAGCCAGTCGTCGGCCCTGAACTCGCGGTGGAACCAGAGCGCGTGGTCGAGGCTCGCGAGCATCAGCCGCGGATCGAAGATGAAGCGGCCATGGGCGATCAGAGCCGTGTCCAGCAGCGTGAAATCCGACGCGTAAGCCAATACGCATTGATGGAGCGCAAGATCGTCTCCGAGCCTTCCCGTTGCCCTGATCCAGACTTGCTGCGAGGGCGTGCGGCTCTCGGACGATAAATAGCGCGACACGTCGACCGGCCTGATCTCGATCGGCCGCTCGCGCTCCCAGTAGGCTCTCACCTGCGGCGGCAGGCGGTCGAGGAGTTTCGCCTTGAGCTCCGCCTCGCTCGGCAGCGCTTCCGGCGGCGGCACCTCCGGCATTTTCATCTGGTGGTGAAGTCCAGGCTCTTGCCTGTGGAACGAGGCCGCCATCGAGAAGATCGCCTGTCCGTGCTGGATCGCCACCACGCGTCGCGTCGAGAAGCTGCCGCCGTCGCGGATGCGGTCGACCTCGTAGATGATGGGCACAGACGGATCGCCGGGCCGCAAGAAATAGGCGTGGAGCGAATGCGCCGGGCGCCCCTCGACGGTGCGATGGGCAGCGACAAGGGCCTGGCCGATCACCTGCCCGCCGAACACGCGCTGCCACCCGACCTGCGGGCTCAAGCCGCGAAACAGATTCACCTCGAGCGGCTCGAGGTCGAGGATCGACAGAAGCTGTTCCAAGGCGCGACTCACGGGCGAGATCCTCCAGTCCGGGTGGCCCAGCCCTTTAGCAGGTTCACGTTCGGTGCGGAACGTGGCATTGCTGGACCCATGCCGGAACGAGGCGCATCGGGCAAAGACCGGTTCGACGTGGCGATCGCAGGCGGCGGGCTCGTGGGGCGCGCGCTTGCGCTTGCGCTTGCCAGGTTTGCGCCGCAGGGCTTCCGCGTCGCTCTGATCGACGCAGAGCCGATGCAGTCACAAAGAAACGGAGCCGACGACGCCCGCGCCCTCGCGCTCTCGGCTGCAACCAAGAATCTGCTATCGGCGCTCGATCTCTGGACGCAGCTTGCGCCGTCGGTCCAGGCCATCGAAGCGATCGAAATCACCGACAGCGCGCTCGACGCGGCGCTCCGCCCTCATTTCCTCGGTTTCGACGACGAGATGAAGCAGAACGGCACGAGCGCCTTCATGATCGAGCATGGCGAGCTTGCCCGCGTACTTGCGGCCGCGGTGACTGCCGTGCCGGCAATCGCGATGTACGCTTCAGACCGCGTGACGGACTTTACCGCCGGTCCATTTTTCATCGACGCGTCGCTTGCGAGCGGCAAAGCGATCGCGACCAGCCTTCTCGTCGCCGCCGACGGCAAGCGCTCGCTTCTCCGCGAGCGCGCCGGCATCAAATGTATCGGCTGGTCCTATCCGCAAATCGGGATCGTGACCACGGTCGCGCATACGCGGCCCCATCACGGCAAAGCCGTGCAGCATTTCCTTCCCTCCGGACCCTTCGCCATTCTCCCGCTGACCGGCAACCGCTGTTCCATCGTGTGGACCGAGGACGCCGCGCAAGGCGCATCCATCATGGCGGCTGACGAGACGACGTTCCGCGACGAGCTCGGCAAGCGCTTCGGCCACCGGCTCGGCGAGATCGCGCTCGCCGGGCCCCGGCAGTCCTTCCCGCTCGACATGCAGATCGCCCGCGCCTTTGTCGCTGACAGGCTCGCGCTCATCGGCGACGCGGCGCATGTGGTGCATCCGCTGGCGGGGCAGGGGCTCAATATCGGGCTGCGCGATACAGCCGCGCTCGCGGAGACCGTGGTCGAAGCCGCGCGTCTCGGTCTCGATATCGGCGGCGCGGTCGTGCTCGAGCGTTACGAGCGCTGGCGGCGGTTCGACAGCGCCTTCTCGGCGGCGGTGATGGACGGATTGAACCGCCTGTTCTCAAACGACAGCGCGCCGCTGCGCACTCTGCGGGATTTGGGGCTCGGCCTTGTCGACCGCGCCCCGTCTGTGAAGCGCTTCCTCGTTCGCGAGGCTGCGGGGCGAACTGGCACCGTCCCGTGCTTGCTGACAGGCGCGAGCCTTTAGCTCTGGTCGAGCTTGCGCGCTTCTTCCGGCAACATGATGGGGATGCCGTCGCGGATCGGATAGGCGAGGCCTGCGGCGCGGCTGATCAGCTCCTGGCGCTCGGCGTCGTAGTCGAGCGAGGTCTTGGTCAAGGGGCAGACCAGGATCTCGAGGAGCTTGGGATCGAGCCGGCGTTCGTCGCCGCGTTCTGGTGCATCGGTCACGTTCAGGTCTCCTTCCCGGTCATTGCAGCGAGGTCCCGGAGCCGTCGTCCCGCGCCGCGAGCTCCATCTCGGCAAGCGCAACCAGCGCCTCGGCGCGCGAGCGCAAGTCGGGCGCTTCGAGCAGCGCCTGTTTCTCCTCCGGCCCATAGGGACTGAGGATCGACAGCGTATTGACCAGGCGCTCGCTGCTCGCGCCGTCGATGCGGTCCCAATCGGCGTTGAGGTCGTTGGCGAGGAGATAGTTGCGCAGCGTGGCGAGAAGTCGCGGCCGATCGACGTCGTCCTCGCCATGGCCGGTGACGAAATCATCGGCATAGGCCCTGTAGTCGACCTGACACAGGCGGAACGGCATATCGCCCGCGACATCGCCCGAGATGGCGAAACGCGCGACGCCGGCAAGCGCGATCATCACGCGGCCGTCGTCGTTCTCGGTGAAGGAGAAGAGCCGGCCGGCGCAGCCGACCTGGCGCAGCGGAAAGCTCTTTCCCGCCGGCGACTCGCCATTCCCCGCTTCGGGAGCGGGCTGCACCACGCCGATCAGACGGTCGCCGGCCAGCACATGATCGACCAAAGCGAGGTAGCGCGGCTCGAACACGTTGAGCGTGAGCGAGGCGCGCGGCAGGAGAATGGCGCCGCGCAGCGGGAACACGGCCAGCTCCTTCGGCATGTCTGCCACGTTTCGGTAGCGGTCGGTGAGCCCCACGGGATTGCTCCCTTTGCTTCAGGCGAAGAGCAGCGAGGAGAGCCTCTGCCGGCCCGCGACAGTGGCGGGATCGCTCGCGCCCCAGGCGTCGAAAAGTTGCAACAGCTGTTTGCGCGCGTCGTCGTCGTTCCAGGCGCGGTTCTTGGCGATGAGCGTGAGCAGCTCTTCGAGAGCGGCAGGCCGGTCGCCCTTGGCGTTGAGCGCGAGCGCCAGGTCGAAGCGCGCCTGTGCGTCCTTTGGATCGGCCGCGACTTTGGCGCGGAGCTTGTCGATGTCGTCGACGCTTGCGGATTTGCGCTGCAACTCGAGCGCGGCACGCGCGCTCGCCACGGGCGCGCTCTCGGCCTTGGCCGGGGGCACAAGCGCGAGCGTCTGCTCGGCGCGGGCAAGGTCGCCGGTCTTGATGTAGCACTTGGCGAGACCTGCGAGCGCTTGCGCGTTCTCGCGGTCTCCTTGCAGGATCTCGCCGAAGCTCTGCGCCGCGCTATTGAGGTCGCCGGCGGCAAGCGCCGCCTCAGCGGTTTCGAGCTTGACGGCGGCATCTGCGCTCGTATCGCCGGTCAGCCGGGCGATGAAGGCGTTGACGCGGGACTCGGGCAGCGCTCCCATGAAGCCGTCCACGGGGCGCCCGTCCTGGAAGGCGAACACCGCGGGAATCGATTGCACGCCCATCTGCCCGGAGATTTGCGGGTGCTCGTCGATATTGAGCTTGACGAGCTTGACGGCGCCCTTCGCCGCGCGCACGGCCTTCTCGAGGATCGGCGTAAGCTGTCGGCAAGGCCCGCACCAGGGCGCCCAGAAATCGACCAGCACCGGGACCTCGCGCGAGGCTTCGACGACATCCCGCATGAAGTCCTTGGTGGTGGTGTTCTTGATGAGCTCGGTGTCGGGAGTGTCCGCACCGGCTTGCTTCAGGATCGGAGTATCGACGCTCATGCTGCTTCCCGCGTGGCACCCTGGCCGACGCCACCTGTCCTGGAAAGATGGGCCGGGCGGCGCCGTTTGGCAACCTGCCGGAGGGCCTCGGCCCGCGGGCCTCGGCCCAAGGGCCTCAATTCCAAATGCCTCAAGCCAACGGCTTCAAGCCAAGGGAGCGATCAGGGGCTCGTGGCCGCAAGCCTTGATGAAGCGGATGAGATCGGCGGTTGCGAGCCGGGTGGTCGCCGTATTTTCGAGGGGGTGGCAGTTGACCTCGTCATAGTCGAGGATCGCCTGATCGACCACGACGGCGACATCAGCCGCCGACGCGTTGATGAGGGCGAACGGCGTGACCGAGCCGGGCGTGACGCCGAGCACGGCCTCGAGCCGCGCAGGTCTGCCGAAGCTGAAGCGGCCAGCGCCAAGCCGCTTGGCAAGCGCCTTGAGATCGACCCGCGTATCGTCCTTGGCGACGACGAGGACCATGCGGCCGTCAGTGTCGGTGAGGAACAGGCTCTTGGTGTGGGCGCCGGGAAGGCGCGCGCGCAAACCCGCCGACTCCTCGACCGTGAACACCGCCTCATGCTCGACGGTGGTGGCTTGAATGCCGAGCGCGGCGAGGCGGGCATCCAGCGTCTTGCGGTCTGCTGCCATGTCTCATCTAGCGCATTCCTGCGGAATAGTTCAGGCCTAGAGCATCTTCCGACCAGAATGCATCATAGCCTGCAGCTGCACCCTGAGGAGGCCGCGGAACGCGGCCGTCTCGAAGGGTCGTCGCGCGTCAATGCCGGTTCCCCGCTCGTCTCCGTCATGATTCGTCACCCCCGGGCTTGACCCGGGGGTCCATTCCGTTACGCCTCGGCTTGGCTCTGGGGTCACGGAATGGATGCCCGGACTCGAGCTTGCGCCCGGGCCGACGGAGCCGGACCCGGGTGTCCGGGCATGACGACGTGAAGGTAGCGAGCGCCAGACTAGAGCTTCTTCCGATCAGAATGCATCATAGCCTGCAGCGGCAAAGTCGTTTCGATATTCGTCTCGTGTGAACTGTAATATGGCGCGGACCCCTTATCGGTTCAGCCCGGTCGGAAACCGCTCTGGCCTCTTTCCGCCCGGATGGCTTCATAGCGGAATTCGTGCAGGTCTAGCCGGTTTCCCCTAAGGTGGACATTCAGGCGGCGATCAACTAGATCGTAGGAACCCGGTCTTGGGTTGGAGTTCGCGGGTGTAGCTCAGGGGTAGAGCACAACCTTGCCAAGGTTGGGGTCGGGGGTTCGAATCCCCTCGCCCGCTCCAATTCTCGCGATATATGCAGAGGTCTACGATCAGCTCCCAGGGAAGCGCGTTCCCTTCCCCTCCTGGTCCGGTCACCACGTAGCATCTCCACGCTGATAGGCTAACGCCGAGGCTGGCCCGAGTCGCCTGATTCCACACAACTACTGCAGCGACGCTGAGCCCCACCGCTTTTGACCTCTGCTCCATTGAGAGATTGCCGTGCGCGACGATTTTTCCGCCAAAGCTATTCGACTCCTTGCCGCTCGGGTTGGCCATCATTGCTCAAACCCAAACTGCGTTCGTTCGACGTCAGGTCCGGCGGCCAATGAGAAGCACGCGGTTAGCATCGGGGTCGCCGCTCATATCACCGCGGCTGCGCCTGGTGGCAAGCGTTACGACGCAAACATGAAGCCGGAGGAGCGCGGGAATGGCACCAATGGCATTTGGCTGTGCCAAAGTTGTGCCAAGCTCATTGATTCTGACGAAAACCGTTACACGGTAGCACTGCTGCACCAGTGGAAAGAAGATGCGGTACAGCGAGCACTTGACGCGATCGCCTGCGGAGGGCCGCTTGGTCCGGTCAAACCGCCCACCGAGTTGGACGCTGCGGACGAGAAATTCCTTAGTGGACTCGATCTGCCCAGCACGGACGCAGTCAGCGCCGTTAGCTCGCGCCTGCGTGCTGCTTCACTAATCGACATCGAAGCATTTAGAGCACAGCGAGGCAGACCGGCACGAATAATTGCGCTTCCTCTTAGGTTCGAGAAAAACGCCTCTCTCAGCCCAACACTCGAGAGCCTTGCACAGGTGACGGAGCTTGGAGAGCCTATACTGCTCGTTGCCCCGGGCGGAACCGGCAAGTCGATTACCGTTTTGCAGATTGCAGAACGAATGCTGGCAAGGGATGGTTCTGTGCCGCTGTTGGTGCCGCTTGGCGAGTGGTCCGATAGGGAGGACGATTTTTTCGACTTCCTCCTCCGGCGCAACGCCTTCGGTTCCTTTCGGCGGCAGCATTTGATGCAGATGGCCTATCACGGCCGACTGGTCCTGGTACTCGACGGCTGGAATGAGCTGACACCAGAGGCGCGGTTGCGCGCCACCAATGATGTCACTGCACTGCAACGCGACTATCCGCAGCTTGGTCTCATAATCAGTACACGGCGACAGGCGTTGCCAATGACAGGACTTGTCGTGGAGATCGACACGCTGTCGCAAGATCAGCAGATGGAGCTTGCGCGGGCCGCTCGGGGTCAGGAGGGCGTCGATCTTGTTGACCGTGCATGGCGGACCACAGGTGTTCGCGAGCTTGTAGGCATCCCGCTCTATCTGAATGCCTTGCTCACATTGCCAAAGGGAGAGAGTTTTCCGGAAACTAAGGAAGCCGTTTTGCGCATGTTCGTGCAACAGAACGAAACTACGCCTGACAGGGTCGAAAGGTTGCAGCGAGATACACTGCACCAACATAGGGCCTTGCTGGTTGGCCTTGCAGCCGAAGCAAACCGAACCGCTAACACCGTGATCTCAGAAAAGATTGCGAATCGCTCGGTCTCGAAGATTTTGCAGCAACTTTCTGAGGACGGTCAAATAGGGCCGGTGCCTCATCCGCGCGTTGTTGTTGACGGTTTGGTAGGAGCGCACCTGTTGGTGCGCTTGTCTGGCGCCGAGGGCGGCGTGTCGTTTCAGCACCAACTATTTCAAGAGTGGTATGCGGCTGAAGAGGTCGAAAAACTCATGTTTCAAGCGGGCGCGGGCGACGCTGGAGCGCGCAAGTTGCTGCGCGAGGAGGTGATCAATTGGCCAAGCTGGGAAGAGTCGATTTTGTTTTCGTGTGACCGACTCTCTCGCTCAAACGATGCTGGCATTCGCGCTGTAGCAGCAGCCATCAATGACACACTATCCATTGACCCCGTCTTAGCAGCCGCAATGATAGACCGCGCCGCGGACGCCGTGTGGTTGCGCACACGAGAGCGTGTCCTTTGGTTTGTTGCCCGCTGGCACGCACCCGGCACCTTCGACCGCGCCGTACGTTTTATGGTGGCATCGGGTAAGGCTGAATTTGCTGATCTTATCTGGCCGCTCGCGTCAAACGCTGACGACCGAATCCAAATCGATACCTTTCGGGCCGCTGATCGTTTTCGAACAAGCGTCTTGGGCCCAGACGCCAAAACGCGTTTGCGGACGCTTCCTGCACCTCAGCGCAAGATCGCTCTCTCGGAGATTGCCAGCAATAGTGGTCTTGATGGCATGGAGCTAGCCGCGAGACTTGCAGCCGATGATCCGGACTCTGAAGTCACCCTCGCCGTCGTGGAATCGTTGACCTTTCGACGTGGTGACCAGCAAGTGAAGCGCATTATGCAGTCGGCATCGGACTCTGTTTGGAAAGCGTTAGCGAAAGTTGGATACCCCGACCACCTCGGCGATGCGCTGCTCAATGAACGCCTAAAAAGAGAACGTACCGAGGCACGCGCCCATGAAACTGATCCTGTTCGTCTGTTGCGCCGCATAGTGGAACAGAAGCCTGACAATGCCGAAGCGCGCATTACGGAGCTTGTGGGAACACCCGGTTTGGCGTTGAGGGATTCAAACGTCGAGCATTTGGTCGCATATGCACATTCTAAGTTTCCTGGCGCTGTCGCGGCTGGCATCACGGCCCGCCTGCTCAACGACCTGCCATTACCGTATCGAGCCGGGGAGTATCTTAGGGAGATGCAGCTAGTCGATAGTGGGCCGTTAAGCGATATCGTGCTTGATACGAGTACCTCGGAGCGCCGCCTTAATGCCGTGGCTGCTATTATCGGCCCCGTGACAGTCACGGCTCTTTTCGATCGTCTGTTTACGATTGACGATCAGGTGAGCGCGAGGGGGCACTACGATGAAGGTTTAGCTGACTCGCATGCACGATTCGTGGGCGCAATCACGTCAACGCGGCAGAATATATTCATGGAGGTACTGGCGACGCGGGCCCAAAACGACAATCCCCGACATATCGGGCTTATGGCTGACTTGATCGCGCGTCATGGCCACAGCAGTGAAAATCCCGCTCCCCCGATTGGGCTCGCTCACCGCAGTCCGCTGCGTACAATAATCGAGCGGTGGATAACCACCCTTCAACAGTCAGCGAATCCGGTCCGTCACGTGTCGTCGCAGGTCGCGCGCGCAGCCGCCAGATTGGCCGACTCAAGTTTAGCTGAACCGCTACGCCTTCTTCTCGAACGAGACCTCGCTGACCAAGCGGCGGCAAGGGCAGCGCATCTTGCCGCTCGGGGCACGATGCGCACACTCGATGTTACAGGGTACACGGCGATATATGCTCGTGCTTTCGCCGCAATGCATGATGAGGCTGCTATCGCGGTGCTGACGCGGGATCTTGCCGATCTGCGCTGGGGAATCGATGCGGCGGGTGCGTTGTATGAAATTTGGTCGATGGACCACCCTCCAAAGGAGAAAAGCCTTTTCAGTTGGGACGACTTCTCGCAACACCTATCGCGTCGGGCAAAACGGGACGTGGATACGCCCTCCACTTCCGCATTTGCCGAAGCAATTTTTGCAGTTGTCCGCACATTGGGCGACCCGGCCAGGTCTGACCAGGAGCAACAACACGCCATTGAGCTTGCGGGGGTAGGTTTGGCACTTCCGCACGGGACCAAGCGACGTGAAATTGACGCGCTGCTCGCACTGCCCCAGACGCCCTCGCTTAAAAATCACCTGCTAGTCGCCGCTGCAAGGGCTGGAGAAGTCGTTCCCGCCACCCAGTTGATAGAGGGACTTCGTAATCTGCTTGACGCGGCGGAGACGCAAACTTGGCGGCTGGACGAAAACCGCGGCGAACTGATGGGTTGGATACGCCTCTTCCCTTTTTCCGATGATCCAACACGAGTGCATGAGGCGCTTGCGCTTCTGCCCGAGCAACGTCGACGGCCCTATGCGGTTCGTCGGCTCCTTCAGACACTGCCGCAAAGTCCAGCTGCCCCGGCGCTTGCCACACTGGAACAGCTTGCAGCCGACAACCCCGCTTTCTTGCAGGAATTTGAATGGATCAACGCTGTTATCAAACTCGACACTGAAGCCGCGGCGCTGGTGATTCTCGACCAGCTATGCGGAGGTCAACTTAAGATTCGTGACGGTTTTCGGTTGTCGAACGCATTGGCGGGATGGGCGTCCAGGTATCCGGCGGTTCTCTCCACAATGATTGCGCGCTACCCCACACTTACAACCGGCAAAATCCCTGCGGTATTGGAGATGGCTTTCCACGATCTAACGGATGAGCAGGTTTTTATGACGCTGTTCGACGGCCATGTCGACGGACCACATCCCTTTCGCGGTGTTGCGAACGCACTTCGAAACCTGGCAATTGGGAGAAGACCATCCAAGGAGTGGACAGGGGCTTTCGAGGAGATAGGTCTACCACTGACGACATTGCGAGCGCGCCTGTTCGCGATGTTGCCAGCGAACGATTCACGAGCACGGCTTGCTAAGAAGTGTTTGATTGCAATCGAGGAATATCGCGATGACCGCGGGCGCGTCAGCAATGAGCCACGTCATCCTGATATCGAGACTGATCGAGCGTGGCCTCCAGAGGCGGACGAGGTCGCCTAGTGGCATGAGCAGACGCGAACCGTGTCTATTTCACCGTAACGCAATTTTCTGCTGCGTCGGCAATCGATCAATTCTTGGTCAAATCCGAAAAGCAACGGCCCCGGTGAGGGGCCGCGTTCACGTCGCGCCCCCCTCAATGCGCCGCCGCCCCGGCGGCCCCGATTCCCGTTTCGGAGCGCACGAACTGCGCTTCGAACGCTTGCCGCTCCGCGTCGGCTCGCGGGCTCCGGTCGAGCATTGAAACGGTGTAGATGCCGAGGAAAGCCATGCTCATCGAGAACAGCGCCGGATTGTCGTAGGGGAAGATCGCTTCGGAAAACCCAAACGTCTTGACCCACACGGCGGGGCTCAAGAACACCATGGCGACCGCCAAGACAAGGCCGAGCAAGCCTCCGGCCACGGCGCCGCGCGTGGTCGTTCCCCTCCAGAAAATGCTCATCAGCAGAACCGGGAAATTGCAGCTCGCCGCCACCGCGAAGGCGAGCCCCACCATGAAGGCCACGTTCTGCTTTTCGAACACGTAGCCCAAGACGATGGCTACGACGCCGATGACGACGGCGGAAATCTTCGAGATGCGCACTTCGTTGACTTCCGAAGCGCGGCCCTTGGCGACCACGTTGGCGTAAAGATCGTGGCTCACGGCCGAAGCGCCCGCAAGCGTCAACCCGGCGACAACCGCGAGGATGGTCGCGAACGCCACGGCCGAGATGAACCCGAGGAAGAGCGGCCCGCCGACGGCTTTCGACAAGTGGATGGCGGCCATGTTGCTGCCGCCGATGAGGCCGCCGACCTTGTCGATCGCGCCGTTTGCGCCGGGAGTGAAATACGACGGATCGCCCATCAGGAGCGTTATGGCGCCGAACCCGATGATGAACGTCAAGATGTAGAAGTAGCCGATGAAGCCCGTCGCGTCGCGCACCGTGAAGAAGCGCATGAGGATGTGCGGCAGCCCTGCCGTGCCGAACATGAGCGCAAGCCCGAGCGAGATCGCGGAAATGGGATCGGTCACGAGCTTGCCGGGCGACATGATCGACTGTCCGCCGGGATGCGCTTCCGTCGCCGAGCGGAACATGGCCTCGACCGAGAAGCCGAAATGCGCGAGCACCATGAGCGCCATGAACGTGGCCCCGCCGAGCAACAGACACGCTTTGATGATCTGCACCCACGTCGTCGCGATCATGCCGCCGAAGGCGACATAGGTGATCATGAGCGCGCCGACCAGGATCTCGGCGTAGATGTAGGGGAGCCCGAACAGGAGCTCGATCAGCTTCCCCGCGCCGACCATTTGCGCGATGAGGTAAAACGCGACCACGGCGAGCGTGCCCGCCGCCGCGAGCGAGCGGATGGGAGTGGGCGCGAGCCGGAACGCGGCCACGTCGGCGAAGGTGTAGCGGCCGAGGTTCCTCAGCCGCTCGGCGATGAGGAAGAGCACGATCGGCCAGCCGACGAGCCATCCCACGGAGTAGATGAGACCGTCGAAGCCCGACGAAAATACGAGGCCCGAAATACCGAGGAACGAGGCGGCCGACATGTAGTCGCCGGCGATGGCGAGGCCGTTCTGGGAGCCAGTGATGCCGCCGCCCGCCGCATAGAAGTCGGAGGCCGAGCGAGAGCGGGACGCCGCCCACTTCGTGATGGCGAGTGTCGCCGCCACGAAGGCCAGGAACATGACGATGGCTTCGACGTTCAACGCGCCCTCTCGATAATCGCTTGGGTTTTCGCGTCGAACTCCGAATTGGCGCGCCGCACATAGAGGCCGGTCAGCACGAATGCCGCGAGGATGACGCCGACGCCGAGCGGGATGCCGATGGTCGTCACGCCCACGCCGACCGGCGTCCCAAGAAGATCAGGCGCGAAGGCGACGGCGAGAATGAACCCGAAGTAGATCGCCATCATGAGAAGGGAAAGTCCCCACGCGAACCGCGAGCGCTCGCGCACCAGCGCGTGAAACTCGGGATCGCGCCGCACCTTGTCGATGAGCGCGGCGGCGGCGGTCCGCATCCTCCCTCCCTTTGCGTGCGCCGTTGAAGGATTTCGCGGCGCGTTCGATCCTTCGACCCTAGCGGATTGCGAGCGAACCGGAAATCACACCCTTGGTTGGCGCGACTGGTCAAAGCATGCGCGTGCGGTCGCGCTTAGGGGGCGCAGCGAGACAGCAAAACCGGATGTTGCGAGGATGAGGTCGCGACTCGCGAGCCATAACGGGCACACTATCCCACGGCGATCCGTTAGAGCACGATTCGCGTGATAGGATTGGCAAGGGTCGCTGCGAGGCTTGGACCGGATGTCAATTGCGCGTCACGAGGGATGTTTGCACCGGCGAAACGTCCTCTGCGGCGGCGGCGCCTTGGTGTTTGCCGCAATGATGGCCTCGCTCCTGCGAGGCTCGAAGCCTGTGCGCGCACAGACGATCGCGGGCAACGTTCCCGAAGTCGATCGCGTGTCTGTTCGCGTCGTCGTTGACAGCTACCAGTTCGCAGTCGTGGCAGGGCGGAGGATCGGATCTGTCGATGTCCAGCACTTTGGCTGGGGCCTCCGCGCCGACAAGCCGCCCGGTAGGACCCTGATGAGCGAGTTCGGCCTGTCGCTCTATGCCCAGTCCGTGCGCGGCGGCGAGACCCGCAGCCTCTTGATGGATTTTGGCTTCACTGCCGCGGCCCTCAATAACAACATCGATCTGTTGGCCGTTAGCCCGGCCGACCTGGATGCCCTCGTGCTCAGTCACGGCCACTATGATCACTTCGGCGGTCTCGTCGGCTTCCTCCAGCGAAGCAAAGGCGAACTGAAAACCAAGCTTCCGCTCTACGTTGGTGGAGAGGAGTGCTTCTGCTCGCGCGAATGGGTCGGCCCGCCCGCTCCGGGCAATTTCGGCGTGCTCGATCGCCAAACGCTGGAACACGCCGATCTGGCTCTGACCTACGCCGAAGGACCGTCTCTCGTGGGAGACCACGCCTTCACCACAGGGCAGATCGGGTTGCTGAGTTTCGAGAAAGTGCTCTCGCCGAGCACGATGAAGATCGGCATCGAGGACGGGATCGGCTGCTATCCCGGCATGGTGTCACAGGGAATCAAGACTGAGGCGATCATTCCCGATCAGTTCCAGCACGAACTCGCCACCGCATACAATCTCAAGGGACGCGGTCTTGTCATTCTCACCGCATGCAGCCACCGTGGCGTGGTTAACACCATCAAGCAAGCCCAGGCAGCTTCGGGGATCGGGAAGGTGCACGCCGTCATCGGCGGGTTTCACCTTGCGCCTTACAGCGAGGATTATGTGCTCCAGACGATCGCGGCGCTCAAGGAGATCGACGTCGATTACGTCGTTCCGCTGCACTGCTCGGGCGAGGCGTTTTGGGACCTCGCCAAGGCCGAAATGCCTACCAAGCTCCTGCGTTCCTACACGGGAACCCGGCTCGTATTCGAGGGTGACAGTACTTAAGCAAACGGCCCCGGTGAAGGGGCCGCTTTCACGTCGCGCGAAGGTGTGGGCGAGCGCCCGCTACCAGGGCCAGGGACCGCGCGTAAACCCTGGGCTGCGCTGATAGTAGCGGTTGCTGTAGTCGAAGAACGGACGGCGCAAGGTCCGGACCTTTTTCTTCTTCCGGGGTTTGGCCGGCGTGAAATCGCCGTCGAGGCTCGCCGCCGTGATCTTCGCCGGCGTCTCCTTGGCCCAGACGACAAAGTCGTTGCCTTTGGTCAAGCCCGCCGTATTGATGGCCGTATCGCCGATGATGAGCGAAGAGCCCGGCGTGAGCCGCTCGGAAATTTTCTGGCGGAGCTCGCTCGTGATCTCGAGCCTGTCGAGCGCGGCGGCCGAATCGTCTCCCTGAAGGCTCATCGCCGTCCATCGCGTCGAGGTGTCGCCCGGCGCAAATTTCAGCGCCATGAAGATATGCGTGCCGAGCGGCGTCTCGGGATCCTTGAACGAGACCGGCTCATCGAACACGCGGCCGAACTCCTGCCTGACATAGAGGTGCCCCGCCGGCGGTTCGCCCTTGCCCGCCGCAGCATAGACCTTCTTCGCCAGCTCTTCGTTCAAGGTTCCGGTCTCGGGCATGCCGTTCGCCTTCTGGAACTCCTTGATGGCGTTGACCGTCGCCTTGCCGAGAGTGCCGTCAAAAGCTTGCGGCTCGAGATAGCCCATATTGGCGAAGATCTGCTGCACGCCGATGATGCGATCGCGCTGAGTCCGCCGCGTCACCAGAATGCGCAACGGCGCCGTTGAGCGCGGCTCCGCGGCGAGGATCGCCACCTCCTTGGCACCGGCCATGAGCTTGGCCGCGACCACGGACGGGGGCGCGTCGGGGAGGGCGCTCGCCACGGCTGCGTTTGCGTCCGTGTTGATCGCCAACGCTTGATCGGCGGCCATGGTGTTGGGTGACGCAGGCGTGGTTTCAGTTGCGAGATTCGCCTGCTCGACCGGCGCGGTCTTGGCTTCCATACGGGCAGGCTCGGCTCCGGCCGTTGCAAGCGCGGCGTCAGCAGGATGAGCCGGTGTTGACTCGGCGGCGGCAGCGGAAACCTCGGGTCCGCGTGCAGCGGGGAGGGCCGTGCTCACAACCGGCTTGAGCTCCGTCGCAGGCGGAGCCTCGGCGACAGGCGCTGCTGGAATGGGCTCGACCTTGGCGAGCGATGGCTCGGGCCCGTTGTCTTCATCGAGCGCGTGCCCACTCGCTTTCGCGGCCGAAGCAGGTGCTCCAGCATCGCGAACGCCCTCTGCGGCAGTCGTGCCCGCGAACGGATCGAAGGCATGCACATGCGTGTCCTCGACCGCGGCGGGGTCGTCCGCGGGTGGCGGCGCGGGCTTCTCGCCGACCGCCTCGGCCTCGAGCGATGAGGGAACGTCGGTCGTTGAGCCCGACACGTCGGCTCTTGCGACCTTGCCGGGATGGGTCTTGACCGGCGCTAACGGCAAGGCGTCGTTGCTCGACTGGCGCTTCGGCGCCACCTCCTGCTTGACCATCGCCGGCGTGGGCGGAGGCAGCGGCTGGAACAGGTTGGCGTGCTCGATCAACTGCGGCACCGGGCGGTCGCGCGCCACGATCACGTTGTCACCGACCGTCGTGATCTTGAACAGCTTCGGCGCGAAGGAGAAGGGGAGCCGGATGCAGCCATGCGAGGCGGGATAGCCGGGCACCACGCCCGCATGCAGCGCCGTTCCGGACCAGGTGATCCGGTTCATCCACGGCATCGGCGCGCCGCTATAGAGGTTGGAGCGGTGATGCCGCCGCTTCTCCAGGATGCTGAACACGCCGGCCTTGGTGGCGTAACCGCGCATCCCCGTCGAAACCTTGGAGCTCGTGATGAGCGTCATGCCGCGATAGACGTCGACCTTCTGCTGGCTCAAGGAGATGACGAGCGTCATGGGCTCGCCGTCGGCAGGATCGGGGATCGCCGCCTCGACCTGCTTGGCCGCGTTCTTCCGCTTCTGGGCTTCGGCCGGCAGCGACACGCCGACGGACGCGGCCAGAACCGCGACGCCGACGAGAGCGAAAAATGTCGAAGAAGTCCGCTTGGCGGACGGATCCGCCGTTACCCTCAGATACTCGGTACGCAAGACACACGCTCCCCGTGAACGGCCGCATCCATAAGCGAGCCCCCCGTGCGAGTCCCCCGACTCGGGCGAATCACACTAAAAGAGGCACTCCCATTTGACCAGCGGAAGCCTTCTAATCACCTAACGCCGAAGGCGGCGCCAGGATCCCGCCGATGGGATCGCCCAGTTACAAAAATCACGTGGCTTCTGGCACTTATCAGACCGTTTGGGCGATTTTGCGGTCCCGGCATGGCGATGCCGTGCAAGCGGCGGACGGCGAATAACTCGGCCCTGTTTCATTCGCGCAACACTTAAAATGTGGCGCTAACCAGTGCCAAGACCGGCGAAATAACTCGACTGTCGCAGCTCTGCACCACTCCGCCCTTGGCCGTTCCTGCCTCCCTCGAAAGCTCTTGCTTCGGCTGCTGGCGCTCAATACAGGGAGGGCCTAGCGGAGAGCGGACTGAGCTCGAGAGGGGAGGATCACTCATGCGCGTACTGACCCACGCCCGGCCGGGCCATCTCTTCCGGGGCGCAGGCCTGCTCCTTGCCGGCCTCATGCTCGCCGGCTGCGGCATCAACACAATTCCCACCTTGCAGGAGCAGGCCAAGGCCGCGTGGAGCCAGGTGTTGAACCAGTATCAGCGCCGGGCCGACCTCATCCCCAATCTGGTCGAGACGGTGAAGGGTTACGCCGCGCAGGAGAGCAAGGTCCTGACCGATGTGGTCGAGGCCCGCGCCAAGGCGACCCAAGTGCAGGTTCCGCCCGACATTCTCACCAATCCCGACGCGTTCCAGAAGTTTCAGGAGGCGCAGAACAACCTCTCCGGCGCGCTCGGCCGCCTGCTCCTGATCGTGGAGAACTATCCCGACCTCAAGTCCAACCAGAATTTCCTCGCGCTGCAGTCGCAGCTCGAAGGCACCGAGAACCGCATCTCCGTTGCCCGGCAGGATTACATCACCGCGGTCAAGGACTATAGCACCGAGCTCAGAACCATCCCGGGGCGCTGGTGGCGCGCTCTGCTCTATCCTGACGCCGAGCCCATGCAGAACTTCACCGCGGCTGAAGGCACGGAAAAGCCCCCGGAGGTCAAGTTCTAGCGCAAGCCCGATTGGGGGGCGCAAATGGCCGCTATGCGGCGTTTCGGCGGGACGGTCTTAGGCCTCGCGCTCGCGCTTTGGCCGTTCTTCGCCACGGCCGCGCCGAATTTCCCGGAATTGACCGGCCGCGTCGTCGATGACGCCGGCCTCTTGAGCTATCCCGACAAAGTCGCCGTCACCGCCGACCTCAAGGCGCTCGAGGACAAGAGCTCGGACCAGCTCATCGTCGTCACGTTGCCCTCGCTGCAGGGCTACGCCATCGAGGATTTCGGCTACCGGCTCGGCCGCCATTGGGGCATCGGCACCGCGAAACTCGACAACGGCGTCATCCTCATGGTCGCGCCAAACGAGCGCAAGGTCCGCATCGAGGTCGGAACCGGGCTCGAGGGCACGCTCACCGATGCGCTGTCGAAGATCATCATCGAGAATTCGATCCTGCCGCGCTTTCGCGAAGGCGACTTCGGCGGCGGCATCAAGAACGGGGTGCGCGACATCGCTCTCGTGCTCACCGGCGAGGCCGCCGAGGTCGAGGCGCGCGCCAGAGCGCGCAATGACGCCGAAGATCCCATGATCCCTTGGCTCTTCATCATCATCTGGCTCGCGATCTTTCTGTGGATCGCCTACAGCATGTGGCGCAGCGCCCGCTATGCCGCGCCCGCTGGCCGCGCTACGGGTGGTCCGATTCTGATCCCGGGACCTGGATGGGATAGCGGTGGCCGCGGCGGCTGGAGCGGCGGCGGCGGCGGTGGTGGTGGTGGTGGCTTCTCGGGCGGTGGCGGGAGCTTTGGCGGCGGCGGGGCCTCGGGACGATGGTAGGGCCCCTGTCCACGCAGCCTCCATTCAGTCCCGAGGACCGGGCCGCGATCTCGGCCGCGATCGCGCGCGCCGAGCAGAAGACGAGCGGAGAGATCGTCGTCGTTGCCGCCGTCGCCTCGGACGGCTACCGCTCCTTCGGCCTGCTATGGGCTGCCCTTGTCGCGCTCGCCGTGCCCGCTCCCTTCGTCTTCTTCACCAAATGGCCGGTGCAGTACATCTATCTGATGCAGCTTGCGGCGTTTCTCGTCTTCGGGGTGATGTTTCAACTTGATCGCATCCGCTATGTGCTGGTGCCACCGTCCATCAAGCGGGCCCGCGCCCATCAACGCGCAGTCGAGCAGTTCCTCGTCCAGAACATGCACACCACCAAGGGGCGCACCGGCGTGCTCATCTATGTCTCCTTCGTCGAGCGCTACGCCGAGGTCATCGCCGATGAGGGCATCTACGGCAAGGTGCCGCCTTCGACCTGGGAGAACGCGGTCGGCGAGCTCACCAATCATCTTGCGAGCGGCACCGTCACCGAAGGCTTCATCCGCGCCATCGAGCGCTGCGGCAAGGTGCTCGCCAAGCATTTTCCGCCGGGCAAGGCGCCCGACAACGAACTTCCCAACCACCTGATCGTGCTCGATGCCTATGGGCGCCCTTGACCGGCCGGTCCGCTCCGCGCGTGACGAAGCCGAGCGAGTCGGCAGGCGCGCGCTGTTCGGCTGGGTGCTGTTCGATTGGGCGTCGCAGCCCTTCTACACGCTTGTCGTCACCTTTCTGTTCGCGCCCTATTTCGTCAACGGCTTCATCGCCGATCCGGCGCGGGGCGCCACGCTTTGGGCCTATGCGACCGGCATCGCCGAGCTGATCGCCGCGGTGCTCGCTCCCGTGCTAGGCGCCCTTGCCGATGCGGGCCAGCCGCGCAAACCCTGGATCGCCGTCTTCTCCGCCATGCTCGTCGTCGGTCTCTGCGCTCTGTGGCTTGCCGCGCCCGGGCGCACCGATCTTGCGATGATCGTGCTCATCGGCTTCGGGCTTGCCACGGTCGGCGCCGAGCTCGCCACCGTGTTCACCAACGCGATGATGCAGTCGCTCGTCTCAACCAAGCGGCTCGGGACTCTGTCCGGCCTCGGCTGGGCGGTCGGCTATGTCGGCGGCCTGGTCAGCCTTGCTCTCGTCGCAGGGGTCCTCGTCGCCGATCCCAATACCGGCAAGACCCTGCTCGGACTTCCGCCGCTCGTGCCGCTCGATCCCGCCACGCGCGAAGGCGACCGTCTCGTCGGTCCGTTCTCGGCGCTGTGGTATCTCGTCTTCGTTCTGCCGCTCTTTCTGTTCACGCCTGACCTCCGGGCCGAGCCGCAGCGGGCGGGAGCGGTCGCCGTCGGTCTCGCGCAGCTCATGCACTCTGTGCGCGATGCCGTGCGCAACCACGCGCAAGTCGCGCTGTTCCTGCTCGCGCGCATGATCTATGCCGACGGGGTCGGCGCCGTGTTTGCCTTCGGCGGCATCTATGCCGCCACCGTGTTCGGCTGGGGCGCGACGGAACTCGGTCTGTTCGGCATCATCCTCACGATTGCCGGAACGATCGGCGCCGTGCTCGGCGGGCCGCTCGACGACGCAAAAGGCTCAAAGACGGTGATCGTCGCTGGGCTCTTGCTCTTCATCGTCGCCGCGATCGGCGTGCTGTCGGTCGACCAAACGCACGTCCTTTTCGTCGTTCCGGTCGAGGCGAAGCTTGCAGGGAGCGCGCCGTTCTCTTCCGTCGGCGAGCAGGTCTGTCTCGGCTTCGCCATGCTCATCGGGTTCGCCTCGGGTCCGGTGCAATCGTCGAGCCGCACGCTGCTCGCGCGCATGTGTCCGCCCGACAAGACCACCGAGTTCTTCGGCTTCTTCTCCTTCTCCGGCAAGATCACGGCCTTCGCCGCGCCGCTCATGATCGGCGCCGTCACGCATGCGACCGGCAGCCAGCGGCTTGGCATCGGCACGAGCCTGATGTTCCTCCTCGCCGGCCTCCTGCTCCTCCTCCGCGTGAGAGCGAAGTAGCTTACCCCTCACCGCGCACCAAGTGGTGCGCGTGCTCTCCCCCAAGGGGAGAGCGGAAAGTGACACGGAACACAGACACTCCTCATTCTGAGGAGCGCGCGCAAGCGCGCGTCTCGAAGCACGCACCCTTCGTCATGCCCGGCTCTCTTTCCCCATGTCATCGCCCGGCTTGACCGGGCGATCCAGTAACCCTCCACGTCGCGCGATCGCGAGGACGCGGTGATTACTGGATGCCCGCCTTCGCGGGCATGACAGTTGCGATGTCGCGCCAAAATTTCTCACCTTCCATAGGCGCGATGTGCGGCGGGAAGGGTGGGGGCTCTTTTCGACGCGACTTCCACGCTTCGCGTTTTGCCGCTGACCCCCCTCCACGCACCAAGTGGTGCGCGTGCTCTCCCCAAGGGGAGAGCGGAAAGTGACACGGAACACAGACACTCCTCAT
>Ga0187892_10001883_pt1 | contig 45465 bp, 28 predicted proteins | sample MA1701073metaG_FD_139345 | JGI IMG/M metagenome (GOLD analysis project Ga0187892, IMG submission 139345) | Bio-ooze microbial communities from a basaltic lava cave in the Kipuka Kanohina Cave System on the Island of Hawaii, USA - MA170107-3 metaG ...
AAGGGCTCTCGGGCCGCGCCGAGCTCCACACGAGCAACGGCCCGGTGTCGATCCTCCACCACGACGGGGACCTCCTCGTGCGGACGTCGAACGGCCGGATCGTGGCCGAGGGCCGGATCGGCACGGCCGATCTCGACAGCTCGAACGGCGGCATCACGGTGACCGGCGCGCGCGGGCGCGTGACGGCGGACACGAGCAACGGAAACGTCCTCTTCCGGCCCGCCGCCGGCTACTCGTCGCCGTTCAGGATCGACTCGTCGAACGGAAACGTCGAGGTGCGCCTCCCGGACGACGCCTCGGTCGAGTGCGAGGCGTCGACGTCGAACGGCTCGGTCACCGTGAGCGGACACGCTCCGGGACTCGTCGTCACGGGCGAGAAGAAGAACGAGCGCCGGATCCGCATCGGCCGGGGCGGCGGCGCCGCGAGCGAGGTCTCGACGTCGAACGGGACGATCACGGTCGCGATCGTGAGCGCGGGCGCGGAGCGCGAGGAGAAAGAGACCGCTCTCCCGCGGTAGCGCGCCCGGCCGCGCTCAGTCCGGGATCCCGCCGCCGAGGATCGTCGCGAGGCGCGACGAGTCGATGTTCCCGCCCGAGACGATCGCGACGACCTTTCCGCGGCCCGCGCGCCCGGTGAGGGCGGCTGCGACCGCGGCGGCGCCCGCCCCCTCGGCGACCACGCGGCAGCGCTCGACCAGGAGCCGGACGGAAGAGGCGATCTCCTCGAGCGAGACGACGATCGAGCCGTCGAGGAGGCCCTTCGCGCGCTCCCACATCGCGGGCATCGTCTCGCGGCTTCCGAGCCCGTCGACGAAGCTCCGCCGCCACTCGATCTCGCGCGGCGCGTTCGCCTCGAACGCGGCCGCGAGAGGGGCGCCCGTGTCGGCCTCCGCGGCGTAGACTCGGGCCGACGGCGCGAGCGCTTTCACCGCCGACGCGATCCCGCACGCGAGCCCTCCGCCGCCCCAGGGGACGACGACCGCGTCCGGTTCCGGGAGGTCTTCCACGATCTCGAGACCGATCGTTCCGTTCCCCGCCATCACGCGCTCGTCGTCGAACGCGTGGACGAAGAGGCCGTCCACGCCGGGGTAAGCGCGGTCGTGGAACGTCTTCCACCACCGCTCGAACGGCACAGGGATCACGTTCCCGCCGAGGCGCTTGACGGCGGCGACTTTCGTCGGTGCCGCGCCCTCGGGGACGATGACCGTGCACTTGACGCCCATCTCGCGCGCGACGTACGCGACGCCCTGCGCCATGTTGCCGGCGCTCGCGGTGAGGACGCCGCGGCGGAGCGATTCGGGGGAGGACGACCTCATCGCGGCCGCCGCCCCCCGGATCTTGAAGGAGCCGATGGGCTGGAGGTTCTCGAGCTTCAAGTACACCGCCGGTCCCGCGGAGTCCGGGAGGCGAACGAGCGGCGTCCGGAGCGCCGTGCCGCGCATGAGATCGCGCGCGCGCCGGATCGACTCGAGCGGGACGCTCACGCCTCGCCCGGGTCGCCGGCGAACGCGACGACCGAGCCGCGATTCTCCCTCCGCGCGCGCTCGAGGACGTACGCGCCGACGGCGAGGTCCTCGACCGCGAGCCCGAGCGACTTGAAGAGCGTGATCTCGGAGCGCGATTCGCGCCCGGGCCGTAGCCCGGCGAGGACGGCGCCGATCTCTGCGCGGACGTGCGACTCGCCGACGACGCCCTCGCGGATCGGGAAGAGGACGTCGCCCGACTCGACGAAGGCGGCGTCGCGGCTGTCGACGAAGAGCTTCGACGCCGCGACCGTAGCCGAGTCGATCTCGCGCGCGACCGGGATGCAGGCTCCGACCGCGTTGATGTGGGTGCCGTCCGCGACCCACGGACGCTCGAGCACCGGCTCGCGCGCGGCGGTGGCGGTGACGACGATGTCCGCGCCCTCGACCGCCTCGCGGGCGGTCGCGACCGGCTCCGCCCCGACGCTCTCGGCCGCCTTCCGCGCCGCGGCGGCGCTCCGGCTCCACATCTTCACGCGCGCGATCCGCCGTACGAGCCGGATCGCCTCGACGTGGGCGCGTCCCTGGACGCCCGAGCCGAGGACGCCGAGCACGGCCGCGTCCTCGCGCGCGAGCGCGCGCGTCGCCGCCGCCGAAACCGCCGCCGTGCGGATCGCGGTGATCTCGCCCCCCTCGAGCAGCGCCTCCGGCCGCCCGGTCGCGGGCTCGAGGAGGAGAACCGCGCCCTGGTGCGAGTCGATTCCGCGCGTCGCGTTCCCCGGGAAGACCGTCACCGCTTTCAACCCGAACGCCGCGGGCGATTCGAGAAACCCGGGCATGAGGCCGACGACGCCCGATCGGTCGGGCTTCACGAAGACGCTCCGGACCGGCATCGACGCGCGGCCGCTCGCGAGGTCCGCGAGCGCCCGCTCCACGAGGCCGATCGCGGCCTCCATCGTGAGGAGGCTCCGGACGACGCGCCGGGAGAGGATGCGGATGTCGATCGGTCGGTCTCCGGTTCGGTCGGGCCGGGCGTCCGCTCTCTCGCGCGCGGCGCCCGACGGCCGACCAGTGCGATTTTTACCACGGCCTCCTCGGCCGCGCGACGGCGCGACCATTCCGTACAGGGGGGCGTTCCGCCCTGCTCGAGGCGGTGCGGCTTCGCGCGCCCTCGGGACCCGTCGCGACGTCCGATCCCGCTCTTGGAAAGGAGCTTACGGCCCAGCGCTCTTTTTCTGGCACGCCCGGTGCCCATCGCCTCTCGCCGCGCGCAGAGCGCGGCGTTGAGAAGACGAAAGGGAACGAGTCCATCGTCTCCCTTTCGAGCCGTTCGGACAGGACGGACGGGGCCGGGTGACCCGCCCGAACCCGAGAGTCGGAGGCTCGAGTCGGGACTGATCGCCGAGGGCGTCTCTCGTGGAGGCGTTCCTCACACAGTGACTCGGGATAGGTCGAGCCATCCGGTTCTCGTTCGTCTCGTCCGGCGGCCTCGAGCGGCGTGCCTCCCGGTCGCGGACGCCCGCCGTCGCCGTGGCGATCGCGCCGATCGCGGCTCACTCTCTCCTGCGCGCGCGTCCTCCTCCTGCACCCGCGCGCGCACGCCGCGGTCGCGTCCGGCCCCCACCCCGGCCGGCGCGATCGGCGAGCCGGCGCGGGCGTTCGCGTCCGAGCGGCACGCCGCTCGATCTCTTCTCGAGCCGCCCGTGTCACTCCCTCGCGGGCGGCGTGCCCGCGTCGATCCTCGCCTCGATGCGCGCGATCCGATCGCGGAGCTTCCGGTTCTCCTCCGCGACCTTCTCGATCTCCTCGCGGAGCTTCCGCGTCTCCTCCGGAATGCGCTCCGATCCCTTGCGGATGCGGTCGATCGCGTCGCCGGCCTTCCGGCGCACGCGGCCGTCGAGGTCGCGCTCCACGGCGCGCTCGAGCGCGGGGATGGCCCGGTCGTCACGAAGCTCCCCGAGAGCGGCGATCGAGGCGAGCTTCACTCGGAACGACGGATCGTCGAGGAGGAGGACGAGTCGGTCTCGGGCGTCGGGCTTTCCCTCGCCGAGCTTCCCGAGCGCCGTCGCGGCGCCAGCCCGCGCGTGCTCGCCGCGGCCGTAGGCCGTCCACTCGAGCGCGAGGGCGAGGCCGCGCTCGTCCCGGAGCTCCGCCAGCCCCGCGAAGACGTGGAAGCGGATGACGTCTGAGTGCGAGTCCCTCCCGAGCGCCGCGACGAGGGCGTCGAAGGCCCGCTCGCTCCGGGTCCGGCCGAGGCTTTTTGCCGCTTCGGCCTCGACGAAGTACGACGGGTCGCCCGCGTCCAGCACGCGGAGGAGCGCCTCCGCGGCTCGCTCGTCTCCGCGGAACTCGCCCAGCGCGCGGACGACGGCGCGCCGGGCCTTGGGGTGGGGGATCGCGAGGGCGCCGACGAGAGCGTCGCGCGCCGCGTCGCCTCGCGTGACGCCGAGCGCCGCCGCCGCCGCGGCCTGGACGCCGTGGAAGCGGTCCGCCGCCGCGGCCTTCGCGAGCGCCGCGATCGCCCGCGGGCCGCCGTTCTTCCCGAGCGCTTCCGCGGCGCGGATGCGGCCGACAGGGTCGTCGTTCGTCTCGAGCTCGACCGCGAGCGCCTCGACGCCCTTCTCGAAGTCGAGCGTCTTCAGGCAGCCGTTTCCTTTGTCGAAGGCGACGAGGGTCGGGCGCTCGGGCGCGGGGAAGTGGAACGTCTGGTCCCGCTCCGTGATCCGGACGCGGTGGACGGTCCTCCCCCGCGACGTGACGATCTCGACGGGCACGTCGACCTCGAAGACGGCGGCCTCCCCGTCGGACTCGTCCTGAGTCTGGCGGACGTGGAGCCGGCCGAGCTTCTCGCCGTCGTCCCATTCGAACGAGACCTTGAACTTCGGATACCCGGTCCCGTGCACCCACTGCGCGAAGAACCGGTCGAGGTTCCGCCCGGTCGCCTCCTCGAACGCTCGGGCGAGGTCCTCCGTCCCGACGCTCGAGCCCTTGTGCTCCCTCACGTAGTGGCGGACGCCCTTCCAGAAGAGGTCGTCGCCGAGCTCTGAGCGGAGCGTGTGGAGGACGAGCGCTCCTTTTTCGTAGATGTGCCGGTCGAAGAGCTCGATCGGCGCCCCGTACTTCGCGGTGACGACGGGGCGCCGGTAGGAACGCGAGTCCTCCTCGAGATAGTCCTCGGCTTTCTTCAAAAGGTCGAGGAGCATCTCGTCGCGGCCCTCGCTCGCCTCCTTCCAGACGGCCTCGAAGTAAGTGGCGAACCCCTCGTTCAGCCACGCCTGCGACCAGTCGCGGCAAGTGAGGAGGTCGCCGAACCACTGATGGGCGAGCTCGTGCGCGACGAGCGGCTCGCTCGAGAAGTCGAGGTGGGCCCGCTCGTCGTGGAGCGTGTTCTCCGTGAGCGTCGTCGCGCTCGTGTTCTCCATTCCTCCGAAGATGAAGTCGGCCACCGTGACCTGAGCGTACTTCTCGTACGGGTACGGCTCGCCCGTCCGCTCCTCGAACACGCGGATCATGTCGAGCGTCCTCGAGAAGCTCCGCCGCGCGTCGTCCTCGCGGCCGGGCGGGACGTACGCGGCGAGCGGCACGCCCGGCCTCGCCTCGCCGAGCGGGACCTCGATGTACTCGCCGGCGACCAGCGTCACGAGGTAGGCGACGTGCGGGACGTCCTCGCGCCAGTGGAACGTCATCCGCGCGCCGCGGTCTCGGCGCGAGACGAGGCGCCCGTTGCTGAGCGCGAAGAACCCCTTCGGCACCGTGACCAGGAGCTCGCTCGTCGACTTCTGGTTCGGGTAGTCGAAGCACGGGAACCAGTGCCGCGAGTCCTCGTCCTGGCCCTGCGACCAGAGGTGGAGCCGTTTCGCCGGGTAGCCCTCGTCGGGCCCCACGAAGTAGAGGCCGCGGCGCGGCGTCGCCTCGTACTCGACCGTGAAGGCGGTCTCCTCTCCCGCGCGGCGCGGGGCGCCGAGGGCGACGCGGAGGACCGAACCGTCGTGATCGAATTTTAGGGGCGAGCCCTCGGGCGAGGATGCGACCCGCTTCACGCCGAGGCCGACCGCGTCGAGCTCGACGGCGGCGAGCCCGTCGTTCCGCGCGGCGATGACGGTCGTGCACGCGCCCCGGATCGAGCGGGAGTCGAAGTCGGGCTCGATCTCGAGGCGGATGTGTCGGACGTCGAAGAGGCGGTCGCGCGCGTACTTCGGCCGGGTCGAGGACTTCGCGAACGGCCGCGCAGAAGCGCGGGCGCAGGTCTCGTGTCGGCTCACGGGAGCCGGGAGGTTAGCATCCCCGGCGCGGGCGCCCGGTCGACACTTCCGGCGCCACGCGATAGACTCTCTCTCTCGATGGAAACGCTCAGATCGCCGATTCTCGCGGTTCTGCTTCTTCTCGTCTCGGTCCCGGCCCCGGCGCGCGCGGCGGAGCGCCTCGGGCGCACGGTCGAGAAGGCGCGCGCGGGTTACTCGGTGCGCATCCTCGAGGACTGGGTCGAGATTCCGATCCAGCCCGGCGAGGAGATCCTGGTCGGCCGGTTCATGCCCGAGCGCGAGACGATCCGCGGCGTGCAGTTCGACGTCTACCGCTGGCCGCTCGCCCCGGCGCCGCCGGTTGCCGCCCCGGCCGCTCCGCCGCCGGCCGACGGCCAGCCCTCCCCTCCGGGCGACAAGAAGCAGAAGGAGCCGACCGACCTCGAGTCGCTCGCGAAGTCGCGCGACATGGAGCTCGGCGAGGGGAAGACGCTCACCGCGTCCGACCGGCTGGCCGGCACGTACTTCGAGATCGACTCGCCGTGGGGGAAATCGCTCGCGGTGCGGTTCCGGGGCGCCGCGCACGAGTACGGGCTCGTCTACCGGGCCACGGGCCGCGAGTACGACAAGGACTACCGCTCGGCTTTCCTCCGCTCGGCGAAGACGTTCAAGCTCGTTCCGATTCCCGCCGCCCCCTCCGCGGCCGTCCCCGGGCTCCCCGAGCGCGAACGCCTCCGCCGCGAGAGGCACGCGCGGATCGACGGCATCCCGGGCTGGTACGCGGTCGACACCGAGAACTACGTCATCCTCTCGAACTCGGAGGACAAGGCGCTCATCCGCCGCATCGCGTCCGACATCGAAAAGGTGCGGCTCCTCTACCAGGAGCTCTTCCCCCCGGTCCGCACCGTCACCGCGCTGTCGGTCGTCCGCGTCTGCGCCACGCAGCAGGAGTACAACAAGTTCGGCGGCCCGCCCGGCACCGGGGGATACTGGAACGACGACCCGAAGGTCGAGGAGCTCGTCTTCTACAACCGCGCTCCGAACCAGAGCAAGCGGCGCGCGAAGAAGAACAGCCTCTCGGTCCTCTACCACGAGGCGTTCCACCAGTACATCTACTACGCGATCGGCGAGGTGGCTCCGCACTCTTGGTACAACGAGGGCCACGGCGACTACTTCGCGGGCGCCACGCCCCGCGGCAGCGGTTTCTCGATCGAGCCGTTCGACTGGCGCGTGCCGGTCGTCCGGCGCCTCGTCGCGCAGGACAAGCTCGTCCCGCTCGAGAAGTTCGTTCACTTTTCCCAGGCCGACTACTACAAGAACCGAAGCGCGAACTACGCGCAGGGCTGGGCGTTCATCTACTTCCTCCGCAAGGTGGCGAAGAACCCCGACTGGCAGAGGATCCCCGACGCGTACTTCTCCTACCTCAAGTCCCACTTGAACAAGGATGAGACGACGACGCCCGCCGTCCCGCGGCCCGGCGAGGAGCCGGCGCCGCCTACACCCGAGCCGCCCGCGGAGCCGAAGAAAGGCCCTCCGGGCGACGGAGGGAGCCCCGGCGACGGTGGCGGCGGCGGAGGCGGCGGCGAGGGGGAAGACGAGGGTGACATGGAGGACGAGGAGCTGCCGCCGCCGCCCGACCCGAAGAAGACCGAGACCCGCGAGAAGCAGAGAGTCCTTCAGGCCGCCGTCGATTCGGCGTTCGACGGGATCGACTGGGAAGCGCTCGAGAAGGAGTTCCGGGCGTTCCTCAAGCGGCTCTGATCGAAACGGGGACCCGCATCGGGAGTGAGAGGGGGAGGGAAGGGGAGGGAGAGAGAAAGACCTCATGACACACGCGAATCGCGCCGTTCGCATCGCCGCCATCTTCGCGCTCGCCGGACTCGCCGCCTTCGCCGCGCGGCCCGCGCGCGCGCAGGACGACCCTTCGTCCGGCACGAGCGGCTCCGAGGCCGCGCCGACGCCGGTTTCCCGGCCCACGACGGGCGACATCGCGCTCGATTCCCTCGTCGAGTCGCTCATCCCGAGGCTGGCCGACACGTCGCCGCGCGTCCGATCCGCCGTCCGGGCCGCGCTCGTCGACGCCGGGCCGGACGCGCTTCCCCTCCTCGAGCACGCGCTCGCGACGATGGCCGACGGGAGCACGAAGCGCGGACTCCAGGACGTCCTGAAGAGGCTCGGACAAGGTCCCGGATCCGCCGGCGCGGGCGCGCGGAGGGCGGGCGCGGGCGGCGGAGGCGGCCGTGCGGGCGCGGGGGCCGGACGGGGCGGCGTCGTTCGGCCGGACGGCCGGGGGGCCGGGGCCGGGAAGGCCGGCCTGCCCCGCGCGCCTCTCCTCACCGCCGACCGCGTGATGGAGGTCGTGGACGCGACCGCCGACCAGAAGCCGAAGATCACCGGCGCCTTCGACGAGTTCGAGTCGTCGCGGCGCGCGGCCGCGGAGGAGATGCGCCAGATCGGCGATCCGTCGATCGTCACCGACCGCCTCGATCGGCTTCGCGAGACGCTCGACGAGAGGCTCAAGGTGATCCTCAATCCCGAGCAGTACCAGAAGTACCGCTCGCAGTTCGGCGCGGTCGATCGGCGGAGCCGGGACGGCGGAGGGGACGGCCCCCCGCGTTGAGCGCCACGCCCCCCCGTCCCGCGCGTCCCGATCGCTCGACGTGAGCCTCACCGAGACCGTCCTCCTCTACTCGACCCTCGCGGCGGCGACCTCCGCGCTCGGCGCCGTGCCCGCCGCGCTCGTCCCGCGGCTCCCGCGAGCGGTTCTCGGCTGGGCGAACGCGATCGCCGCCGGGCTCATGCTCGGGGCCGCGCACGTCCTCGCGGTGGAAGGCGTCGCGCGCTCGCCGGTCCTAGGCGCGCTCGGCGCGGCCCTGGGCGCCGGCTTCGTCTGGACGGCCCACGCAGTCTCCGGGCATCCGGCGGGGGACGTGCCGACGAGCCGCGAGGGCTCGCTCGTGCGCGCAAGCCTCCACTCGGCCGCGGAAGGCGTCGCGATCGGAGCGGCGCTCCTCGTGAGCGCGCCCCTCGGGCTCTTCGTCGCGGCCGCCATCGCGGCGCACAACGTGCCGGAGGCGATGGCTCTCACGGAGTCGCTGCGGAAAAGCGGCGTCCGCTGGCGCGAGAGCTCGATGCTCGCCGTGCTCGCGAACGCCTCGCAGGTCGTGCTTTCGATCGCGACCGTGCTTCTCGCGGCGCGCTCCGAATTGTCGCTCGCGGTCGCTCTCGGCGTCGTGGCCGGAGCGCACGTCTACCTCGTCCTCGTCGACCTGCTTCCCGAATCGTACGAGCAGGCCGGCCACGAGACGATCGCCGTCGTGACGAGCGTCGCGCTCGGCGGGATCGTGCTCATCGAGGCTACGCTCAGGGCCGCCGGCCGATGAGCGACGTCCTCCGCGTCGGACTCTACGGGCTCGTGACCGCGCTCGCGACCGGCCTCGGAGCGCTGCCGTTCGTCCGTGCGAAGGGGGCGTCGCCGCGATCGGTCGCCCTCGCGAACGCCGTCGCTTCGGGACTCATGTTGGGGGCGAGCTTCGAGCTCGTGGTCGAGGGCACGAGCCTCGGTGGAGTGCAGACGATAGCCGGCGCCGCCCTCGGGATCGTCTTCATCCTCGTCACCGAGCGGGCTCTCGCGCGGTTCCCGCTCCGGCTCGGCGCGCTCAAGGGCGCCGACGCGCGGCGGGCGATCCTCGTCGTCCTCGTGATGACCGCGCACTCCTTCTCGGAAGGCGTCGCGGTCGGCGTCGCGTTCGGCGGGGGGGAGTCGCTCGCCATCCCGATCACGCTCGCGATCGCCGTCCACAACGTTCCGGAGGGGCTCGCGATCAGCGCGGCGCTCAAGTCGCGGGGCGCGAGCCTCCTCGCGTGCGCGGGCTACAGCGTCTTCTCGTCGCTCCCTCAGCCGCTGATGGCGATGCCCGCGTTCGCCTTCGTGCACGCGTTCGCGCCGGTCCTGCCGTACGGCCTCGGCTTCGCGGCCGGGGCGATGGTCTTCATGGTGCTTCTCGAGCTCCTCCCCGAGGCGTACGAGGACGCGCGTCGCGACGGCGTGGGGCTTCTCGTCACGCTCTCGATGTTCGCGATGATCCTCGCGCAGCGCTATCTCTGACTCGAGGGCCCGAGGACGCGGGCGAGCGAGCGGTCGCGGACGAGAACGGCCCGGAAGACCGACCGGGGATACGTGCGCTCGAGCCGGTCGAACGTCCTTCTGGCCGCGGCGTTCCTCCCGAGCGCCGCGTACGCTCGGACGGCGCTGGCGAGGATCCGGTCGAAGTGGCGGCTGTACACGCCGTCGTGCTCCTCGACGAGGGCAAGCGAGTAGGTCTTGAGGACCGCGTCGAAGCTCCCGCGGCCCGACTCGGCGAGGCGGAGCTCGATCGCGGCCTTCTTCGCGAGGAGAGCGCCCCTCGTCCAGCGGTCGACCTTGCGCATCGCCCTTCCGATCTCGGCGAGAGCGTCCTCGAGCGCTCCCACGCGCGTCAGGAAGGAGGCGCGGAACGTCGCGCTCGAGACGTGCTCGGCGCCGCCTTCGAGGCTCGCGCCGCCGTCGTACCAGGTCGGGTCGAAGTGAGCGACCTCGATCCGGTCCGGGAACGCAAGAAGGACCGCGTTCCAGGCGTGGGGCTCGTCGCGCCCGCCGAACGCCTGCGAGACCACGTGCACGTTGCCGAGCCGCGCGGGGGACCGCTCGCGGAAGAGGTCGAAGACCGCGATGACGAGGTCGCGGTACTTGTCGCAGTCGCCCTCCCTCTCGTGAAAGTAGACGTCGACGTCGGGAAAGAGCCGCGCCGGGTATTTCTCCGCGAACTCGGGCGAGTCGACCAGCGCGAACTCGAGGCGCGACGTGACGACGTCGACGGCGTGCACGACGGCCTCGCGCGGGGAAAGGGCGGCGACGCCTTCGGGATCGACGCCCAGGCGGCGCGACTCGGAGAGGACCTCGTCTCGGAACCGCGCGCGGTCCCGGAATCGGAGCCTCCGGTCCTCCGCGACGGCGGCGGCGATCGCGGGCGGGAGCGGGACCGCGTCGCGGCCGATGCCGTCCCACGAGAGCGAGTCGAAGTCCCGAAGGACGAGGCCGTCGGCCGTGAGGCGCGGATCGGCCGGGGGCGCGCCGGGGGTGACGGAGCGGCAGGCGAGCGCGACGAGCATGAGAACGAGAGGGACGGCCCGGGACATGAGCGGCCATTCTAGAAGCGGGGCCGATGGCCTTTTTCCCGCGGGGCCGAGTGAGCACCGTCCGCGGAATGTTACCCCGAAGTAACCCCAGAACCGTGCTGCCGCGGCTCGCGGCTGAACGTGCCCATTCGCTCAAACGATTATGGAATAATGGCTTCGGAGCAAGCTTCGGCGCGATTCGCCCGACGGTCGGAGATTTGCGAACCTGGACCGGCCGGGACACCCTTTGCCGCGACCGGAGCTTGAGACAGCCGATGCCCTGGACGACCTCCGCTTCTTCCTCGCCGCAAAGGCGCGCGCGGCCGCCGCGCGCGGGACTCGCCGGGTCGACGCTCTTCGCTGCGCTCGTCGTCGCCGCGTCGTGCACGACGGTCCGCGTCGTCTCGAGCCCCGACGTGCCGCCGCCAATGCCCGATCTCGGCGAGGAGAGCGCGTATTCCGCGGCGTCCCGCGTGAAGCTCCCCAAGACTCTCCCGGAGGAGCGGCCGGGGCTCCACAACGTCTTCGCGCTGAGCCCGAACATCATCGCCGGCAGCGAGCCCCACGGCGAGGAGGCGTTCCGCGCGCTCCGCGAAATGGGGGTGAAGACGATCCTCACGGTCGACGGCAAGGTCCCGGACGCCGCGCTCGCGGCGCGGCACGGGATCGCGTACGTGCACGTCCCCGTTCAGTACCGCGGCTTCACTCCGGACGAAATGCTCCGGATCGCGAAGACGTTCCGCGAGAAGGAGGGCCCGTTCTACGTCCACTGCTTCCACGGCCAGCACCGCGGACCCGCGGCCGCCGCCGTCGGCCGGGTCGTCGTGGACGGCGCGACGCGGGAGCAGGCGATCGCGGAGATGCGGCAGTGGTGCGGAACGTCGAAGAGCTACGAGGGACTCTACCGGGCGATCGCCGACGGCGACATCCCGGACGAGGCGCGCACGCGCGCGTACGCGTGGGACTTCCCGCCCGCGCACGTGTTCAAGGGGTTCCGCGGCGCGATGGTCGAGGTGTCCCGCGCGGACGACAACCTGAAGTACCTCTCGAAGCGCGGGTGGGAGCCGGGCGAGGATCACCCCGACGCCGACCCCCAGAACGACGCGACCCGGCTCGCGATGTCGCTCGAGCGGACCTCCGCGATCGAGTACCCCGTCGAGTCGCCCGAGGAATTCCGCGCGCAGCTCCGCCGCTCCGTCGAGGAGGCGAAGGCGCTCCGCGACGAAATCGCCGCCTGGAAGAAGGGCCTCGCGAGCCTCGACTCGGTGAGCGGCGCTTACCGCCGGGTCGCGACGTCGTGCAACGACTGCCACGACGTCTTCCGGAATCGCTGAAGCCGGGCGCCTCGGAGAAGGCTCAGTCGGTCCCGACGTCTTCCGGCACGTTCTCGTGGAGGAATCGGAGCGCGGCCCGGAGCCGCCAGGCGACTGCGGACTCCGGCACGCTCTGCTCCGCCGCGATCTCCGACGGCTTCAGGCCGTCGAAGTAGCGGAGCGCGAGCGCCTTCCTCCACGATCTCGGCAGCTTCCGGAGCGCGCTCGCGACGTTCCGGCGGAACTCGACCCTTTCCGGCACGCTTTCCGGCCGCTTCCGCGGCGCCGCGACCTCGCGCGAGGACTCCGGCCAGTCGCCGTGCTCGATGAGCTCGATCGCGTCGAGGAACTCGACCGGCGTCGTGATGCGGCCGTCGTCGCCTCCGGCGCTCCGGGACGCTCGCGTGGCCGCGGCTGAGTCGGCGAAGCGCGTCGCGACCTCGCCGGTCACCGCCTCGAGGATCCCGTCGAACCACTCGAGCAGCTCCGAGCGCGCGGGGCGCTCGGCCAGCCGCCCGAGCGCCTCGACGATCGCCTCGTCGACGACGTCCTCGATCTCGATCAGCCGCGGCACGAGCTTGCGCGTCCGGATGTCGAGCCGGCAGTGCCGCCGCGCCGCCTCTCGCAGCTCGGGCAGTCGCCTCAAGACCTCCTCGCGGAACGCATCGACGTCTCGGAACGGCGCCGGCAGCTCCGCGGCGCGCTCTTCGCCGCGCAATGGCCTCCGCTTCAAGTCGGCGGCGCGCCCGAAGGATGACTCGTGCCGGAGGCGGCCCTTGTAGCCCTCGAGCTGGCGCGCGATCTTCCGGGCGGCGGCCTCGAAGGCGGCGACCGGGCGCCCCGCCCGCTCCCGGGCGGCGATCGTGCGGCCGGCGACCTTGAGCGAGAGCGACGCCTCGAAGCCGCGCCCACGGGCGAGCGGCACGAGGGCGGCGTGGAACTTCGGATCGGGGAACTTCCCGGCCCTGCGCTCGAGCCGCCCGACCTCGCCGTCGATCCGCGACCGCTCGGCGGCCCCGAGCGCGCACTTGTCGAGAGAGATCGATCGGGCGAAATCCATAGTGCGGCCTCCTCCTGCGCGCGAGCGCCCGGCGGACTCCGTCAGGGCTCGCTGTTCAACGCCGCCGGCTCCGACTCGGAGGCGGCCGCGTCCGTCTCGCCGTCGTCCGGATCGACGTCCGGTGGAGCCTCCTCGAGTCCCCGGAGAAAAAAATGGACGGTGAGGACGTCGAGCTCCCGGCAGGTGCACTCGGTCCCGACGATCCCCGTGATCGACGGCTCGGTGCGGAAATCGCCTCCGTCCGGATCGCCGGTCACGAGCTCCTTCACGTACGTTCCGGCCTGGGACGTGAGCCGGATCTCGGCATGCCGCGCGTCGATCGGATCGAGCTCGAGCTTCAGGACCTTCCGCTCGCGGATCTTGTCCGCGCGCCGGTGCGAGACCCGGACGGGGGTCCTCTGGCGGATCGTCGCGCCGTCGAGCGAGCGGATCTTCTCGAACTCCTCCGCCCCGAGGTCGGACGACGACTCGAGGAGGACGCGGTAGGTCTTCTTGGGCTCGATCGACTTCACGATCCGCTTCGCCTCGCGATCGGCGACGGCGAGGCCGCGGACGGAGATGACTCCCGCGTGCTTCTCGTTGATGGCCCTCTCGATCGACTCGAGATCGAACTTGCGGCGCCGCGGCTCGACGAGCTCGAGGACGAACGGCCGGCCCGAGCCCAGCATGCGCGCGTCCACGTCCTCGCGGCCCATGCCGTGCATCTTGGTCTTCCGGGTCCCCGCCGGGGCGAGGAACGGCTCGGCGATCGCGTCCTCGACGGTGAGCGCGTAGACCTTGCCTGTCCCGCCGCACTCCGCACAGCCCCGGCCGCGGCACTTCCGGCAGTGCCAACGCGTCTGGGGGATCTCGCGCGAGAACTTGAGGTAGCGGCCGTAGACGTAGACCGGCGCCGGCGTCACCTCGACCGTTCCCCGGGGCAGGTCGACCCGGATCACCATCTCGGGGTCGCCGGCGTCGATGCGCGTGTCGGGCAACGCGTCCTGGATCGCGACGCCCACGACGCGGTTGACGTCGCGCCGCATGCGGTTCGCCTCTCGTTCGTCGAGGCCCGGAGGCGTCGACGTTCCCACGAGGAACGTGCGGAACTCGTGGCGGCTGACGAGCTCGACGGCCTTCCGGCAGTACGGCTCGAGGGTCTTCCGGCTTTCCTGGGGGTGCATTGGTGATCGGGGGGCTGTCGGCGGAGCGCGTCGCGCGCCGCCGTGCGGATTCTAACCCGGGCGTCCGACCGGCGCCACGCCGGACGCTTCTGGCGAGAGAACCGCCGTCACGGCCACGTCACGATCCGCACCGAGCCGAGCTTCCGGTCGAAGAGACTTTCCTCTCCGAAGACGGCGTCGAAGTCCTCGGGGCTGAAGAGGGGGCGGAAGCGCTCGGAGACTTCCTTCAGCCGTTTCTCGTAGTGGAGCGCGTTCACGTCGGGTGCGGCCGGGTCGAACTCCGATGCGAGCTTCGCCGGAAGCACGTCGCCCGGCGGAAGGTCGCGGCCGGCGACGTAGTACGACACGCGATCGCCGCGCCGGAAGCGCTGGCCGGCCCGGATCGCCACTTCGTAGGCCGCGGACCGCGGCCGCTTTCCCGCCTTCACGCGCTCGGCGTAGTCGTCGGGCGACTGCTTCAGCATCTCCTCGCGCGACAGCTCCTTGATGTCGATCGCCCCGGTCAGGATCTTCCGCCGCGTCTCGAGGTAGAGGGCGCGAAGGCCTTCCGGGTCCTCCTCGAAGACGAGCGTCAGGGCCTGCCGGACGAACTCGCGGAAGAGCGGCTCGAGCCCGCTCGACCGGAGGGCGGAGCCGCGCACGACGAGCCCGCCCTCCTCGGGGAGGAGCGCGTAGTTCTTCGGCAGGTAGCTGTACATCGCGCGGAATCGCCCGGTCTCGCGGAGCTTTAGCTCTTTCGGGATCTCGGAGCGCACCTCCGAGAGGAGGGCCTGCACGGCTTCGGGCGCGGCCTCTTGCGGCGGCACGAAGTAGAGCCCGTCGGTGTCCACCTCGACGACCTTGCCTCCGCGCCGCTCGACGGCGGCGATGATCGACTTGATGATCTCCTGCCCGCTCTCCGTGACGCGCCGCGCCGCCTCGAAGTCGGAGAAGATCGCGGGGGGGAATGCGAGGTAGCCGTAGAACGAGTTGATGAGGATCTTGAGCGTCGACTGCTCGACCTCGGCTCGCGCGCGCGTCGTCGGATCGGTCGTCTGGAACGCCCGGGCCTTCGCCTCGAGCCGCCGGGTCGTGAGCGATCGGAGGACTCCGAGGAACGCCCCCAGCTCGTCGGTCCGGGGCGCGATCTTCTCGCGGAGCATGAGCGAGGGATAGAGAGACTCGACGTCCACGGCGACGACGTTTCTCACGAGCCCCTGGCCGAAGCACTCGGTGTAGCCGCCGGGCAGGTCCTCGTCGGCCTCGCCCTCCGCGGCGGCGGGGGCGGGGAGCGCGCGCTTCATCCGGAGGTACTCCCGGACGAGCAGGAGCTCGATCTTCGACGCCGTCCCCTGCGAGATCGCGTCGCCGAGCGCGAGGGGGAGCATCTGCGCGAGGTAGACGTACGTCGGCAGGAGCATCTCCGCGAGGGTGCGCGCCTCGATCACGTCGTCGAGAGCGTAGCGCATGACGGTTTCGGGATCGCTCCGGAAGATCTCGCCGATGCGGCGGCCCTCGACGTACGTGCGGTCGGTTGCCGCGAAGCCGAAGTGCTTCGCGGCGTTTTTCAGCGACAGGGACGACAGCTCGCGCCGGGGAGCGTCGTACGCCTGGAGGAGGACGTAGGTGTCCGCGAGGTCCCGACCGGGGATCTCGTAGCGCCGGAAGCGCACCTCGCGGTCGCCGTAATGCGCCGTCGTCTCGGTCCACGTCGGGGCGCCGCCGTAGCGGCCGATCGAGAACGGGATGTCGTGGCGCCGGAAGCGCTCCTCGAGATAGGGAATGTCGAAATGGAGGATGTTGTGCCCCTCGATCACGTCCGGGTCGGCGTCCGCGACCTCCTTCAGGAACGCCCGGAGGATTTCCTCCTCGCTCGCGTCCGGCCCTCCCAGGACGCGCGTGCCGCCGTCCGGGTCGGCGACCGTGATGAGGATCACGCGGTCCTCCTTCCGGCGCGCGTTGGGGAAGTCGTACCCGGGAGCGGTGTCGGTCTCGATGTCGAACGTGAGTCTCCGCACGCACTCGAACGTCATCCCCTTGAAGAGCGTGTTGCCGGTCCGAAGGAGGTGCTCCGTCACCGGGTTCGGGAACGAGATCACCGGCCGGCCGCGCCTCGACCGAAGCCTCTTCTCGGCTCGGGCGCGGTGATCGAACGACTCGAAGGCGACGAGCGTCGAGAACGGGTTCGGCCCCGCGAGCGGAACGATCCGGTGCGGCTCGACCACGAACCGCTCGTCCTCGGCCTCGCGAAGGAGGAGGAACGGGACGACGTCCTCCTGCTTCATCCCGACCGCCCGTCCGTGCCGGCGGAACACGCGGACGTGGGATTCTCCGAGACGCTCGACCTTGACGACGTTCGTCTCGGCTCCGGCGCCGTGGAGGAGTGGGTCCGAGGGATTCGTCATTCGTCGCCGCGCGTCGGGTTGGGGGGAGCGGCGAGGAGACCCGAGCGGCGGCGCGAAGTCAAGATGACGCTGCCGGCGCCGGCGGCGGTCGTCGAGGAGGCTCATGCCCTCTCGTCGCCCGCGGCCGCCTCCGCGTTACGTCCGGCGCGGCCGCGAAACGAAAGCGGGGCGCCGCCCGCGAGGGAGGCGCCCCGATCAATGCGGCTCGACGCCGGCGAACGCTAGCCCGCATTATCCACGAAGCCGAGCGGTTCTGGCCGGGTCTCGGGCGCCGATCTCTTCGTCGAGCCTCCTCGTCGACCGATTGGTCGACTTCGTCGGCTCTTCTCGATCTCGGCGCCGATCCCTCGACCAGAAGCACGCGGTGCCACTCGCAGACCCGGCCGCTTCGCCTCTGCGTTGCGACTCGTGGCCGTTCTGCTCGGTTCGGCCGCTGACCTCGTGAATAACGCGGGCTAGTTCGGCGGCATGATCGTGATTTGCGTGAAGCAGTTCGAGATCATCTGGATCGAACGGGTGTCGACGAAGTCGGCGTAGAAGAAGACCCTCCGGCCCCACACGGCCGGCTTGTTCGCCGGGATCCGGAGCGTGTGGCTCTCGGGCGAATCGAAGTTCGAGAAGTATGGGCCCATGATCCGCCGGGACGGGCCGTACCACGTCTTTCCCGGTTTCGACTTCTTCACGGTCCCGCGGAGGATGAGCTGGGCGTCCACCGTGCGGTCCTTGTTGTTCTCGACGAAGACCCAGAACTTCGCGGTCTCGCCGGCGGGGAACGACGGGCCGGGGCCGAGGATGCGGGTCGAGAGCGTCGGCGGGTTGAGGAAGAAGCAGAGCTCGTCGACGCCGCCCGACTCGGCGACCGGAGCCGCGATGCCGACGGTCGCGACCGCGCGGGTGATGCGCAGCGGCCCGCCGATCGCGCCGATTTCCGCCTTGAACTGTCCGCCGTCCGGCCCGTAGGGGACGAGCACCTCGCCGACCAGCGTGCCGTTCTTGTCGAACGCCTGGAGGCGCGTGCGCCCGAATCCGCCGGGACCGGTGCCGGAGCGCTCGATGTCGAGGAACGTGAGCGCGACGTAGGAGGACGACGCTTCCAAGCCCGTGGCGGGGTCGACGAACGCAAACGTGAGAATGCCCGAGTCGCTGTCCGTTCCTCCGGACCACGTCTGGGCGTAGTACGACCCGGTGGAGGGGAAGATGTCGTCGGTGGATGACCCTGGCGGGCCGGTCCGCCGCGCCATCACTCCCGTCGGACCGAGGTCCGACTGGCCGTCGACGAGAACTCCGAGCGGCAGGTACTGGTTGGAGATGAACGTCCCGTCGAGCATCTCCCCGTTCACGTCCGCGTCGAAGTTGACGCACGGGAGGACGGTGACCTCGAAGTCGCAGAACGACGTGTTGCCCGAATCGTCGGTCGCCGTGCAAGCGACGACCGAGATGCCGGGAGGGAAGACGGAGCCCGACGGCGGGTCGCACTGGACGAGCGGGTCGCGGTCGCAGAGGTCGCCGGCCGTCGCCTCGAACTCGACCGGGGCGTTGACGTCGCTCACCGCGATCCGGATGTCCGCGGGACAGGAGATCACGGGCGCCGTCGTGTCGACCACCGTGACGTCGAAGCAGCACTGAGACGAGCGGCCGGAGTCGTCGGTCGCCGTGCAGCACACCGTGGTCGAGCCGAAGGGGAACGTGCCGCCGGACGCGGGAGAGCACTCGATCGTGACGTCGGGATCGCAGTCGTCCGTCGCGGTGACGGTGAACTCGACCGGCGCGCCGTCGGGACCGGTGCACTCGGCCGTGATGTTCCCGGGGCAGTCGATCGTCGGGGGCTGGCCGTCCACGACCGTGACCGTGAAGCAGCAGTCGGCCGAGTTGCCCGAGTCGTCGGTCGCGGTGCAGCAGACCTCCGTCACGCCGAGCGGGAACGTACTTCCGGACGGGGGCTCGCAGTCGACGTCGACCTCGGTGTCGCAAAGGTCGCTCGCCATCACCTCGAACTCGACGCGCGCGCCCTCGGGGCTCGTGCACTCGGCGGTGACGTCCTCCGGGCAGCGGATCGCGGGAGGCGTCGTGTCGGCGACGGTGACGGTGAAGCAGCACTGGGAGGAATTGCCCTCGTCGTCGGTCGCGGTGCAGCAGACCTCGGTCATGCCGAACGCGAACGTGCTGCCGGACGCCGGCGTGCAGTCGACCGTGACGTCGGAATCGCACGCGTCGGTCGCGGTGACGGTGAACTCGACCGTGGCGCCGTCGGGACCCGTGCACTCGGCCGTGACGTCGCCGGGGCAGGTGATGTCGGGCGGCGTCGTGTCGACGACGGTGACGTCGAAGCAGCACTGGGAGGAATTGCCCCGATCGTCGGTCGCCGTGCAGCAGACCTCGGTCATGCCGAGCGCGAACGTGCTGCCCGAGGCCGGCGTGCAGTCGACCGTGACGTCGGAATCGCATGCGTCGGTCGCGGTGACGGTGAACTCGACGACGGCACCGTCGGGACCCGTGCACTCGGCCGTGACGTCGCCGGGGCAGGTGATGTCGGGCGGGGTCGTGTCGACGACGGTGACGTCGAAGCAGCAGGTCGACCTGTTGCCGTGATCGTCGGTCGCGGTGCAGCAGACCTGCGTCGTTCCGAAGGGGAACGTGCTTCCGGAGGCCGGAGCGCACTCGACCATGACGCTCGAGTCGCAGAGATCGGTCGCCGAGACCGTGAACTCGACCCTCGCGCCCATCGGGCTTGTGCACTCGGCGGTGATGTTCCCGGGGCAGGTGATGTCGGGCGGAGTGGTGTCCACTACAGTGACATCGAAGCAGCACTGGGACGAGTTCCCGTGGTCGTCCGTCGCGGTGCAACACACCTGGGTCGAGCCGAAATGGAAGGTGCTCCCGGACGCCGGCGTGCAATCGACCGTGACGCTCGAGTCGCAGACGTCGGTCGCGGTGACGGTGAAATCGACTTCGGCGCCCATCGGTCCCGTGCACTCGGCCGTGATGTCGCCGGGGCAGGTGATGTCGGGCGGCGTCGTGTCGGTGACGGTCACGTCGAACGAGCACTGGTCCGAGTTGCCGGCGGCGTCGGTCGCCGTGCAGGTGACTTGCGTGGTCCCGAGCGGGAAGAGCGAGCCGGAGGCGGGGAAGCAGTCCACCGCCGGCGACGGATCGCAGTCGTCGGTCGCCGAGGCGGAGTACGACACGGGCGCGCCGTTCGGACCCGCGCACTCGGCCGTGATGTCGCCGGGACAGGTGATGTCGGGAGGAGTTCCGTCGACGACGTCGATCGCGAAGAAGGCGAGCGCCTGCTGTCCGGTCGAGTCGGTCACGGAAAAGGCGAGCGCGTGGGCGCCGAGCTGGGCGCAAGACGGCGTCCAGTTGAGCGTGGCCTGGAGCGGCGAGGGGCCGGTCGGACTCGCCGGCGTCAGCGTCGCGCCGGCGGGAAGCGCTCCGGAAGCGATCGTGAGCGTGTCCCCCGGCGTCGGATCCGACGCTTGCAGGAGCGCGCTGTACGCCTGCCCGGCGACCGCCATGACGGTGCCGGTCGGCGTGGGCGGGTAATCCCAGACCGGCTCGCCTCCGGCCGCGACGATCCTGATGACGAAATCGACGGCGACCTTCCCGTGAGTCGGGCCTCCGCCACGGGACTCCTGGATCACGATCTGGCATGCCCAGAGCGAGCTGAGCGCGGTTCCCGACGTGTTCCAGGTCACGGTGCCGGCCGGCGACACCGTGAGCGCAGACGTCGACCCGCCGTTCGGCGGACCGGGCTGGGTCGTGATCTGGGACTCCGCGAACGTCGCCAGCCGATAGGAGAGCGTGTCGCCGTTCGCGTCGGTCGCGGGAAGGACGAGCGTGTTGACGGCGTTCCGCGTCATGTTGACGATCGGAACGAGCGTCGTCCGGGGAGAAGCGTTCGACAGCGTGAGGTTGACGATCGTCTCGACCCTGTACGCGGTGTCCGCCGAGTTCTGGAGCGTGCTGATCCGTGCGGCGCCCTGGAAAAAGGCCGTGAAGACCGACGCGGAGGCGTACGTCTTCACGAGCGTCGCGCGGGTGATGATCCAGTCCTCCGCCACGGAGAGGCTGTTGACGGTGGCGACGACGGTGGCGCTCGATCCGTCACCGAAGTTGAAGACGCCGACCGAGACGTTCGATCCCACGTTGGGAGCGCCGAAGAAGCTCCGGCGCCAACCGGTGTCGATCGTGAATTCGACCGTCCTCGGTCCGATGTCCGTTCGCTGCACGTGCGTGATGTGCCCGTACCGGAAGTGCGTTGCTTCGGCGGTGGGTGCCGCGAACCATGTGGCGAGCACGGCGAGAAGGAACGGCATCCAGCGATAGATCGACCCGGTTTGATTCCCAGTCACGCCTCGACCCCTTTCCTGTGAGGGGGAGAATCCGAGAGAGTCGGGCGGGTGTGTTGTCCGCAGGAAGAAGTGGCCCCCATGGTCTCACTCGCTCCTCAGGCGAACGGCCCTATCTCATGACGGCCGCGGTTGCGGGACGACTCTCCGGTCGGGCCTCGAGCGTGTCCCCGACGGCGAACGACCGTCAGGGAACACATCGATCGGGGCCGATCGGCGGACGCGCGGCCGGTGCGAATCCGATTGCGCTCAGGACGCTACCCGGACGCCGGGCCCGTGTCAATTGGGGAATGACGTCTTTTTTTCGGGCACGCGGCCGCGAAACGAAAGCGGGGCGCCGCCCGCGAGGGAGGCGCCCCGATCAATGCGGCTCGACGCCGGCGAACGCTAGTTCGGCGGCATGATCGTGATCTGCGTGAAGCAGTTCGAGATCATCTGGATCGAACGGGTGTCGACGAAGTCGGCGTAGAAAAAGACCCTTCGGCCCCACACGGCCGGCTTGTTCGCCGGGATCCGCAGCGTGCGGCTCTCGGGCGAGTCGAAGTTCGAGAAGTAGGGCCCCATGATGCGCCGGGACGGGCCGTACCACGTCTTGCCCGGCTTCGACTTCTTCACGGTCCCGCGGAGGATGAGCTGGGCGTCCACCGTGCGGTCCTTGTTGTTCTCGACGAAGACAAAGAACTTCGCGGTCTCGCCGGCCGGGAACGACGGGCCGGGGCCGAGGATGCGGGTCGAGAGCGTCGGCGGGTTGAGGAAGAAGCAGAGCTCGTCAACGCCGCCCGACTCGCCGTTCGGATCGGGAAGGCCGATCGTGGCGACGGCCCGCGCGATGCGGAGCGGTCCGCCGATTTCGCCGATCGAAACGCGATGCTGGTTGCCGCTCGGCCCCATGGGAATGGGCACGTCACCCACGAGGTTCCCGTTCTTGTCGAACGCCTGGAGCCGGGTGCGGTTGGCGCCGCCGAGGCCCGAGGCCTCGATGTCGAGGAAGGTGAGGGCGACGAAGGACGTCGTCGCGTCGCCGCCCGTCACGGGGTCGACGAACGTGAACGTGATGACGCCCGAGTCGCTGTCCACGCCGCCCGACCAGGTCTGGATGTAGTTCGGCCCGGTCGTCGGGAAGATGTCGTCCGTCGAAGACCCCGGCGGACCGGTCCGCCGCGCCAGGACGCCGGGCGGCCCGATGTCGGAAACGCCGTCCACCCGGACGCCGAGCGGCAAGTACTGGGTCGAGATGAACGTCCCGTCCGGGATCTCGCCGTTCACGTCCTCGTCGAAGTTGACGCACGGGATCACGCAGACCTCGAAGTCGCAGAACGACGTGTTCCCGGAGTGATCCGTCGCCGTGCAGACGACCTCCGTGCAGCCGGGCGGGAAGATCGAGCCCGACGGCGGGTCGCACTGGACCATGGGGTCGAGGTCGCAGAGGTCGCGCGCGGTCGCTTCGAAATCGACCGGCTCGTTGACGTCGCTGACCTCGATCCGGATGTCCTCGGGGCACTCGATCTCGGGCGGGGTCGTGTCGACCACGTCGATGTCGAAGCAGCACTCCGACGTGCGGCCCGAGTCGTCGGTCGCCGTGCAGCAAACGGTGGTCGTCCCGAGGGGGAACGTGCTGCCCGACTCGTGATCGCAACGGACGGTGACCTCCGGATCGCAGTCGTCGGTCGCGGTCACCGTGAACTCGACGATCGCGCCGTCGGGACCGGTGCACTCGGCCGTGATGTCCTCGGGGCAATCGATCTCCGGCGGCCGGCCGTCGACGACCGTGACGTTGAAGCAGCATTCCGCCATGTTGCCCGAGTCGTCGGTCGCGGTGCAGCAGACCTCCGTCATGCCGAGCGGGAACGTGCTTCCCGACGGCGGATCGCAGACGACGTCGACATCGTTGTCACAGCGGTCGCTCGCCATCACCTCGAACTCGACGCGCGCGCCCTCGGGGCTCGTGCACTCGGCGGTGATGTCGTCCGGGCAGCGGATCTCGGGCGGCGTCGTGTCGACGACCGTGACGTTGAAGCAGCACCGGGATGAATTCCCGTGGTCGTCCGTCGCCGTGCAGCAGACCTCGGTCATGCCGAACGGGAACGTGCTGCCGGACGGGGGCACGCAGTCGACCGTGACCTCCGAGTCGCAGCGGTCGGTCGCCGTCACCTCGAACTCGACCACCGCGCCGTCGGGGCCGGTGCACTCGGCGGTGATGTCGCCGGGGCACATGATGTCGGGCGGGGTCGTGTCGACGACGGTAATCGTGAAGCAGCACTGGGACGAGTTGCCCTGGTCGTCGGTCGCCGTGCAGCAGACCTCGGTCATGCCGAAGGGGAACGAGCTCCCCGACGCGTGGGTGCAGTCGATGCGCGGGGCCGAGTCGCACAGATCGCTCGCCGTCACTTCGAACTCGACCTCCGCGCCCGCGGGACTCGTGCACTCGGCCGTGATGTCCTCGGGGCACCGGATGTCGGGCGGGGTCGTGTCGACGACCGTGACCGTGAAGCAGCACTGCGAGGAGTTCATGTGGTCGTCGGTGGCCGTGCAGCAGACCTGCGTCGGGCCGAACGGGAACCGGCTGCCCGACGGGGGAACGCAATCGACCATGACGCTCGAGTCGCAGACGTCGGTCGCGGTGACCGTGAACTCGACGATCGCGCCGTCGGGACCGGTGCACTCGGCGGTGATGTCGCCGGGGCACCGGATGTCGGGCGGCGTCGTGTCGACGACCGTGACCGTGAAGCAGCACTCGGCGGTCTGCCCCTCGTCGTCCGTCGCCGTGCAGCAAACCTGGGTCGCGCCGAAGGGGAACGAGCTGCCCGAGGGGGGAGAGCAGACGACGTCGACATCGTCGTCGCACTCCGACGTCGCCGTCACCTCGAACGTGACCGTCGCGCCCATGGGGTTCGTGCACTCGGCGGTGATGTCGTCCGGGCAGTCGATCGTGGGCGGCGGGCATGATTCGCCCGTGCCCTGGTTGATCCAGGCGCTGAACACGCAATCGCAGCCGCCGCGCTGGAAGTGAAGGGCAGCGACGCTCGGGCAGCCGCACGTCGGCGAGGCGGTCGTGTCCGACGTGAACGTGCAGTCGTCGATGCTCGCGTCCGGGCCGGTCACGGCGATCACGAACGTCACCGGGCCCCGCACCTCGCTGCCCGCGAACGCGATCCTGTCGTTGCTCGTGATGCCGTACGAGCTCGCGAGTTGAATCGAGACGTTGAAGTCGCCGAATCCGTCGGCTCGGCGGTTCTTGGGCTTGGTAAACGTGAGGGTGAACCGCGACTTGACGTTGTCCCCGGCGGCGTCGGTCGCGCTCGTGAGCGACATGGCCGTGATGGACTCGCCGGTGTTGAATGCGATGTGCGTGATTTGCGGATTCCCGGTGATCTTTCCGCCGCCGCAGTCCTCGCCTCCCGGCTCGGACGTGTTCGCGACCACGAGCGTGAGCGTGCCGTGGTTCGAGTCGCCGGTCGCGGCGTTGTACGTGAAGTCGAGCGTCGCCGTGGGCGCGGTGATGCCGTCGGCGAGACGTCCCGGGTCCTCGGTGCCTTCGCTGCTGTGCGATCCCGGGCCGCCGACGTCGATGTGCCCCGTCGCGAACGCGGGGCCACAACACCAGCCGCTCGCGACGACCGCCACCGCCACCGCCACTATGGCGCGGACGGACGCCATTCCTTTCACCCACCTCATAGAGTCTGACCCCCTTTGATCTCTAGCTGGACCTCGGTTGCCGGGCCTCTTCACCCCGCGCGCGGCGGCAGCACGACCTCGCCGGCGGAATCGGGGCACCCGCCGGGAGATCCCACGACCCCGGCGAGAAGTTCATTGTGATATGGGATTTGGGCGCTCAAATCAACGAAAAAGTGCGCACTTCGAGCCTTCTGCGCGGGTCATCGGGGGAAGAGAAGGTCAATTGCGACGACCTGTCCCGCTCCGAGAGCCACTTCGATCGACGGTCCCGCGCCGGCGGACACGGCGTACCTGCCGGGCACCAGGTGGTCGACGGAGAAGCGCCCACCGGAGTCTGCCACGATCGTGCGGTTCGGTCCCTTCGAGGGAAGGGTTCGCGCTCCCTCGACGATCTGGACGGGTGCTCCGGGCCGCGGATCGCCCGCGGGCCCGACGACGCGGCCCTCGATCCGACCGCCGGGCGCGAGCCGGATCTCTCGAAAGCTAGGCCCCGAAACGAGTTCGGTCGCCTCGGAACGGACGGCGAAAAGGGGGGCGGCAACGGTTACCACGCTCTTCGCAGGGTCACCGATGACGCTGTCGATCGAGAACAGTCCGCTCTCGTCGGTTTCGGTCGTCGATACGGCCGGTGGACGGAAGCCGGTCTCTACTTCGAGCCGGACGCGCGCGCCCGGGACGGGCGTCCCATCGGCCTCGGAAACGACGCGGCCGCGAAGTGACCAAGTCGCCGGATCGAGGGCGAATTCGATCCCGTCGGGCCGCCCGCCGGGAGGGACGTGGACCTCGACGCCGCGCCGCGGCAGGAAGCCCGGGGCCCACACCGAGAGCCTAAAGCTCCCGGGACGAACGCGGTCGAGATCGAGGAGTCCGTCGCCGCGGCCTTCGATCGGGGCGCGCACGACGCCCGCGCCGCCGGCCTCGTCCGGCTCGAGCCGGACGCAGGCGCCTTCGAGCGGCCGTCCGTCCACCGCGCTCGAGACACGGACGCGCACGGGAACGGCGCGCTCGACCGCGATCTCGATCGACTCGCCGGCGCGCGCCCGAACGACCGGCGAGAAGGGCGGGATCGGCCCGTCCCCGAAGCCCGGGCCCACGTCGGGCGGCGTCGCGATGACGTCCACTTCGGTGCCGGCAGCGACGCCTTCGAGGATCGCGAGCCCGTCCTCCCCGGTCCATTCGTGAGCGAGCGACTCCGCGGGCGGCGACGCCGGGCGCGCGAACAGGACGCGCGCCCCGGCGACCGGCTCGCGCGTCTCGGCATCGACGACGCGGACGCGGAGCGGGCGCGCGGCCGTCGCGGCGAGCGTCACCGCGACGCGCTTTCCGGCCGCCGGCAGCTCGACGCGGCACTCGACCGGCGGCAGTGCGTCGCTCACGATGGCGGCGAGCAGCACGGTCGCGCCCGGCTCGATGCCGTCGAGGAGCGCGCGGCCGTCTCTCCCCGTCCGCGCGGCGCGGACGACGAGAAAGTGCGCTTCCGGGTCGAAGTGGTGCCCCTCTTCCATTTCGAACGGCTGGCCCCACTGCGTCGCGACCGCGGCGTTCTCGATCGGGCGGCCGGACTCGTCGAGGACGCGGACGTCGATCGACGCTCCGGGTTCGAGGACGACGTCGCCCGTCTCGGCTACGCCGTGGACCGTCCGCGCTCGGAACGCCGGGTGGAGCACGAGGACGCCCGGGCGCTCGGTCGGCGGGCCGACGAGCGTGAACGCCCCGTCCGCGGCGGTCGTGGCAGACCTCTCGTCATAGGGCCAGAGGCACGCGCCGGTGAGCGGCTCCTTCACGACGTCGCGCCAGGGGCGCGGCCAGTCGATGAAGAACTGGACTTGGGCGTCGACGTCCTTCGGATGGACGACCGCGCCCGGAAGCGGCGCGCCGTCGGGCGCGAGGACGCGGCCCGTGTAGACGGCGTCCGGCTTCTTGTCCTGAGTCGCCAGAGCGGCGAGCACGGCGACCGCAAGCACGAGCCCGTTCATGCGATTCTCTCCCCGAGACGGTTCGACTGTACCACGGGTAGCGCGGCAGCCGAAAAAGGCCGAGAATGACGCTCCGTCCGGACCGAGGAGGCGATCCCATGACGCCGTTCCGCCCGCTGCCGCCCGACGCCGATCCGCTCGCGCCGTTTTCACCCACGCCCGAGAACCCGTTCGACGCCCGGAAGGCCGCGCACCTCCTCCGGCGCACGGGCTTCGGCGCGCCGCACGAGGACGTCGAGCGCGCCGTGAAGGCGGGCCTCGAGAAGACCGTCGACTCGCTCCTGACGTTCGACGCGACCGACGACGAGTTCCAGTTGCTCGCGGGCTCGCTCGAGGGGACGATCGTCGACTTCGGGAACGCCGACCACCTCCGGCTCTGGTGGCTCTACCGGATGCAGACGTCGAAGCGCCCGCTCGAGGAGAAGATGACTCTCTTCTGGCACGGGCACTTCGCGACCTCGATCCAGAAGGTCGGGCGCGCCGACCTCATGCACGGACAGAACAGGCTTTTCCGCCGGTATTCTCTCGGGCCCTTCCGGAGCCTCCTCGTCGGGATCGCGAAGGACCCGGCAATGATCCTCTGGCTCGACGGCAACACGAACCGGAAAGGGAAGCCGAACGAGAATTTTGCGCGCGAGCTGCTCGAGCTCTTCACGATGGGGCCGGGCCCGTACTCCGAGAAAGACGTCGCCGAAGTCGCGCGCGCCTTCACCGGGTGGCACGTCAACTACCGCGACTTCGCTTTCAACGCGGGAGCGCACGACGAGGGGACGAAGACGATCCTCGGCGAGACCGGCAACTGGAACGGCGAGGACGTGATCGACATCGTGCTCCGCCGCCCGGAAACCGCGCGCTTCCTCGCGCGGAAGCTCCTCGCGTTCTTCGTCCTGCCCGCGCCTTCGGACGGAGTCGTCGAGCGGGTCGCGGGCGACCTCCTCCGCACTCAGTACTCGTTCAAGGAAGTCCTGCGGACGATCCTGCGCTCGAATCTCTTCTTCTCGAACGAGGCCTGGCGCGCGCTCGTCAAGAGCCCGGTCGACTTCGTGGTCGGCGCGGCGCGGGAACTCGAGAGCAAGGTGAACCTCTTCCAGTTCGTTCGGGCGCTCAGGAGCCTGGGGCAGGACCTCTTCGCGCCGCCCACCGTGAAGGGCTGGGACGACGGGCCGGCGTGGCTCACGTCGGCCGCGGTCATCGATCGCGTCAACTTCGCGATGACGCTCGCGCACGCGCGGAGCGTCGACGAGGGGAGCCGCATCTTCCCCGACGTCGTCTGCCAGCGATTGAAGCTCGACACGCCCGACAAGGTGCTCGCCCACTACGCGCGGCTCCACGTGCAGGACGATCTCCCGGCGGAGACGCGCGCGGCGCTGCGGGACTACTTGACGAAGGACGACGGGGGGAAGGAGCGGGCCTGGACCAACGACTACCGCTCGTTCAACTCGAAGGTGCGCGGGCTCATCCACCTCCTGGTCGCGTCGCCCGAGTACCAGCTCGCCTGAGGAGCCATACACATGAAGAAGAGCGCGATCTCCCGGCGCGGGTTCCTGGTGCGGGCGGCGTGCGGCGCGGCCGTCGTCTCGTTCGACGCGGCCATCCCGAACGTCTTCGCGCGCACGGCGGCCGGGCTCGCGGCCGATCAAGGCCGCTCGTCGCGGCGGCTCCTCGTCGTCATCGGGCTCTACGGCGGGAACGACGGCCTCAATACCGTGGTGCCGTTCGCGGACGACGAATACCACAAGGCGCGGCCGACGATCGGGATCAAGCCCGAGAGGACGCTCAAGCTCGACGACGTCACGGGGCTCCACCCCGCGCTCGCGCCGTTCCGGGAGTTCTGGGACCAGGGCCGTCTCGCGATCGTCCAGGGCGTGGGGTACCCCGACCCCTCGTACTCGCACTTCCAGTCGATGGACGTGTGGATGACGGGCGACCTCCGCGGCGCCGCGGCGGGCGCAGGCTGGCTCGCGCGCGCGGCCGAGGCGTGGCCCCATGCCGAGCGCGGCCGCTTCTGCGCGACGGGGCTTGGACCCGGGGGGCTCCCTCTCGCGCTTCAAAGCCCGCGGATCGTCCTCCCGGCAATCGCGTCGCTCGAGCAGTACGAGTTCCAGACCGACTCCGCGACGCCCGACGACAAGGTCCTCGAGCGCGAGATCATCCGCTCGATGTGCGGCGTCGAGTCCGCGTCCGACCCGGCGCTGGTCGCCCACGCGCGCCGCGTCATGCGCGAGTCGCTCGACGGGATCGACGCGCTCCGCGAAGCCGTTCGAGTTGCGCCCGCCGCGGGCGCCGACTACCCCAATACCGAGATCGGCCGCGAGCTCGCGATGGCCGCGCGCCTCGTCGCCGCCGACCTCGGAACGCGGGTCATCCACGTCGGCTTCGGCGGCTTCGACACCCACGCGAACCAGGCGGGCCAGCACGAGCGCCTCCTCTCGGACCTCGCGCGCGGCGTGAAGGCGTTCGTCGCCGATCTCGAGCGGCTCGGCCGCGCGAACGACACGCTCGTCTTGACGATGAGCGAGTTCGGCCGCCGGCTCGCCGAGAACGGGAGCGCCGGCACCGACCACGGCACCGCGGCGCCGCTCTTCGCGATCGGCCCGGGCGTGGCGCCGGGAATCCACGGCGCAGCGCCGTCCTTGACCGACCTCCACATCGGCCGCGACCTGAAGTTCACGACCGACTACCGCTCGGTCTACGCGACCGCGCTCGAGCGCTGGCTCGGGGTCATCTCCGAGGGAATCCTCGGCGGGAAGTTCGAGCCGTCGCCGTTCGTGGCGGCGCTCCCGGGCTGACGGCGGAAGGGAAGCTCGTCGCGTGGCGGCCACCAACGTCTACTTCGACCTGACGCGGGAGTTCAACGCCCGCGGGCCCATCGCGGCGCTCGCGTCGGGGCAGGCGGTCGTCTTCTACCGCCTGGCGATCATGAGCAAGGACGGGGACTTCCTCCTCGACGAGACCGATTCGGCGTGCGCGCGCGTCCTCGACGTGCTCGCGAGCCGGAAGGCCCGCTACCGCCCCGGGGCGCCTCTCGACATCCGGTGGCTCCCGGGCGGCTGGTCCAGTCATCTCGAGTACTTCGACGATCGTGGGCGCCGAATACGCTGCGACTTCTTCACGCGAGCCCCTCGCGTCGATCCCGCCGCTGTCCGCTCGCTCTTCGCGGGCTTGCCGGACCCGCTGATCGTGATCGGGGTCGAGCCGCTCATTCACATGAAGAGGACGCAGCGCGCGAAGGATCATGCCGTCATCGGCGAGCTGGCGCGCCTCCTGCCGCCGGAGCGCGAGATCGAGCTGACGACGGATCCCGACCGGGTGGTCGCTCTCGCGAAGGCGCATGGCGCGCGGTCCGCGAGGCCCTGCGTCCGAGCCGCGGTCGAAGGGCGAGGCCGCGACGAGGTCGTGGTGGCGATGGCCCGCGAGGTCGACCGGTTCCGACGCCTCGATCGCGAGCGCGTGCAGCGCTACGCGCGGGCCTCCGATTCGTATCTTCGGGAGTTCGGCCGGCTTGGGCTCGGCGACCTTTCCCTTCCCGCCGCGCATGGCGAGGTGTGCGGCCTTGCCGAGCGGCTCCTGCCGACGTCGGTGCCCGGAGCCTCGTGAGCCATGGACAACTTGAGCGACGACGACCTGAACCTTCGCGACATGACGGAAGAAGAGCTTGCCGCCGCGTGGGACCTCTGGTTCGACCTCGCGCAGTCGACGAACGACTTCGACCCGCCTTACACGCACGGAGTGTTCGTCCCGCTCGACTGGCCGCCGCCGCCGCCCCAGGGGAAGGGCGGCGCATGACCGCCGAGGCCGCCACGGGCCCCGTCGCGCCCTCCGAGCGGATCGAGCTTCTCGACGTGCTCCGCGGAGTCGCGGTTCTCGGCATCCTCCTTGCCAACATGCCGTACATGTCGATCGCCGCGACGCTCGCGGACCCGACGGAGGCCGCGATCGGGAGCGACCGGTTCGTCGACCGCGCGAGCTACGTGCTCGTGCGCTTCTTCGCGGACACGAAGTTCATCACGATCTTCTCGACGCTCTTCGGCGCCGGCCTCGGGATCATGAGCGCGCGCGCGCTCGCGTCGGGCGCGAAATTCGGGCGGATCTACTCGCGTCGGCTCCTGTTACTTCTTCTCTTCGGCCTCTTGCACGGGCTCTTCCTCTGGTTCGGCGACATCCTCACCTCGTACGCGCTCATCGGGTTCGCCGCGATCTTCTTCCGGAAGCGGGCGACGAAGACGATCCTCGTCTGGGCGGCGGCGCTCTTCGCGCTCGACGTCGTCGCCATCACGGGCCTCTCGCTCCTCGACCCGAGCATCATGGTCGAGCAAGTGAAGGGCCCGGATGGCGAGCTGCTTTCCGTGGAGGAGAGCGTCGAGGAAAAGCGCCTCGAGTACTCGGAGGTCTTCGCCTCAGGCGAATTCGGGCGCATGATCGGCCCGCGCGCCGAGATCTACACGTTCGCGACCGGCATGATGACGATCGTCTGGGGCCCGCGGACGCTCGCGCTCTTCCTCCTCGGGCTCGCGCTCTCGCGTTTCGCGTGGAGCCGTCCTCCCGACTCCGCGAAGCTCCGGCGCACGCTGAAACGGGTCCTCTGGTGGGGCGCCGGCCTCGGCGTCCCTCTCCAGGTTGCTCACCTCGTATTCGAGGCCGGCCGCGCCGAGGCCTTTGCGCGCGCGGCGTCGAGCTTCACTCTTTCCCTCGGCGGAGTCGCGATCGCCGCCGCGTACGCGAGCGCGGTCGCGCTCTGGTGCGGCTCGGACCGGTGGATTTCGCTCAGGTCGCGCTTCGCCGCGGTCGGGCGCATGGCGTTCACGAACTACTTGATGCAGAGCGCGATCACGGCGGTCATTTTCAATTACGCCGGCCTCTTCGACCGCGTCGGGCGGGGAACGGGGCTGATCCTGACGCTCGCGATCTTCGGGCTGCAGCTCATCGTGAGCCCGCTCTGGCTCGCGCGATTCCGGATGGGGCCGCTCGAGTGGATCTGGCGCCGGCTCACGTATCTCAGGCCGGTCGCGGCGAGTCCGACGTGACGCGGCGACATCTTCTTGCCCTCGACGAAGGCACGACGAGCGCGCGAGCGATCGTCTTCGACGACGAAGGCACGGTCGTCGCGACCGCGCAGCGCGAGTTCGGGCAGTCCTTCCCGCAGCCGGGCTGGGTCGAGCACGACCCGGAGGAGATCGCGAAGACGCAGCTCGGCGTCGCGAAAGAGGCGCTCGCGTCGGCCCGATTGACGCCGCGCGACGTCGCCGCGATCGGCATCACGAACCAGCGCGAGACCGCCGTCGTCTGGGAGCGCGCGACCGGGCGGCCGATCCATCCCGCGATCGTATGGCAGGACCGGCGCACCGCGGACGAATGCGACCGCCTCCGCGCCGAGGGCCTGGAGCCGCTCGTGCGCGAGCGGACCGGACTCGTCATCGACGCCTACTTCCCCGCGACCAAGATCGCGTGGATCCTCGACCGCGTGAAGGGCGCCCGCGCGCGCGCGGAGCGGGGCGAACTCGCGTTCGGGACGATCGACTCTTGGCTTCTCTGGCGGCTCTCCGAGGGGAGGCTCCACGCGACCGACGCCACCAACGCCTCGCGGACGCTGCTCTATGACATAGGCAAAGGAAGCTTCGACGAGGATCTCCTGCGGGCGTTCCGCGTGCCGCGCGCGCTGCTCCCCGAGGTCCGCGGATCGGCCGAGCGGCTCTGCGAGTGCGCGGTCGGCACGGGGCTCGACGGGATCGCAGTCGCGGGCGTCGCGGGGGACCAGCAGGCGGCGCTCTTCGGGCAGCTCTGCTTCGCGCCGGGCGAGTCGAAGAACACGTACGGGACCGGATGCTTCCTTCTTTCTCATACGGGAGGGAAGCCGGTCGCGTCGCGGCACGGCCTCCTCGCGACCGTCGCGAGCCGGATCGGCGGCCGCACGGCATACGCGCTCGAGGGGAGCGTCTTCGTCGCGGGCGCGATCGTCCAGTGGCTCCGCGACGGGCTCGGGCTCGTCGAGTCTTCGAGCGAGATCGAGGCGCTCGCCTCCTCGGTCGAGGACTCGGGCGGCGTCGTCCTCGTGCCCGCGCTGACCGGGCTCGGCGCGCCGCACTGGGATCCGTACGCGCGCGGGGCGATCTTGGGGCTCACTCGCGGGACGACCGCGGCGCACGTCGCGCGCGCGGCGCTCGAAGGGATCGCTTTCCAGGTCGCAGACCTCTTCGACGCGATGCGGGCGGACGTTGGAAAGACGATCGCGGAACTGCGCGTCGACGGCGGCGCGGCGCGGAACGACCTCCTCATGCAATTCCAGGCCGACCTCCTCGGCGTGGACGTCGTGCGGCCCGAGGTGACCGAGACCACGGCTCTCGGCGCCGCGTACCTCGCGGGGCTCGGCATCTCCATGTGGAGGGAGCCGAGGGATCTCGCGTCGCGGCGGCGCGAGGCTCGGCGGTTCTCGCCGCGGCGGAGCGCGGACGAGACGGCGGCGCGACGCGAGCGCTGGCGCGACGCGGTCGAGCGCGCCAAGGGCTGGGAGAAAAAGGGCGGAAACGCTTCGTGAAGAGGGAGGACATGCTCCGCCGCGCGCGCGAGCGAAAGACGCCCTGGGACATGGTGATCGTGGGCGGCGGCGCGACGGGGATCGGCGTCGCGGTCGACGCGGCGACGCGCGGGTACGGCGTCCTTCTCCTCGAGCGCGACGACTTCGGCAAGGGGACGTCGAGCCGATCGACGAAGCTCGTTCACGGCGGCGTGCGCTACCTCGGCCAGGGGAACTTCTCGCTCGTGATGGAGGCGCTGAAGGAGCGCGGGCTCCTCCGCCGGAACGCGCCGCATTTGGTCGCCGACCTCGCGTTCGTCGTGCCCGTCTATCAGTGGTGGGAGTCGCCGTTCTACGGCGTGGGCTTGAAGATCTACGACCTCCTCGCCGGGCGCTACGGCTTCGGCGCGTCGAAGCGGCTCTCGAAGGAGGAGACGCTCGAGCGCCTCCCGACATTGAAGCCCGAGGGGCTCCGCGGCGGCGTCGTCTATTACGACGGCCAGTTCGACGACGCGCGCCTCCTCGTCCACCTCGCACGGACCGCGGCCGATCACGGCGCGACGCTCGTGAACCACGCGCCGGTCGTGGGACTCTCGCGCGACGCGGGCGGGCTCGTCGACGGCGTCGTCGCGCGAGACCTGGAAAGCGGCGGCGAGCTGCGCGCGGGGGCGCGCGTCGTCGTCAACGCGGCCGGCGCCTTCTGCGACGGGGTGCGGCGCCTCGCCGACCCGAACGCCGCGCCGATGATCGCGCCGAGCCAGGGCGTCCACCTCGTCTTCGACCGGTCGTTCCTCCCGGGCGACTCGGCGATCATGGTGCCGCACACGAAGGACGGGCGCGTCCTCTTCGCGATCCCGTGGCACGGCCGCGTCGTGGTGGGGACGACCGACACGCCGGTGGAAGAAGCCGCGGTCGAGCCGTGTGCGTTCCCGCACGAGGTCGACTTCATCCTAGAGACGGCGGCGAATTACCTCGCGCGCCCGCCGCGACGCGAGGACGTCCTCTCGGTCTTCACCGGGATCCGGCCGCTCGTGAAGGCGGGCGAAGGGAGCGGAAAAAACACCGCCGCGCTGTCGCGCGACCACACGATCCACATCGACCCGTCGGGGCTCCTCACGATCGCGGGCGGGAAGTGGACGACGTACCGGAACATGGCGGAGGACGCAGTCGATCAGGCGGCGACGATGGCGGAACTCGCCGAGCGGCCGTGCGTGACGCGGACGCTCCGCATCCACGGCTGGCGCGAGGACGTGGAGACGCTCGGCCACCTCGCGGTGCACGGCGCTGATGCGGAGGCGGTCCGAGCGATCGGGCGTGGGGAAAGGCTGCACGAGCGGCTCCCGTACACCGAGGCCGAAGTCGTCTTCGCCGCGCGGTTCGAGATGGCGCGGCGCGTGGAGGACGTCCTCGCGCGCCGGACGCGCGCGCTGCCGCTCGACGCGCGCGCCGCGGTCGAGTGCGCGCCGAAGGTCGCCGGGATCCTCGCGCGGGAACTCCGTCGCGACGCCGGGTGGGAGCGCGATGAACTGGCGGCGTTCCGTGAGACGGCGGGGGCGTACGTCTTGGGCTGAGTCGCGGCTTCTCCCGGCGCGCGGCGCGGAGTAGGATCGGCCTTCCCAGGGTCCGGAACGCCGCGGTCCGAAGGCGGCAGTCATGCACGGAACGCTCCGCATCGCCGATTCGCGCGCGAGGAGCCGAATCGGTCCGGGATCCTCGCACGCCATCGTTGCCCTTCTCGCCCTCGCGGCGCACGGCGCTCCCGCGCTGGCGCAGGTCGATTTCAACACGGCCCGTGTGGTCCGCTGCGGCGACGACCCGAGTCGCGTCGCGGCCAGCGACTTCGACGGAGACGGCCATCTCGACCTCGCGACCGGCCCGTCGGCGGTGATCTACGGCGACGGCGAAGGGAACTTCGCGCCGAGAGGGGTGACCATCGCTCCGTCGAAAGACGTCCTGTCCATGGACCTGAACGGCGACGCGCTCGACGATCTCGTCGTGATCGACTGGAGCGGCCTCGCGGTCTATCTGGCGAATGGCGTCGACGGTTTCGGGCCGCGTTCGTCGTTGAGTCCCGGCATCACTCCCGTCGCCGTGGCGCTGGCCGATCTCGACGCCGACGGATCCCTGGATCTGATCGTCACCGGCCACGACAACGCATACATCCCGCTCGTCGCGACGCTTCTAGGGGGCGGCGCGGGAGGGTTCGACTCGAGGGGTGTCTTCCCGAGCGGTGCGAATCCGGACCTCGCGGTCGTCACGCAGGTCGCGGCTGGAGACATGGACGGGGACGGCTTCGCGGATGCGCTCATCGCGGGCGGTCCGGTGACGTTCTTGCGCGGGGACGGTGTCGGCGGGCTGGCGAGTCCGGTCCTCGTCGAACCGGATGACGGATTCCTATCACTCACGTTGGCCGACTTCGATGCCAACGGCATCCGAGATGCCGCCGTCGTCAACGCCTTGAGAGGCGATCTCGTGCTCCTTGCCGGTGACGGCACGGGCGGTTTCACGCGCTCTGCCACGGCCTCGCACGCGTTCATGCAGTACTACTACGAACAGGTCACCGCGGGGGATGTCGATGGCGACGATGAAATCGACATCGTGTTTCCGTTCGGTTATGTAAGAGGCGATGGGATGGGTGGCTTGGGGTCCGTCGTCTCGTTCGACATTTGGTGGCACATGGGCGTCGCGACAGGCGACTTCGACGAGGACGGGATCGTCGACATCGCGACGACGAACTACTGGGGCGTCACTCTGCTCGTCGCGCGCGCTCCGGGGTCCTTCCTCTCGCCGTCCCAGTTCCCGGTCGGAGGCTACACCGCGTCCGTCGCCGTCGGCGATCTTGATGAAGACGGGCACGTCGACGCCGTGCTGTCGGATCGCGGCGCCCACTCGGGAGATTGGGGGGGCGTGGCGGTCCTGCTCGGAGACGGCGATGGAACTTTCGGGGATCCCGCCCGCTTTGAAGGACCGTATCGACCGTACTTCGTGCGCGTCGGCGATCTCGATGGGGACGGCCATCTCGACGCGGGGCTCGTGAGCCCGTACATCGGCGGCGTCGAGTTCCTCTTCGGCGACGGGTGGGGCGGACTCGGCCGCTTCGAGCGATTCGATGGCCCGGGTGCCGCCACGGATCTGGCCATCGCCGACCTCGACGGCGACGGGAACAGCGATGTCGTCAGCGGGAACTTCTACGGTGGTACCGCCTTGGTGTTCTTGGGAGACGGATCTGGCGGCTTGGGAGTGCCCCGATCGTTCGCGGCGGCGGCTTCACCGCGAAGCGTGGCCGTCGCCGACCTCAATAACGACGGGCGTCCCGACGTCGTCGCCGGGGGCGCGACGGGCGACGCCATCTCGGTTTTCATGGGAGATGGCGCCGGCGGTCTCGCGCCTCACGCCGCCATTCGGGTCGGAACGATCCCTTGGTCAGTCGTGGTGGCGGACATCAACGCCGATGGGCTCCTCGACATCGCGACGGGGAGCACCGATGGGCCGGACGTGACCGTGCTTCTCGGCGACGGCGGTGGCGCGTTCACTCCGAGCGAGGACGATCCCACTCCATCGGGATCGGGCTGGGTTCTCGCCGGGGATTTCGATCGCGATGGTTTCGTGGACGTCGCGACGTGGGGCTTCGGACTCGGGATCCGGCTCGGCGACGGAACGGGGAAGCTACGAAAGGCGGACGCTAACTTCGCCGGCCTTGGCTCGGGCTACTCGATTGCGTCGGCGGACTTCGACGAGGACGGCTACCTCGACGTCGCGGTTCCCGCGCTCCATGTTCTCCTCAACCGCACCGCGCTCGACCCGATCGCCTCGCGCCGCGGCAACGTCGAGGCGGGCGTCGGTCAGGCCATGGACGTGCTCTTCGTCAACGGATCGCGAGGCGACGGGCTCGAGCGGCGGCTCGCGCTCGGGCCGGCCGATCCGCTGACGATCTCGATGGAGAAGCCGCCGTTGGCGGAAAAGCCCACTGCACGGTTCGCGCTCTACGCGTGGGCGAAGACACCGAAGTTCTCCACGGTCCGGGAGCTGCCGCTCGGGCTCGGCGTGTCCTCCATGCCGACGCCGCTCTCGGGCGGGAAGCCTGCGTTGCGAGAGATCTGGAACAACTTGGGCCGCCCGGCGCGCCTCGGCGTCCCGACGCTGCCGTCGAGCGCCGCGCCCTCGATCGTCCTAAACCGGCCGGGCGGCATCGGGCGCGAGATCCGCTTCTTCCTGCAGGGCTTCATCGTCGACGCCGCGGCGCCGAACGGCCGCGCGGCGGTGACGAACGGGGTGGAAGTCGCCATTCGGTGAGTCGAGGCCGCGTGGGCGCGCGGTGAGGTCGACACGATTGGAGGGATCCCATTCGCCATCGAGCCATCAGGAGCCATGTTCATCGCTGCGTTGATCATGGCGGTGGTCGGCGGGCTTGTTCAACGCAGCGTTGATTATGGAGCGGGCGGAGCAACCTGGCTCGGGGGTCACCGAAGCGCTCCGAGCTAGAAGAGATCCTCCGCCCCTGGGTCCGGGATGAGGATCTCCCCGCCCGGGAAGTGGAGCGTCCACGGCTCGAACGTGTCCGTCGAGAAGATCTCGAGAACCCTGCCGTCCGACAGGACGAACGCGGGATCGACGGGTGCGCGATGCGACTGCGCGCGGGCCGCCGTGATCGAGAGCCCGATCAACGACCGGACCTCCGAGCGCCCCCGCTCGTCGTCGTAGCACGCGAACGCGACCCGCCGCCCCTCGACGGCGCGCCACACGCCGAGCGTGTTGACGTTCGAGCCCTCCCCGCCGACTTGGAAATCGTCGCCCTCGTGCTCGAACCGGACGATGCGGAGGGGCGCCGACGATGCGACCGCATGGACGAGCGCCTCGATGCCGGGCATGACGTTCCTCGCGGTCGGTACGGGTCGGCCGCCGACCCGGCGGCGCCCGCGCCTCCGCGGGTATACTCCCCTCTCCGGAGGCCGACCGCGGACATGAAAACGCGCACCGAAACCGACAGCATGGGCGCCGTCGAGGTGCCCGCCGATCGCTACTGGGGCGCGCAGACCGCGCGCTCGCTCATCCACTTCGACATTGGCCGCGACGTGATGCCGCGCGAGATCGTGCGGGCGATGGGAATCTTGAAGAAGGCGGCGGCGCTCGTCAACAGGGACCTCGGAAAGCTCCCGAAGGAGAAGTGCGACCTCGTCGCGCGCGCGGCGGACGAGGTCATCGAGGGGAAGCTCGACGACCACTTCCCGCTTAGGGTCTGGCAGACGGGGAGCGGCACGCAGTCGAACATGAACGCGAACGAGGTCATCTCGAACCGCGCGATCGAGATGGCGGGCGGCGTCATGGGCTCGAAGAAACCCGTTCACCCGAACGACGACGTCAACATGTCGCAGTCGTCGAACGACACGTTCCCGACCGCGATGTCGATCGCCGCGGCGACCGAGCTGTCCGAGCGGCTGATCCCCTCCATCGAGCGGCTCCGCGACGCGCTCGAGGCGAAACAGAAGGAGTTCGACCGGATCGTGAAGATCGGCCGGACGCACCTCCAGGACGCGACGCCGCTCACGCTCGGCCAGGAGTTTTCCGGCTACGTGGCGCTCCTCGACGCGAATCTCGAGCGGCTCTCGTCGGTCCTTCCCGGGCTCCGCGCGCTCGCGATCGGCGGCACCGCGGTCGGCACGGGCTTGAACGCGCACCCCGAGTTCGCCGAGCGCGCGGCGAAGAAGATCGCCGAGCTGACGGGCCAGCCGTTCACGTCGCACGGGAACAAGTTCGCGGCGCTCTCCGCGCACGACGAGTTCGTGATGGCGAGCGGGGCGCTCAAGGCGCTGGCCTCGTCGCTCATGAAGATCGCGAACGACGTCCGGTGGCTCGCCTCGGGCCCGCGCTGCGGGCTCGGGGAACTGACGCTCCCCGAGAACGAGCCCGGCTCGTCGATCATGCCGGGGAAGGTGAACCCGACGCAGTGCGAGGCGATGACCATGGTCTGCGTGCAGGTCATGGGGAACGACGCCGCGATCGGGTTCGCGGGCTCCCAGGGGAACTTCGAGCTCAATGTCTTCAAGCCGGTCATCGTGTTCAACTTCCTCCACTCGGCAAGGCTCCTGACCGACGCGTGCCGCTCGTTCGTCGAGCATTGCGTCGAGGGCATCGAGGCGAACCGCGGGAAGATCGCCGAGTACGTCGAGCGCTGCCTCATGCTCGTCACCGCGCTCAATCAGAAGATCGGCTACGACAACGCGGCGAAGATCGCGAAGCTCGCGCACAAGGAGGGGACGAGCTTGAAGGCGGCCGCGGTGAAGCTCGGGCTCCTCACTCCCGAGGACTTCGACAAGGCGGTCGTGCCCGAGCGCATGACGCGGCCGTGAGGCCGATCCCCTCGCGCGTCGCTCGATGAAGAGAGCGGAGGGCCCGCCGGCCGCGCCGGCGCGACGGGCCCTCCTGCGAGACGGAGCTCAGCGGACGTTCCACGGCTCGCGCGCCGTCGCCAGCGGCGCGCCGGTCGCGGCGTCCTCGATCGTCAGGAGCAGCTCGTACCGGCCGCGCGGATCGGCAGCGACGTACGTGTGGCGGTACGCGCGCTTCCGGATGACGCGATTGGCCCGCACCGTGAGGCCCAACTTCTGCTTCAGGAGCTGCGGGCCTCCGCCGGGCGGGACGAGGTAGAGCCGGGCGTTCACGCGGAGGCTCGCGGCGGCGCCGCGGACGCGGGCGTCGGCGACGAGCGTCTCGCCCGTCGTGAGATTGGAGGTGCTCATGATGAACATCGCCGACATGCCGGGGGCCTCGCCGATCGAGTCGAGCGCGTTCAGGTTGTCCGAGAGATCGGCGAGGTCGGCGCTCGCGCCGTTCATCCACACGCCGGCGTCCTCTCCGAGGTCGACCTCCTCGTACCAGAGGTAGTTCGTGTTCGCGGGCGAGCCGTCGACCTCGGCGTAGAAGACATCTCCCGCCGCCTGCGAGAGCCCGGTCACGGGATCTTCCGCCTCGTAGTCGACGCCCGTGTACTCGAGGCCGATCGAGTCGGTCGTCACGGAGAAGCCGACGCGGATGCAGCCGGGCGGAATCGGCCCGAGGGTGCCCGCGATGTACTTCGTGATCGAGATCGTCATCCCGCCGCCGACGAGCGCGTCGCCGAATCCGTACGGCGCCCACGGCGCCGCGCCGCCCCCCGTCGCGAGGATCTCCTCGATCGCGGCGGTGACGACGGGCCTGTACTCGGGGCAGACCCAGAGGATGAGCGCGTCGAGGTCGTCGGTGAAGTCCGCCGGGCTCGGCGGCCCGCTCATCGGGTCGCTCATGGCGTAGAGGCCGATCTCGTTGTTGTCGATGAAGAGGAGATTCGTGCCGACGCCGGCCGGGTCCATCGGGTCCTTGACCGCGACGAAGATGTCGGCGGCCGCCCCGCCGTCGATGACGAACTGGCTGCGGACGCCGGAGAAGGGGACGCCGGGCGAGTTTCGCGTCACCGAGAAGAAGAGGGGCGCGTCATTCGCGGGCTCGTGCGCCGAGAAGCCGGGAGGAGCGGGGTCGAAGGGCCCGACCTCGGTCACGCGGGCGTGGAGGTTGCCCGGCCGGAGCAGCATGCCGCCGGGGAACCAGGGCGCGCTGTTGTCGCCGACGCACTCGAGGGCGTCGAGGTCGTCCTCGAACGGATCGAGCGGCGGCGGGCTCGGCGCGAGAGCGAGGAGCGCGTTGTCGTGCACGAGAATGTTGGCGCCGCCTCCGACCGTGGCGCCCGCGATCCTCATCAAGATCGGCGTGCCGTAGACGTCGCCTGCGGCGTCGCCGGCGCTCATCCACGGGCCGACGCCCGCGCCGACGTCGGCGCCGAGCGACTCGAGGACGAGATCCGTGCCCGCGAGCCCGAGCGACCACGGGTCCACGCTGAACCGGAACGAGATCCCCGGGACGTCGTCGGTCACGACGGGCTCGGCATACGGCGCGCCGCGGAACGGCCACGGCGCGAAGCCGACCAGGATCTCGCCCGTCATCGGATCCATCGGCGGCGGGGGGAATCCGGAGGCGAAGTCGAGCCCGGTCGCCACCATCGGCGGAAAGTAATCCTCGCCGAACGAGAACGCGTCGACGTTGTCGCGGCCCGGTAGAACCATCGTCCATCCGAAAGGCGGCGTTCCCGGACCGGCCGCGAGCCCCATGGCGATTGGCTCGAGGATCTGGTTGTTCGTGCCGTCCGGGGGTGACGCCGGCGCTCCGGGCGCCGCCGGTGCGAACGGCGGCGACTGGAACATCACGGCCTCCGACGGCACGAAGGCGGCGTCGTAGTCGAAGACGTCGCCGGGGAAGGCCGAGTCGAGCCCGCTCGCCTGCGGCACCGGCCCGATCCGGATCGCGGCGCCGATCGGATTTCCCGGCTGAATGGGAATCTGAGGAGTCGCGGGCGTGCCGCGCATGTAGCGGATCCCCTCGGTGTGCGGATCGACGGGCCCGTCGACCGAGAACGTCACCGGGTTGTCGTCCGCGTCGCCGACCATCGGGCCGCCGCCGTCTCCTCCGGGTCCGAGGAACGGCCCGCCGCGGACGTAGATGTCCGGGAAGTCGTTCCCGTCGGCGGGACCGAGGTTCGAGGCGTCCGAGTTGAACACGACGACCGAGGCGTCGGCCGAGAGGACCGGAGTCTCGTAACCGCTCGCATCGTCCCCGAGAGTCCCGTCCACCGCGCGGCTCGCGGCGACGGTCACGCCCGTGACGAGGTTTCGCACGAACGCGTCGCGAGTCCCGTTTCCGTCCCCCGCGACGAGGTTCGCCGCGTAGCTGTAGAACGCCACCGCCGTGCCGTCGGCGGACAGATGGCACCACGGGCCGTTCGAGCCGACGGCCTGCGCTCCCGCGGTCGAGACCGAGACGCGCGTCGTCGTGCCCGCGGCCAAGTCGCGGACGAAGACGTCCGACGCGCCGTTCGTGTCCCCCGGAACGAGGTTGGTCGCGTCGCTCGCAAAAGCGACCTTGAGGCCGCCCCCGATCGAGATCGCGTGGTTCCAGTTGAAGCCGTTGGCGGCCGAGCCGTCGCTCGCGACGTTCGCCCGGACGGTCGTGCCGGCGGCGATCGATCGGACGAACACGTCGGGCATCCCGTTCGTGTCGCCGGGCACGAGATTCGTCGCCTCGCTCCGGAATGCGACGAAGGCGCCGTCCGCGGAAATCGCCGGATACTCGCTGAGAAGGTTGCCCTGGACGCCTCCGGTCGAAAGGCTCACCGGGGTCGTCGTCCCCGCCGCTACGTTCCGGATGAAGCAGTCCGACGCGGCGCCGTTCACGTCCGCCCCTGCGAACAGGTTCGTCGCGACGCTTCCGAACGCGACGAGGTTGCCGTCGGCCGAGATCGATTGCGGCCCGCGCGCGACGCTGTGGGAGTTCCCTTGAGTTCCCGCGCCGTTGACGCTCACGAGGATCGTGCTCACCGCGCCCGGCTCGTCGAAGATCCCGTCGGCGTCCGTGTCCCGGTCGCGGCGGAATACCTGGTACGAGCTGTTCGTCCCACCGGGAACGAGGTTCGTCGCCCGGCTCGAGAACACGACGAACCGGCCGGTCGACGAAATCGACGGGCAGCAGCTATCGGCGTTCGCCTGCACGCCCGTCGAGCTCACGCTCACTCGCGCCTTCGTTCCGGTCACGCGGTCGTGGACGAAGATGTCGCCGAAGCCGTTCGTGTCGCCGGGCACGATGGCCGTCGAGTCGCTTTCGAACGCGACGTACTGGCCGCTGGCCGAGATGACGGGCCTATATGACCCGCCGACCGGAGCGCCGAAGGCGTCGGTGCTGATGAGCTCGATCGTCTGCCCCTTCGCCGTCGGCGCCGAGAGGCCCGCGAGCGCGAGCCCCAGCGACAGGCCGAGGAAGACGGCGGCGGACCGCGGGCGGCCGGAGAGAGTCGTCCGAGCGTGGCACATGGCGTGTCTCCTTTCGAGGAGAGCGAGGCCGCCGGGCCGCCCGAGGTGGGGGGTGAGGGGCTTCGCGCGACGGCTACGGACGATGATGAGGGGGCGCCCGGAAAAACCTTTCGCGAGCGGCGGCGGATCGGGAGCGCGGGCGGAGCCGGGCCCTTCAGCGCGGCTCTTCGGCCGGATCGCTCCCGTGCGCGCCGGCGTCGGCCCGGAGCGCCGCGTACTCCGCGCGGCGGCCGAGGAGCGCGAGCGCCTCGGCGCGGACGAGGCGCTCGATCGGCTCGAGGTCCGCGCGTCCCGCTCCGGCCGGCGGGCTTTCGAGCTCTCTCAGCGCGTCCGCCGCGAGCCCGCCCCCGACGAGCGCCGCGGCCCGCATGAGCGCGTCGAGCCCGGGCTCGCCGGTCTCCCGGATCCGCCGGAGCCGCTCGCGCTCCGCGATCTCGACGACACGAAACGTCGCGGGCTCCGGGCGGTAGAACGCGGCGTAGTCGGGATGGCTCTCCGCGTCGAGGCGGACGGACCACTCGTAATCCTGGTCCGGCGCGAGCGGCTCAGCGGCGGGAAGAGCGAATCGGAGCGGCCCCGGGTTCGTTCCTTCCTGGACGACCGCAATCGTCTTGGCCGCCCCTTCGGGACCGCGGATCTCGAGCCTGTAGCGCCACTCCCGGCCGGACGGCTCCGGCACCTCGAACACGAACTCGGGCGTCGCGTCCGAGACGGTCGCGCGCGGCGCGAGGAGCCGCTCCGGAGTGGGCGCGTCGTCCTCCGCGCCCCCCCGGCTCCGGTCGCCGAGAAGGCGGTCGAGCGCGAGCCACGCGTCGATCGACCGCGGGCTCGCCAGGAGCCGCCTTCGAGCCCCCGAGTCCGGAAGCGCTTCCTCGAAGAGCGCGAGGTCCTCGCTCCGCGGCTCCGCGCCGCCCGCGGCCGACGCGAGGAGCCGCTCGATCGCCTGCGCGCGCCTCCGATCGGACCTTGTCGAGAGGACCACGAACCCGATGCCGACGGCGGCGATCGCGAAGGCGGCGGCCACGGCCCAGGTCCGGACCACGGCCGCCGGCGGGCGGCGCGCAGCGGCCTCGCGGACGACTTCCGTCTCGACTCCCATGGCGCGCGCGTAGTCGACGGCCGCCCGGCGGCAGGAGGGGCAGGTCGCGAGCTCCGCCTCGACGGCCGAAACTCGATCGGGAGGCAGCGTCCCCGCGACGAACGCGACGGCCTCGATCTGGCGCGGGCACGGGTCCTCTCGGGCCCGTTCGAGGCTGCGGCCGAGATCGAGGAGCTTTCGTTCCAGCGGATCGGGCTCCGGCGCCCCGGGGGGAAGAGACGAGGGAACGTCGGCCCCGCGGCGCGTCATCGCGGACTCCGACTCGACCGACCTTCCGAACATCCCCGAACGCCCGAGCCCGGAAATGGCTTCAAGAATGACCTCCCGGTTCATCCTGTACGAGGAGGGTCCGGATCTTCTCTTTCAGGCGATTCTTCCGGATGTAGAGCGCGTTGGGAGAAAGCCGGAGCATCCGGCACACGACGTCCGTCTCGACCTCGTCGCGATAGACGAGCTCGAAGAGGAGGCGATCGGCCGGGGGGAGCGCCTCGACCGCGGTCTTGAGGCGCGACAGCTCCTCCTTCCGCTCGAGCCCGCCGGACGCGTCCCGCCGCGAGTCCCGGACCTCGCTCACGGTCTCGTCGAGCGGGAGCTCGCGGCACCGGCGGCGCTTCTGGTCCCTCGCGCGCGCGTCGGCGAAGTTCGACGCCAGAACGGCGAGGTAGTGATGCAGCGGCGCGTCGCCGCGATAGAGTCCGAGCCGGCGGCCGCCCTCCTCGGCGAGATGCGCGAAGAAATCATGGGCAATATCGTCGATCTCCGGCTCTCCGCTCGGGAGGCCGGCCCGGCGCAGCGCGCTCCGCACGATCTCCCGGCAGAGCGGCCGAAAGAGCCCGTGAACCGCCTCCCAGCCCGAGGCGTCGCCGTCGAGGCACCGCGCGACGAGCGAGCCGCCGTCTTTGCCGAGGGGGGATTCTCCTCGCGCGTCGAACGGCTGCGGGGTCACTCGCGCCGGAGCGGGCACGCCTCGATTATATGCCAGGGACGGAGCGCGAGCCGCGGAGCCGTAGAACGGCGCTGGCCGCGACGGTCACGCCGCCGGTGAGTTCGTCTACTCCGGCGAGTCCCAGAGCGTGTACGCCGACCAGGTCCCGAGCGGGCTACCCCTTCGGATCGCGTCGCGCTTCGCCTCCGCGAGCGCCGCGGCGCGGCCGAGGCCGCCCGAGAGCCAGCGCTCGTAGAAG
>Ga0187892_10001884_pt1 | contig 45457 bp, 41 predicted proteins | sample MA1701073metaG_FD_139345 | JGI IMG/M metagenome (GOLD analysis project Ga0187892, IMG submission 139345) | Bio-ooze microbial communities from a basaltic lava cave in the Kipuka Kanohina Cave System on the Island of Hawaii, USA - MA170107-3 metaG ...
CCCCGATGCCCAGCATCCCCCGGCGGAAGCGCCGGACCAACCCCCGCCTGCCGACGGGGCCCCGGGCCTGAGCGGACAGATCACGTGTCAAAACCGAGCGGACATTTCACTTGTCAGCAACAACCCGCGCCTGCCCGACTCGCCCGGAACCGGGGGATCGGGGTAAGATGCCGCCGTGATGAGCTCCTCGCGTGACGCCGACGTCCTGGTGGTGGGCGCCGGACCGGGCGGCTGCACCGCCGCAACCTTCCTCGCCAAGGGCGGGCTGCGCGTGGCCCTGGTCGAGCGCGAGGCCTTCCCGCGCTTCAAGGTCGGCGAATCGCTGATCCCGACGTGCATGGACATCTGCCGGCGGCTGGGCGTGCTCGACCGGATGCTCGCGCACGGCTTCCAGATGAAGTACGGCGCCACCTTCCACGATCAGGAGCTGGGCCTGGAGACGACCTTCCACTTCCAGCCCGGACGGCCCTGGCCCTCGTTCACGCTCGACGTGCACCGCGCCGAGTTCGACCAGATCCTGCTCGAGCACGCCGTCTCGCACCCGGGCGTCACGGTCCACCAGCCCGCCACCGTCGAGAAGGTGGTCTTCGACGCCGACGGGGTGACCGCGCGGATCAGCGACGGAGACGGCGAGCGCGAGCTGCGCGCGGGCTTCCTGGTGGACGCGAGCGGGCGCGACGCGTTCCTGGCCGCGCGGCAGGGTCAGCGAAAGCCGCGACCCGGCCTGGGCAAGGTGGCCATCTTCGCCTACTTCCGGGGCGCACGCCGCTTCCCTGGCCGCTCGGAAGGCAACGTCCGGCTCTACATCTTCCCGGAGGGGTGGTTCTGGTACATCCCGCTCGCCCGCGACGAGACCAGCGTGGGCTGCGTGCTCCACCAGCGGGTGGTCAAGGCCCGCCGCGGCTCGCTGCAGGAGCTCTTCGACGAGATGGTGGAGCGCTGCGAGAAGATGTCGGAGAACCTGCGCGGGGCCGAGCGGGTGACCGAGCTGTACACCACGTCGAACTTCGCCTACTCGATCGAGCCGGTGGTGGGCGACCGCTTCCTGTGCGTGGGCGACGCGGTGGCCTTCGTGGACCCCATCTTCTCGCCCGGAGTCTTCCTGGCCATGCAGTCGGGGGAGCTGGCCGCCGGCGCGATCCTGCGCGCGTTCCGCGCGAACCGGTTCCAGGCCCGCCGCTTCCGAGCCTACGAGCGGGCGGTGCGCCGGGGCTCGCGCCCCTTCGAGCGCTTCATCGAGTCGTATTACGACCGCGCCTTCCTCGAGGTGTTCATGCGCCCGCGGAACGTGCTCGGAGTGGTGCCCGCGGTGACGGGCGTGCTGGCGGGCGGGACCTTCGGAACGCTGCCGAAGCACCTGCACGTGTCGCTGTGGTTTTTCCATCAGGTCGTGCGCTTCACGCGCTGGCTGAACCTGCGCCGCGGGGTGGTGCTCGAGTCCCGCCTCGACTGGTAGCCCCGGGGTGGGCCGGGACGGGGGCTTCACCCGACGCGAGCTGCGCGCCCTGCGGGGATTGAAGAGGCCAGCCGGCATCCAGCGGGCGCTCGACGCCATGCCGTACCACCTGGCCTCCACCGCGTGGTCGCCGCGCCGGGTGCTGCGCGAGCGTACCGCGCACTGCCTCGAGGGCGCGGTGTTCGCGGCGGCGGCCCTGCGGGCGCTGGGCTTCCCGCCGCTCCTGCTGGATCTGGAGGCGGTGCAGGACACGGACCACGTGGTCGCGGTGTTCCAGCTCCGCGGCCACTGGGGGGCGATCGCCAAGTCGAACTTCTCGGGGCTGCGCTATCGCGAGCCGGTGCACCGGAACCTGCGGGAGCTCGTCATGAGCTACTTCGACGGCTACTTCAACTTGCGGGGCGAGCGGACGCTACGGGCCTATTCCCGGCCGGTCAACCTGGCCCGGTTCGACCGCCAGAGACCCGGCTGGATGACGACCGAGGAGGATCTCTGGTGGATCCCCGAGCACCTGGTGGAGATCCGGCACACCCCGCTCCTGTCACCCGCCATGACGCGCGCCCTCTCGCGTGTGGACCGGCGCTCGCTGAGCGCGGGGCTGGCCGGATATCGTGAGCGCTGAGGGCGCGGCGACTGGGGCGACCACGGTCGCCAACCTCGACGGCAGCTCCACCGACTACTTCGGCATGGAGTGCACGGAGGCGCGGCTGCTCGGGCTGCTCCGCGAGGTCTTCGAGGAGCACTGGGCCCAGGTGATCTTCGGGCCGTGCATCGAGGGCGCGGTGTTCGAGGGGCGGTTCGCGGAGCGGCCCAAGGTCACGCTGCTCGACGGCTACGTGACGGTGCAGATCGCGGGGAGCGAGTCCTGGCACTTCCACCTCTGCATCGGCCCGCACCGGGGCTCGCCCGGTCTGCCCACGCCGCCCGCGCTGGCCGAGTGGCGCCGCTGCGCGCGCGCCGCCTTCTTTCAGAGCCGCGACCGGGCCGGGCGGCCGAGCGCCTGGGGCCTGCGCATGTGGAACGGCCGCGCCGAGCAGATGCTGACGATCTTCTTTCCGAACCCGTGGATCGACCCCGCCCGGGGCCGCTACGTCGACACCCCCGACTGGTCCCGCCTCGATCTCTGGATGGCGCTTCGCGCCCGCCACGCGGGCGTGCCCGCCGAGCCACCCCCGCGCGACGCCGCTCCCCCGCGCACCCACTGATGGGGTCAGGTCTTACATTCCGACATTGCCGGGCGAGGCAAGCCGAGCGGATAGAATGTCGGATTGTAAGACCTGACCCCAATCGTTAGAATCGCGGCGTATGGACGGGGTGCACGATCTGGGAGGCATGCAGGGCTTCGGCCCGGTGGAGCGGGAGGAGAACGAGCCCGTGTTCCATGCGGCTTGGGAGGCGGCGGTACTGGCCATGCAGCACGCGGGCCGCTCGCGCGGCCTCTTCAACATCGACGAGTTCCGCCACGGCATCGAGCGCATGGCCCCCGCCCACTACCTGCGCGCGACCTACTACGAGAAATGGCTCGAGGGCATCACGCGCCTCCTCGTCGAGAAGGGCCTGGTGGGCGCGGAGGAGCTGGCGGCGCGCCGGGTCTTCTTCGAAGGGAAACCGGACGCGTCCGCGGCGTCGGCGCTCTCGGGGCCGCCGCCCGCGCGCGGCGCCTCCAATCCGCGGTGGGCCCAGGACTTCATCCGAGAGACCGGGGCCACGCCTCGCTTCGCGCCCGGCGCCGCGGTGTGCACGCGCGAGATCCACCCGCACGGGCACACGCGGCTGCCGCGTTACGCGCGCGGCAAGCGCGGGGTCATCCATTGCTGCCACGGCATCCACGTCTTCCCCGACACCAACGCCCACGGCCAGGGCGAGCAGCCCGAGCCGCTGTACAGCGTGCGCTTCGACGCGCGGGAGCTGTGGGGCGAGTCGGCGGAGCCGAACCAGGCCGTGCACATCGATCTGTGGGAGAGCTATCTCCTGCCCGGGAGGTGACCGGATGGGCAAGAACCACCCCAACGTCGACCCCTACATCGTCTCCCGGGTGCGGGCCCTCGAGTCGCTCCTGCTCGAGAAGGGCATCCTCGCCCCCGACGCGGTGGACCGGGTGATCCAGCGCTACGAGGCGGACACCGGCCCGATGGTCGGCGCGCGCGCGGTGGCGAGGGCCTGGACGGATCCCGAGTACAAGCGCCTGCTGCTGAACGATCCCAAGGCCGCGCTCGCCCGCTTCAACCTCGACTACCCGATGCTGATGGTGGTGGAGAACACGGACGCGGTGCACAACCTGGTCGTGTGCACGCTGTGCTCCTGCTATCCGTGGCCGGTGCTCGGGCTGCCGCCCACCTGGTACAAGATGCCCGCCTACCGCTCGCGCGCGGTGAGCGAGCCCCGCGCGGTCCTGCGCGAGATGGGGCTCGATGTGCCGGCCCGGCGCGAGATCCGGGTGTGGGACTCGAGCGCGGAGATGCGCTACATGGTGCTGCCCCGGCGGCCGGCGGGCACCGAGCGGCTCGCCGAGGCCGAGCTGGTGCCGCTGATCACGCGCGATGCGCTGATCGGGGTGGCCGAGGTCCGGCCCGCCGCGGACGCCGCCGGCTGAGCCCACCGTCCATGTACGAGCGGCGGCGCAACCTCGTGACCCGCCGCGACGGCCGGCGGGTGAACGTGGCGCGTTTCCGGGGCCAGCTCTTCGTGTGCGCCACCGGCTGCTGCTGCGGCCGCACCGAGGACGGCTTCGCGGCGGTGCCCACCGAGACGTTCCATCGCGAGTGGGAGCGCCGCCGGCTGCGCAACGTCATCCACCTCACGATCGGCGGCTGCCTCGGGCCCTGCGCGCTGGCCAACGTGGCGCTGCTCCTCTTCGACGGACAGGCGCAGTGGTTCCACTCGATCGATTCGGACGCGCTGGCCGTCGCGCTCTACGACCACGTAGAGACGATGCTGGAGGCCGACGGCTGCCTGCCCCCGTCCCCTGCGCTCGAGCCCTATCACTTCACCGCGTCGGCCTGGCAGGCGCGGCCCGACGGCCAGCCGGTCGACGACGCGCGCCTCTGGCCCGCGCATCGGGCGTACGCCTGCGAGTCCACGCCCTCGGGCGTGACCGCCGAGGGCGAATCGCTGTCGGTGGATCGCGTGGTCGCGGTCATGGAGGGCCGCGCGGCCCTTCCCCGCAAGAACGGCGAGCTCGTCTTCGAAGAGCCCTGGCAGGGCCGAGTCTTCGGCATGGCGGTCGCCCTGCACGAGCGCGGTCTCTACGACTGGGAAGAATTCCGCCAGGCCCTCATCACCCACATCGCCAACGCCGAGGCCCACGGGGGCCCCTTCATCTACTACGAAATCTGGCTCCAGACCTTCGAAGCCCTCCTCGCGAACAAGGGCTTGGTCACCAACACCGAGCTCGACGAAATCACCTACCAATTCGAGTTCGGCGAACGCGACGACGTCTTCTGACCCTCCGCGCGTGGTGACTTCGCGCGCGGCCCGGCGGGTGGAGGGTAGGGCGGGCGGCCTCCCGGGAACACGCTGACCCGCGACGCGCGTGGGCTCTCTATCGAGCCACGAGATGGGCGCCTCGCGCTTCGGCGACGCGCAGAAGACACGGTTCCCGGGAGGCCGCCCGCCCTACCCTCCACCCGCCGTCACAACCACAGAGTGGCCCGCGGGTTCCTCCGACCAACTGTAGAAACCTGTGGAGTCCGCGCCGGGGCGGTGGCCTGCGCGCCGGTGGGGACGCATAGGGCGGGGTGGCGGGGGCGCCCTCGCGGGAACCGTGTCTTCTGCGCGAGAGCGAAGCGAGACGCGATCCGTCTCGTGGCTCGTGGGAGTGCAGATGCGGGCATGCGGCTCAGCGTGTTCCCGCGAGGGCGCCCCCGCCACCCCGCCCGACGCTAGAGATGCAGACTAGCGAGAAGGGGCGAGGGTAGCGGTCTGCGGAGGGGAGAGCTTTTCGAGCGTGGGCATGAGCGCGCCCACGATGCGGACCGGCAGCGCGCTCGTGAAGTGGAAGCGGGCCGCGGCGGGGCCCGGCACGTACGCGGTGACGGTGCCGAAGTAGCGGTCGTCGAGCATGAAGACGAAGGTCGCCGCGCGGCTGACCACGCGCGACTCGACCACCGAGCCGTTCTTGGCGTAGACGAAGTAGCGGTGATCGCCGGTGCCGGTCTTGCCGCCGGCCACGTGGCGGCCGACTCCCCCCCGCGCCAGCGCGGGCCGCAGGCCGCGGGCGGTGCCCGCCTCCACCACCTGCCTCAGGGCGCCCCGGACCACCGCGGCCACCTCCGGCGCCAGCACCTGGGTGGGCGGCGGCTCGGCGCGGCCCATGCGCGTCTCGTAGGGCGTGCCGGCGGCGAAGTCGAGGCCGTCGACCAGCACGGTGGGCTGGCGCACGCCGTCGTTGAGGATGATGCCCATCAGCTCGGCGAGGGCGGCCGGCCGATCGCCCGAGCTGCCGATGGCGGTCGCCAGCGACGGGGTCAGCGAGGCGAACGGATAGCCGAGCCGCTCCCAGCTCCGGTGCAGGTCGAGGAACGCCTCGAGCTCGAGCAGGCTCGCGATGCGATGGTCCTGCGCGTTGCGGTGGCGGGTGAAGAAGAGCCAGCTGTACACCGCCTGGCGCTCCGCGCTGCTGGCGCGGACCACCTGGCCCATGCCCGCTCCCGGATGCCGGCGCAGATAGCCCGCGACCCAGAGCTCGAGCGGATGCACGCCGGCCACGTAGCCCCGGTCGGCGAGCGGCATGTTCTCGGGCGCGGCCAGCTCGTAGAGCTCGTCCACCGCCTTGTCGGACAGGGCCCGTCCGGGCAGGCGGGTGGCGAGCAGATCGCGGAAGACCTCTGGGCTCGCCTCCGGATACGCCGAGCGCAGCGCGGTGGCCAGTCCCTGCGGGGTGGGGCGCGCGCCGCTCAGGACCAGCTCGAGCGCCTCTCCGAGGGCCAAGCCGTGGTACTTGCGGTAGAAGCGCCGCACGAACTCGCTGCCCTCCCGATCGGCGAAGCGGCTCAGGTAGCGGTCGCGGCGCGGGTCGCCCGGGTTCTCCAGCACGAGCGCGAGTGAGCCGGAGGAGCCGTAGAGGTGATTGGTCACGACGTCGCGCAACAGCCGGATGAAGACCAGGTTGACCGAGTTCTGGAACGCCTCCCGGATCGAGAGCACGCGGGTGTCGTCGTCGCGATCGAAGTTGCCGAAGGTGTGCAGCCCCGCGCCGGTGAAGAACGCCTCGGCGGGGCTCGCCGAGTAGCGGCGCTCGAGCGAGGCCTCGAGCATGGCCTGGAGGCTCCGGTCCGTCCCCCGGGCGCCGACGAGATATTCCACGGCCCACGCCCCGAGCCGGTCGCGCGGGTGGATCGCGACCTTGGCGAGCGCGGCGGGCTCCAGGCGCGCGTGGCGGTCGTGCAGAACGGCGATCGCCTCGAGGTACGAGATCAGGGTGCGTAGCTTGGCGGTGGAGCCGAGATCGATGCGCGCGCCCCCGTTGATGTCGAGCGGCTGATCGAGATTGTCGGTCTGGATACGGACGCGATTGACGCCCGGGCCGCGCTCGTAGAGCGTGACGCTGTACAGCACGCGGGCCGGCTCGCCGCCGCCGCCCAGGAGCTTGTCACCCACGAGGCCCAGCCGCTCGAGGGCGGCGGGCTCGCGCAGCGAGCGCAGGAGCGCCGCCACCGCGTCCTGCGCCGGCGCGTCCAGCGTGCTGCGCGCGGTCACGTCGAGCCGGTCGAGATCGTAGAGGGCGGGCACGCCCAGCAACCCGGTCAGCCGGGCGCGCACCAGGTTGGCGCCCTTGCGCTCCACGAAGGCGGCCGGCGGCACCGTGCTGCCGCGCAGGAGCCCCAGACGCTCGGCGAGGGCCGCGTCGCGCAGCCGCCCGTCGATCACGCCGGCCCGCGCCATCACCCGTAGATAGCTGTCGGTGAACTCCTCGAGCGCGCGCGGATTCTCGACCAGGTAGTGGTAGGGCCGCCGTACCGCGAGGATCAGGCTCAGCGCGCGCTTGAAGACGCGGGCGCGCTCCGCGTCGGCGACCGCGGGCTTGGCCCCGAGCAGCCGGTTGGCCTCCGCGAAATCCACGCCGTACCAGATGCGCAGGCCGTCGCCGAGCCCGTGCACCTCGCCGTGGCCCGCCGCGGCGGCGAGCGGCAGCGAGTCGAGAAAGTCCACCACGATCTGCCGCCGCACGGCGCGGGTGGCCGCGCCGCCCTGGTAGGCGCGCAGGCTCGCCGAGATCATCTGCCGCAGCTTGTCCCCCGCCGCGCGTGTGCGTCCGTCCGGCGAGTGGCGAAGCTTCTCGAGCTGGGTGGGCAGCGTGCTCGCCCCGATGGTGTGACGGTCGCGGTTCAGGCGCCCGACCGTTTCGACGCCCACCGCCTTGGCGAGCCGCCGCCAGTCCACCGCCGGATTCCGGAAGGGCTGGCTCGGATCGAGCAGCTCGCGATTCTCGATGAAGAGCAGCGCGTTGACCAGGAGCGCCGGCACCGCGTCGAAGCGATCGTAGACCCGTTCGGGATAGCGCGTGACGTAGAGCGGACGGCGGTCGCGGTCGAGCACTTCGAGGCCTGCGCGCGATTTCTCCCGATAGGGCGGATACAGCCCCCACGCGGTCGCGAGCTCGAGGCCGGGCGACGGGCGGGCCTGCTGCTCCACGCGGAAGCCGGCCGCCTCGAGCCGGTCCACGAAGCCCGGCAGCCGCGTGTAGCCGAGGCGCTCATCGTAGGGTCCCGAGCGGGGGAAGTGGACGGCCCGGCTCGGTCCCGCTTCCACGCGGTAGGTGAGAGCCCGCGCCACCTGCGAGAGGACGAGGGCCTGCACCGACGAGGTGCGAGCCTCCACCAGCGCGCCCAGGGCCAGGATCGCCCCGACCACCGGGATGAGCACGACACGGCGCTGCAGCAACTCGCGGAGCCGCGCGCTCCAGGACCGGGGCCGCGCGGGGCCCGCGATCATCTCGCCGTTCATCACCCCGGTGGCGAGCGCGGCCTGCGAGGGGGCCAAGGAGCTCCGCGAGGCAGGGCGGGGGGGTAGGAGGAGACGCCTCAGCGAGAATCGGCCGTTTGGATCCGCCACAGCTTGATCAACCGCCCTTCTACGTCCGACGTTCCTCTGTGCAAAGCTTGCGTCGTGGCCACCGTCACATCGCCGTCACAGACATCGCGGTCACGCCGGCGGCGAGAGAGTGAAGTCTAGCACGCGCTCGCACCACGCGGCCACCCCGAGCAATTCCGCGTCGCGGGCGGCGGCGCCGATGAGCTGCACCGCGAGCGGCAGACCGAGCGGAGACAGCGCGCTCGGCAGCGAGAGCGCGGGCACGCCCGCGGAGCTCCACGGCGCGCAGAACCACGGGTCGCCGGTAGCGGCCAGGCCCTCGGGCGCGGGCGACGGCGCGGTCGGCGACAGCAGCGCGTCGTGGGCGGCGAGCAGCGCGGCCACGTCCTGGCGAAACGCGAGTCGCGCGCGCTGCGCGCGCACGTAGGCCACCGCGGGGCGCGTGAGTCCGCCCGCGATCAGCTCACGGGTGCGCGGCCGGTACTGCCCGGCGTGGGCCTTGTAGAGCTCTTCGTGATACGCGGCCGCTTCCACCTCGAGCACCGCGCGGCCGGCCGCGTGGACGCCCGCGAACGACGCAGGCAGCGTCACCTCGCTCACCGTCGCGCCCGCGCCCGCGAACCGCTGCGCGGCCGCGCGCACCTCGGCCGCCACCTCGGGCGTCGCGCGCTCGAGCAGCTCCGGCGCCAAGGCCAGGCGCGGCGGCGGTGCCGGGGCCGCCTCCATCGGGCGCGCGGCGAGCACACCCGCCGCCAGGGCCGCGTCGGCCACGGCGCGCGCGAAGACGCCCACGTGGTCGAGGCTCCACGCCAGCGGCACCACCCCGTCGGTGGGGATCGACCCGTACGTGCCCTTGAAGCCCACGACGCCGCAGTAGGCCGCCGGCCGCAGCACGGAGCCCACGGTCTGGGTGCCCAGCGCGAGCGGGGCCATGCGCGCGGCCACCGCCGCCGCGGAGCCCGACGAGGAGCCGCCGGGCGTGTGGGCTCCGTTCCACGGATTGCGGGTGGGCCCGGGCTCGAAATAGGCGAACTCGGTGGTGTGCGCCTTGCCGAGAATGACCGCGCCCGCCGCGCGCAGCCGCGCCACCGACGTGGCGTCCTCGGCGGCCCGGGTGTGAAAGGCGGGCCCGGCGCCGCACGTCGTGGTCATGCCGGCCACGTGGAAGATGTCCTTGATGCCGACCGGCACTCCGTGCAGGGGACCGCGCCGCCGCCCCGCGCGCGTCTCCGCGTCGCGCTCGCGCGCGGTCCCTCGCGCGCCGGGCTCGTCCACGTACACCCAGGCGCGCACGCCGCCGTCAGATTTGGCGATTCGCTGCAAGCACGCGTCGAGCAGTGCCTCCGCCGACAGCGCGCCCCGCGCGATCAGCGCGGCGGCGTGAGCGACGGTGAGCGATGCGGGGTCGTCGAAGTTCACCGTTAGCGATCATGCGGGCGCGACGCGAAAGCTGTCAAGACGACCGCGCGCCCGACCGAGTCCGCAGAAAATGCGGATGGACCGGGTTACCGTTCGAGAGGGCATTTCGTTTCCCAGCCTCGGAAAGACCAGGGGCGCTCGCGCGGCGCCCGCCGGGCAAACGGCTGATTCCACGGGTGATCCGTGTTGGTACAGGACTTGCCCCGAGTACGCCGGTACGGATCAGGCAGGTTCGAGAGGTGGCCGCGAGCGGGACGGCGTGTCGGTCCCTTCTCCACCGGCGTGTCGGGCCGTGCGCTTCGCTTTCTCGGCCTGCCTGGTCACACAGACCTGAGGAGGATCGGATGAAGATCGAGAAGGACCCGTTCCGCATGGACCTGCGCTGCGCGAAGCTCTGCATGGAACTCGACTGCAACACCGTCTTCGACGCGAGCATGTACCGGCACTGCCCGGCCTGCAGCAGCGGCGAATTTTATCCGCTCGAGAACTGGCTCAATCGCGATCGCTCGAAGAAAACGCCGGTGGCGGTCCCCGTCGTCCTGGGCGACGCGACGGATGGGCTGCCGTCCACCCCGCGCGCCCTCTGGCTGACCCGGCTCCGCGCCGCGCGCGCCGCGAGCGAATCCCGAGGCGTGGGGGCGCCGGTGAGGCTCCGCGTCCGCTCCGCCCTGCGCCGGCGCGCCGGCTGATCCCCGAGGAAGCGACCGCCGTGCGAACGATCCTCGTCGTCGATGATGATGCCTGGGTGCGCGTGCTCGCGCGCGACGTGTTGGCGGGTGAGGGCTATCGCGTGCTCGAAGCCTCGGACGGCCAGGACGCGATCCGCGTGGCCGCCGAGCATCCGGGGCCGATCCACCTGCTGCTGACCGACGTCGTCATGCCCGGCATGAACGGCTGCGAGCTGGCGGCCGGGCTGAGCGCGCTGCTTGCCGGCATGAAGGTCATGTTCATGTCCGCCTACGATCGCGATTTCCTCGTGGCCCGCGGGCTCACTCCGACCGGGCCGGTGATCAGCAAGCCGTTCACCATCGAGTATCTGGTTCGGCGCGTGCAGATGGTCCTGGGCGACCGCGCGCGCCCTGCCTCCGCCCCGGCCCCCGCGCGCGCCCGATAACCCCGGCCCCGCCACCGATTGACGCGCGGCCCGGCTCGTTGTAAGAGCCGGGTCATGACTCCAGGGGCGATCGCCGCGCGCTGCTCCGTGCTCCTCCTCCTGCTCTCCTTCACCCCGAACTCCGCCCTAGGCTCTCCCTGCGGGCTCTCCGCGCGGCCGCCCGACGCGCCCACCGCGCTCGTGCTCTCGGGCGGCGGGGCCAAGGGCGCCTACGAGGCGGGCGTGGCCGCCGCCTTCGTAGAGCGCGGGCTCCAGGTCCGCCTCGTGGCGGGCTCGTCGGCCGGCGCGCTGAACGCGGCCATGATCGCCGACGGCCGCCTCGAGCGGCTGGACGCGCTCTGGCGCGGCCTCACGCGCGATCGGGTCTACTCGCTGCGGGCGCCCGTGTTCTTCGCGGGCCTGCTGCCGGGCTGGCTCACGCTGCTGACCCTCGATCGCGCCGGCTCCCTCTTCGATCCCGCGCCGCTGCGCGAGCTGGTCTCGGCCTCGCTGGACCTGGATCGCATCCGTTCGTCGCCGGTGCGGCTGGTCGTAGTCACCACCGACCTGGCCCGACGAGAGCCGCGCCTCTTCGACAACCGATCCCTCACGCGGGAGGTCCTGATGGCCGCGGCGGCGGTGCCGGGCGCCTTTCCCGCGGTCGAGGTCGACGGCGCCCTGCTGGTCGACGGCGGCCTCACCGGCCGCGCGCCCGTGCTCGAGGCGCTGGCCACGGCGGGGGCCGCGATCGAGCGAGCGGTCGTCGTGATGAGCTACGCGCCCGACGAGCGGGGCGCGCCGCCCACGACGATGCGGCGGGCCGTCGAGGAGGCCTTCGAGACGAGCATGATCCACCAGATCCGGCGGGACGTGGAGCTGGCACGCCTCAAGTTCCCGGCGGTGGAGATGCACCTGCTCAGGCCGTCGGCTCCGCTCCGGCTGAGGCCGCTCGACTTCGATCCGGCGGGGATCGCTCGCGCGCTGGAGCGCGGGCGCGCGGACGCGCTCGCCTGCCTCAGCGGCTGGGCGACGCGCTGAGCTGGAGGGTGCCGCTCTCGCGGACCAGGAAGCGCACCCGGCGGTTCCGGGACTGGCAGGCCGCCGACTTGTCGGCGCAGAGGGTGCCGCCTTCGCCACGCGAGACGACCGTGATGCGGCTCGCCGAGACGCCCTTGCCCACCAGATAGTCCATCACCCACTTGGCCCGGCGCTGAGCGAGGGCCAGGTTGGCGGCCCGGGGGCCCACCACGTCGGTGTAGCCCTCGAGGATAACGAGCTGGCCCGGATTTGCCTTGAGCCAGGCCGCGGTCGCATCGAGGGTCTTCCACTCACTCCGCGGCGCCTGGATCTGCCCCGGAGCAAAGTGGACGTCCCTGAGCTCTTCACGCGCCGCGAACTCCGTCATGGGCTCGGGCGGGCTCGCGGGCCCGGCCGCGTCCGGCGGGGGCGCGCTGGGGACCGGCGCCGCCTCGGGCCAGGCGGGCGCGACGGGCCGGGCGGGCTCGGCCACCGCGGTGGCGGCGCGCGGGGGCTCGGCGTGCTTGGCGCAGCCCAGCAGGGCCAGGGCCAGCGAGCCGAGTGCGAAGGACACGCGGGTGATGGTGGACACCCAGAGGATCTCGGCTCAGGCCAGCTCGTGACGCTCGGTCAGGCGATCGTGCAGCATGCCCAGACCGAACTCGAGCTCGGTCGCGAGCGACTGGAGCTGATCGAGCCGGTTGCCGTCCGGTCGCAGGCAGCCATCTTCCAGCAGGCGTCCGTGCCCGAGCACGGCCAGGCTCAACAGGCTCGCTTTCGCGAACAGCCCCTCCACGTATTCGGCCAGCACGTCTTCGGTCTGAGGCATGCGCTGCTCCTTTTCTGATCGGCCCGGGCGCGGATCGTGCCGGCCGGCGATTGGCCCCTTCTGCGCATAGGCCGTGCCACCGGGGGACAGTCGGAAAGCTCTTGAATTCCAGTGGCTTGGCCGGACCAGCTGGCGGTCTTCTTGTCAGCGCGGCAACAGGCCCGTCAGAGGCCCGACATGGCCTACGGGCTACTGTGTAACCATAGGGCTGGCCCGATCACGAGCCAGGAGGAGTAGACGACAGGAGGAGCACACGATATGAGGGGTGAGCGACGCATCGTTCGGATCGAACGCGGGCTGGACGGGACGGCCCTCGCGGCTGGTCTCGCGCTGCTGCTGGCGGCGCCGGCCGCGCGCGTCCTGATCACGTGGCCGATGTTGGTCGTCCTGGGTGGCGTCGTCCTGCTCGCCTCGGGTCTGGCTCGGGACCTCGCCCGGATCGCGCTCGAGGGACGCCCGGTGGCGACGGCGCCCGACCGCCGTCCGGGAGAGCTGCGGCTCTGCCTCGAGTCGACGCTCGGGCTGGCCGCGGTGGTGGCCGGGCTCGGGTGGCGCTTGTGGAGCGTGGGCGCGCCGGCTCCGGTGTCGCTCGGCGGGCTCGTGCTGGCGCTGGCCGCCGTGGCCACCTTCGGGCACGTCACGCGCAATCTCGTGGTCGTCTTCAGGCAGGAGCCGGCTCACCGCAATGTCGTCTTCTGGTCCTGAGCCGCGTCAGCGCGCTCGCAGGTGGGCGCGAAGGGCTCGCCGGATCGATGCGAAGCCGATCCGGCGCCACGGGATCGCGTCCTTAGCGAACCACCGTACCTCGCTGACGTCGCTCCGCGCGCTGATGCGCCCCGCCAGCCGCACCTCGTAGATCAGCCCGAGCACCGGGACGCCGCCGCGACCGTAGCGGTCCACCACGAACCCGCGGAACCGCGCGCGCAAGACGCGCGCCCCGAGCTCCTCGCGCACCTCTCGTCGCAGCCCGCGCTCCGGCGACTCATCCGCCTCGAGAAAGCCGCCGGCCAGATCCCACGTCCCCCGATACGGCTCCGCCGCCCGCCGACACATCAGAATCCCGCGTCGTCCCACCACGATGGCCACGGTCGCGGGCACCGGATTGCCGTAGAACACCCACCCGCACCGCGGACACCGCCACCGCTGAAACCGCTCCTCGCGCCCGGCGTGTAGCCGAGTGCCGCACACGAGACAATGCCTCGGCCGCAGCTTCACATCGGGTCTCGATCACGCGCGAGGCGGGCGGGTCCCGGCGCCCGGCTTCCTCGTGAGGTTCGTGAACGATCGGCCGACAGAGCGCGTTAGGGCGCGCCGAGGAGGGTCGCGGCCTTGGTGTAGTCGCGCCCGGCCACCCAGAGGATCGCGCCGTAGCGCCCCGCGCCCGCGCACACGGCATCGATGGCCGTCACGTTGATCTTGGCCTCCGCCAGCTTCTTGTGGATCTCGGCGACCACGCCGACCCGGTCGTCGCCGGAGAGGATGAACGCCCGCTTGGGCCCGGTGACCTTCCACTTCGAGCGCTTCGCGAAACCGCGGAAGGCGGCCGAATCCGCCGGCACGAAGTCGAGCTGGGAGCCGCGGCCCACCGGGAAGCCCGAGAACGCGACGAGGTTGATGCCGGCCTCGCTCAGGGCCGAGAGGTAGCGCACGCCCTCGCCCGCCTTGTTCGCCACCTGCACGTAGAAGTACTCGACGCGCTGAACGGTATCAGCCATGGCGGGCCTCCTCGAACTCGAGCTCGGTGCCGAGCGCTTCGTTGAAGCGGTTGGTGAAGTTGGCGGCGGCGATGGTGAGGGTCAGCTGTACCAGCGCCTCCGGCGTGACGTGCTGCCGCAGGGTTTCGACGAGCGTGGCCTCCACCTGGACGCGCGTCGTCATCTCCTCCGCGTACTCGATGACGAGCCGCTCCAGGTCCGAGAAGACCGGGCTCGTCCGGTAGTCGGCCAGGGCGTCGAGCTGCTCCTTCGACACGCCGACGCGGCGCCCGGCCGCCCCGTTGTGGGTGACGCAGTAGCGGCAACGGTTGAGCTGGGAGGCGCGGACATACGCGAGATACCGAAGCTTCGGGTCGAGCGGCCCCTCGCGCAGCCTCGGATACCAGGCGAGGAATGGGGGCAGGGAGTGCGCGTGGTGCGCCATGAGCCGGTAGATATTCAGCACGCGCCCGCTCGCCTTCTGGAGGGAGTCGTAGACCGACTGGATCTCGGGCTCGAGCTGCGTTCGATCGAGGTAGGGCACTCTCGCCGCCATCGCGGTTTCCGTCTCCTTGCCGCGCCGGGGAAAGCGGCGGGTCCGGTCCCGCCCGCGGGTCGGCGTGTGGCCGCATCATACGCGGGCCCGCCCGACCGTCAAGCCGCCCGGCCGCCTGACCCCGCTCAGGCCACTCAGAGGATGGCGAGGTGGATCGTCTGCCCCTCGAATAGCAGCGCCGCCCCGCGACGCTTGTCCAGCGTGAACTCGAATAGCCGGCCGGCCCCCGCGTTGCCGCGGAGCGTGCCCTCCACGCCGGCGGCGCCGCGCAGCATACCCTCTACGCGCGCTCGCGCGGCCGCCTCGTCCCAGCCGGTGGCGGCGCCGTAGGCGTCGAGGGCATAGGCCCGCAGCAGCTTCGGCCACTCGCGCTCGAAGAGCCCGGCCGCGTGGAAACAATCGACTCCGGCCAAGCTCGGGCCGACGAACACGGCGGCGCCGACCGCCGCCGGCGCGGTCTTGCCGTCCAGGCTCCGGGTCGCCCTCTCGAGGTGCGCCTTGACCTCGGGCTTGTCGTAGACCGCCTGGTAGCTCCCGGTCGGGGAGGAGGCGCGCAGGTCGCGCGAGGCCGAGGCGACCCCCGACCAGATGCGCGACTGCGCCGCTTGCCCGAGCACGTGGGAGCGCACGCTCGGCTGCACCACGCTGCCGCGGCTCTCGAAGTCCTTGCGGCCTTCGTTCCAGCGGCCCTGCTCCACGCAGTAGACCGCGATGTTCCGCGGGCCGCTCCATGGCGGCAGCAACAGGTCCTCGCGCAGCACCCGGTTCTGCTTGCCACCGATGAGGATCTCGCCGGCCAGCAGCAGCACGTGGGCCTTGCCGCGGTTCTCGGCGATCAACTCCGGCACACTGGCCTGGGCGCGCTCGACGATGGTGAGAACCCCGCGGCCGCGGCTCTCGTCGAGAGTCAGGATCTCGATCGGCGGGCTGCCCGCCGGCTCCCGGGCCTGCAGCCAGAGCACGGCGAGGCCGCCTTGGACGGCCGCCGCCCCGAGGGTGAGGCCGCCCAGGATGCGCTGGAGCTCCGGGCTCAGCTGGCCTCCGAGCGTCAGGGTCGCCGGGCCCCCCGCATCGGGCAGGATGCGGATGCGGTCCGCGAAGGACAGGGCCGGGCTGGAGACGGCCGCGGCACCGGCCGCCCCGATGAGCTTCAGAAACGAGCGTCGCAATGACGTCATGGGATCCTCCTGGCCCGCTCGAGGGCGGGTAGTTGCCCGCTTAGACCGCAGCGCGGGGAGAAAGTTCCGCGTATACTGTGGCCGGACGACCGAACCACTCCGGGGAAGGTCAAACGAGGGGGAGGAGCGCGATGAAGCGGACCATGGCTCTGGCCATACTGGCGACACTGGCTCTGTCGCCGCTGCTGTACGTGACCGAGGCGTGGGCCCGCGCGGGCGGGGGGAGCTCGGGTGGGAGCCGCGGCTCGCGCAGCTACTCTTCGCCGGCCAAACCCCCATCCAGCCCCGTCTCGCCGAGTCAGCCGGCGTCCCCGGCGGTCTCTCAGTCGCCGCAGCGGCCGGGATGGGGCGGCATGATGGGCGGGATGCTCGGCGGCCTCCTCCTGGGTGGCCTGCTCGGCGGGCTTCTGTTCGGCGGCGGCTTCGGGAGCGGCATCGGGCTGATGGAGATCTTGATCATCGGCGTGCTGGCCTGGGTCGCGATTTCTTACCTGCGACGCCGGCAGGCGGCCGCGGCTCCCGGCTACGCCATGGCCGGCAGTGGCAGCTACGGCGCCCCGCCCGCGGCCCGCTACGACGCTCAGCCCTCTGGTGGAAGCGCCACCTCCGCCGGTGGCACCGTCACGATGGAGGCCCCGGCCGGACCCTCCGAGCTCGAGCGCGGCCTCGGACACATCCGCCAGATGGACCCGGGGTTCGATCCGCGCGGTTTCGCGGAGGGCGCCTCGGACATCTTCTTCAAGATCCAGGGCGCGTGGACGGCGCGTGACATGGCTACCGTGTCGTCACTGCTGACGCCGGAGATGCAGGGCGTGCTCCAGCGCGACTGCGACCGGCTGCGCGCCGACCGGAAGATCAACCGGCTCGAGAACATCGCGGTGCGAACCGCCGAAGTCACGGAGGCCTGGCAGGAGAGCGGGCAGGACTACGTCACGATCCACTTCCTGGCGAGCCTGCTCGACTACACCACGGACGAGAGCGGTGCGCGGGTACTCGAGGGCAGCCGCACCGAGCCCGTGAAGTTCGAGGAGTACTGGACCTTCGTGCGCCCGGTTGGGCCGGGCCCCTTCAAGCTGAGCGCGATCCAGCAGGCGGGACGCTGAACAAGGGAGCGTCCCGCGACTGAGGCGCAAGGCGGCAGACGTGCCGCCGTCGAAGTTGTGGCCCTCCGGGTCACCCTTGCCCCGACGCGCGCCCTTGGCGCGCGGCGCGCCGTGGTATTGTCGTCGCCGTGCGCCGGGTCCTGATCACCGGAATGAGCGGGCTCATCGGGGAGGCGGTGCGCCGTCGCCTCGCCGGGCGCTGGGCGCTGCGCGCCCTGAATCGCCGGCCGGTGCCCGGAGTCGAGTGCCACCAGGCCGACATCTCTGACCTCGACGCCATTTTGCCCGCCTTCCGCGACGTGGACGCGGTGGTCCACCTGGCCGCCAACGTCGCCAATGACCAGGACCGCGGGAGGTGGGAGGCGGTGCTGCGCGACAACGTGGTCGGTACCTACAACGTCTTCGAGGCGGCGCGCCGGGCGGGCGTCAAGCGCGTCGTCTACGCGAGCAGCGGCGCCACCGTGAGCAGTATCGAGCGTGACGAGCCGTACGCGGCGCTGACCTCGGGCCGTTACGACGAGGTCGCGGAGTGGCCGGTGCTCACTCACGAGTCGCCGATGCGCCCGAACGGCCTCTACGGCTGCAGCAAGATCTGGGGCGAAGCGCTGGCGCGGCACTTCGCCGACACCACGAGCATGTCGATGATCTGCCCGCGGATCGGGCACGTGAGCGCGGAGAACCGGCCGGTGAAGCCGCGCGAGTTCTCGGTCTGGTGCAGCCGGCGCGACATCGCCCAGATGGTCGAGCGCTGCCTCGCCGCCCCCGCCCGCCTGCGCTTCGACGTCTTCTTCGTCACCTCCGACAACAAGTGGGGCTACCGCGATATCGAGCACGCGCGGGCGGTGGTGGGCTTCACGCCCGAGGACCGCGCCGAGGATCATCGCGCGCCGCCGTGAAGCTCGTCTCCTGGAACGTCAACGGCCTGCGCGCGGTGTGGAAGAAGGGCTTCGCCGACTTCCTGGCCGCCGAGGCGGCGGACGTGGCGTGCGTGCAGGAGACCAAGCTCCAGGCCGACCAGGTCGCCGACGAGATGCGGGCCCCGCTCGGCTACCGAAGCCACTGGTGCTTCGCCGAGCGCAAGGGTTATAGCGGCGTGGTCACCTACACGAAGACCCCGGCGCTCGCGGTGAGCACGGTCTGCGACTCGCCGGTGCTCGACCGCGAGGGCCGCCTCGTGCACACCGAGCTCGCCGACTTCCACCTCGTCAACGTGTACTTCCCGAACGGAGGCATGGGCCCCGAGCGGATGCAGCACAAGCTCGCCTTCTACGAGGCCTTCCTCCCCTTCACGGAGACGCTGCGCAAGGGCGGCAAGGGCGTCGTGGTCTGCGGCGACGTCAACACCGCGCACACCGAGCTGGACCTGGCCCGGCCGAAGGAGAACGAGTGGACCTCGGGCTTCTTGCCCGCGGAGCGGGAGTGGGTAGCCCGCTTCATCGCGGCCGGCTACCACGACACCTTCCGGATCTTCACCGCCGCGCCGGGCCACTACACCTGGTGGGACATGAAGTCGAACGCGCGGGCCCGGAACCTCGGCTGGCGCATCGACTACTTCTTCGTCTCCGACGAGCTGCGCGACCGCGTGCGCGGGGCCGCCATTCTGCCCCACGTGCCGGGCTCGGACCACTGCCCGATCACCCTCGATCTCGAGGTTTGATGGTATTCTGGCCGCCGTGACCCAGAGCGCCGATCTCGCGATCATCGGGGGTGGCATCGTCGGGCTCGCCACCGCGCTGGCGCTGACCGAAGCCAATCCGCGCCTTCGCCTGATCGTGCTGGAGAAGGAGGCGAAGATCGCCTCGCACCAGACCGGCCACAACAGCGGGGTCATCCACTCCGGCATCTACTACAAGCCCGGTTCGCTCAAGGCGCGGACCTGCGTGGACGGCGCCCGCCGCATGAAGCAGTTCTGCGACACCCACGAGATCAAGTGGGAGGCGTGCGGCAAGGTCATCGTGGCCACCGACGAGCGCGAGCTGCCGCGTCTTGCCAGCATCTACGAGCGCGGCCAGGCCAACGGGCTCAGCGGCCTCAAGATGCTCACCGCCGAGGAAGTGCGCGAGCACGAGCCGAACTGCCGCGCGGTGCGCGCGATCCACGTGCCCGAGACCGGCATCGTGGACTACGTCGAGGTCGCGGGCAAGATGGCGGACCTGATCCAGCAGCGCGGCGGGCGGATCCTCACCGAGGCCGGTGTCACCGGTATTCGCCGGCAGGGGAGCGGACTCGTGCTCGAGACCGCGCAGGGGGCGGTGGAGGCGAAGCATCTCGTCAACTGCGGCGGGCTCCATTCCGACCGGGCGGCCGCGCTGATGGGCGTGACGCCGGAGGTGCGCATCATCCCGTTCCGCGGCGAGTACTACATGCTGCGGCCGGAGCGCCGCTCGCTCGTGCGCGGCCTGATCTACCCGGTGCCCGATCCCGAGTTCCCGTTCCTCGGCGTGCACTTCACCCGCACCATCCAGGGCGACGTGGAGGCGGGGCCGAACGCGGTGCTCGCCTTCGCGCGCGAGGGCTACACACTCAGCACGGTGAACCCGGGCGAGCTGCTCGGCACCCTCGGCTACTCCGGCTTCTGGCACATGGCGCGCAAGTACTGGCGGGTGGGGGCCTATGAGATGTACCGCTCGGCGAGCAAGGCGGCCTTCGTGCGCTCGCTGCAGAAGCTGGTGCCGCAGATCGCGCTGGGCGATCTCGAGCGGGGCGGGGCCGGGGTGCGCGCGCAGGCGGTCGCGCCGGACGGCTCCCTGGTGGACGACTTCAAGATCAGCGTGACCCCGGGCGCCGTGCACGTGGTCAACGCGCCGTCGCCGGCGGCCACCGCGTCGCTCGCCATCGGCCGCCACGTGGCGGCCCTCGCGGCCGAGACCTTCGGCCTCGCCGTGGCCTGAGCGCTACTTCTTCGCCTGCCGGTTCTCGGCTTCGCGCAGCCGGTCCTCCGCGGAGAGCATCATCGCGGCCAGGTCGCGGATGAGCGCCACCGCGAGGGCCGGATTCGCCCGCACCAGGTGCTCGAGCCGATTGGCGGAAATGACCATCAGAGTGACCGCGTCGGCGGCGATCGCGCTGGCCGAGCGCGGCGCGTTCCGGAAGAGCGCGATGTGGCCGAAGAGATCACCCTTGGTCAAGGTCCGGAGCAGGCGCTCCTCGCCGCCGATCCGCTGGCGGAACTCCACCCGGCCCATGTGGACCATGAAGGCCTCACCCTTGGCATCGTCGCCCTCCCGGAAGATGACGGCGCCGGGCTCGAACGTCCTGGTCGGCACTTCCCCGATCTGACGGCTCATGGCTCCAGTCTCAGTGTAGAATGGCCCGCAGCGGGCCTATGATACTGCGTCCAGCGCTCTTCGGGGTGGCCGTCCTCGCGGCCGCCGCCCTTCCCCCCGCCGCGTTCGCCCAGAAGGCGATTACCCTCCAGGAGGCCCTCCAGCGCGCCAAGCCGGCGGTGGTCTTGGTGGTGGCCGAGGTCGCTTCCGAGGTCACGCTCGACTGCGGGGCCGGGCCGCAGAAGATCACCCCGCCGGTCTTCCGGGAGACCGGCACCGGCTGGTTCCTGGACGGCGACGGGTGGCTGATCACCAACGGGCATGTGATCCAGCCCGCGCACGAGCCGCCTCGCTGGCTGGCGAACCAGCAGGCCCAGCGGGCGGTGACCAGCGCCTGCCTGCCCCAGGTCCTCAAGCGCATGGGGCTGCGGACGGGCGACCGGCCGGACGCCGAGGAGGCGGCCAAGCGCAAGCTGCTGGACACCGTGTTGCCCTCCGCCAAGGTCAACCTCCAGCCCCAGATCTTCGTGGTGACCGCCAAGGGCCGACTCAAGGCCGAGGTGAAGAAGTACAGCCCGCCGGTCAGCGAGATGTCGGCCAAGGACCTCGCCCTCCTCAAGGTCCCCGGGGAGGCGTTCCCAGTGCTCGCCCTAGCCGACTCCCGGAGTGTGCAGATCGGCGACCCCGTGCACATCATCGGCTTCCCCGGGGTGGTGCTCTCCCACGAGCTGCTGAGCCGGTCCATGATGGTCGACTCCGTCGTGACCAACGGCGCGGTGTCCGCGATCCAGGCGGACGCGAGCGGCAATCCGCTCATCCAGACCGACGCGTCGGCGGCGTGGGGGAACTCGGGTGGCCCGACGGTGAGCTCCCGGGGGAGCGTGGTCGGGGTACTCACCTTCGTCTCGCTGGCCCCGGGCGCCGAGGGTAGCATCGTCCAGGGGTTCAACTTCGTCATCCCGTCGGCCGCGGTAGCCGACTTCGTGCGCGGCACCCCGGTGAAGATCAACGGGGGCAGCAAGTTCAACGACGTCTGGTACGCGGGCCTCACCGCCTTCTACGGAGAGGACTACTCGGGCGCCCTTCGGCGCTTCGAGGAGGCCGACACGCTCCATCCGAACCTGCCCGACGTGCGGCGGAAGCTGACCGAGGCGCGGGAGTTCGTGAAGAACCCGCCCCCGAAGCCCTTCCCGTGGTTCTGGGTGGCCATCGGCGTCACCCTCGTGAGCGCGGGGGGCTTCGGCGGCCAGTGGCTGCACCGCTGGAACAAGAACCGCTACCGCGTGCACCCCTCGGAAGTGATCCGCTTGATGGAAGGGGGCAAGTCGCCGATCATCCTCGACGCGCGCCGCGCCGACTCCTACGAGCAGCTCCCGCTCAAGATCCGCGACTCGCTGCGCGTGGCGCCTGAGGACCTGGCCGGCAGCCTGTCCGGCCTAGATCTCGACATGACGCGCCCGGTGGTGGCCTACTGTACCTGACCCGACGAAGACACCAGCGCCCGGGTGGCGCGTGATCTCAGGAAGATGGGCTTCAGGGACGTGAAGATCTTGAAGGGCGGGCTCGGTGCGTGGATCAGCGCGGGGCTGCCGATCGAGACGCGCTCCGACCTCTCGCAGGTCGGCGTCGAGCTCTACAAGGCGCTGGCCGGCGGCAACGTCTAGTCGAAGGGGGCCCCTTCTGAATTCTAAGAGGGGGCCCCCTCCGAGCCTCCCTCCCAGAAGCGGGTTGCGCCGGCGGCGCCGGCGCTCGAGCCGAAGTCAAAAGCCGAGGGCACCGCCGTCGGCACGCGGATCCGACCCCGCCACGAATCCTCCCTCCGGCGCCAACCAGATGCAGTGAGCGTGACCGAAGAGGTCGTCCCATTCCCTCGTGACCGCGACCTCGTGGCCCCGGCTCTCCAGGTTTCTGGCCAGCTCCGGTGGATGGCGGCCCTCGAGGCTTAGGGCCCGTGACGCCGCCCCCCAGGTGCGGCCGTAGAGCCAGCGCGGGGCCTCGACGGCGGCCTGCGGCCCGAGGCGCCGGAAGAGCCGGCGCGTGAGGATGGCGGCCTGGGTCTGCGGCTGGCCCTCGCCCCCCATGGTCCCGTAGACGAAGCGCGGGCGGCCGCCCTCGAGATACATCGAGGGCATCAGCGTGTGCATCGTGCGCTTACCCGGGACCAGCGCGTTGACGTGGCCGGGATCGAGCGAGAAGAACGAGCCGCGGTTCTGCAGCACCACCCCGGTGTCGCCCGCCATCAGCCCCGCGCCGAACGTGAAGTAGAGCGACTGCATGAGCGAGACCGCATTGCCTTCCCGGTCGGCGGTGACCAGCGCGATGGTGTCACCGCCCGCGGCCGCCGCGGGCTGGGGCGTTCGCGCTCGCTCGCGAGAGATCAGCCGCGCGCGGGCCTGCAGCCGGTCGGCGGCGAGCAGCTCTCCGGCGCGGACGCGCATGAAGGCCGGGTCGGTCAGATACCGGTCCCGATCCTCGAAGGCGAGCTTGGTCGCCTCGACGAGGACGTGGATGTAGTCGGCCTCGGGCAGCGTCGCCATGTCGAAGCGCTCGGTCATGCCGAGCACCGCCAGCACGGACAGCCCCTGGGTGGGGGGCGGGAAGCTCGCGACGTGCCCCTCCGCGTAGGGGATGCGCAGCGGCTCCATCCAGTCCGCCCGGTGCTCGGCCAGGTCTTCGAGCGCCAGCGGGCTGCCCGCCGCCGACGCGGCGGCCACGAGGCGCCGGGCGACCTCGCCCCGGTAGAAGGCCTCGGCGCCCCCGTCGCGGACCGCCTCGAGCGTGCGGGCCAGATCGCGCTGCACGAGGGGACCGCGGCGCAGCGCGTCCGGATGATAGAGGGGCCAGAGCCCGTGTCGGATGACATCGGGGGCGCGCTCGCCGAAGAGATCGGGCTCCCGCGGCGGCGGGACGCGCTGGCCATCGGAGGCCGCGAAGCCCTCGCGCGCGTAGAGGATCGCGTCGGCGAGCAGCGACTTCCAGTCGAGCGGCGAGTCCATCGCCGTGCGGCTGTACTCGTGCGCCTGCCACCAGCCGTCCACCACGGCGGGGACGGTGAGGGCCGCCGGTCCGCCGCGCGTGGGCAGGGCGCCGGTGATGCCGCGCGCCCCGTACCAGTCGATGGTGGCGGCGCGCGCGGCGCGGCCGACGGCGCAGAGGGCGCGTAGGCTCTGGCGGCGGGCGTCGTAGACGAGCCACACGTTGTCGCCGCCCAGGCCATTCATGTGCGGGTACACCACCGCGACGGTGGCGGCGGCCGCGATGGCCGCGTCCAGCGCGTTGCCGCCGGCCCGCAGGGCGGCCAGCCCAGACTGCGTGGCCAGCAGGTGCGGGGTGGCCACCATTCCGCGGGGGGCGCGGGCCTCGGGCCAGCGGGTGGTGGGCATTCAATCTGCCTCTCGTGTCAGCACGGACGCGATTCTACATGGCTGCCGCGCGGACCTCGCTTTTCTCCTTGACAGACTTGCTCGGGTGAACTCGTCATGCGCCAGCAGCGCTGGGCGAGTGGTAGCCCAGCGGCCCACCCCGGGACAGCGGTGCTCGTTCGGCAGGCGCCGAATCAAGAATGATTCCGCGCCTCGACAGCGCTCGTCCCGGGCGCTCTCCGGCACCCCGGAAACCGGGGTGTAGAGTCGCTTCAGCGGAAGGAGGGCTCGTCATGTCGATCGACTCGCCTGCTATGCTCGTCCCGACGCATCCCACCGTCGCGGAGGTCGACCGGCTCGGTGACGAGATTGCCGAGCTGGCCGCGCACCTCGACGCCGCCACCGCACGCCTGCTTGTGCTGATCCGCGAGTTCGACGCCCGGGGTGGCTGGAACACGGGCTTCCGCTCCTGCGCCGAGTGGCTGGCCTGGCGGGTGGGGCTCGACCTGGGTGCGGCCCGCGAGCGGGTGCGAGTCGCCCGGGCCCTGGCCACGCTGCCCCTGCTGAGCGACGCCCTGGCCCGCGGGGCGCTGTCCTACGCCAAGGTCCGCGCCCTGACGCGGGTGGCGACGCCGGAGACCCAAGCGCGCCTGTTGGCGGGCGGGCGGGCGGGCACGGCGGCCCATGTGGAGCGGATCGTGCGGGGCTGGCGGCGAGTGGACCGGCAGGCCGAGGCGCGGGAGGCCGCGCGACGGCACGCGAGCCGCGCCCTGCACGTTCGCGAGGACGAGGACGGCATGGTAGTGATCCGGGGCCGGCTCGAGCCGGAGATGGGGGCGCTGCTGATGCAGGCGCTCGCGGCCGCCCGGGAGGCGCTCTACCAGCGGGCCCGCTCCGGGGCGGCCGCGGCGGGCCTGCAGGACCCGTCTCAGGAGCCCCCGACCCCGGCCCAGCAGCGGGCGGATGCGCTGGCGCTGGTTGCGGAGACGGCGATGCATCAAGGGCTTGATCCAGGGACACCGGGGGAGCGCTACCAGGTGGTGGTGCACGTCGACGCCCCGGTGTTGGCCGATCCGGAGCAGCCGGGGCAGTCTGTGCTCGAGGAGGGGGTGGGAATTTCCGCGGAAATTTCCCGCCGGTTGGCCTGCGACGCGAGTCGGGTGGTGATGCGGCACGACGAGGAGGGGCGCACCGTGGAGATCGGGGCGCGGACCCGGACGATTCCCCCGGCCCTGCGGCGGGCGCTCCAGCATCGGGACAGAGGGTGCCGGTTCCCGGGCTGCGGGGTGCGCTTCGGCCAGGGGCATCATCTCCAACACTGGGCGCAGGGCGGCCCTACGACACTCTCGAACCTCGCGCTGCTGTGTCGGCGGCATCACCGCGCGGTGCACGAGGAGGGGTACCAAGTCGCCCGAGGGCCCGACGGGGCGCTCCGGTTCCGGCGGCCGGACGGGCGCCCGCTGCCGGAGGTGCCGCCTCCGGCGGAGCTGTCCAACGATCCCGAGGGAGCCTTGCGCGCGTATCAGGCCGCGCAGGGCGTTCGAATCACGCCCCGGACGGGGTGCGCGGGCTGGCTCGGAGAGCGCCTCGACGTCGGGTGGGCGATCGACGTCCTGCGTCCCCGATAGCGAACAAATCGACCACGACCACTATCCGCGCGCGGCGCGCGCCTCGGGCAAGCGCGTGGTCATCAGAACGTCAGAAGACGAGGTCCAGCTCTTCTAACCTGATGGCCATCGACTCAATCGATACAGCGAAAATACTCCAGAGAGGCAGGCCCAGACGATCGTCACGGGCAATAAGCCTGCACCTCTGGCGACGCGACATGGCCCTTAAGCGCTCAGCAATTTGCCGAGGATCGCCGAGAGGCAACCGAAGCACACGGGAGAGGCCGAGGACAAAAGCGGCATCGAGTTCATCTGGATGAACACGAGGCCCGTAACGAGCATGGAAGATGTCGGCTACCAGCCGCCTGGGCATGAGGAGCTCGGCCGCAAAAAAGTTAGCCTCCCGTTCCTCCGCCGGCATACTCCGATCCCCCTGAGCCGTGTCGAGGATCGGCAAGTCCCGGTGATAGGTCAAGTTCGGGTGAAGAAAATGGTGACCTATCTCATGCGCTAGGGTAAAACGCTGAACGACAAGCGGAAGCTTGCTCGCTACCACGATTCGCCGAAGGGCTCGATCGAGGACTCCGCCGATTTCGGTCGACATAGGAATATCCGGAACTATCTCCTCCGGCTTCTCCAAGCGATACCGAAGATGCTCTACGATGAATCGCTCCGGACGAATGGGCAGCATCTCGAGTGGGGAGACCACGGGCTGAGCTCGATCCGCACGAAATTCACGCCACATGGGCCCGAACACCTGCCTGCGGACGATCGAGTAGATAGCCTGCTGGCGTGCCGCGTTCATCGGATCTCCCATTCGCTCCCAGCCTACGAGCAGCCGGTCGTGGTGCCGCAGGTGATGCACTTGAGGCAGGTGCCGTTGCGCACCATGGTGAACTGGCCGCAGTCGCCGCACGGGTCGCCCTCGTAGCCCTTGAGCCGCGCCATCTCCGACGCGGAGAGCGCCTTGAGCGCCGCCACCGGCCCGCTGCCCCCGCTCATGGGGACGACCGCGCGCGCCAGGGTCGGTGGGATGGTGGGGGTCAGCGAAGGGGTCGGGATCACCGCAGCTGACGTCGCCGGCTCGGCCGCCACCGGGCCCTCGCCCGGCTGGCTGCCGATGGCGTCGGCCCGCAGGTCCTCGTCGGGCACATGCGAGAGATCGGTGCGCCCGAGGTAGGTGATGGCCAGCTCGCGGAAGACGTAGTCGATCACCGAGGTCGACATCTTGATGCGGTCGTTGCCCTTCACCATGCCGTTGGGCTCGAAGCGGGTGAAGACAAAGGCGTCGACGAACCGCTCCAGCGGGACGCCGTACTGCAGCCCGAGCGAGATGGCGATCGCGAAGCAGTTCATCAGGGAGCGGAAGGCCGCCCCTTCCTTGTGCATGTCGAGGAAGATCTCGCCGACCGTGCCGTCCGGGTACTCGCCGGTCCGGAGATAGACCTTGTGGCCGCCCACCACCGCTTTCTGGGTATAGCCCTTGCGGCGGTCGGGCAGCCGGTGCCGCTCGCGCAGGTACTGGGTGACCACCCGTTCGGTCATCTTCTCGGCCACCGCCTCCACGTCCGCGGCGGCCGCCTTCTCCTCTTCCTCGTCCGCCGTGGAGTTGAGTGGCTGCGAGAGCTTGGAGCCGTCACGGTAGAGGGCGACCGCCTTGAGCATGCCCCGCCAGGACAGGTCGTAGGCCCACTTGACGTCCTCGATGGTGGCGTCCTGCGGCATGTTGATGGTCTTGCTGATGGCGCCCGAGATGAAGGGCTGGGCCGCCGCCATCATGCGGATGTGGGCCTCGGTGGTGATGAAGCGCGCACCCTTCTTACCGCAGCGGTTGGCGCAATCGAAGACGGGCAGGTGTGCGGCCTTGAGATGCGGCGCGCCCTCCACCGTCATGGTGCCGCAGCAGTAGTCGTTGGCCGCCTCGATCTCGGACGCGGTGAAGCCAAGCGCCCGCAGCAGGTTGCCGTTCCACTCGGCGAGCTGGGCCTCGTTGAGGCCGAGCCGGGAGGCGATATAGCCCTCGCCGAGCGTCCACACGTTGAAGGCGAAGGTGATGTCGAACGCCGTCTCCATCGCCGCCTCGACGCGCTCGATCCCGGGGTCGTCGAAGCCCTTGGCCCGGAGCGTCTCGTGGTTGACGGCGGGGGCTCCCCGGAGCGTCTTGTGCCCGAGGCAGTAGGCCACGACATCGTCGATCTCGGCCCGGCCGTAGCCGAGCGTCTCCAGGGCCATGGGCAGGCTCTGGTTGATGATCTTGAAGTAGCCGCCGCCTGCCAGCTTCTTGAACTTCACCAGCGCGAAGTCCGGCTCGATGCCGGTCGTGTCGCAATCCATGACGAGGCCGATGGTGCCGGTGGGCGCCAGCACCGTGACCTGAGCGTTGCGGTAGCCGAACTGCTCGCCGAGCCCCACCGCGCGGTCCCAGGTCTCGCGCGCCGCCTGGAGCAGCGGAGCCGGGCAGTGCGCGGGATCGATGCCGGTGGGCGTGATGCTGAGCCCCTCGTACTCCGACGGCACCGCGTGGTAGGCGGCGCGCCGGTGGTTGCGCATCACCCGGAGCATGTGGGCCTGGTTGCGCTGATAGCCGGGGAAGGGGCCGAGATCGCGCGCGATCTCGGCCGAGGTCGCGTAGGCCTCGCCGCACATGGTGGCGGTGAGCGCGCCGCAGATGGCGGCCGCCTCGGGCGAGTCGTAGGGGATCCCCCGACGCATCAGCACCGTGCCCATGTTGGCGTAGCCCAGGCCGAGGGTGCGGAAGTCCCAGCTCCTCTGGGCGATCGCCGGGCTCGGATAGGCGGCCATGAGCACGCTGATCTCCAGCACCGTGGTCCACAGCCGGCAGGCGTGGCGGAAGCCGTCGATGTCGAAGTTGCCGTTCTCGCGCAGGAACTTCACCACGTTGATGGAGGCGAGGTTGCAGGCGGTGTCGTCGAGGAAGAGGTACTCCGAGCAGTTGTGCACGACGAGCCCGCCCGCGACGAAATGATGGGTGACCTCCTCGCTCAGGTCGAAGACGTCCGCCTCGCCCGCCGGCTCGATGGCGGCCACCTCGTCGGTCAGCTCCTCGCCCGCGGCCGGCGCCTCGCCGTTGACGCGGGCGAGAGTGGCCGCCTTCGGGCTCTCGACGTGGAAGCCGATCTCCCGCTCGAAGAGCACCCGCGAGACCCGGCTGATGCGGAGCGAGTGCACGGGATGCGGCCGGGTCGGCTCGGTCTCGGCGAGTCGCGTGTCCTCGTACAGCCGCGACTTGATGCCGAAGGCGAGCAGGAGGAGCTGGGTCTGCTGGAGCAGCTCGACCGAGGTCGAGTCGAGCGAGACGTAGCGCGACTGTTCACCCTCTCCGTAGTTGGCCACCGCGCCGTCGGCGGTGAACAGCCCGCGGAGCACCGCGGCCAGGGCTGGCCGGTCAAGCTCGAAGACGGCGGGGGTGAAGCGGATGTTCAGGGCGCCCTCGTCGAGGATCGCGAACTCGCGGAACCCGTCCACCGCCGCCGCTTCGCTCAGGGCGAGCCGCGCGGTGGCCGCGCTGCGCGTGATGACGCCGCGGCCGTCCTGCCGCCCCACGCCCCCCACCGCCTGCAGCGCGGTGCGCTCGGCGTTGACCGCGCCCGCGATAGCGGCCAGCATCGGGGACTCGCCCGCGTCGGTCGTGAGCACCAGGGACTCCTGCGCCCGCCCGTTGACCACCGACTGGGTGAGGTAGCCCTCGGCCACCGCCACTCCGATCCCCAGGGCCAGGTTGGGGGCGAGGCTCCGGCGGCCGAAGCCGGGCCCCTGGAGCACGATCCGGTTGCCCGCGGTCAGGTCGGCGACCGCCACGTCGCCGCGACCCACCGTGAGCACCCGATGGTCGCCGGTGATCCGCACCCGGTAGCCGAGACGCGTGCGCAGATCGAAGACTGCCTTGTGGCCGGTCGGGAAGATCCGGCTCACGAGATGCGGCTGGCCGTCCGAGCCGATGATGCGGGCGGTCTTGCCCACGAGGGCGTCGATGCGCCGCCAGCCTTCCGCGGTCGCCACCAGCGTCTCGCCGGTGACGCACGGGTTGCTGGCGTTGATGCGCCCGTCTACCGGGCAGGTGTGCCACTCGTTGATGGTGGTGTCGTACTGCACGCCGGGATCGGCGCACGCCCAAGCCGCGTGGGCGATCTCGTCCCAGATCTGCTCGGCGGGCACGAAGCCGGCGCTCTTGCCGTCGGTGCGGCGCCGCAAATCCCACTGGCCCTTCCGCGCGAGCACGTCGAAGAATGCGTTGGGCACCCGCACGCTGTTGTTGGAGTTCTGCCCGGAGACGGTGTAGTAGGCCTCGCTGTCCCAGTCGGTGTCGTACTCCGGGAAGTCGAGCTCGCGCACGCCCTGGCCGGCCAGCTGGAGCACGCGCTGGATGTAGCCCTCGGGCACCATCGCCGCGCGCGCCTCGCGCACCGCCGAGCGCAGGGCCGGATTCTTGCGCGGATCGGCGTCGAGACCGGCCGGGGTGCGGACCGCGCCGAGCACCGCCTGGAGCCGACGCTTGGTGAGCCGCGAGCCCGTCACCAGCGCGGCCACCTTCTGCTCCTCCACCACCTTCCAGCGGATGAAGTTCAGAATGTCCGGGTGGTCGAGGTTGAGGATCACCATCTTGGCGGCGCGCCGCGTGGTGCCCCCCGACTTGATGGCCCCGGCCGCCCGGTCGCCGATCCGCAAGAAGGACATCAGGCCCGAGGACTTTCCCCCCCCGGACAGCGGCTCGTTCTCGCCGCGCAGGCTGGAGAAGTTGGTCCCGCTGCCCGAGCCGTACTTGAAGATGCGGGCCTCGCGTGTCCAGAGGTCCATGATGCCGCCGTCGTTGACCAGGTCGTCGGCCACCGACTGGATGAAGCAGTTGTGGACGATCACGTTGTTGGAGAGATACTGCCCGCTCTGGGTCTGGATGTCGTAGACCGGCTGCACGCCCACGCACTCGAGACGCACCACCGTCTCGTCTTTCAGGGCGGCCAGGCGCTTGCCCGCGAACTGCGGCGAGCAGGCCGTCTCGAGCTTCTGGCGCTTGTCCTCGGAGATGAAGCCGATCATCTCCCGGAAGCGGGCCCGCGCCTCGGCGTGGACGATGGAGACCACGTAGGGCGTGCGGCGAGTCTCCCGCGTCTCCGAGCCCCGCCCGATGCGGGCGTAGATGCCGAGATTGAGCAGCAGGGCCTGCACGCCGTGGGCCAGTCCGCTGGAGGTGGTGGTGAGCGTGATGTCGGCCTGGCGCGCCCAGTAGGAGCGCAGGCGCACCGTGCCCTGAGCCTGGAAGAGCGCACGCAGGTAGGCGGCCTGGGCCTCGCGGCCGGCTCGCAGGATGGCCGCCGGCACCACATGGTCGGCGCTCGAGCGAAGCAGGCCGTACTTGTCCACGACGGGCCGTAGCCGCTCGCCGTACAGACGGATGCGGTGGATGTCGAGCCCCGGCGTGCGCGTCTCCATCGACCGGACGTGGTAGTGCACGCCCTCGAAGACGCGGTGGACCCGCTCGACGATGAAGTCGAGCTCGTCCTTGTCGATGGTGGTGAACTCCACGGCCAGGCTGTGGTCTCCGCCCAGCCCATCCTGGCCCACGAAGCCGTCGGCCTGAAGCCAGCCCACCAGCACGGCCTCGTCGACGTCCCCGTTCTGGGAGGCCTGGCGCACCTCCGTCCGCGTGGACAGGCGCAGGGCGGCACCCGGCTCCACCTCGTCGACCCGACGCCAGGCGCCGACGCCGTTGGTGATCGCGTAGACCAGATGGTCGCCGGTGGCCTCGACGGTGACGCCGTTGCGGAGCTCGATCCGGAAGACGGCCTTCTCGCCGTTCTCCTTGACCGCCACCACGCGAGTGGTGCCGAGGCCTTCGTCACGGCCGTCGTAGACCTCGAGCCCGATGAGATTCTTGCTCACGATCTGGCCGATGGGGATGGGCCCGTCGGGGGTCGAGACCAGGGCGCGGTACGGCTGGCAGGCGTGCGGCTGCGGCCGCTCGTAGGCTGAGCTGGCCCGGGTGAGGATGCCGGTGTCCGGGTCGACGTAGTGATGGCCCTGGGCCGGCCCGGTGAGGCCGTAGGCGTAGTGCAGCCCGGTGTTGAACCATTGCGGCGAGTTCGGGGCGGCCACCTGGGCGGCCAGCATATGGCAGAGCTCGTCGTAGAAGGCGCGAGCATCGGAGGGCGTGTCGAAATAGCCGTACTTCTCCCCCCAGTGCATCCAGCAGCCCGCCAGCCGGTGGAAGACCTGCCGGGCGTCCCGCTCGCCTCCGAGCTGGGGGCGTCCGTCGCGATCGAGCAGGGGCTTGCCGTCCGGGCCGTACTGCGGCACGCCCGACTTCCTGAAGTACTTCTGGGCCAGGATGTCCGTGGCCACTGCGGACCACCCGGACGGCACCGAGATCCCATCTTGGCGGAAGACGGTGGAGCCGTTCGGGTTCTTGATCTCCGAGACCCGCTGGTCGAACTGGATCCCTGCGTAGGGACTCTGGCCTTCCTTGGTAAACCGCCGGGCTACTCGCATGGGCCCCTCCTGGGCAACGCTAGCCAAACCTCGACCGCTGCTCGACGCATGGACACGGACCGCTTCAGCCCGGGAAGGCGGGTTGGGGCGACGCTTTCGCGTCAGGTCTCGGAACCGGCCGGTGTGAACGGATGTTCATATATGTAGTGTGTGCATCGAAACGGACCCCAACATATTGCGCCCCTCGAACCCGTGTCAACAAAAAAACACGGACCGACCCCTTACACGCATCGCGTCACACAAGAGCAGCCGAATCGAGGAGTGAGGAAGGAACTACGAAGGTCCTGGAATGTCGCTCACAAGAAGGTCAACCGCTTCGAGCGCCGGCTTCGCCTGCGCAATCCCGTTGTTGGGGGAGGCCTCGGAGGGGGCCGTCGAGGCCCCCTCCGATCAATACGGCGCCGGCCCCTTGATCAGGTTCTCCCGGCGCTGCAAGTACCCGTTCCGCACGGCGCTGTAGAGATCGACGGTGGTCTCTTCGAAGCCCTGGTAGAGATCCAGGTTCAGCGACCGGTCGTTGATGGTGCTGCCCACCTTCATCCCGAGCCGAGTCCAGATGAACGGGAGCACGTAGCTGAGCGGGTCCATGGCGCCGTCGACCGCGGTACCGATGCCGTCACGCACGGTGAGCGGGGGCAGGAACGGCAACACCAGGAAGGGCCCGGGGCCGATGCCCCAGATGCCCAGCGTCTGCCCGAAGTCGGCCCGGGTCCTCTTCAGGCCGAACTCCTGCTTGGCGATGTCGAAGAGGCCGCCGATGCCCAGCGTGCTGTTGATCAGGAAGCGCGCCACCTCGGCGCCCGCGCCCACCGGGCGCCACTGCAAGAGGTTGTTGACCACGCGCTGGACGACCAGGAGGTTGTCGAAGCCGCTGTCGATCATCTGCTGCAGCCGATCCGGCATCACGAAGTTGTAGCCCTTGGCGACCGGCTTCAGCACGTACCGGTCCAGGTTGTAGTTGAACGAGAACATCTTCTCGTTGAACGGCTCCCACGGATCGTACTCCTCGAGGACGCCCTCCGCGGGCACGACCGGGTCGGCCGCGCGCGCCTGTGCCAGCAGGGGACCGCTCAGCTGGCTGAGCAGCGGGGCCACCGAGGCGACCAGGTAGGAGGGCTGCGAGCCCGGCCGGATCGGCTCGAAGGAGGCCGGGGAGAAGGACACGGTGGCGGCCAGCATCTGCTCACCGATGCGCGGCTCGACGGCGATGCCGGTCGGCTGCTGGTCGGGGGCGAGCGCGGCGGCGATCGGATCGGCCGGGTCCGCCGGTTCGGTCGACGGCGCGGTGGTGGCCGCGAGCATCGACTCGCTCCGAAGGGCGCCCGACAGCGTCCCGCAGCCGCCGAGGGCCATCGCCAAGACGATCAGCAGCAGCGCCACCCGTCGCACGCCGAATCCGAAGCGCACCGTCGCTCTCCTTCTCAAGTTCTGGCTGGCGTGAGTCATGGGCTCGCCGGAGCGAGGCCGCCGCGGCCCCGGCACCCTGGCAGCAAGCCAAGTGCCACAGTGCGCCACGGGTCAGCATAGGGTATGGACCGTCATCCTTTCAAGCACTTTCCCTGCGATACGTCGCCCATCCGAGCCCCACCTATGGTTTGGGGGTAGGGCGGGCCGCGGGATTTGTCACTCGCCGGCCCCAAATCCGCTGGCCCGTCCACCCAAGAGCCGTTGACACGCCGCGCAGGCCGGGATTAGATGCTCGCGCGATCGCACGATTTCGGGACGCACGATTCGAGAAAGGTGGCCCCTCATGATCGAGCTGACACTCGAGATGGCCGAGCGCGCGGTGCGCGCCGCGCGAGAGAAAGCCAAGGCGCTCGGCACCGCGATGACGATCACGGTGGTGGACGAGGCCGGGCGGCTCGTGCTGTGCGCCCGTGGCGACGGGACCGGGTTCTTCACGCCGGAGACCTCGCGGGCCAAGGCGGTAGCCGCCGCGAACTTCCGGATGTCCACCGCCGAGCTGGCCGACCGCGTCCAGAAGGGCGGCGCGTTCTGGGCCCACGTGTCGAGCGTGATCCCCGGCCAGATCTTGGCGAGCCACGGCGCGGTGCCCATCGTGGTGAAGGGGCGCGTGATCGGGGCGATCGGCTGCGGCGGCGGTACCGGCGAGCAGGACCACGAGTGCGCCGTCGCGGGCGCGGCGGCGGTCTCCTAGAAGCCGGCCGCCGCCTGCTAGAGGCGGACGAGGGCGTCTAAGATGGTGACGCCCTCGCCGCGCCGGCCCACCAGCACCGGATTCAGATCGATCTCGCTGATCATCGCGCCGAGCCCGCGCGCGGCCTCGCCGAGCCGGCGGAGGAGATCGACGGCGGCGGGGAGGTCGAGCGGCGCGCTGCCGCGCACGCCATCCCACAGCGCCCCGATCCGCAGCGCGCGGAGCGCCTCTTCGGCGGCGCCGGCGTCGATCGGCGGTAGCAGCAGCCGGAAGTCGCGCAGCACCTCGATCAGCACGCCGCCCGAGCCGACCAGGACCACCGGGCCGAAGACCGGATCGGTCTTGACGCCGAGCGCCAGCTCCAGAACACCGCGGGCCTGGCGCTGGATGACGAAGCCCTCGAGGGCGACGCCCGGCGCCCGCGTGCGCACCTCGGCCTCGATGCGGCGACAGGCCTCCGCGACCGCGGCGCGGTCCGGCAAGCCCAGGGCCACGCCGCCCACCTCCGACTTGTGGGGCAGGGCGGCGGCGCAGACCTTCACGACGACGGGATAGCCGAGCTGCTCCGCCGCGTCGGGCGCCGCCGCGCTCGCGGTGACGAACACGGTATCCACCAGCGGCAGCCCGAAGGGCACGAGGAGCCGCTGGCTCTCCCACTCGTTGAGGAATTGCTCCGGAGCCCGGCCCGCCGGCCGCGCCGGCGCGGCGGGCGGGGGCGGCGGAGCGGCCGTCGTGCGCTCGAGCCAGCGCGCGCGACGCGCCGTCGCCCGGGCGAGGCAGGCCAGCGAGCGCAGGGCCACGCTCGCGTCGTCGAAAGCGAGCACGCCGCCGGCCCGGAAGGCGTCCACCACGGGCCGTTGCGGGCAGCTCACCGCGACGACCTTGGGCGTACGCCGAGCGACCTGCGCCACGTCCGCGACGAGCCGCCCGAGGTCGGTCGCCGCGCCGAGCAGCGCGATCTGGAAGACGATCGTGTCCACCCCGGGATCGGCCTCGAGCGCGGGCAGCACGCGGGTCAGCATGGTGGGGTCGGTCAGCATCTGGGCGGTGAGATCCACCGGGTTCGCGGCGGCCGCGAAGTCGGGCAGGGCCGCGCGCAGGGTCACCGTCGTCTCCGCCGTGAACTCGGCCGGGACCAGGCCCAGATCCACGCAGAGATCGACCGAGAGGACGCCGAGGCCGCCCGAGTTCGAGACGATGGCCACCCGCGGCCCGGCGTCCCGGTAACGCAGGAAGGCCTGGGGCAGGGCCAGCAGCTCCGCGGGATCCGCGCAGCGGATCGCGCCCCAGTCCGCGAAGACCGCGTCGTAGACCGCGTCCTCGCCCGCGAGCGCACCGGTGTGCGAGGAGGCCGCGCGGCGGCCCATCGCGGTGCGGCCCGACTTCAGCACGAAGACCGGCACACCCGCCCGGTGGGCCCGCGCCAGCGCCCGGCGGAGGCGGTCCGCGTCCTTGACGTCTTCGAGATAGCAGCAGGCCACGCGCGTCTCCGGATCCTCGACGACCTCCCCCAGGATCTCGGCCGCCTGCACGTCGGCCTCGTTGCCGGTGCTCACCCAGTAGTTGAGCCCCAGACCAGCCGCCCGCGCCATCTCGTAGATCATCCCCGCCATGGCCCCGCTCTGGCTCACCATGGCGATCGGGCCCGTCGCCAGGCCCGGCTCGAGGAACGGCGAGGCGAAGGTCGCGACGAGACGCGAGGGGAGATGGGCGAAGCCCTGGCAGTTAGGCCCGATGATGCGCAGGCCGGTGCGCTCGGCCAGCCCACGCAGGCGCGCCTGCGCGGCGCGGCCGGCGTCGTCCACCTCCGCGAAGCCGCTGCTGAACACGATGGCCGCCTTGATGCCCTTGGCCGCCGCGGCCTCGAGCGAGTCTTCCACGCGCTCGGCCGGCACCACCACGATGGCCAGGTCGACATCTTCCGGGATCGCGGCGACGGAGGGGAAGGCGGGGAGACCCTGCACGGTCGCGCGCGAGGGGTTGACGGGATAGACGCGCCCGGCATAGCCATGACGGAGCAGGAAAGCGAGCGGCCGGCCGCCGATCTTGACGGGATCGTCGGAAGCGCCCACCACGGCGATGGCGCGAGGACGGAACACCGCGCTGAGCCCGGTCACGAGGCGAGAGTATAGCGTATGATCGCGGGCAGGCATGGCGCGCTGGGATCGCCGATTCGCGCTCGTCGTCGCGGTGAGCCTCGCGGTGGTGGTCGGCCTGGGGGTTGGCCTCGCGGCCGAGGTGGGCCGGCCCTACCCGGGTTTCTTCTTCGCCATCGACTACCATGTCGCGCCGGTGGAGGCCGAGGCGCGGGCGGCCGGATTACGCTGGGGCGACCGGGTCGTCGGCGTGGAGGGCCAGTCGCCGCTCGAGCTCATGGCGCGCGTGCGGGCGGCGGCGGGGCCCGTCCGCTACGAGGTCGAGCGCGACGGCCGGCGGTTCGCGGTGGATCTGGCCCCCCCGCCCTTCACGTGGGCCACCTTCTTCGGGCACTTCGCGGGCTATTTCCTCATCTCGGCCCTCATGCTGGCGGTGGGCGTCGCCGTCTACCTCCAGAATCCCATCGCGGCGCCCAACCGGCGCTTCCTCGTCTACATGTGTCTCTGGGCCGTCTCGAATGTGGCGGTGCCCGATGCGACGCTCAGTCCCCACAAGTACGGCGCCGCCCTCGTCGGGTTCGTGCCGACGCTGCTCTCGGTGCACGGCTGGATCGTCTTCCTCACCTATCCGGTGAACCCGGCCCGCGAGGCCTGGCTCGATCGGCATCGGATCATCCCCGCGCTGTACCGGGCCGCGGGGGCGGTGGGGATCACGCTGTCGCTGGTCTTCGGCGTCGTCTACCTGCTCGCCCCGGAACGGCTCGTGGACGGCTGGCTCTATCCGGGGGCGCTCGGGTTCCAGCTCACCATGGCCGCGGTCTCGTTCCCGATCAAGATCGCGGCGCTGCTCGACACGCGCCGTCGCGCCGTCTCCCCGCTCGTCAACCAGCAGACGGGCGTGCTCCTGCTCGGCATCGGTCTGGGACTCGGCTGCTGGCTCACCCTGATGCTGGGGCCGCTCTCCTTCTTGTACGAGGGGCCGGTGGATCCCCAGGTCGGCTCGGCGCTGGTGCTGCTCTACCCGGCCGCCATCGCCTACGCCACCGTGCGCTACCGGCTCTTCGACGCCACCGTGGTGATCCGGCGCTCGGTGATCTACACGGGGCTGGCCGGCCTGATCACCGGCGCCTACGCCTTGCTTCTCGCCTCAGCCAATGCGCTCCTGGCCCAGGCCGATCTCACACGCTCGCCCTGGTTCTCGGCCGGCTTCATGTTCCTGGTGGCGCTGCTCTTCAACCCCCTGCGTGAGCGGGTCCGGCACGCGGTGGACCGGACCTTCTTCCGCGAGCGCGCTGACTACGTCCAAGCCATGCGGGCGCTGGCGCGCTCGATGTCGAGCCTGCTCGACCTCGACGAGATCACCCGGCGCCTCACCAGCACCATCGAATCCTCCATGCACGTGCGGGCGGCGCGCCTGCTCGTGGACTCGCTGCCCCGTGACGTCTTGACCGCACTGGCCATCGCGCCGGGGGCGCTCTCGCGCTACCAGCTCGCGGCCGACCCGCGCTTCGCCGCGGCGGGCGGCGCCGCGATCATCGCCTACCAGGACCTCGCGGCGGAGGTGGTGGTGCCGCTGCGCTTCCAGGCCCAGCTCCGCGGCCTCCTGGTGCTGGGGGCCAAGCGGTCGGAGGCCGCCTATACCGGCGAAGACCTCGAGATGCTGGAGGCGCTGGCCGACCAGGCCGCGGTCGCGGTGGCCAACGCGGAGGCGCACCGCCAGGTGGTCGACTACGCCCAGCAGCTCGAGCGCAGCCTGCTCATCCGCGGCAGCCTCGCCAAGTTCGTGCCGCGCCGGGTGCGCCAGCTCATCGAGGAGTCGCCGGAGGCGCCCTCGCTCGACAAGCGCGAGACCGACGTCAGCGTGCTCTTCGCGGACATCAGCGGCTACACGCGTCTGTCTTCGCGGCTTCAGCCGGACGATCTGGGCGCCCTCGTCGAGCGCTACTTCGGGGCCTTCCTCGACGAGATCGTCAAGCACGGGGGCGACGTCAACGAGACGGCGGGCGACGGGCTCATGGTGATCTTCCACGAGGGCGAGCACGCCCGCGCGGCGGTGGACGCGGCCCGGGCGATTCACCGGCGCGCCGCCGAGATCGGCGCGGAGCTGGCCGACCGCTTCGATCCGCTGGCCATGCACGTGGGGGTGAACACGGGGCCCGCGCTGCTCGGCGCGACGAAGATCGAGGGCAGCGCGGGCACCCGCTGGACCTACACCGCCTCCGGCATGACCACCAACATCGCGGCGCGCCTGGCCGCGCAGGCCGGCGACGGCGAGATCGTGATCAGCGAGTCCACCCGGGGGCGGCTGGGGGCGGATCTGCCCGTCGAGGATCTGGGTGTGCGCGAGCTGAAGAACGTGGAGACGCCGCTGCGGCTCTTCCGGCTGCGGTAGCCCCTCGGCAGGAGGCGGATGCTGGGATGCCGGTCAAAGCGGTGCTCTTCGACGCCTATGGCACGCTGCTGCGGAACGAGGATTTGATGCTGATCCCTCGACGTATCGTGGCTGATCACGGGTTGCCGGTGCCCATCGACGACGTCTGGCGGGCGTGGACCGACCTCTACTCCGAGGCGACGCAACTACCGCCGTTCCGGACGCTCAGAGAAATCGAGGAACAGATTCTGCTGGGCGTATTGCGACGGTTTGGTGGGGGGGGCGATGCGGCTCCGTACGTCGATCTCTTCTTCCGGGTGACGACGAAAGTGGAGCTCTACCCGGAAGCGCTCACGGTGTTGAACGCGCTCGGTTCTATACGCTCCGCCATCGTTTCCAATGCCGATCAGGAACACCTCGCCGCTTGGAACGTCACGTTGCCGGTAGAGTTCATCCTCATCTCCGAAGCCGTACGAGCTTACAAACCTCATCGGCTCGTATTCCAGAGAGCCCTGGAACAACTGGGGCTTCAACCGCATGAAGTTCTGCACGTCGGCGACAGCGACGTGGACGACGTCAAGGGCGCGAAGGCGGCGGGTCTGCGAGTCGCGTGGGTCAACCGCGATGGTCGGTCACGCCACCCGGATGTGCCACCGCCTGATTTTGAGATTCTTGATCTCAACGGGTTGCTATCTCTTCTTTAGAGAGGGGAGCTACATGAGCTACAAGTCGATCAACTTCCGACAGAAGTTCGGACTGTTCGACGAGCGTTGGAAGCCGAAGGTCGTCGCGGAGATGAATGACTATCAGTTCAAGGTCGTCAAGCTGCAGGGCGATTTCGTCTGGCACGACCACGAGGATACCGATGAGACGTTCATCGTGATCGAAGGCGATCTGCGGATCGAGCTTCGCGATGGCACGGTCCATGTGTCGACCGGGGAGATGTTCGTCGTGCCCAAGGGCGTCGCGCACAAGCCGTACGCGGAGCACGAGGTCAAGCTACTGCTGATCGAGCCGCGCGGGGTGCTCAATACCGGGCACGAGGGCGGTGAACGAACCGCCGAGAACGATGTTTGGATCTGACCGCCCCCTCGCCCTGGCCGGTTCGACGCGCGGGCCGGACCCGATCTTGCGGATCATGCCGCGGGCAACTGACTCGGGTCCGCGGCGGCGGTGTGGTCGGTCGGCTGCGGCGTGGCGCTCAACACCGTGACACCCTCGGGGGCGTGGAACCGATGCCAGTGCCCCTGGGGAACGACGATTACCATTCCCGCCGTCAACGTGAAGGGCTGCGGCCCACCGTCGGTCATGATCGTGAGGGTCGCGGCGCCGTCCAGCACGTGCACGAGCTCGTCGCCCTTCCGATGGCGCTCCCACGGCGTCTCTCCGGAGAAGCTCCCGGCAAAAATGCTGCCGTCACGGAACGGGGCCAGCACGGCGAACGCCGCCGTCGCTTCGGCTTCGGTGGTTTGCGTGCTGCGCCCGCGCAGCACGGGTCGTCCCGCCAGCTCGGCCCTGATGTCGACCGCGCGGATCATCGGGTGCCGCTCCCAGAGGATGCCGGTTCGGCGAGGTACCACTGGTTGTCGAAGGCGTCGCGCACCGCGGCGCGGCGCTCGCCGTAGGGCTGAAGCGCGGGTGACTCCATCGAGACGGCGCCGGCGGCGAGCGCGCGCCGGTACCACGCGTCGACGTCGTCCACGTACAGGTAGAACATGGTCGGCATCGGCCTCCACTCGCCGTGGGCCTCGCCCATCTCGATGATCGAGCTGCCCAGCCGGATCTTGGCGTGGGCGATGGCGCCCTCGGGTCCGCGATGGGTCTCCACCTCCTCGGCGGCAAACGCCTGCTTCAGGAAGTCGATGAGCCTAGGCGCCCCGCGCGGATGGAGGAAGGGCGTCACGGTGCCGAGGCCCATGGGAACATGGCCGCCGGACCGATGCGTGGCGATGTACCAGTGATTTCCCGCGAGGTCCCTCACGCCCGCCTCGCGGTCGCCGTAGGGCTGGTCCACCGGCGCGTAGAGGGACTCGGCCCCGGCCCCGAGTGCGCGCCCGTAGGTGAGGTCGGCGTCCGGCACGTAGAGGTGCAGGCCGGTGGGCGTCGGGGTGCCACCCCAGGCGCCGCCGCCCCCGATCATCACCGTGGAGTCGCCGATCCGCACCTCGGCATGCACGCCGCCGCCCGAGCCGCTGGTGCGCCTGAGCTCCTGGGCGCCGAAGGCCTGCTTCACGAACTCGATCAGCTCGACGGCGGGCCGGACGGCTAGGTACGCCGTCACACTCTCGATGGTCTCACCCGTGGCCTTGCCGGTGGTGGTGGTCATGGTGGCTCTCCTCAGGAGATCAGCCCCGAGCTGTGCCTTGAAGGCCGGGCGGGGTAGACCGCGCAGGTCGTGGGCGATGCGGAGCAGCTCGGTCAGCTCAGGATCGGCGGACGGCCGGGGCGCGCCCGGGTCGGCGAGGATCGCCTCCAGCGCCTGTGCCAGCCGCTCGATCCGTGCTTCGTCACTCATGGAGGTCCCTCAGGTGGGCCCGCAGGCTTTCCAGCGCGCGGAACTGGAGCTGCTTCACCGCGCCCTCCGTGCGCGAGAGATCGCGGGCGATCTCGCGAATGCTCTTCTGCTCGACGAAGCGTTCCCGGATCACACGCTGCTGGTCGGCGGGGAGGCGGCCCACCAGCTGGGCGAGCATGGCGCGGCGGTCGGCTTCGGCGTGGATCCCGGGCTCGCCGGTCTCCGACGAGAGCTCCCCGCGCTCCCGGGCTGCGCGCTGCCAGCGATCCGCGAGGGCGTTCCGCGCGATCTGCAAGAGCCAGGCGGCAAAGGGGGTCCCGCGCCACTCGAAGCGGCCGAGGTTGGCGAGGGCGTGGTGAAACACCTCGGCGGTCAAGTCTTCCGCCTCGCCGCGGTGGCCGACGCGGCGGGCGACGAAGGCATAGACCCGGTCGAAGTTCTGCTCGTACAGCTTGGCGAATAGACGCGGGTTCATCTTCGCGGCCTCGATCACGAGTCGCTCGTCGTCGTTCCCCGGAGAGGTCGCTGGCGCCGGTGACCGGGCAGTCATCGCTTCACACCATATAACGGCGGGCGCCGAGCAAAGGTCACGCTCGGCGTGCGCCGGGCGTGTGTTTTCCCCTCACCCTGCCCTCTCCCCTGAGGGGAGAGGCGATTAGCGGGAGATGGTGAGGCGCTCGCGGCCGTAGTTGTCTTCGTCGACCCAGGGGCGGCCTTCGGCGAAGCGGGTGGAGCGAAAGGGCGTGAGGTCGGCGGTGTGCGGCTTGCCCTCGAGCACCCACTCGGCGAGACACTTGCCGATGGCGGGCGAGGTCTTGAACGACGTGCCCGAGTCGCCCAGCATCACGTAGAGGCCTTCGACCGATGGGATGCGGTCGATGATCGGCCGGCCGTCCGGGCTCATCATGATCATGCCGGCCCAGCCCCCGCGCATCGTCGAGTCGGCGAACAGGGGCAGCCGGTGGCTGAGCCGCTCGCGGCAGAGTGCCACGTAGCCCTCGTCCACGCCCTCGTGCAGCTTGTCCGGATCGCCCCCGTACGCGGCGCCCAGCTCCACGCCGATCAGCGTGAGGCAGCCGTCGACGGGACGCATCCACGCCTTCTGACCCGCGTCGATCACCACCGGGTGCTTGCGGGTGAGCCCGGCCGGCCAACGGAAGAGCGAGACCTGGATGCGGAAGGGCTGCAGCCCGAAGTCGAGACCGAGGGGGTCGAGCAGCGGCTGGCCCCAGGCGCCCGGCACCAGTACGACGATCGGGGCCTGCACGCGCCCGGCGGCCGTCTCGACGCCCGTGACGCGCCCACGCTCGGTCAGGATCCGGGTGACATGACACCCGTTTTCGATGATGACGCCCAGACGCTGGGCCGCCGCGGCGAAAGCGAAGGCGGTCGCGCTGGGGTCGGCGTAGCCGGAGCCGGGCTCCCAGGCCGCGGCGCCGACGTCGTCCACGCGGCACTCGGGGAAGAGCGCGCGGATCTCATCGCGCGAGACCTCGCGCGTGTCGATACCGAGGCGCTGCTGGCGGGCCAGGTTGCGGCGGAGCGCGGCCTCGTACCCGGGCGGGACGATCTGGAGGAACCCCGGAGCCTCGAAGCCGCAGTCGCCGCCGACGATCGACTTGAAGTCACGGAAGATCTTGAGGCTCTCGATGGCGAGCCGCGACTCGGGCTCGTTGGTGTAGTGCATGCGCACCAGCGCCCCCGACTTGCCGGTGGCGCCGGCCGCCAGGTGGCGGCGCTCGAGCAGCCGGACGTTCTTCGCGCCCATGCTGGCCAGGTGGAACGCGGTGCTGGTACCGTTGGCGCCGCCGCCGATGATGACGATGTCCGCTGTCGCGCTCATGGCGTTGGATTCTGTCATGTTTGGTGCGGCTTCGCCACCGGGCGCCCGGCTTGACAGGGTGGGGGGAAACCCCTATAAATGACGCACCGCAAACAGTCTTCGACCGACGCACTCGAATCGAGGAGGAGCAACCACCATGGAACTGACCCGACGTGACCTGCTCAAGGGAGCGGCCGCCCTCGGCGCCGCGGCCACCGTGCCCCTGACCGCAGGCGGGCCCGCCCAGGCCCAGACCACGCAGAAGAAGGAGCTGGTCGTCGCCCAGGGTGGTGATATCTCCAAGTTCGACCCGCACTTCAGCACCTCGTCCAACGACATCCGGGTCTCCTTCAACATCTTCGACAACTTGATCAGCCGCCATCCGGACGGCAAGCTCCATCCGGGCCTGGCCACCGAGTGGAAGAGCCAGGGGCCGACCGCCTGGGCGTTCAAGCTGCGCCAGGGCGTGAAGTGGCACAACGGCGACCCGTTCAGCTCGGCGGACGCCAAGTGGAGCCTCGAGCGCACGTGGGATCCGAACGTGAAGACCCGCGTGTCCACCGTGTTCACCACCATCGATCGCATCGAGGCGCCCGACGCGGCGACGCTGATCATCCACACCAAGAAGCCGGACCCGCTGCTGCCCGCGCGCCTGGCCTTCTACGGCGGCCAGATCGTCCCCAAGAAGTACCTGGAGGCGGTGGGCGGCGACACCTTCAACGCCAAGCCGGTCGGGACGGGGCCGGTGCAGTTCGTGTCGTGGACCAAGGACGACAAGCTGGTGCTGGAGGCCAACCCGGGCTACTGGGGCGGGCGGATCGACGTGGATCGGGTGATCGTCCGCTCCATCCCGGAGACGGCTCCGCGGATCGCGGCACTGCTCAAGGCCGAGGTCGACGTCATCACCCAGCTCCCGCCCGATCAGGGCGAGCGCGTCACCGCCAACGCGAGCACCCGCGTCTCGGGGGCGCTCTACGCCGGGCTCTACGTGCTCGCGGTCAACAGTAAGGTCCCGCCGCTCGACAATCCGCTCGTCAAGCAGGCGATGTCCCTAGCCATCGACCGCGAGGCCATCGTGAAGGAGCTGTGGAAGGCGCGCGGCATCGTCCCCAACGGTCCCATCGCCAAGGGCGACAACCACTACGACGCCTCGCTGCCACCCCTCGCCTACAATCCCAAGGAGGCCCGGGAGCGGCTCAAGAAGGCCGGCTACAAGAACGAGGAGATCGTCATCGAGACCACGGTGGGCTACACCGCCAACGACAAGCCCATGTCCGAGGCGATCGCCGCCATGTGGAAGGACGCCGGGATCAACGCCAAGGTCGAGGTGGTGGAGTTCTCGGTGCGCGCCCAGAAGAACCGCGACAAGAGCTTCAAGGGGCTGTGGTGGTCGGACCCGACCTCCACGCTGGGCGATCCGGACGGGATGATGTGGCGCCTGCTGGCTCCGGGCGGGCCTCAGGACTACTGGCGCAACGCGAAGTTCGACGAGCTGGGCGAGGCGGCCCGTTTCTCGATCGATGAGAAGTTCCGGGGTCAGGCCTACAAGGAGATGACCAGGGTCTTCCTCGAGCACCTACCGTGGCTGCCGGTCATCCAACCCTACGAGGACTACGGGCTGCAGAAGTACGTGGAGTGGACGCCGAACCCGAACCAGCAGTTCGAGATCCGCCGCTTCAACCTCAAGCTCCGTCGCGCGTAGTCGCCGCCCCCCTCACCCTGCCCTCCCCTCACCCTACCCTCTCCCCACTGGGGAGAGAGTAGGGTGAGGGGAGCGGGTGGAGAGAGGGAGTTCAGTCATGCGCGGGTTCCTCCCGTTCCTCGCTCACCGGCTCTTCCGTGCCCTCATCGCGCTCTGGCTCGTCTCCACCGTGGTGTTCGTCGTCATGCGGCTCTCCGGCGACCCGGTGCCGCTGCTGCTCCCGCCCGACGCGCCACGCAGCGAGATCTTCCGGGTGCGGACCGAGCTGGGGCTCGACCGGCCGCTTCCCGTGCAGTACGGGGTCTTCCTCGCCAACCTGGCCCGCGGGGACTTCGGACGATCGATCCATTTCCGCGAGCCGGCCTTCAACGTGGTCCGCGGCTACGTGGCCGCCACGCTCGAGCTGGGGCTCACCGCCTTCGTCCTGGCCGCGCTCGTGGCCGTGCCTATCGGGCTCTTCTCCGCCATGCGGCGGAATACTCTGGTCGACCATGCGGCCATGGGCGTGGCCCTCGTCGGGCAATCCGCGCCGACGTTCTTCCTGGGCATCCTGTTCATCCTCCGTGCGCCGGGTTAAACCGGCGAGGTGCAGTGAATGAAAGAGTCATACGGTGAAGGCGTAGCGAGCCACACCGGCCCCGAGTCATGCGCGGCCGTCCGTGAGGGCGACCGCGAAG